>Ga0247812_10000824_pt1 | contig 17840 bp, 11 predicted proteins | sample UWRJL149409B1_FD_178011 | JGI IMG/M metagenome (GOLD analysis project Ga0247812, IMG submission 178011) | Plant litter microbial communities from Arlington Agricultural Research Station in Wisconsin, United States - UWRJ-L149-409B-1 | ecosystem: Environmental > Terrestrial > Plant litter >...
TAACTTTTTATTAGGAACAGAAAACATCTCTAGTAAATCTGAGGCTATTGGAGGTAGTAGACAGAATTTCAATAACAGTAATCCGAATTTTCAGTATTTAGATTATGGTAACACATTAAACCTTTATAATTCGGGTTCTTCAAGCAGTTTTAATTTAATCTCTTTTTTCGCTAGTGGTACTTATGATTATGATAACAAATATTTTGCTACTGCTACTTTAAGAGCCGATGCTTCTTCTCGTTTTGGGCCAAATAACAAATGGGGCTATTTCCCTTCTGCATCTGCAGGTTGGTTAGTATCTAATGAAGATTTCATGAAAGATGTGAATTGGGTAAGTAACTTAAGATTAAGAGCGAGTTATGGTGAGGCAGGTAACCAAGAAATACCAAACAATACTTATGAAACACTTGTAGTTGATAACGATGGTATTGTGAACACAACAAGAATTGGAAATCCAGATGTAAAGTGGGAAACAGTAACACAAACTAACTTTGGTGTAGATTTAGGCATCTTAAAAAACAAATTATCTTTCACTGCAGATTATTTTGTAAAAAAAACAGATGATATATTATTGACAGTTAAACTTCCCAGTCTTTCTGTAGGGGAAATTGATAGAACGTATGTTAATGCAGGCCAGGTAACTAATAAGGGATTTGAACTGGGCATAAATTTTCAGAATAGAGATAATGCGTTTAAATACAACGTAAATGCAAACTTTGCTACATTAACTAATAAAGTAGACAAGCTACATGAACGTGTAAAAAATCTTATTGATGAAGCTACTCATACGAAAACTGAAGTTGGCAGACCAATTAGTTCATATTTTGGTTATCAATTTGATGGAATTTACCAGAATGCAGGAGAAGTAAGTAGCCATTTATTCTCTAATACAAATGGTACCCTACCGGGAGATATCAAGTTTAAAGATTTAAACGGGGATGGACAAATCACAGCTGATGATAGAACTTTTATCGGTAATCCTGTTCCAAAAATCACTTATGGATTTGCATTTTCTTCTTCTTATAAAAACTTCGATTTCTCTTTCTTATTGCAAGGAGTGCAAGGCGTTGATAGATATAATGACCTAAAACAGATTATCAATTTTGATAGCCGTCCATTTAATTCGATGACATCTGTATTAGATAGTTGGAATGGGGAAGGAACTAGTAATACACTTCCACGTTTAACTTTTAATAACAATGGTGGCGGTCAGGTATCTAGTGTTTTTGTAGAAGATGCTTCTTATTTAAGATTAAAAAATATCGAGTTAGGTTATACCTTTAATCCTAAAAAAATTGGAGTTAAAGGATTGCGTCTGTATGCGTCTGGCCAAAATCTATTTACAGTTACAAACTATACAGGTTTAGATCCAGAGTCTACATCTTTAATTGATAAAGGAACTTATCCTCAATCGAAAGCATTTATCCTAGGCCTTAAGTTAACGCTTTAACAACCATTAAAATTTACAGAGATGAAAAAATTATCAATAATAGGTCTGCTAGCGCTATTTGTAGCAGTAGTTGGTTGTGAAAAACAATTAACCATAGAACCTATCGGAAAAACAACCGATCAAGAAACATTTTCCTCACCCACACTTAGTACGGTAGAAAATTCAGTAAATTCTTCCTATCAGCTATTGTCTAACAGATTAAACATATTAGCCCAATGGGATTGGGCTGGAGGTTTGGTATTTCAAAATGATTTGGTTCTTCAAGATATCGCATCAGATGACGCAGAAAAAAAATGGAATCCAGATGGCGACCAGCCATGGATGGATGATGTAAATAACTATACTTTTACTTCAACCAATGGGGGGCCTAACGGATTATGGAAATATAATTACGAAGGCATTAAAAGGATAAATATTGCCATAAAATTATTAACCACACCAGATCTTGAAAATATTACTGGAATTACAACAGCAAGAAAAAATCAATTATTAGGCGAAGCTTATTTTTTAAGATCATATTACTATTTTTCTTTGGTTACTAATTTCGGTGATGTGCCGTTAATTTTAGCTCCAGTAAAAACCTTCGATGAAGCTTTTGAAGTAGCGGTTAGAGCTAGCAAAACAACAGTTTTTGATAGAATTAAAGCAGATTTGACTACTGCAAAAGGGTTCATGCCAAATAGTAAGTTTAGCTCTAATACAGAGAAATGGAGAGTTTCTAAAGGTGCAGTTATTGCACTTCAGGCTAAAGCCGCTTTATATACAGAAAAATGGGATGATGTAATTACTTTAGTTACCGAACTACAAGGCTTAGGTTTTTATAATCTTAATGCAAACTACTTCGATAACTTTAATTCTGAATTTACAGACAACGAAGTAATTTTTGCTTACGATCACCAAAGCAATACCACCCCTAGAAGTGGTAATGGAATTTGCGCACCTTTAGACTGGGGATTTTTTGCACCAAGCACAGATTTTTTAAATGCTTTTGAAGCGAATGATCCAAGAAAAGAGCTTACCGTAAATGTAGCAGGTAAAAATGTAAACAAACTTTTAGGGAGTTTAAACGGCGCTAATAAGGGTAATGATGATGCATCAAACAATAAGATATATTTCCGTTTGGCCGATGTTTTATTATGGAAGGCAGAAGCTTACATCGAGAAAGGTAATTATCCTGAAGCCATTGCAATTATAAATCAGATTAGAACCAGAGCAAGAACTTCTGCTACAGCAAGCGGCGTTCCAGTTCCGGCTGGTACTTTACCAAATAGGCCAGCTTCTACAGATAAAGCAATAGTTAAAGATTGGTTAATCTCTGAAAGAAGAGTTGAGCTAGGTTTCGAATCACAAAGGATGCTAGATTTAAAGAGATGGAAATTAGCTAAATCGGTTATGAATGCAAAAGGAAAAAATTTCCAAGACAAACATTATTTATACCCGATTCCTCAGGGTGAAGTAGATGCATCTGCAGGAACATTAACTCCAAATCCGGGTTATTAATATTTTTGGGGCTAGCAATTGTCTAGCTCCTCTTTTACCTTATTTTTTAACTGCAACTACATCATATTTTGTGTAGTACCGCAATCTTATTCTCAAAAATATGTCAACAGATAGTGCTAATCGTTTTCCTCAAAACCCAATTCTCTCACCAAAAGATTTAAAACCAAGTGTAGATGGTTTAGAAATAGCCTGTTTGTTAAATCCAGGAGCTTTTACTTTTCAAAATAAAACATGGCTTTTGGTTCGTGTTGCCGAGAGACCACAACAGGTAGAGGGTATAATTTCTTTCCCAGTTTTAAATGGCGATGGAATTGAAATTATCAAGATAGAAGAAAATGACCCAGAATTAATTGCTACAGACCCAAGGGTAATAACTTATAAAGGAGCAGATTATTTAACAACACTTTCTCATTTAAGGCTGGTTTGCAGCGATGATGGAATTAATTTTTATCAGCCAGAAGGATATCCATTATTGCAGGGAGAAGGTGAAGATGAAGCTTTTGGTATAGAAGATTGCAGAGTTGCATTGATAGAAGATACCTATTATTTAACATTCACGGCAGTTTCTAGTCATGGTGTTGGTGTGGGTATGAGAACAACCAAAGATTGGAAAACTTTCGAAAAACATGGGATGGTAATTCCTCCACACAATAAAGACTGTGCAGTTTTCGAAGAAAAAATCAATGGAAAGTTTTACGCCCTTCATCGCCCAAGCAGTGTAGACTTAGGTGGAAATTACATTTGGATAGCTCAATCGCCAGATGGCATACATTGGGGTAAAAATAAATGTTTAATTAAAACCCGAAAAGGAAAATGGGATAGCAAAAGGGTAGGTGCAGGTGCTGCACCTATTAAAACCGAAAAAGGTTGGTTAGAAATTTACCATGGCGCAAATGAAAACCATCAATATTGTTTAGGTGCTTTTTTAATGGATTTAAATGATCCAACAAAAGTTATTAGCCAAACAGACGGGCCAATTATGCAACCACAAACTCCGTATGAACTTAGCGGTTTTTTTGGTCATGTAGTTTTTACCAATGGACACATCATCAACGGCGATGAACTTACAATTTATTATGGCGCAGCTGATGAATTTGTATGCGGAGCCAAATTTTCAATTCAAGATATTTTATCTCAATTAAAATAAAATCATGCGGTCAGAAATAGCCCACTTTAAAAGTCAATCTTATAATTTTAAGGTATTAACACTTACCAACTTAATTTATAGCATTGTATTACCTGTTATAGATATTTTTGTAGCAGCCTACGTTATGCGTAGTTCAAATGATCCGGTAAAAGTTGTTGTTTATCAATTAACTATTTACACCGGCATCCCCATTACATTTCTAATTAACGGTTACCTACTACGTACATTTTCTATTAAAACATTATATTCTTTGGGGATGATGTTAAGTGGTATTTCTATGATGGTAATGATGTCGCTAACTACTTTAGATACAGTTGGAATTGGTATCGCCGGTTTAATTATGGGCATGTCCTTTGGTTTTTATTGGGCAAATAGAGATTTTTTAGCACTAGCTATGACTAATGATGACAATAGAAATTATTACTATGGCTTAGAAACCTTTTTCTATACTATTATTGCTATCATTATCCCTTTTTCAATTGGTGCATTTATAGAGTATCAATCTGCTTTAAGTGGTAATGCACAATTGGCCTATCGTATAGTTACTGGTTTTGTGGTATTGGTTACAATTTTAGCATCCATCATGTGTTTTAGAGGTAATTTCACTAATCCTACAGAAAAAAAGTTTGTTTATTTTAAATTCGATCCTTATTGGTATAAGCTATTGAGATTGGCTAGTTTAAAAGGCTTGGTACAAGGATTTTTAGTAACAGCACCTGCCATGCTTATTATGTTATTGGTAGGTAAGGAAGGCGCACTAGGAACAGCGCAATCCGTTGGAGCAATAATCGCTGCATTTGTAATGTATATTATTGGGCGAAAAACCACACCAAAACATAGGGTTTATGTATTTGGTGCCGGTTTATTGTTATTTGCTATTGCGGCAGTTATTAATGGTATTTTGTACAACAGTACAGGTGTAATTTTATTTATGCTGTTATTATTGTTAGCAAAACCATTGTTAGATATTGCCTATTATCCGATCCAATATAGTGTAATTGATATTTTAACTAAAAAAGAGAAACGTAGCGAATTTGCTTACATCTTAAATCACGAGGCAGGCTTGTATATTGGTCGTTTGGTTGGTGCAGGTACTTTTTTGGTGTTGGCTTACTGTTTCTCTGTGGAGATTGCCTTGCGTTATGCTATTGTTATTGTGGCTATTTTACAATTGGCCTCTTTTTGGGTAGCGAAAGATATTATTAAACAGGGTAGAATAGAAAATGTAGATAAAGCTCCGATATTAAATAATGAAGAACCAGTTGTTGGTTTACCACTTACCGATTAGTATGAAAAATATTTTTAGTGCCCTATTTTTATCCGTTTTAGCATTTACAATTAATGTAACACAAGCTCAGGTTAAACAAATTAACTTAAACAGAGTTAATGAAATGGCAGATTTGCCACAACCTTTGCAAATTATAGATTGGAAACTGATGAGTAAACAGTTTGATAAAACAATTTATGATTTTAATGCCAAAGGCGAATATTGGCCAATGGTATGGATGGAAAATAACAATAACAACTTTAAACAGCCAGCAATGGGAATGTACACTGCGGTTGGGGATGTGAGGCAGGGATTGCAAAATAACAAGGGCATGTTTCATGAAGCTTTAGCAAACATGGGTGCAGTTTTGAGCGCAAGTTTAGTCGGTATTGATAAGAGCAATCAAAACGGGATGAACTATACGGGCATGCTTAAAAATTATTTTAATCGTGATACCAAATGGAACATCATGATGAATAATACAGCTCCAGAAGTTGCCTTATTGGGTGGCGGTTATGGTAGAGATTGGTGGTATGATGTATATCCAAATTTGTTGTTTTATGCCATTTATGAAAAATACCCAAAGCAAAAAGATTTCGATTGGATTGCAAAAAGCATTGCCGAAAAATTTTTTAAAGCAGATTCAATACTCAACGGCAATTACAATTATTCTTATTTTGATTATGGGCAAATGAAACCAATGAAAAACCAAATCTGTTTGCAGCAAGATGCAGCAGCTGGTCATGCTTGGGTTTTATATGCAGCTTATAAAAAGTTTGGAGATAAACGCTATTTAAAAGGTGCAATTAGTGCAATGACAGCGTTAGAAAGCAATACCATTAATCCAACTTACGAATTATTGATGCCTTTTGGAGCCTACCTTGCTGCTAGAATGAATGTTGAAGAAGGAACAAATTTTGATGTGCATAAACTATTAGGATGGACCTTTGATGGAACGGCCATTTGCCGCGAGGGCTGGGGCGTTTTAACAGGTAATTGGAATGGTTACGACATTTCGGGTATTGTTGGCAGTACTGTAGATCATGGTGGTTATGGTTTTTTAATGAACACATTTGACATGGCCTGGCCAATGGTACCAATGGTGAAATATAATCCATCTTATTCTACCGCAATTGGTAAATGGATGTTAAATGCTGTAAATGCATCTCGATTATTTTATCCTCAATACATGCCAAAAGAGCATCAAACTTTACCAGAATTTGCTGCGGTAACAAAAGGGGTTATTGCTTACGAAGGTATTGCTAAAAGCTCGACATTTGATACTTTGTATACGAGTTTAAAAGCTCCAGTTGCACAAGGTGATGGCCCAAAATGGGTGCCAGGGAAAAACCCAAATGTAAGTCAGTTTAGCGTGTATGGAAGTGGGCATGTAGGTATTTTCGGTGCTATTGTAGAAAAAACAAATGTAGATGGTATTCTGAAACTAGATGTTTTAGCAACCGATTTTTATAGCAGTAAAAGTTTCCCAACGTATTTATTATACAATCCATACAAAGCAAACAAAACTGTAGTTTATCAAATAAAAAGTAAAGGAAAAGTTGATCTGTATGATGCCATTGCACAAAAATTTGTAGCAAAAAACATTAGTTTTAAAAGCGATTTAACTATTGCTAAAGGTAGTTCGGTTTTAATTGTAGAAACCGCAGCCGGTAGCAAAATTTCCAAATCAAATAAAAAATTATTAGCTAATGGAATAGTGATAGATTATAATAAAAACTAAAATTTGGCAAATGAAATTATTTTGAATTAAGAATTATCTTAGCAATTAAATGTTGGTTCAAGAAACCAAAGCGATTACTTTAAAAGTAGTCGCTTTTTTTATGGATTTTGCTTTGGGGTTACCTCAAAAAAATGTTCGCCATAAACAACATCTTTATCGGTAATTCCTTGCACTACAATTCTGAATTTGCCTGTAATATCACTTGTATAAAAAGTCAATTCAGTTTCTTTTTTTGCAGTTATTACAGAGCCATAATTCCAATAAATTGTCGAAAAATATGCTGGTTCTAAAGGATCTTTATAATCACTTAAATAGAATTCTTTAGGTTCGTGTATAGCGTTTACCAAATGAAATCCATTTAAATTTTTAACGCTGCAGCCACTATAATAAGTCATTTTTCCATTTGTTAAATAGGAATTTCCTGCAACTGGTTGCTTGTTTCCAAAATCTCCAATGTGGTTTCTACAATTTAATATGTTATAAATACACACATAATCTCCACATGCATTTGCCCCTCTTAAATAATTAAAGCCATCACCATTTTTATTATTGATAACAACTTCCTTTAATCGAATGAGTTTTTCATTGCTCTTTAATACTAATTCTGCATTGTTTTGTAGCGTAGATGGTAAAATAGGACTTTCGTTTATTATTGTTCTAGAAAGTTGTAAGTCCATTTTATGGTACTTGTCATTTATACTAATATCATGTATGAGCATCTTATCGCCGCTTATAAAAAGATAAAGTTTCTTGGTTGCTGCATCGGTAATTAAAACCTCATTATTTAAATTAAAAGAGCCTGTATTGTTTGTGCTGATGAGCGAAATATTTTTACTGCCAAATGTGGCCAATGAAATAGGTGCACTTAAAGATTTTTTATTTTTAGTAACAAATCCGCTTAACGTTAAACTATCGATTTTTGCCAATGTGTCGCTAACTTTAATACGCTCTAAATCTTGCCAAGTATATCTTCTCCAACCTTTAACCAATAAAATTTGTTCTATATAATTTGCATCTTTGTAAGGCAATCCTTTTAGTTGGACAGGTAAATAACTAAGCTCATTTTTTAAGTAGCTGTAACTTTCTATATCATCCATTTTGCTGGTTTCTAACCTGTTATTCTGTACAACAGCAACTGAAAATAAACCTTGTTTTTGTGCACTATCTAACTTAATTTTCAGATTTACCTTTTCTCTCTGATAGTAAGTATTGCTTTCAGTTTCTATTTTTATTTTTTCGCTATTATCGTAATGCGCAAAAAACAATCTTTCGGCTAATGGTCTTCCCAACGTGTCTGATATCGTAACTGCAGTTATTCCTTTATTTACATTTGTTAAAGGTATTTTAATTGCTCTATTATTACTTTCCATATCAAATGGGATGTTTAGAAAACTCTCCCTAAAATTATGGATCCGTATAAGTATTTTTTGGACAATACTAGATTTTAGATTGACACGTAATGTATCCTGCACTACTGCGTTTGTAACAGTTAATGTCAATCCGCTGTTGATAGCTTTTGGTAAATGATAAATGCTATCTGCTAAGCCATCATGAATAAGTTTAACGGTATAATTTGCATTGTTATGAGAAACAATTTTAAATTTCCCAATGCCATAGCTACTTGTTTCTATAGTATCTATTATTTTATTGTTTTGGTATAAGAACGCTTTTAAAGCAATGGGCTTCCTTTGCTGGTCTTTAACTTCCCAACCAATAATTGAAGATAGTCCATTAATAAGATTACCTCCTTCTGGGTAGAATTTAACTGTTGCCTTACTTTTGGCTTGTGGCAAAGCCATGCTAATAAAACTACTGTCCTTTAGGTATTTTAATTTTAAATACAAATTTGGATCAACTAATTGATCTTGCTTTGGTAAGCTAATTAATAACTGGCCAGATATATCTGTTTTAGCAGTTTTTTCAATGTTGCCGTATTTATAGCTAATACTTGTAGGTTTGGGTAAAAATCGATTGTCCTTAGATGTTACAGCTACTAATACCTTATGATTTTTATCATCTTTGGCTATAGGCTCTGTTAACTTCATACTTGCTTTAAATGCAGGATCTATATTTGTTTTTATGGTAATTGGTTGGTTAAAAATAGCATCAGGAACGCCATTTGTTAATTTATCTGTATATACTGTAAAATGATAATTGCCAGTCAATATAGAATCTGGTAGGGTAACGCTGCCAAAGGATAAACCATTTTGCATTATAAATTTATCTGAAAGCATAACAGTACTATCTGCATCTCTAATTAAAGCTACGGCCATTATATTGTGCTTCGCAACGGGGTTAGCAGCTGCTTTAAGTAAATACCCAGTAAAATAAACAGTTTCATTATTTGAGTAAACATTCTTATCAAAGTGAACAAAGAGGTTTGTTGTTGGCTTGGCTTTATTTAACCATTGCATTTTTAATGCAATGCTATCTTGCGCCATTGCTGGCTTAATGCCGAAGATTAAAAGTAGACAGTAAAAGTATAAGCGCATGTGATAAAAATAATTTAAATAAGCGGCAATGCCAAATATGCGTAATGCAGGAGCTGTTTTAGGATAAATGCACTGTTTTTGGTTGTTTAAACCTGATAGGAATGAAGCCTTTGGCGAATGGATAGCAGGGCTAAATTTGCCATAAGCTACTAACATTGTTTTTCAAAAAAAAGCGACTTCCATTGCTGAAAGTCGCTGTGAATTATTTGAAAAGCTCTTCGACTGCGCTCAGAGAGATATCTTTTTAATAACCAAATAACTGCTCTAAAGTTAAGGTTGTTACTTCGCCAAATTTCTGCATATCTTCCATTTTCACTTTTTTATCTGAAGCTACAATTAAATAAGTATAAGGTTTGTTGGCTACTTTTTGTGTATGAAAATCTTTGATATTTTGAAAAGTGATTGGTTTCAATTCTTTGTATAAATCTATTCTCGAATCGTAATCATATCCCAATTTTTTATCTGCAAAATAATAGAAGAAAACACCGTCTTTAGTAACACGAGTAGTTTCTAAGCCATTTAATACATTAATTTTTGCACCATCAAAAGATTTATCACTTTGTGGCAATACGTTTAATAATTCGTTCATTCCGTTAACAGCATCTGTCATTTTATCTGCCTGGCTACCTACGTAAGCAATCATACTATATTGTTTATCTGCCTTATCAGGAGAAACATATTGCGCAAAAGTAGAGTAGGCTAAAGCTTTAGATTCTCTGATGGTTTGGAAAACAATAGAACCCATGCCGCCACCAAAATAGCTGTTAAAAACTTGGATGTTTGCAGCATCGGTTTTATTATACAAACCAGTGTTTCTTAACCAACGGATTTCTGATTGTACCATGTCGTAATTGGCAAAATATACTTTATTGGCATCTTGGGTGGTATAAGTATAAACTTTTGCAGGTGCTGCTTCGGTAAATTCTTTAGGCATTAAGTGCGTTTTTTTAATATCGGCAGTAAATGCGGTTAAATCTTTTGGACCGTAGTAGGTAATTACATGTTCGTAGTTGGTTAAATTACGGATAAGGGAAATTAAATCTTCGCCCTTCATGTTTTTAACTTCTTCGTTGCTTAGTACGTTGTTAAACGGATTTACACTGCCGTATTGTGCGTAAGAAGTTAAGCCATTCATGATTTGGCTTTTGTTCAATTTATTGTTTTCACGGCTTTTTAAAATTGTTCCTTTTAAATCGGCCAAAGCTTTTTCATTAGGTTTAACATTGGCTAAAATATGCTCAACAAGGCTTACTGCTTTATCGAAATTTTCTTGTAAACCACTAATACTTATAGTAGTTACTTCAGTGCCCACATTTAAGCTATAAGTACATGCGATATCATAAAATGCTTTACTTAATTCTTCGGCAGTATATTTATCTGTACCTAAAAATGTTAAATAGGTAGATGCATAAGGCAATAATTTGTAGTTATTTGAGCCAATATTAATTCTGTAGCTCATTCTAAAAATAGAATTTTCTACATTTTTAGTAGTTAGCACATCTGCAATTCCTGCTTTGCCAAAAATAATATCTTTTTTGTAGTCGATAAATTTAGGGGCAATTGGTTTAACCGGCATTGCTAAAGTATTTTTAACAAAATCTGAAGTTAAACCAGCATTCGCATTAATTGGTGTAATGGTTGGTTTTTCTACCTTAACCATGTTTTTATCAACGCCTTTACGTTTAAAACCAATTACGTAATTGTCTTTAAAGAATGAATTGGCAAAAGCAACAACTTGAGCTTTAGTGATCTTTGCAGTTTCGTCGATATCTCCTAAACTTTTATCCCATTTTGTTCCTTTGTTCATTATAAATTGAGTAGAAAAAATTTCTGCCCTATTGTTATTGCTATCAAATGCTTGTAAAAAACTTAATTTTTGATTGGCAACAATTGCTTTTAGCAAACTTTCATCAAATTCGCCTTTTTTTAATAAATCGATTTGACCTAATAATAATTTCGAGGCCTCTTCTAAAGATTGACCAGCTCTAGGTGATGCAGATAAGTTAAACACACCATAATCTTTCATTTGCTGGTAGCTAGCACCAGATCTTAACGTCTTTTGTTGTTTGTTTATGTTAATGTCAATTAAACCAGCTTTGCCATTGGTTAAAATGCTGCGGATAAGCTCTAACATTAAACTTTCTTTTGTATTGTCTGCATAACCACGGTAATAGATCTCTACCATTTCTGCACTTGGGCCAAAAACCTCAACTTGTTGTATTTTAGTTAATGGTTTTTCTGGAGCAGGATTATAGAGTTCTATTGGCTTAGCTACCATGTAGCTAAAAGTTTTCTCCACTTTTTTAATCATTTCATCAGGATTAAAATCTCCTGTAAAAATGGCTGCCATGTTATTTGGCACGTAATATTTGTTATAGTAATTTCTAATTTCTACTAACGATGGATTTTTCAAGTGTTCAATTGTTCCAATTGTTGTTTGTTGACCATAGTTGTGCACAGGAAACAACAATTCCATCATTACTTCGTCTAATTTATTTGGGTCGCTATCTAAACTGCGGTTTTTCTCTTCGTAAACTGCCTCTAATTCTGTATGGAAAATACGGAAAATTGGTTTGCGGAAACGTTCGCCTTGTATAGCTAAAAATTTATCAACAGAGTTTGATGGGAAATCTTCGTTATAAACTGTTTCTTCGTACCAAGTGTGAGCGTTAGATGAACTTCCGCCAATACCGGTCATTAATTTATCATACTCATTAGCGATAGAGAAATTTGATGCTTCGCCAGAAGTCTTGTCAATTTCTTTGTAAATTTCTTTACGCTGAGCCGGATCTGTAGTTTTATTATATTTTTCATATAACGCATCAATCTTATCTAAAAGAGGTTTTTCTTTTGCCCAATTATTAGTTCCGTATTTATCGGTTCCTTTAAATAAAACATGCTCTAAATAATGAGCTAAACCTGTTGCATTTTTAGGGTCGGTGTTACTACCTGCTCTAACAGACATGCGGAACTCGATATTAGGTTCTTTAGTGTTAGGAGATAAGATAACGGTTAGGCCGTTTTTTAGTGTGTAAAAACGCGTTTTCGATGGATCATTGGTTACATATTTGTAAGTGTAACCGCCTGATGTTGCTGTTTTCCACTGGTAGGTAGATTGAGCAAAAAGGGTATTGGCTGTAAATAATAAACAGACAATGAAGAATAGTTTTCTTTTCATTCGTTTTTTTAAAGTTAGTTGGATGAATATCTTGGAGTCGGTTTTACTCCGATTGTTTCATTTATAATAAGTTAGGTTGTAAATATAAGATGATAGGATATTATTTTCATATAAATGGATGAAAATATGTTGATTTTGCTTTCAATATTTCTTGTATTTTTACCCTTATGAATAAAGACACCAAAAAACCAACAATTTTAGTTGTTAACGATGACGGAATTACTGCTCCAGGTATTAAAAGCCTGATTGATGTAATGCAAGAAATTGGAAATGTTGTGGTAGTTGCACCAGATGGACCTCAGTCTGGAATGGGACACGCAATTACCATTGGCAAGCCACTTCGTTTTGATAAGGTAGATTTATATCCGGGTGTAGAAATGTATAAGTGTTCGGGTACACCAGTAGATTGCGTAAAACTTGCGGTAAACATCGTTTTTAAAGGTAAAAAGCCAGATTTATGCGTTTCTGGAATTAACCATGGCTTAAATAATTCTATTAATGTTATTTATTCTGGAACCATGTCTGCAGCGGTAGAGGGTGCCATCGAGAAAATTCCTTCCATAGGTTTTTCTTTAGATGATTTTGCACAGGATGCTGATTTTACACATACCAAGAGTTTTATCAAAACCATCGCTTTGCAAGTTTTAGAAAATGGTTTGCCAGAGGCGACATTATTAAATGTAAATTTCCCAAAAGGGGCAAACCTAAAAGGAATTAAAATTTGCAGACAAGCGAATGCAAAATGGGCTGAAGAATTTGATAAAAGAGAAGATCCATATAAAAGACCTTATTATTGGTTAACAGGTGTTTTCGAGAATTACGATAAGGGTGAAGATACAGATGTTTGGGCTTTAGATCATGGTTATGTTTCTGTAGTGCCAGTACAATTTGATTTAACTGCACACCATGCCATTCCAATTTTAAATAGTTGGGATTTTGGCCAAGACAAAAATGAAAAATCAACAAGCAAAAAAACACTTAGACCTGATGGGCATAATTTAGGCTAAGCAATGAAAATTAGTGATATTAAAAACAGTGTTTGGAGCGGAATATTTATCGGATTAATAGTGCCGATAATACCAGGTGTATTGGTTCTATATTTAATGCAGCATTATACTGTTTTAAAAAAAGCTGATTTATTATTAATTGCTTGTATTGCATTAAATGCTGTTTTAATGAACTACTTTTTTAAGCAAAATAAAGATAATATTGCTAGAGGAATTATAAGCGTTACTTTTTTATGGGCATTTGCCTTTTTCTTTTACAAAGTCTTTTAAATGATGGAAAACGTAGGATGTAAAATGGAAAATGATTGGAAGCAGCAAATTAAATTTCTTAACAGATCCATATTCCATTTTACCTTTTCCATCTTACATCTATAAACATGAAGTACTACTTAGTTGCCGGCGAAGCTTCTGGAGATTTACATGGTGCCAACTTAATGAAAGCATTAAAAATCGAAGACCCAAATACAGATTTTAGGTATTTTGGTGGCGATAAAATGCAGGCTGAGGGTGGACATTTGGTAAAACATTATGCAGATATGGCATTTATGGGTTTTACTGAGGTGGTGATGAATTTGCGAACCATCTTTAAAAACATGAAGGCTTGCAAAGCAGATATTTTGGCTTACAAGCCAGATGTTTTAGTGCTAATTGATTTTCCAGGTTTTAACCTAAAAATTGCCGAGTTTGCCAAAAAAAATAATATAAAAGTTTGCTATTACATCTCTCCAAAAATTTGGGCTTGGAACCAAAAACGAGTTTTAAAAATAAAACGTGATGTAGATAAAATGTTCTGCATTTTACCATTTGAAGTAGATTTTTACAAAAAATGGGGCATGGATGTTGATTATGTGGGTAATCCGTTATTAGATGAAAAAGCGCAATTTAAACCTGATGTAGATTTTAGAAAAAACCAAGGATTAACCGACCAAAAAATTATTGCCTTATTGCCCGGCAGCAGAAAACAAGAAATTGAAAGGTTGTTGCCTGATATGTTAAGTGTTACCGAGCAGTTTCCCGATTATCAATTTGTTATCGCGGCAGCGCCTACTTTTACTGCCGATTATTATCGTCAATTTATTGGAAAAAAGGAGGTGAAATTAGTTTTTGCTCAAACCTATAATTTGTTGCAAAATGCACATGCAGCGCTGGTGGCTTCAGGTACTGCTACATTAGAAACGGCCTTGTTTAAAGTTCCTCAAGTTGTGTTGTATCGTGGTGGAGCTATTTCAGTTGGCATCGCTCGGCTAGTTATTAAAATTAGATTTATCTCGTTGGTAAATTTAATTATGGATAAAAAAGTAGTTGAAGAATTGATACAGCAAGATTGTAATACACAAAATATTGCTGCTCATTTAAATAAAATTGTGGAAGGTAAAGAAAGAGAAACTATGCTTCGAGATTACGAACAACTTGCCATGTTAATGGGTAATGCAGGTGCATCAGAACGTACAGCAAAATTGATAGTAAAATTTCTAACTTTACCTTTATAACTATCAAATATGAAAGCACTTTCCATTAAAGATATTGCCCTAAAAGCCAATGTATCCATTACAACGGTTTCTTTTATCATTAATGGTAAGGCCAAGGAGAAATCTATCAGCGATGCTGTGATAAAAAAAGTACAGCAGATTATTATTGATAGTGGCTATAAACCTAACCAGATTGCCCGTAGTTTAAGAACCGGTAATTCTAATATTATCGGTTTAATAGTAGAAGATATTTCTAACCCTTTTTTCTCTCGAATTGCAAGATTAATAGAAGATAAAGCTTATAAAAGGGGCTATAAAATTATCTATTCGAGTACCGAAAATAATGTAGAAAAAGCACAAGAGCTTATCAATCTTTTTAAATCGAGAAAGGTTGATGCTTATATTATTTCGCCAATTAAAGGTATTGAAGAAGAAATTCAAATCTTAAAAGACGAGCAAAAACCAGTTATCTTTTTTGATAGAAATTTGCCAGCGCTAAACACTAATTACGTGGGTGCAAATCACTTCGAGGCATCTTATCAAGCTATCGAAAGTTTCATCAAACAAGGTAAGAGAAACATTGCTTTGGTAACCACAGATATCGATGTGCAACAAATTGTAGAACGTTTTGAAGGCTACAAAAAGGCTTTAAATGATTATGCATTATCGTTTAATGAAGAGCTCGTTTTGCAAATCCCTTTTAAACAAGATGAAACTGAAACTATACAACAGTTAATCAGTCTTTTTAAAAACACAGCTGTGGATGCTGTTCTTTTTGCTACAAATTACCTTGCCATAAGTGGATTAAAAGCATTAAAGCAAATCGGTAAAAAACTCGATGAAAAATTTGCCATTATCGGGTACGATGATCATGAAGCCTTCGAATTACATACGCCTGGTATTTCTACCATTCAACAACCGTTGGAAGAAATTGCAGAAACGATCATCAAACTGATTTTAAATCAGCTCAGCTCTAAAGCAAAACTTCCAGATCAGCAAATTATTATTACTGCTAAGTTGATCATCCGAGATTAAATCTGGTAACATGAAATCACATTATATCCCATTCCTTTTATCTATACTTATTTTCACTTCTTGCCATAACGAAAAACCTCAATCTATAAGCAAAGCTGATTCTTTAGCCAGTTGTGAAAGTAATTTGCCTAAACGTTTTGGTGTAGGAATAGATACTTCAGCTATCAAAAATGGGAAGGCTGATCATACTGGTATGGTGTTTATCCCGGCAGGAGAGTTTGCAATGGGTGCAAAGGATAAAGAAGGCAGGGAAGACGAATACCCAGCACATCAAGTTAAACTTTCTTCTTTTTGGATGGATGTTACCGAAGTAACAAATGCAAGTTTTGCAAAATTTGTAGCTGCTACTGGTTATGTCACTACAGCAGAACGGAAACCAGATTGGGAGGAAATGAAGAAACAACTTCCAGCAGGCACAATGAAACCGCATGATAGTGTTTTTGTAGCGGCTTCCTTGGTTTTTTATCAACCTAAACAAGTTAGAGATTTAAATGATGCATCGCAGTGGTGGGTTTGGAAAAAAGGGGCAAACTGGAAGCATCCGCAAGGTGGTAATAGTAATCTAAAAGGGAAAGAGAACTTTCCTGTTGTACACATCTCTTGGGATGATGCGATGGCATACTGCAAATGGGCTGGTAAAAGATTGCCAACAGAAGCCGAGTGGGAATATGCAAGTAGAGGAGGCTTAAAAAATTCACTTTATCCTTGGGGTAATGATGATATAGAAATTGGGAAACCTAAAGCTAATACTTGGCAAGGCAATTTTCCCTTAAATAATACTGTTTGGGATAAATTTGCAGGCTTAGCAGCTGTTAAACAGTTTAAGCCAAATGGTTTTGGTTTGTATGATGTGGCTGGTAACGTTTGGGAGTGGTGTAGCGATTGGTATAAGCCAGATTATTATCAAAATGCTGTAGCCAACAATCCGAAAGGGCCAACAGAAAGTTATGACCCAATGGAGCCAACAGTGCCTAAAAAAGTGGTAAGGGGAGGCTCTTTTATGTGTAATGCTTCTTATTGTAAAGGGTACAGGGTTACCTCTAGGATGAAAACCTCAACCGATACTAGTTTAGAGCATACAGGTTTTCGGTGTGTTAGTTCTAATTAAGATTGTATAATTTTCTCAGTAAAAAAGTAACACAATTGTTATTGAAACATAGTTTAACGCACTAGTTTTTTTATTTAATATTGGAATTACTAAAACGTTTTACTAAAAACTAAAAAATACTTGTATTTTAGTAAACACAAATATAAGCGAGAATGGAAAAAAATACTGTATTAGGTGTTGATATAGGTGGTACGCATATTACGGCTGCATTGGTAAATTTAGAAGATGGGTCATTAGTTCAGCAATCAGTTAAAAGAAGCGCTATTGATTCTAAAGCAAGCAGTGAAGAAATTTTTAGGGTTTGGTGCCAAGTAATAATAGATGCTTTTGGAAACAGTTTAAATGAAAATAGCAAAATTGGTATTGCTATGCCTGGTCCGTTCGATTACGAAAATGGCATCTCATTAATTAAAGATCAAGATAAATATAAATCCCTTTACCAATTA
>Ga0247812_10000825_pt1 | contig 17836 bp, 9 predicted proteins | sample UWRJL149409B1_FD_178011 | JGI IMG/M metagenome (GOLD analysis project Ga0247812, IMG submission 178011) | Plant litter microbial communities from Arlington Agricultural Research Station in Wisconsin, United States - UWRJ-L149-409B-1 | ecosystem: Environmental > Terrestrial > Plant litter >...
GGTGCTTCACTGAAATAGCCTGTCTGGGGGTCACGCGAGGGGGTGCGTTACGCGGTGCACCCCCCGCGAAGAAGACAGGATTAGTTGCGCGCCGCAAAGGGCCTATTGTCCGAAGCGGATCCCGATCCACAGGGTGCGCGGCGTGCCGAGATCGATCGAGCCGCCGGCATTGCGGGTGATGACCGTTTCGTCGAACAGATTCTCCGCGCGGCCAATCAGCGAGAAGCCCTTGCCGAGCGGCAGGCGGGCGACCGCATCCACCGTCAGCGCATCGGGGAGCACGTCGACTTCCTGATCGTCCTCATATTGCTTGCCGGTATAGCGCAGGGTGGCGGAGAGGGCGGGGCCGGAGGCGGGTTCCCAGGCGGCGGTGACGCTGGCGGCGTGGCGCGGGCTCTGCGCGGGGGTGAAGCCGTCCAGCGCCGCGGAGGCGCCGGAGCCCTCCACCGTGCTGTGGCTGTAGGCGTATGAAGCGGTGAGCGAGGCGGGCCCGCTGCGCGCGCTGGCGGTGAGTTCCACGCCCTTGGCGACGATCGCATCGACATTGCGGCGCTGGCGCAGGTTAGTTCCTATCGTCACATTGGCGATGGCATTGTCGAGCGTGTTGTAGAAGGCGGTCACGCCGATCGCGCCGCCGGCAAAGGGCTTGAGATCCAGCCCGGCCTCGACGCCCTTCAATTTCTCCAGTCCCAGGTTTTCATTGGCGCGGGTGGTGATCGGAAAGACGGTGAAGGGACGATAGAGTTCGTTGAGCGTGGGCAAGCGGAAGCCCGTATAGGCCGCGGCGCGCAGCGCGATGCCGGCGCTGGCGTTGAACAGCGCGCCGACGCGGGCCGTGCCCTGCCAGCCGCTGCGATCGGCATAATGGGTGTAGGTGGTGGTGGCGCCCGCGGGGCTGCGCTCCTGGAAGAAGCCGTCCGTGATCGTCCAGCGATCGACGCGGCCGCCGCCGGTGAGGATCAGCCGGCCGAGCGTCCAATCGTCCTCGATGAAGCCGCCGACGGTACTGGTCTTGCCGCCGGCATTGCGCCGCGCGGTGACGAGGCCGGTGACGCCGCTATAGGCATCCTCGAACAATTCGCCGTCCGCCAGCCGCGCGTCCGCGCCGATGCGCAGCACATGAGCGGGGCCGACCGGCGGGCGTAGTTCGATCTTGCCGCCCACGCCGGTGGAGGGGGTGTTGCGCTGGTCCAGCACCTTGCGGAAATTGCTCGAGCTGATGACGATATTGCTGAAATTGCGCGCCTGGACATAGGCCAGAGCATCCACCTGCCAGGCGCCGCGATGGACCAGGCGGATGCTGCCGTCCTGGCCGTCCGAGGTGCTGTCCTGCCCCCTAAAGCGCAGCGTACGGGCATCGTGATAGACCAGGCCGCGCGCCTGGATCTCGGTCTCGCCATCGATCGGGGCGACCGCGCGCAGGCCCGCGGACCAATTCTCATAGGCGGCGCGGACGTCGTTCGCGCCGCGCTGGGCCTCGGGCGTGGTGTAGAAGCCGTCGCTGCGGTCCCATCGGCCGGAGACGGTGACGAAGCCGGTGCCGACATCGGGCGAGAGGCTGGCGGAAAGCGCGGACGAATCCTGGCTGCCATAGAAGGCGCTGCCCGAGACCTTGGGGAGATCGCGGCGCGTGGCGCTGACCATCTCCACCGTGCCGGCGACCGCGCCCGCGCCGAACGGCCCCGCACCGCCGCCGCGGGTGATGCGCACGGCGGAGAGGCGGTCGGGGGTGAGCGCGCTGAAGGGGATATAGCCGAAGAAGGGATCGGCCTGGGGTACGCCATCCAGCAGGACGAGCGCGCGGCTGGAGGCGTTGCCGCCCAAAGCGCGGAGGGTCGCGCCCTGGGCAGAAGGATTGGCCGAGCGGCTGTCCGAGCGGCGGAACTGCTGGAAACCCGCGACATCGGCCAGGATATTCTCGACCCGGCCCGAGGCGTCGTTGAGCAAGCGATCGCGATCGATCAGGCTTGCGCCATAGGCGGGCGTGCCCGGGGGAAGCGGCAGGCCTGCGCCGGTGACGACGATCTCCTCGGTCGCGGGACCCTCGTCCGCCGGATCCTGTGCGAAGGCAGGTGCGCCCAGGGCCAACGAAAGCGCTGCGATCAGCCGCGGGGTCCGGAAATCGCCCATCCTCATCTCACCTGTCTGGCATTTTCGGAGGGCTGGCCGCTCTCGGAATGCGTGTTGAAGCGGGCGAGATAGAGGATTTGGGGGCCAAGTCCAGCGGGCGGGGAGGGTTGTGAACCCGAATCCGGCCTGGGCTTCCCTTTCCTCGCGGGGATGACGGAAAGGGGTGGTGCAGTATGGCCCTATTCCCCCATCCAATCCGCGCTGTCGCCGCCGATCGGCATGCCCGGCGGGATCGGGGTGGGGCGGCCCTGGCGGGCGAGGGCGGCTTCCAGCAATTTGTCGTCTGCCAGGATGCGCGCGAGATTGCGGGCCCAGATGCGCTGGACCGGATCGCCCGCGGTGGCGGCGAGCGTGCGGGCGAGCGTCTGGAGGCGATCATCGATCGCGGCGACCGCCTCTGGGGTGGTCTTGCCGTCGCGCATCGCCTGGGCGAGCGCCATGATCGTGCGATAGCCGGTGCGGCGGGCGACATCGGTGCGCGCGCTGGTGACGGTGGCGGCGATCAGGCGATCGAGCATCTCTTCCAGCCCCAATTGCTGCGGATCGCGGCCGTGCTGGAGCGAGAGGCGCGAGAGGCGTTCAGGCGCGAGCAGGGCATTGAGCGTGACCGAGGCGGCGACGTCCGCGGCGACGAGCGGATCGAAGATGGGGCCGCCCGCCGTGGCGAAGACCTCGATGTCATATTGCCGATCGGTATTGCCCTGCATGCCGCCGGACAGCAGCGGGAGCAGGCGATCGGGGATCGTCAGCGCGGTGGGATCGAGTGTGGCCAGCAGCGCGTCCAGCGCGGTGCGTTGCGCGGCGGCGGGGACCGGGGCGGAGGATTCGCGCCCGTCGCCCTTCACCGCATAAGCGAAATCCACACCGCCGACGAGCTTGGCGGCGGCGTCCACCTGATAGCGGGTGAGCAGCCAGATGGGCACGAACTTGCGGCGCAAGACGCCCACCGGCTCGCCGGGGCGCAGCGCCGCCAGCCCGAAATGGGCGATCGCGGCGCGGCGGACGCCGGCCATGCGCACCAGTTCGGCGGCGGGATCGGGGCCATCGTCCCACATGCTGCCCCAGGGCTGGCCATTTTCCACGGCGCGCGCCTCGGCATCGCTGGTGAAGCGCATGCCGGCGGCGACCGCGGCCTGCGCCTTGGCGGGAGCGCCGGCATCGGTGGCGGAGCCATAGAGCCAGTCGATGGTGAAGCGGTCCCAGGCCCCGATGCCGACGCCATAGGCGTCCGAGAGATCTGGCTTGCCGTCCTTCACGGCGATGCGCGGGGCGGGATAGTCCATGACCGAGGCGCGATCCTGGGTGGAGGCTGCGAAATTATGGACTAGGCCCAGCGCATGGCCGACCTCATGCGCGGCCAATTGGCGCAGGCGGGCGAGCGCGACCTGGACGGGATCATTGGGGCCGCCGCCGTCCACCGCCGCGGCGCCGACCAGGCCCTCGAAGATTAGCATATCCTGCCGCACGCGCAGCGAGCCGAGCAGCACCGATCCCTTGACGATCTCGCCCGTGCGCGGATCGGCGATCACCTGGCCATAGGACCAGCCGCGCGTGGCGCGATTGACCCAATTGACCACATTGTAGCGGATATCGAGCGGATCGACGTCCTCGGGCAGGATCTCCACCTGGAAGGCATCCACATAACCCGCGGCATCGAAGGCATCCGCCCACCAGCGGACGCCATCGGCCAGCGCGCTGCGGATCGGCTCGGGCGCGGAGCGATCGATGTAGAAGAGGATGGGTTTCTTGACCGGCGAGCGTGCCGCGGCGGGATCGGTCTTTTCCAGGCGGAAGCGATTGGCCAGATCATAGACCACGTCCTGGCCCAAAGGCACCGCGAAATCGATCGCCTGGCTGGCGAAGCCGCCCGCGCGCGGATCGAAGCGGCGCGGCACATAGGCGGCATCGGGGAGGCGGATCAGCGAATGATGGACGGTGAGCGTGATCTGGCGCGGATCGGGCGCGATATTGCCGAGTTCGTCGCCCGGCGTGTCCGACTGATAGGTCTGCAGCGCCTCCAGCTCGATATTGTCGGGGAAGACCCTGGTCGCGGCGGGATCGGCGGCGCTCAGGCTGTCGACCAGCCGGAAGCCCTTGGCACCGCCGCTGGCCAGGGTGCGCGCAACATCCACGCCGTCGCGGGTGAGGAAGGGCGCGATGTCGATCAGCATGCGGCCGTCGAGATAGGTCTGGACCGGCTTGGCCATCCAGGCGGCGGTGAAGGCGAAGCTGTCGCGCGCGGCCGCCTGCTCGGGCGCGGGGGCGCCGGTGGCGCGGAAGCGGGGATTCTCGAAGACGATCGCCACCTTGTCGCCGATGCGGCGGAAGGCGAGGATCTGGGTGGGGCCGGCCATGGCGCGGTCCAGCCCGAGCGCGGAAGAGCCGATCCCGGTGCGCAGCGCGGTGGCGTAGAGAAAGCGGCCGGCGATGCCCTGAGCATCGGGAGCGGGCAGGGTGAGCAGGATGCGCCCGCCCGCGGCATCGATGGCGACGGGCAGCAGGCCCTCGTTGCGGACCGTGTTCAGGAGCGGATCGGGCGGGGCGGCGGGTTTGGCGAAGGCCGGCGCGGAGAGCGCCAGGATGCTGCACGCGACTGCGCCGAAGACCGATTTCATGCTGTTCCCCCTGATGCGGTGCGCCTTATCTAGGCCATTGTGTTCATAATCGGAACCATCCCCATTCCGTTTGTGCCGAGCGCAGTGGAGGCATGTGTCCGGACCCATCCCCATGTCCCTCGACTGCGCTCGGGACGAACGGTTGCTGGCTCATCATGCCGGGATACCCGCGCAACCGGTCAGGGCGTGGCGGTGATCGTCCCGGCATCGCCGCCGAGCGCGCGGATCAGCGCCACCATGCTGCGCATCCTTTGGGTCTGCAGCGTGATCACGGCGCGTTCGGCGTCCAGCGCGGCAGTCTGCGCGGTCACGACATCCAGATAATCGGCGGCGCCGTCGCGATAGCGGATCAGCGCCAGTTCGCGCGTGCGCGCGGCGGCGGCGGCGGAATCGCTCTGGTCTACCGCCTGGGCGGTCAGCAGGCGCGCGGCGGCGAGGCCGTCTTCCACCTCGCGGAAAGCGGCCAGCACCCGGCCGCGATAGTCGGCGGCGGTTTCGTCATATTCGGCGCGCGAGATGCGCACCTGCGCGCGGCGCCTGCCGCCGTCGAAGATCGCCAGCGCGGTCGAGAGGGGCCCAAGCGCCCAATAGCTGCTGGGGGTGTCGAACAATTTGCCGTTGGTCGCCTCGAACCCGCCGGCTAATCCCAGCGTGAGCGACGGGAAGAAGGCGGCGCGGGCCACGCCGATGCGGGCGTTGGCGGCGGCCATGCGGCGCTCGGCAGCGGCGATGTCCGGCCGGCGCTGGAGGAGTTCTGAGGGGGCGCTGGCGGGAACGGGGGGCGGCTCAAGCGGCGCGGCGACCGGCGCGATCGAGAAGCCGGAAGCGATCTCGCCGACCAAAGCGGCGAGTTCATGCTCCACCGCGGCGCGATCGTTGGCGATGGCCGAGATCTGCGCGCGCGCGTCCGAAAGCTGGGTCTTGGAGCGGTTGACGTCCAGGCCCGAAGCGATGCCGCCTTCGTGGCGCTTGTCGGTCAGCTCATAGGCGCGGCCGAAGGCATCGACCGTCTGGCGGAGCAATGCCGCCTCGGCATCCAGCCCGCGCAGACGGAAATAGGCGTCCGCCACCGATGCCTGGAGGCTGAGCCGGGCCGCGGCGAAATCGGCGCCGCTGGCTTCGGCCTCGGCGCGGCCGGCGCGCACGCTGTTGCGCACCCGACCCCACAGATCGATCTCGTAATCCAGCGACGCGCCGATGGTAAAATCATTGCCGGTATTGGGCACGCCGCGCGCGAGCGGGCGGCGGGCTGAGAGGCGCTGGCGCGCGGCATCGCCACCCAGGCTGACCTGGGGGAAGAGATCGGCGCGGCTTTCGCGTGCTGCGGCCAGCGCCTGATCGTAGCGCGCCAGCGATGCGGCGAGCGTGGGGCTGGCGGCGGCCATGCGCGCCTCGAGATCGTCGAGCACGGGGTCGTCGAACCCGGTCCACCAAGGGCCGCGCGGGGCGTTGTCGGCGGGGGCGGCGGCGGTCCAGCCGGGGGCTTCCTTATAGGCCGCGGGCGGGGTGATGGCTGGGGGCCGATAGGCCGGGGCCAGGGAGCAGCCGGCGAGGGCGAGGGGCAGCGCGCCCAAAACCCACCACGTCCCTCGACTTCGCTCGGGACGAACGGAGAGGGGAGCGCCATGCGGGTTCGACATTCTCCTCTTACTTCGCATTCGGCTTCTTTTCGGCGGGCTTGGCGGCCACGGCCTTGACCATGTCGCCGGTATCGATCGCATCGGGCGGGGAATCCACGATGCGTTCCTGGCCGGTGAGGCCGGTGGTGATCTCCACGCTGCTGCCCTGATCGCGGCCGATGGTGACGGTCTTGATCGTGACGCGTCCCCTGGCATCGACGGTGGCGACCGTGGGGGTCTTGTCGCGGAACATCAGCGCGCTGGCGGGGACGCGCATGCCGCCCACCGCGCCGGTGATGGGGAAGCTCACCTGGGCGTAGGCGCCGGGCTTGAGCGCGCCATCCGCATTATCCGCGAGCAGCTGGATCAGCACGGTGCCGGACTGGCCATCCACCGCGCCTGCGCTGCGCGTGAGCACCGCATCGAAGCTGCGGCCCGGATATTCGGGCAGGCTCATCGTGGCATGGAGACCGGGGCGGACCTGCGCCGAATAGATTTGCGGCACGCGCACGAAGATCCGCATGCGGTGCACGTCCGAAACCGTGAACAGCGGCTGGGCGGCGGCGGTGCCGGAGACCACCAGCGCACCGATCTGCGCCGAGCGGCTGGTGACCGTCCCGGCGAAGGGGGCGGTGAGACGGGTGAAGCCCTGCAGCGCGCGCAGGCGCTTCACATTGGCCAGCTCGCCATTGGCGACCGCGCTCTTGGCGGCGAGATCGCCGGCCTTTTCATCGGCTTCCTGCTTGGAGACCGCATCCTGCTTGAGCAGGCCGCTCCAGCGCGCGGCGGTGGTGCGCGCCAGCCGCTGGTTGGCGAGCGCGGTCTGATAATCCGCCTCGGCCTGGGCGAGTTGCTGATCCACCTCGGGCGCATCGAGGATCGCGAGCGACTGGCCCGCGCCGACCCGATCTCCGATGTCCGCCAGCCAGCGGCGGACATAGCCGTTGGTGCGCGCATAGATGGGCGCGCTGTTGAAGGCCTGGACATTGCCGGGGAGCACCAGAGGATCGGTGCTGCCGGTGCGATCGGGCAGGATCACGGTGACGGTGGGGATGGAGGCTTCCGCGGAGACGGCGGCCAGATCGCGCGTCGCACCGCTGCGGATCGAGATGCCCGCGATCACGATGACGATGGCCGCCACGCCCGCGCCGATGCCGAAGCGCTTGAGCGACCGCGAGTCGGACGGGGGGGAGTCGATGGTCCGGGGATCAGACAGATCAGACATGGGCGGGCTGGAACTCCCTTGGCGCGTCCTTGGCCGGGCGCTGCCGGTGGACGAAGCTGAAGACGGTGGGAACGAAGAAAAGCGTGGCGATGGTGGCGGCGATCAGGCCGCCGATGACGGCGCGGCCGAGCGGGGCGTTCTGCTCGCCGCCCTCGCCCAGGCCGAAGGCCATCGGCGCCATGCCGATGATCATGGCGAGCGCGGTCATCAGCACAGGGCGGAAACGGACGCTGCCGGCCTCGATCGCCGCTTTGGTCGCATCGCCCAGCTCGGCGAAACGCTCGCGCGCGAAACTGATCACCAGGATGGAGTTCGCCGTGGCCACGCCCATGCACATGATGGCGCCGGTGAGCGCGGGGACGGAGAGCGAGGTGCCCGTGACGAACAGCATCCACACGATCCCGGCGAGCGCCGCGGGCAATGCGGTGATGATCACGAAGGGATCCACCCAGCTCTGGAAATTGACCACGATCAGCAGATAGATCAGCAGCACCGCGCCCGCCAGGCCGAAGCCCAGGCCCGAGAAGGCGGTATTCATCGTCTGATATTGCCCGCGCAGCGTGACCTTCACGCCCTCCGGCGGCTTGATCGAGGCGATCACGCGATTGATGTCTCCCGCGATCGCGCCGAGATCGCGACCCTCCGGCGTGGCGAAGATATCGACCACGGGCTGGATGTCATAATGGCTGACCACGGGCATGGTATTGCCGCGGCGGATCGTGCCCAGCGCGCCGAGCGTCTGCGACGAGACGCCGTTGGCGCCCGAGATCGGGGTGTTCTCCAGATCCGAGATCGATCCGATGCGATATTCGGGCGTCTGCGCGACCACCGCATAGGACACGCCATTTTCGCTATTGAGGAAGAAGACCGGCGCGGTCTGCGAAGTGCCGGCGAGCGAACTGGCCAGGCTGGTGGTCACGTCGCGCTCGGTGAGCCCATATTGCCCGATGCGCGAGCGATCCACGTCCACATTGAGCAGCGGCGCGCGCGTGGTCTGCTGGATGCGGGCATCGGCGAGGCCCGGGATGGCGCGGACCTTGCGCAGCACTTTGGCGGCATAGGCGCTGTTGTCGGCGAAGCTGCGGCCGGTCACCTGGATGTCGATCGGCGAGGGCGCGCCGAAATTGAGGATCTGGCTGGTGATGTCCGCCGGCAGGAAGGCGAAGCTGCTGCCGGGGAAGCTGCGCGGCAGTTCGCGCCGCAAGGTGGCGATGTGATCGGCGGTTGGGCTGTGATCCTTGTTGAGCGCGATCAATATGTCGCCGTCATTGGGGCCGACCGTCCCGCTATTGTTGTAGACCACGTTGATCGAGCTGATCGGCAGGCCGATATTATCGACCACGGAACGCAATTCGCTTGCCGGGATGAGCTGACGCACGCGCTTCTGGATGCGATCGAACTCGGCGGCCGTCTCCTCGATGCGCGAGCCGACCGGCACGCGGACGTGCATCGCAATCTGGCCGGCGTCCACCGTGGGAAAGAAATTGCTGCCGAGGAAGGGCATCAGCCCGAAGGAGAGCAGCACCACCGCAAGAAAGCCGAGCATGAAGGGCACGCGATTGCCCAGCGCGCGATCGAGCAGCCGGCCATAGCCCGCACGGACGCGTTCGAAGCGCGCCTCGAAACCGCGCTGGAAGCGCACCAAAGGATTGCGCGATCCGGCATGGCCGGCGGCGTGATCGTCCTGGCCCACCACATGCGGCTTGAGCAGGTACATCGCCATCGTCGGCACCAGGGTGCGCGAGAGGACGAAGGAGGCGATCATCGCGAAGACCACCGCCAGCGCCATGGGCACGAACAGGAAGCCCGCCACGCCGGGCAGGAAGAACATCGGCACGAACACGATGCAGATGCACAGCAATGAAACGAAGGCGGGGGTGACGATCTGCGCGGCACCGTCCAGGATCGCCTCCGTGACGCCCTTGCCCTGTTCGAGATGCCAATTGATGTTCTCGATGGTCACGGTGGCGTCGTCGACGAGGATGCCCACCGCGAGCGCGAGGCCGCCCAGCGTCATCACGTTGAGCGTCTGGCCGAACATCGCCAGCAGGGCGACCGCGGCCAGCACCGCCAGCGGGATCGAGAGCGCGATGATCACGGTGGAGCGCCAGGAGCCGAGGAACAGCAGGATCATCAGCGAGGTGAGCGCGGCGGCCAGCGCGCCTTCCTTGATGACGCCCTCCACCGCGGCCTCGACGAACATCGACTGATCGCCGATCGGGGTGATCTTGAGCGTGTCCGGCAGGCTGGCGGCCAGTTCCGGGATCTTGTCCTTCACTCCCTGGACGATCGCCAGCGTGGAGGGCGCGCCATTTTTGAGGATGGTCATCAGCGCGGAGCGATTGCCGTCGACATGGACGACATTCTGCTGCGGCCCGCTGCCATCGCGGACGAAGGCCACGTCGCGCATGTAGATGGTGGCGCCATTGACCACCTTGACCGGCAGATCGTTGAGCTCGGCGATCGAGCCCGGCGCATTGTTGAGCTTCACGCTATATTGATAGGAGCCGATCTTGGCGAAGCCCGCCGGATTGATCTGATTCTGCGCGGCCAGCGCGGCACCCACGTCCTGCGCGGAAAGGCCCTTGGACTGCAGCGCCTGGGGATCGATATCGATCTGTACCTGGCGCTGGCGGCCGCCCGAGGGGAAGGGAATGGCCGCGCCGGGGACAGTAACCAGCCCGGGGCGGATGCGGTTCTGCCCCAGATCGAACAATTGCTGCTCGGTGAGGCCCTGGCCCGACAGGGCAAGCTGGATGATCGGGACGGTGGAAGCATTGTAGTTTAGGATCAGCGGCGGGGTCACGCCCGGCGGCATCTGGCGCAGCACTGTCTGCGAAATGGAGGTGACCTGCGCGGTGGCGGTGCGGATATCGACATTGGGCTGGAAGAAGATCTTGACCACGCCCACGCCCTGGATCGACTGGCTCTCGATATGCTCGATATCGTTTACCGTGGTAGAAAGTGTTCGTTCATAAGGGGTTATGATGCGTCCGGCCATTTCCTCCGGGGGCAGGCCGGCATATTGCCAGGCGACCGCGATGACGGGGACGCGGATATTGGGAAAGATATCCACCGGGGTGCGCAACGCCGCCAGCGCGCCGACGATCGCGATGAGCATCGCCATCACGATGAAGGTCAGCGGCCTGCTGAGCGCGATCCTGACGATACCGATCATCGACGCTTCTCCGAATTCTGCCGGCGGCGTCCCGGCGACGATCGCGGCACATGCGGCGTCGTCCCCTGCCAAGAAATTGAAATCGAACCCTTTGTTCCATCGGCCGCAGCCGAGGCGCATCAGGCACCGTAGACCTATCTTGCCGCGCCGCAACGCCGCACAATTGTGGTGCAATGCACAATTGAATCATATTCGTCTAATATATAAACTGGCTTGATTGAGACGTTTCGGGAATTGATCGATGGAGCTTCGCCACCTGCGCTATTTCGTCCGCGTCGCCGAGGAACTGCATTTCGGCCGCGCCGCGCGGATGCTGGGAATCTCGCAGCCGCCGCTCAGCCAGCAGATCCGTGCACTGGAAGACGAGCTGGACGTGCGGCTGTTCGATCGCACCAGCCGCCGCGTCGCGCTGACCGAAGCGGGGCGGGTGTTCCTGCCTCAGGCGCACCGGGTGCTGGAGCAGGCCGATCTGGCGATCCAGGCCGCGCAGCGCGCCGAGCGTGGCGAGGCGGGCATATTGGCGATCGGCTTCACCGCTTCGGCGCCGTTCGTGCCGATCATCGCGACCACGCTCTTCGCCTTTCGCCGCGCCTGCCCGCAGGTGCACCTCAACCTGTCCGAAATCCCGCTGGACGTACAGATTGCCGGCCTGGCCGACCGCCGGATCGATGTGGGCATCATGCGCGGCTTCCATCCGCCGGCGCTGCCCGACGGGCTGATCGCGACCGTGCTGCTGCAAGAACCGCTGATGATCGCGGTGCGCCCCGATCACCCGCTGGCGGGATCGGGCGAGGCGCTGACGATCGCCGATCTCGCGGGCCACCCCTTCGTGCTGTATGAACGCAGCTTCGGCGCGGGCTTCAACGAGCATCTGATGCTGCTGTGCCGCGCCGCCGGATTCGAGCCCCATGTGGTGCAGGAGGCCAGCGGGCTGGCGACCCTGCTGGGGCTGGTGGCGGCCGGTTTCGGGCTGACCGTGATCGCCAAATCGCTGAGCGCGCTGCATCCCGACAATGTGGTCTATCGCCCGATTCGCCAGGAGGATGCGATCAGCCGGCTGTGGCTGGTGCATCACGCCGCCATGTCGCCGGCCTGCGCCCGGTTCATCGCGGCCTTCGGCACGGGGTGACTGGTCTTTGCCGGCGCGCGCGGCTAGCCTGAGCCCATGGACGACGCGGCGATCCCCGACGACAGCAAGCTTACCCGCAGCAAGCGCCGCTGGGCGGAGGAGGGCCGGTTCCTGACCGGCCGGGCTTCGCGGCCCGAAGCGGAGCGACTGCCGCCGGGGCAGCATCTGGTGCGCGACTGGCCGGTGCTCGACCTAGGCCGCCAGCCCGATATTCCCCGTGAGACGTGGCGGCTGATCATCGGCGGCGCGGTGGAGAATCCCGGGGTGTGGGATTGGGACGTGCTCCAGCGCCAGCCGCAGGAGTCCAGGGTTTCGGACATCCATTGCGTGACCAGCTGGTCGCGCTACGACAATCAATGGCAGGGCGTTGCCACGCGCGACCTGCTGGACCGGGTGATGCCCCGCGAGGGGGCGGCCTTCGTGGTGCTCCACGGCACGGACGGCTATTCCACCAATGTGACGCTCGCCGATTTCGCGTCCGACGATGCCCTTTTGGCGCACAGCTGGCAGGGCGCGCCGCTGACGCGCGCGCATGGCGGGCCGGTGCGGCTGATCATCCCGCATCTCTATTTCTGGAAGAGCGCCAAATGGATCAGCCGGATCGATTTCCTGGATCGCGACGAACCGGGCTTCTGGGAAGTGAATGGCTATCACAATCGCGGCGATCCCTGGCTGGAGCAAAGGTATAGCGGGGATTGACCTTGGTAATCCTCCCCTTCGAGGGAAGGTGGCGCGCGCAGCGCGGCGGAGGGGTGCGGTGCCAGACGCTGCGCCGCGATTGTCCGACAGGGTCCAAATACCCATCCACCACCCGGCTCTGCCGGGCGGTCCCCCTCCCCTTTCAGGGGAGGATTTTTCCCCTAGCCCGCGAAACTGTCCGCGCGCGCCAGATCCCAATTGCTCTGGTAGAAGCCGTTGTCGCAGCGGCCTTTCACCAGCACGCCCGGTTCCAGGAAGGTGTGGAGCTGCGAGAATTGCTTGACCTCGGTGGTGCTGATGCGGCGGACGAGATGCTGGGGGCCGATCTGATCGGGATGATCGAGCCCGGCGGCGGCGAGCATGTCCGCAAGCGCATGGACCGTGCTGGCGTGGAAGCGGCGGACGCGCTCGGCCTTGTCCGGCACCACCAAGGCGCGCTGGCGCAGATCGTCCTGGGTGGCGACGCCGGTGGGGCAGCGATTGGTGTTGCACGAGAGCGACTGGACGCAGCCCAGCGCAAACATGAAGCCGCGCGCCGAATTAGCCCAGTCCGCGCCGATTGCGAGCACGCTGGCAATATCGAAGGCGCTGACGATCCGGCCGGCGGCGCCCAATTTGATGCGATCGCGCAGCCCCGCGCCGATCAGGACATTGTGCACGAACAACAGCCCCTCGCGCATCGGCACGCCGATATGATCGCTGAACTCCACGGGAGCCGCGCCCGTGCCGCCCTCGGCGCCGTCCACCACGATGAAATCGGGATAGGTGCCGCTGGCGAGCATGGCCTTGACGATCGCCATGAATTCCCAGGGGTGGCCGAGACATAGTTTGAAGCCGACCGGCTTGCCGCCCGAAAGCGTGCGGAGCTGGGCGATGAAGGCCATCATTTCCAGCGGGGTGGCAAAGGCGCTGTGGCTGGAGGGGGAGATGCAATCCTGCCCCATGGGTACGCCGCGCGTCTCGGCGATCTCGCGCGTCACCTTGGCGGCGGGCAGGATGCCGCCATGGCCGGGCTTGGCGCCCTGGCTCAATTTGATCTCGATCATCTTGACCTGATCGGTGGTGGCTTGGGCGGCGAAGCGATCGGGATCGAAGCGGCCCTGATCGTCGCGGCAGCCGAAATAGCCGCTGGCGACCTCCCAGACGATGTCTCCGCCGCCCTCGCGGTGATAGGCGCTGATGCTGCCCTCTCCGGTATCGTGACTGAACCCGCCCAGCTTGGCGCCGCGATTGAGCGCGCGGATGGCGTTGGCGGAGAGCGAGCCGAAGCTCATCGCCGAGATGTTGAAGATCGAGGCGGAATAGGGCTGGGCGCATTGATCGCCGCCGATGACGAGGCGGAAGCTGGCCGGATCGGCGGCGGGCACCGGGCGGGTGGAATGGCCGATGAACTCGTATCCGTCGCGATAGACGTCCAGCAGGGTGCCGAAGGGATGGTCCCCCGCCTCGCCCTTGGCGCGACGATAGACCAGCGAACGCTGCGAGCGGGAGAAGGGCGCGGCCTCCTCATCCGCCTCGAATAGATATTGGCGAATCTCGGGGCGGACCAGCTCGGCGAACCAGCGGATATGGCCGATCACGGGATAGTTACGCTGGATAGAATGCTGCGGCTGGAGGAGATCGCGCAGGCCGACGAGGGTCAGCAGTAGCGCGAAGATGGCCGGGGTCCAGAGCCAATGGTGCCAGATCGCCAGCGGCAGCGCGACGAGCGCGATGGCGGCGCAGAGGAAGAGGGTGGTGAAGCGGCCGATGCGAAAGGTCATGCTAGTCTCCGGAACGGCGCGGCGCGAGGGCGCCTGGATGGCGGTCTAACGGGTGGGGGGCGTTTTGGCGATGGGGGGGCGAGAGGGTTCGCAACCCGCCCGCCCATCCCATCACATCGTCATGCTGAACTTGTTTCAGCATCCATGGTGTCGCGGGCGAGATCGTGCAGGAGGAGAAATGGACCCTGAAACAAGTTCAGGGTGACGGCTGAGCGTGAGCCCCGCCCCTAGCTCGTCCCCGTCGGATCGGTGACCGGGGCGGCCATTTCGCGTGGGCCGGGGGTGCGCGGGACGGGGAGGGACGCGGTCTGGCGCTCGATCATGCGGTGGACGCGCGGGGCATCGGGGCCCTGGTGGAGCGCGCGGATGCGTTCGGAGCTGGCGGCGTCCTCATGCGTGCGGCGCTGGTTGTGGCGGATATAATCGATCCAGGTGGGGACGTGATAGCGCTCCAGCCACAGCACCGAATCGCCCAGATCGCGCAACAGGGTCCAGTGGCGCGCGCCATCGCGCAGGCGGATGCGGCGGCGCTCGTTCATCGCCGCATAAAAGGCGGCGACATCCTCCGGCGCGATGCGATATTCGATCGTTACCACGATCGGCCCGCTGCGCGGCTCGATCGGGATCGCCGTCTCCGGTTCGGTCCAGCGGCTGAGCAGATCGAGATTGAGATCCTCCACCTGCGGCAGCGGCAGCCAGAAGGCCACCAAGACGCCCGCCACCTGCACCGCAGACGCGGCGAGCAGGGCGACGCTCACGCCATGGCCTTCGGAAAGCTCGCCAAAGATCCAGCTGCCCAGCGCCATGCCGCCGAACGCCGCCATCTGATAGAGCGCCAGCGCGCGCGCCACGACCCAGCGGGGGGCGGCCATCTGAACCGTGACGTTAAAGGTGGACAGCGCCAGCACCCAGCCGCTGCCCGCCACGAACAGGGCGAGCATGGTGAGCGGGAGCATATGGCTGACCGCGGCGATCGCCGCGCCCGCCGCCAGGGCCAGCGTGGCGATGCGCACGATCGTCTCGATCGCCAGTCGCCGCCGCAGCCGCGCGCTGATCAGCGCCCCGCCCACCGCGCCGATCCCGAAAGCGCCCAGCAGCACGCCATAGGTCAGCGGCCCGCCGGTGACGAGATCGCGAGCGATCAGCGGCATGAGCGCGGAGACCGCGCTGGCCGCGACACCGAACATCAAGGCGCGGATCATCACGACGCGCAGATTGGGCGACATGGCGACATAGCGCAGGCCGGCGCCCATGGCCGAACCCAATGTCTCGCGCGGGAGCAGGCGTTCGGGGCGCACGGGCTGCCAGCGCAGCAGCACCGCGATTAGCCCGAGATAGCTGACCGCATTCGCCAGGAAGGCGGCCGCGGCACCCGCCGCCGCGACGATCGCGCCGCCGATCGCGGGGCCCACGCTGCGCGCGATGTTGAACCCCATGGAATTGAGCGCCACCGCGCCGGGCAGCGCCGCGCGCGGGACCATGTCTCCCACCGAGGCCTGCCAGGCGGGGCCGTTGAGCGCGGTGCCGCAGCCGATCAGGAAGGTGAAGCCCAAGAGCAGCCAGGGAGTGAGCAGCCCGCCCCAGCTGAAGGCGGCCAGCACCACCGAGACCAGAAGCATGAACGCCTGCGCGCACAGCATGACGATTCGGCGGTCCAGGCTGTCCGCGATCGCCCCGGCCCACAGCGAAAGCAGCATGATCGGCAGGGTGGTGCTGGCCTGAACCAAAGCGACCATCGCAGGCGAATCGGTGAGCGAGATCATCATCCAGGACGCGCCGACCGACTGGATCAGCCCGCCGAAATTGGAGGCGATGCTGGCGATCCACACCATCCGGAAGATCGGGATGGCGAGCGGGGAGGGTGCGGCGGCGTGTTCGGTGGCATCGGCCATGCCAATCCCATGCGACACACGGACGGCTCTGCCAAGTCATTCGGGCACGGTCGAGGCCAAGTCATACGCCAGCCCATTTGCCCAATTTGCACTTGAGCCTTCCCGCATTGCAACAAATCGGCTATGGGCGCGCCCTGAAACCCTTCTTCAAGCATCGGGACAATCAATGAGCCTCCGCAATGTGGCCATCATCGCGCACGTCGATCATGGCAAGACGACCCTGGTCGACCAGCTTTTCCGCCAATCGGGCACCTTCCGCGACAATCAGCGCATCGAAGAGCGCGCGATGGATTCGAACGACCTGGAAAAAGAGCGGGGAATCACCATCCTTGCCAAGTGCACCTCGGTGGAATGGGACGATGGCAGCGGCAATCTGACGCGCATCAACATCGTCGACACCCCGGGCCACGCCGATTTCGGCGGCGAGGTGGAGCGTATCCTCTCGATGGTGGACGGCGTAATCCTGCTGGTCGATTCGTCGGAAGGCGCGATGCCCCAGACGAAGTTCGTGACCGGCAAGGCGCTGGCTTTGGGCCTCAAGCCCATCGTCGTCGTCAACAAGGTCGACCGCGCAGACGAGCGCATTCAGGAAGTGCTGGACGAGGTGTTCGACCTGTTCGTGTCGCTCGACGCCAGCGACGAGCAGCTCGATTTCCCCGTGCTCTACGCCTCGGGCCGCAACGGCTATGCCGGTGAGGATCCCTCGGCGCGCGAAGGCACGCTCAAGCCTTTGTTCCAGAAGATCGTGGACCATGTGCCGGCCCCTTCGGCCGATCCCGATGGCCCCTTCAAATTCCTCGTGACGCTGCTGGACCGCGACAATTTCCTCGGCCGCATCCTCACCGGCCTGGTCTTCTCCGGCTCGGTCAAGACCAACCAGGCGATCCACGCGCTGGATCCGGACGGCAATATCGTCGAGACCGGCCGCGCCTCCAAGATCATGACCTTCCGCGGCCTCGAGCGCGTGCCGACCGAGCAGGCCAATGCCGGCGACATCATCTCCATCGCCGGCCTGACCACCGCGACCGTGGCCAACACGATCTGCGATCCTTCGGTCAGCGAGCCGCTCCACGCCCAGCCGATCGATCCGCCCACGCTGTCGATGCGCTTTGCGGTCAATGATTCGCCGATGGCGGGCCGCGAGGGCACCAAGGTGACCAGCCGCATGATCCGCGATCGCCTGCTGCGCGAAGGCGAGAGCAATGTGGCGATCAAGGTGACCGAGGCCGACGACAAGGACAGCTTCGAAGTGGCCGGCCGCGGCGAGCTCCAGCTCGGCGTGCTGATCGAGACGATGCGCCGCGAGGGCTTCGAGCTTTCGATCTCGCGCCCGCGCGTGCTGTTCCGCGGCGAGGGTTCGAACCGCGAAGAGCCGTATGAGACGGTCGTGATCGACGTGGACGAGGAATATTCGGGCACGGTCGTCGAGAAGATGTCGATCCGCAAGGCCGAGATGACCGACATGCGCCCCTCGGGCGGCGGCAAGACCCGCATCACCTTCAGCGCGCCCTCGCGCGGGCTGATCGGCTATCATGGCGAATTCCTGTCCGACACGCGCGGCACCGGCATCATGAACCGCCTGTTCG
>Ga0247812_10000827_pt1 | contig 17802 bp, 13 predicted proteins | sample UWRJL149409B1_FD_178011 | JGI IMG/M metagenome (GOLD analysis project Ga0247812, IMG submission 178011) | Plant litter microbial communities from Arlington Agricultural Research Station in Wisconsin, United States - UWRJ-L149-409B-1 | ecosystem: Environmental > Terrestrial > Plant litter >...
CCGCGGGCGCCTGCAGGCCGTCGATGCCCACGCCATGCACCACGCGCCGCGACGGCGATGGCGTTTCCATGCGTGCGCCCATCTGGCTGAAGATGCGCGCGGTGGCGCGGGTATCTTCGCCTTCCAGGAAGCCATCGATGGTGGAGGTGCCGTCGGCCAGTGCGGCGAACATCACCGCGCGGTGGGACACCGATTTGTCGCCGGGAATGACCAGGCTGCCCTGCAGGGGCTGGCCCTTGCGGGCGATCCAATGCTGCGTGTTGCTCATCGTCTGCTGCTTCCGTCAGCGCCGTCGTACGGCGATGGAACTGGGTGCGGGGCGCATGGGCCGCCCCGCAGGAATGAACTCAGGGCACGGCGACCGGGTACGAGCCCAGCACCTTGATCTGTGCGGCATGCGCTTCCAGCTCGGCCAGTGCGGCCTGCATCGGCTCATCGTCGATGTGCCCCGCCAGATCGATGAAGAAGCCGTACTCCCACTTGCCGTGGTGCGAGGGCCGCGACTCGATGCGGTTCATGCTGATGCCATGGCGCGCGAACGGACTGAGCACGTCGAACAGCGCGCCGGGCTTGTCATGGATGAACACCAGCACCGAGGTGCGGTCATGGCCAGAGGTCGGGAAGATGTTGCGGCCGATCACCAGGAAGCGCGTGGTGTTGTCGGCATCGTTCTGGATCGGCTTGGTGACGACCTTTTTCAGGTTGTACACGTGGCCGGCGTTCTCGCCACCGATCGCCGCCGCATCATCAGCGTTCCGCGCGCGACGTGCGCCTTCCGCGTTGCTCGATACCGGGATCTTCTCCGCTTTCGGCAGATTGGCACGCAGCCATGCCGAGGTCTGCATGAAGGACTGCGGATGGGCGTAGATGCGCTCGATGTCGTCCAGCCGGCCGCTGCGCGACATGATGAACTGCTGCACGCGCAGTTCGGCTTCGCCACAGATTTTCAGGTTGGAGGTCAGGAACATGTCCAGGGTGATCTGGATGGTGCCCTGCCCCGAGTTTTCGACCGGCACCACACCGAAATCGGCGTTGCCTGCTTCCACTTCCTGGAACACTTCTTCGATGCTGCCCATCGGCAGACCCAGCGCTGAGCGACCGAAATGCTTGAGCACGGCCTGCTGGCTGAAGGTGCCTTCCGGGCCGAGATAACCGATCTTCAGCGGCTCCTGCTGGGCCAGGCAGGCCGACATGATCTCGCGGTAGACATGCACCAGCAGCTCATCGCTGAGCGGGCCTTCATTGCGGTCCACCACCATGCGCAGCACCTGGGCTTCGCGTTCGGGGCGGTAGTAATCCACGGCCGCGGCGAGCTTGCCCTTGGCCTTGCCCACCTGGTGGGCGAAACGGGCACGCTCGGCGATCAGCGACTGGATGTCACGGTCGATCTGGTCGATCTTGCCGCGCACATCGGCGAGCACCGGGGGTGCGGAGGCGGGTGCTTCGACCTTCGCGGCCTTGTCTTTCGACGCAGCGTTCGGCTTGCCCGGCGCGGCGGGTTTGGCCTTGGCGGCCTTGGCGGCAGCCGGCTTGGCAGGTTTGCTAGCCATCTGTGTTCCTTGATGCAGGGCGCGCAGTCAGCGCGCGCCGGGGATGGACAGTGAAGCGACTCAACCGTGACGTTGCTGGAAGTCCGCCATGAAGGCGACCAGCGCTTCGGCGCCGGCGACGGGCATGGCGTTGTACAGCGACGCACGGATGCCGCCCACGGCCTTGTGGCCTTTCAAGGCGAGCAGCCCCGCCGCCTTGGCATCGGCGACAAATCGCGCATCCAACTCGGCAGTGGGCAGGAAAAACGGAATATTCATCCGCGAGCGCGCGGCGACGGCGACCTCGTTGCGGTAAAACCCGCCGGACGCATTGATCGCCGCGTATACCAGCGCCGCCTTGGCCGCGTTGCGCTTGGCGAACTCGACCACGCCGCCCTCGGCCAGCATCCACTTGAACACCAGCCCGGCCAGGTACCAGTTCCAGGTCGGCGGGGTATTGAGCATGGAGTCGCGCGCGGCGTGCGAGCGGTAATCAAAGATGTCGGCGCGCGATTGCCCGCTGCGTTCCAGCAGGTCGCGGCGGATGATCACCACCGCGATACCCACCGGGCCGAGATTCTTCTGCGCGCCGGCATAGATCACGCCATAGCGGCTGATATCCAGCGGCTCGCTGGCGATGGACGAACTGAAATCGGCCACCAGCGGCACGCCACCGGTATCGGGCGTGTCGCGGAACTCCACACCGTGGATGGTTTCATTGGCGGTGATATGCACGTAAGCGGCATCGTCGGACAGCTGCCATCCGGCACGCGCCGGGATGTCACGGAATCCGTCGGCCTGGCTGCTGGCGACGATGACCGGCGACACGTACGGCGAGGCCTGCTTGACCGCGGTATTGCCCCAATGGCCGGTCAGCACATAATCGGCGCGTTGGCCGGCGCTGGCGAAATTGAGCGGAATCAGCGCCTGCTGGGTGGTGGCACCACCGGGCAGGAACAGCACGGCGTAGTCGTCCGGCACGCTGAGCAGTTGCCGCAGATCGGCCTCGGCAGCGGCGGCCACGGACATGAACTCCGGTCCGCGATGGCTCATCTCCACGATGGAGGCGCCAGCACCATGCCATTCCAGCATCTCTTCCTGCGCCTGGCGCAGGACCACTTCCGGCAACGCTGCAGGGCCGGCACTGAAGTTGTACGCGCGGGTCATGTCACACCTGTGAGGCAAGACCCCTAGTATGCCGCAGCGCACCAGCCTTTAGACCCGGCCATTCAAGGGAAATTTGGTTGCATCGGTATCCATCGGCATGCGCCCCGTGCCATCGGTAGCGCCGAGCCACGCTCGGCGAGCGCAGCGGCCATCTCTCAGCGCGCGCCAAACCACAGCAGCAGGCTCAGCACACCCGCCAGCAGCAGCGCGCTCACCAACAACCACGGCCAGCGCCGGACGCGGCGCGGTGCCAGATCCGTCGCGGCTTCATCCGGCTCGCTGTACGTGTACTCGTCCATCGGCTGCGGTCGCTGGCGCGGATCATCCGGCAGCTCCAGCACGAAACGATGCTGGCCATCGAACACCACCTGGTCGCCGCCCTGCAGCCAGCAATGCCGCACGGCCACGCCGTTCACCCGGCTGCCTTCGCCGGTGCCCAGGTCGCGCAGCAGGATGCGTTCGCCGTGGCTTTCTACGCGCGCATGCTGCTCGGCGAAGGCCGGTTCGTCGATCTGGATGTCTGCGTCGGCGCTGCGCCCCACCACCAGCGGGCGATCCAGCGGAAAGCCACGGCCGTGGTGCGGTCCGCCGACACCACGCAGCAAGCGCGGTTCGTCGGACGGGTGCGCGGCCTGTGCCGACGGGGCGATGACCGGTGTGTCCACCTCGCCCACGATCAACAACTCCACGCCTTCCACATACACCGCATCGCCGGCGCGCAGCAGCGCCATGCGTCGCACCGGACGGCCGTTGACATGCAGCCCGCGCACCCCGGCAGCCACCTGCAGCCACAAACCGCGCTGGTCCAGGCTGAGCTGGGCCAGCAACAGGCTGCCTTGGCTGCCTTCCACCAGTTTGATGCTGCCGTTGGCCTGGCGCACTATTTTCTGCACCCCCGGCAACAAGGGCTGGTCGGGCTGCGGGTTCTGGCTGTAATGGACGTGCAGATTAGGCATGCGGCGCAGCCTAGCAGGTGGCTGACATTCGCAGAAGAACCTTGTCAGTTGGCGTTTGCTGTCGCCATGCGCACAATGCACGGTCAAACACCACCAGCATTCGCAAGGAACCGCCATGTCCAGCATCGATATCGTCCACGCCCACGCCCTGCCCGCGCCCGCTGCGCGCCAGGCCATCGAGGACGTGGCGGCCAAACTCACCGAGCGCTTCGGCGTGCAGTCGAACTGGCGCGGCGATGTGCTGGATTTCTCCGGCAGCGGCGTGGACGGTGCCATCGAACTGCAGGCCAGCGCCGTGCGTGTGACGGCCAAGCTGGGCTTCCTGCTGTCAGCGATGAAGGGCATGGTGGAAAGTGAGATCCAGCGTGTGCTGCAGGAAAAGCTGGGCTGAGCCAACGCCCCGCTGAATCACGAATCGGCTGGGAGCGCCGCCATCACGCCGCCCCAGCATTCTCAGCGCTAGGCTGACTCCTGCATCCGTCCATGCAGGAGACCCCATGAACCAGTACGACGAGCACGACCCCCGCAACGACGCGCAGGACAAGGCGTCCTTCCAGGATCAGGCCGAGCGTGTTTCCCGCCGCCTCAGTGATTCGGCCCAGCAGGTCTGGCTGGCCGGTCTGGGCGCATTGGGCCGCGCACAGGCGGAAGGCAACCGCTTCTTCGATGGCCTGGTGAAGGAAGGCGAGGCGTTCGAGAATCGCCGCCGCGAGAAATCCACCGAAGACGGCCCGGGCTGGCGCGACAACGTGGAAGAGCATCTGGGCCAGGCGCGTGAGAAAGCCTCCGGCACCTGGGATAAGGTCGAGAAAGCCTTCGAAGACCGCGTACACGGCGTGCTGAAGCGTCTGCACGTGCCGAACGCGGAAGACGTGGCAACGCTCAATGCGCGCATCGATGCCTTGACCACCCGCTTGAACCGCCTGGAAAGCCGCACCGCCAGCACCGCCAGCGGCGACCCCACCCCGGGCAGCCACCAGTCGCCGGGCAGCACGCCCTGATTGGAGTTGCTGCGGGAAACACAGCGTTCCTGCTGCTTTGTTGCAAAGCAGCAGGCTGCTGGAACAGAATCACCTCTACCCGCTGTTACCGCCGTTTGTCCCTCCCCTCACGGCTTCAGGTAATGGCGGGTTTTTCATGTCTGGCACTTGGCCAGCACGATGCTATGTCAGGGTGGCCCTGACGCGGTGGGCACGCCGGACCTTTACACTGTCCGCCCCCCTCTGCCGTCAGCGTTCCCGCCTGCATGTTCTCCTGGATATTGGCCCTGTTGCTGGCCCTCACCTGTTTCCTGCTTGCCACCGCCTACCTGTGGCTGGTGAAACGGCGACGCACGGAAATGAGCCTCGGCCTGCAGGCCCTGGCCGGCATGCACTGGCGCGATTTCTCCGAACTGGTCAAGCGCGCCCTGCGGGAGCGGCGCGGGCTGGAAGAGGTGCGACGCCATGAGGACGACAGCCGCGAACCCCGCAGCGACTTCCTGATGGCCGAAGGTGCCAACCCGTGGCTGGTGTCGTGCAAGCACGGCTTGGCCTACCGCATCGGCACGGCCGCCATCAACGAACTGGGCGCGGCGGCCCGCCTTGCCGGTGCACGCGGCGGGATCCTGATCACCGAAGGGCTGGTGGACGGCGACGGCCAGGCGATTGCTGAAAAGCAGTCCGTGGAAGTGCTGGACGGTCGGCGCCTGTGGCCGTTGCTGTCACCGTACCTGCCGGGCGATATCGAATCGGGCGTGAAGAACGCCGCGCGGCATGAAGCACTGCGCCGGATCCTGATTGCCGCGCTGGCCTCGAGCACGTTGGGGCTGCTGGTGGGCGTGGGCTACCAGACGGTGCACAGCGAGGCACCGGTGCTGGAGTCGACCACGGCCGCACCGCGTGCGGAAACGGCCCCTGCCGTGGCGCCTGCGGCGGCTGGGCCGGTGGCGCCCGCCGATGCCCCGGGGCGCGAACCGGCGGGCCAGGAGATCAATCCGGATACCGCAACGCTGGATCGCTATCAGCAGGAGCTGTCGCGCGCCCTGGGTCGCCTGCCCGGCGTGGCAAGCGGCATCTGGCAGACCCGGCAGACCCTGGCGGTGAACCGTACTGCGGAGATCGACGAGGTGTGGCCCCGCATCTGCGAGGAAGTGATGCGCTACCCCGCCCTGCGCAACGTACGCGTACAGCTCAACGCCCGTCCCGGCGTGGACGAGCCGGTGCGCTGGCGGCAGTGCACTACCCTGTAATGCCTGAATCACGCGATTGACGGTAGCGCCGAGCCACGCTCGGCGGAATGCCCGAACCGGGCGATTGACGGCCGGCGGCCGTCACTACCGTGGCATGTCCTGAATCATTTGTTTGACGGCCAGCGGCCGTCACTACCCGCGCGATGTCGGTAGCGCCGAGCCACGCTCGGCGGAATGCCCGAACCGAGCGATTGACGGCCGGCGGCCGTCACTACCGTGGCATGTCCTGAATCACGCGATTGACGGCCAGCGGCCGTCACTACCCGCGCGATGTCGGTAGCGCCGAGCCATGCTCGGCGGAATGCCCGAACCGGGCGGTTGACGGCCAGCGGCCGTCACTACCGTGGCATGCCCTGAATCACGCGATTGACGGCCAGCGGCCGTCACTACCCGCGCGATGTCGGTAGCGCTGAGCCATGCTCGGCGGAATGCCCGAACCGAGCGATTGACGGCCAGCGGCCGTCACTACCGTGGCATGCCCTGAATCACGCGTTTGACGGCCAGCGGCCGTCACGACCCGCTCACCGATTCCCGGGCGCGAAGCGGGCCACCAGGTCCCAGGCATCGCCCAGGAATATCTGCCGCACGCGGGTAATGGCCTGCTCGCCGCGCCACGTATGCCGCTCGATCACCAGGCACGCCGTGCCTGCCTTGACGTCCAGCAGCTTGGCCGTCGCTGCGTCCGCCCCCCAAGCACTGATGCGGTGCTGTGCGCGCGTCCAGGACACGTTCTGCAGCAACCAGCTGCCCGGCGCCGTTACCGCGAAATCCACTTCCAGCACTTCCGGCACGCCGGTCGGGCTGATCAGGCGATGCTCCAGCGCCAGCGGCCGGCCATCCGCCAGATGCAGGCAGTCCATCGCCAGCAATCGCGCAGTACCTGCCAATTCGGCCTCGCCCGCATCCCCATCGTGCGCGGCACGTAATTGCCGCCGCAGCAGGCGGTACGCGTAGGCATGCCCCATCGCGCTGACCTGCATCGCGATATCCGGAATCTCCAGCGCGACCTGCTCCAGGTGCGGTGACTGCCTGGCCACGAACGAACCGGCGCGACGCCGGCGCTCGATCATGCCGCTCTCCGCCAGCGCGGTCAGCACCTTGTTCACCGTCATCCGCGAGCAACCGTACTGCTCCATCAGCTCGTGTTCGTACGGGATGCGGAAACCGGGCGCCCACTCACCACTCAGGATGCGGCCTTCCAGTTCGCTGCGGATGCGCTGATTGAGCGTGGCGGACTTGCTGGCCTTCACGGATGTCTCTTGAGGTAGGGAAATCAGCCCAGCACGCCGCGCAGGGCCTGGGCAAAGCGGGCGGTGATGGCATCGCGCTGATAATGGCGCCCACCGGACACGCAGGGGCGACCGCGTCGCCACACCGTGCGAAGCGCGCCATTACGTGCGGCAAACACCCAGCTGTCAAGCAAGGCGTCGCCGCTGCGGCCCACCAGGGCCGGGTGCGTTGCATCCAGTTCCAGCAGGTCCGCGCTTGCGCCCACCTGCAGCCCGGCGGCTACGCCGAGGGCCTGTGCTCCCCCGACAACCGCGCCGTCGAACAGGAACCGTCCCGAGCTGCGCGACGCATCGGGTGCGATCACGTTGCGGCCACGCAGGCTCAGGCGCTGCCCGTATTCCAGCAAGCGCAGTTCCTCGGCCGCATCGATCAGCACATTGGAATCGGAGCCGACACCGAAGCGCCCTCCCTCGCGCGCGAAGGCCTGCATCGGGAACAGCCCATCACCCAGGTTGGCTTCGGTGATCGGGCACAGCCCTGCCACGGCCTGGCTGGCCACGATGCGCGCGCGCTCGTCTTCGTCGATATGGGTGGCGTGTACCAGGCACCAGCGTGCGTCCACTGCGGCGTGTTCGTACAGCCAACGCACCGGGCGCAGGCCGCTCCACGCCACGCAGGCATCGACTTCGCGCAGCTGCTCGGCGATATGGAGGTGCACCGGACCGTCATTCAGCGGCAGCAACGCAGACAGCTCATCACCGGTCACCGCGCGCAGGCTGTGCGGGGCCATGCCGAGCACCGCGTCCGGCAGCGAAGCCAACGCGCCGCGCGCGCCTTCCAGCAATCGCGCGAACCCGTCCACGTCGTGGATCAACCGCCGCTGCGCCGGATTGGGCGCGGCGCCACCGAAGTCCGCATGCGCGTAGAACACCGGCAGCAAGGTCAGGCCGATGCCGGTCTGCGCGGCCGCAGCGGCGATACGCGCAGACATCTCGGCCGGGTCCGCATACGCGTTGCCGTCGGCATCGTGGTGCAGGTAATGGAACTCGCCGACGCGGGTGAAGCCACTTTCCAGCATCTCCATGTACGCCTGTGCGGCGATGGCCTCGACCGCGTCGGGTACCAGCCGGGCCAGGAAGCGGTACATCAGCTCGCGCCAGCTCCAGAAGCTGTCGCCGTCGCCGCCGCCGATCTCTGTCAGCCCGGCCATGCCCCGCTGGAACGCATGGCTGTGCAGGTTGGGAAGGCCGGGGACCAGAATCTCCACAGCCGTATCGCTGGGCTGCGCGGGAACCCCCACGTCCACCGACGCAATGCAACCGTCGCGTACCTGCAACCTCACATCGCGTGCCCAGCCATCGGGCAGCAGCGCGTGGGCAGCGTGGAAGGCAGGCGGAGACATCGCATCGGTCATGGCTGGACAACCCGGAAAGGACGCCTATATTGTATAGACATATCAGCGCAACCGTGTAGCGACGCCCATGCAGTGCGACACCCTGTGGACCAACGTACACCTGATCACCCTGTGCGGCGACGGCTTGGGCATCCTGCGCGATGGCGAGCTTGCCGCGCATGAGGGTCGCATCCTTCATGTCGGAGCCGCAGGCAGCGGCGCCCACCTGCAGCCCACGCTCCGTATCGACGGCGAAGGCCGCTGGATATCCCCCGGCCTGATCGACTGCCACACCCATCTGGTGTACGCCGGCAACCGCGCCAACGAGTTCGAGCAGCGCCTGCAGGGGGTCAGCTATGCCGACATCGCCCGCGCCGGCGGCGGCATCGTTTCCACGGTGCGCGCCACGCGTGCGGCAGACCACCAGGAGCTGGCGCGACAAAGCCGTCCTCGCCTGCTGGCGATGCGTGCGGAAGGCATCACCACGCTGGAAGTCAAATCCGGTTATGGCCTGACCCTGGACGACGAACGCAAGCAACTGCAGGTTGCACGCGCACTGGGGGAGGCGTGCAACGTGCACGTCGTGCCGACCTTCCTCGGCGCGCACGCGGTGCCGCCGGGACGTGAGGCGCAGGAGTACATCGACGAAGTCTGCACGGTGATGATCCCGGCCATTGCAGCAGAGGGGCTGGCTGAAGCGGTCGACATCTTCTGCGAGAACATCGCGTTTTCCACCGCGCAGGCCAGCCAGGTATTCGCCGCCGCGCAGGCGCACGGGCTGGCGATCAAGATCCATGCCGAGCAGCTGAGCAACCAGCACGGTGCCGAACTCGCCGCGCGCCACGGTGCATTGTCGGCCGACCATGTCGAACATCTGGATGCAGCCGGCATCGCCGCCATGGCCGAGGCCGGCACCGTGGCGGTGCTGTTGCCCGGCGCGTTCTACTTCACCCGCGACACGACCCTGCCGCCGATCGCGGCGCTGCGTGCAGCCGGCGTGCCGCTGGCACTGGCCACCGACTGCAATCCCGGCACCTCACCGCTCACCAGCCCGCTGCTGGCGATGAACATGGGCGCCACGCTGTTCCGGCTGACGGTGGAAGAGTGCATTGCCGGCTTCACCCGGCATGCCGCCCAGGCACTGGGCCGGGGTGATCGCATCGGCCAGCTGGCGGTGGGCATGGACTGCGACCTGGCGATCTGGGACATCGACGCGCCGGCCGACCTGGTCTACCGCATCGGCTTCAATCCGCTGCACGCGCGCGTGGTGCGCGGGCAGCCCGACCCTGTTTGATGGAGCACGCTTCAATGCAAGATGACACGCGCAACACCCCGCTGGTCCTTCGCCCCGCCCATGTACCCCTTGCGCAGTGGCGGCAGGTGTATCGCGGCGCACGCATCGCACTGGATCCGGCGTGCCTGCCGGCCGTGCAGGCCAGCGCCGCGACCGTGGACGCCATCGTCGCCAAGGGCGCGCCGGTCTATGGCATCAATACCGGCTTCGGCAAGCTGGCCAGCGTGCGCATCGAGCCCGAAGACCTGGCCACGCTGCAGCGGAACATCGTGCTGTCCCATGCCGCCGGTGTCGGTGAGCCGATGCCGCTGCCGGTGGTGCGCCTGATGATGGCGTTGAAGCTGGTCAGCCTGGCGCAGGGCGCATCGGGCATCCGCGTGCAGACCCTGCAGCTGCTTGAAGCGCTGCTGCAGCACGACGTGGTGCCGGTGATCCCGGCGCAGGGGTCGGTCGGTGCATCGGGCGATCTGGCGCCGCTTTCGCACCTGGCCAGCGTGATGATCGGCGTGGGCGAGGCGTTCGTGGGGGGCGCTCGCTTGCCGGCCGCCGAGGCCTTGGCGCAGGCGGGCCTGCAGCCGCTGCAGCTGGGTGCCAAGGAAGGGCTGGCCCTGCTCAACGGCACGCAGTTTTCGACCGCGTATGCGCTGGCGGGTTTGTTCGAGATCGAGATCGTGTTCCAGGCGGCACTGGTTACCGGCGCGCTGTCGGTGGAAGCGGCCAAGGGCTCTGACACCCCGTTCGATCCGCGCATCCACAGCATCCGCGGACAGCGCGGACAGATCGTCACCGCCGCCGCGCTGCGCACCCTGATGCAGGGCTCGGCGATCCGCGAATCGCACCGCGACAACGACGTGCGCGTGCAGGATCCGTACTGCCTGCGCTGCCAGCCGCAGGTGATGGGCGCGGCGCTGGACATCATCCGCCAAGCCGCCATGACGCTGGAAATCGAGGCGAATGGCGTGACGGACAATCCGTTGGTGTTCACCGATACCGGTGAAGCGCTCAGCGGTGGCAACTTCCATGCCGAGCCGGTGGCCTTTGCCGCCGACATGCTGGCGATGGCGATCTGCGAGATCGGCTCGATCAGCGAGCGCCGCACTGCGATGCTGGTGGACCCCGCGTTGTCCGGCCTGCCTGCGTTCCTGACCCCGCGTCCCGGCTTGAACTCCGGCTTCATGATTCCGCAGGTCACCGCCGCCGCGCTGGTGTCGGAGAACAAACAGCGCGCCTACCCGGCCAGCGTGGATTCGATTCCCACCTCGGCCAACCAGGAAGACCACGTGTCGATGGCAGCGCACGGCGCCCGCCGCTTGATGCAGATGGCCGAGAACGCCGCCAATGTGGTCGGTATCGAACTGCTGGCTGCCGCGCAGGGCTGCGATTTCCATGCCCCGCTGCAGTCCAGTCAGCCGCTGGAAGCGGTGCGCGTGCTGCTGCGCGCGCAGGTGCCGACGCTGGAAGACGACCGCTACTTCCACCCGGACATGGTGGCGGCAACGAACCTGGTGCGCAGCGGTGCGCTGTCTGCTGGCCTCGCCCAGGTACTGCCGAGCGTGGAGCCGGCTGCATGAACGCCCCTCCGTCCTGGCTGGAGGTGCATGAAGGCGATGCGCCGCTGGTGATCAGCTTCCCGCACACCGGCAGTGACCTGCCCGACGACCTGCGCGACCGTTTCGTATCGCCATGGCTGGCGCGACGTGACGCAGACTGGTGGGTGCATGAGCTCTACGCCTTCGCGCGCGGGCTGGGGGCCACCACGGTGCGTTCGGCGATCTCGCGGTCGGTGATCGACCTCAACCGCGACCCCAGCGGCGTGTCGTTGTATCCGGGCCAGAATACGACCGGTCTGTGCCCGCTGACGACCTTCGACAATCAGCCGCTGTACACAGCCGGGATGGAACCGGATGACGCGGAGATCGCGCGGCGCCGCGACACGTATTTCGCGCCCTATCACGCTGCGCTGCGTGCACAGATCGCGCGCCTGCGCGAGCGCCATCCCACCGTGGTGGTGTACGACGCGCATTCGATCCGCTCGCAGATTCCGCACCTGTTCGACGGTGAACTGCCGCAGTTCAACCTGGGCACCGCCGGTCCATCGGGCGCGGTGGACACGTCCTGCGACAACGCGCTGTCGGACGTGGTGGAGAATTTCTGCCGACTCAGCGGCATGCCCCACGTGCGCAACGGCCGCTTCAAGGGGGGATGGATCACCCGTCACTACAGCGACATCCCGGGCGGCGTGCACAGCCTGCAGATGGAGCTGGCCTGCCGGGGCTATATGCACGAACCGGCCCCCGCCGCGCTGGACGCGCACAGCTGGCCTACGCCGCTGGACGACGACCACGCCGCACCGCTGCGCCACACCTTGGCGCAGGTACTGAACGCCTGCCTTGAATTCGCATCGACCCGGAGCGCCGCATGACCCGTAACGACCCGTCCCGCACCATCATCGCGCCCACCGGCACCACCCTCACCGCGAAGAGCTGGCTGACCGAAGCGCCGCTGCGGATGCTGATGAACAACCTGCACCCGGATGTGGCCGAGCGGCCGCAGGAACTGGTGGTGTACGGCGGCATCGGGCGCGCCGCACGTGACTGGGAAAGTTTCGATGCGATCGTGGCCGCGCTCACCCGGCTGGATGACGACCAGACCCTGCTGGTGCAGTCCGGCAAGCCGGTGGGGGTGTTCCGCACCCACGTCGATGCACCGCGCGTGCTGATCGCCAATTCCAACCTGGTGCCGCGCTGGGCCAATTGGGACCACTTCAACGAGCTGGATAAGAAGGGACTGGCGATGTACGGCCAGATGACCGCCGGCAGCTGGATCTACATCGGCGCGCAGGGCATCGTGCAGGGGACTTACGAGACCTTCGTGGAGATGGGCCGCCAGCACTATGACGGCAGCCTGGCCGGCAAGTGGCTGTTCACCGGTGGGCTGGGCGGCATGGGCGGCGCGCAGCCGCTGGCTGCAGTGATGGCTGGCGCCTCGTGCCTGGCGGTGGAATGCCGTAAAAGCAGCATCGAGATGCGCCTGCGCACCGGCTACCTGGACACCTGGACCGACGACCTGGATGAAGCGCTGCGCTTGATCGAGGAATCGTGCACGGCGAAGAAGCCGCTGTCGGTCGGCCTGCTCGGCAATGTCGCCGACGTGCTGGACGAGCTGCTGGTGCGCGGGGTCAAGCCGGACCTGTTGACCGACCAGACCTCCGCACATGACCCGGTCAATGGCTATCTGCCGCAGGGCTGGACCGTGGAGGAATGGGACGAGAAGCGCGTGTCCGCGCCGAAGGCGGTGGAGAAAGGCGCACGCGAATCGATGGCCAACCATATCCGCGCCATGCTCGCCTTCCATGCGCTGGGCGTCCCGACCGTCGACTACGGCAACAACCTGCGCCAGATGGCGCTGGAAGAAGGTGTTGAAGACGCGTTCGATTTCCCCGGGTTCGTGCCGGCCTACATCCGTCCGTTGTTCTGCCGCGGCATCGGCCCGTTCCGCTGGGCCGCGCTGAGCGGTGATCCAGAAGACATCGCCAAGACCGACGCCAAGGTGAAGGAACTGATTCCGGACAACCCGCACCTGCACCGTTGGCTGGATATGGCCGCCGAGAAGATCAAGTTCCAGGGCCTGCCCGCGCGTATCTGCTGGGTTGGGCTGGGGGATCGCGATCGCTTGGGGCTGGCGTTCAATGAAATGGTTGCCAGTGGCGAGCTGAAGGCGCCGGTTGTGATCGGCCGCGATCATCTGGATTCGGGCAGTGTGGCCTCGCCCAACCGCGAAACCGAAGCGATGGCAGACGGCTCCGATGCGGTATCGGACTGGCCGCTGCTCAACGCCCTGTTGAACACCGCCAGCGGCGCGACGTGGGTATCGTTGCATCACGGCGGCGGCGTGGGCATGGGCTTCTCGCAGCATGCCGGCATGGTGATCGTCTGCGATGGCACCGAGGCGGCCGCCAAACGCATCGCCCGCGTGCTGTGGAACGACCCGGCCACCGGCGTGATGCGGCATGCGGATGCCGGCTATGAGATCGCGCTGGAGTGCGCGAAAGAAAAGGGATTGGACCTGCCGGGCATTCTGGGCTGAGCCACCTGATCGGTAGTGACGGCCGCTGGCCGTCAACGCCCTGCCGCTGCGCTCGCCGAGCGTGGCTCGGCGCTACCGATTCCTGCCGCCGCCTGACACGCCCTGCCGCTGCGCTCGCCGAGCGTGGCTCGGCGCTACCGATTCCTACCGCCGCCTGACACGGTAGTGACGGCCGCTGGCCGTCAACGCCCTGCCGCTGCGCTCGCCGAGCGTGGCTCGGCGCTACCGATTCCTGCCGCCGCCTGACACGGTAGTGACGGCCGCTGGCCGTCAACGCCCTGCCGCTGCGCTCGCCGAGCCTGGCTCGGCGCTACCGATTCCTGCCGCCGCCTGACACGGTAGTGACGGCCGCTGGCCGTCAACGCCCTGCTGCTGCGCTCGCCGAGCGTGGCTCGGCGCTACCGATTCCTGCCGCCCGCTTTGGCGCGGGCTCGACAACCTGCATGCGCCCTGTTAACTTTCGCCGCCTCGCTACGGTTTACAGGGCTCATGCCCGGCCGCGGCCTCATTCCGTTGCTGGTTTTACTGCTCATGACGCCTTTTGTCCTGCCTCCCTGCGTGCTCGCCGTTGCGGTGCTGACCGCCCTCGCTGCCCTTCCCGCCCGCGCTGAAACTGCGGCCCAGCCGACCACGCTGGATCGGGTCGATGTCACCGCGGCCGATACCACCGACGCCGCCCGCAAGGCGCTTGCGCGCGTGCCGGGCGCCGGCAACGTCGTGGATCTGACCAAGGTGTCGCAGGGCCGGGTCGGCGGCACCGCGGACGTGCTCGCTTACCAGCCGGGCATCAATGCGCAGTCACCGGGGAACGAAGGCACCAAGGTGTCCATCCGTGGATCCGGCATCAATCGCGGTCCCGGTGCGCATGCCTCGGGCATTTCGGTATCACTGGATGGGCTGCCCCTGACCGGCGCCGGCGGTACGCCGTACGAACTGCTGGAGCCGCTGTGGCTCTCACGCGTGGAAGTGCTGCGCGGTGCCAACGGTTTCGAGCGTGGCGCGCTGGCATTGGGCGGTGCCATCAACTACGTCAGCCGCAGCGGTCGCGACGCGCCAGGGCTGGAGCTGCACTACGAAGCAGGCAGCCGTGGCTACCAGAAGCGCAGCGTCGGCTACGGCGGGGTGCAGGGCGCACTGGATTACTACGTCGCCTATTCCGATACCCAGTTCGACGGCTACCAGCGGCATGCGTCCGGCGACGGCAAAGGCGCGATGGCCAACATCGGCTGGCAGATCACCCCGGACCTGCAGACGCGCTTCTTCGTGCGCTATCGCGAGACCGACCACGAGACGCCCGGGCGCCTGACCCGCGCGCAGATCCGCAACGAGCCGCGCGCGGCCAACCCGGCCAACCTGGCCATCGATGCCAGCCGGCCGCAACCCGGCAGCACGTGGATCGGCAACATGACCACGCTGCAACTGGATGAGGATTCATCGCTGCAGGCTGGCGTGGTGTATCACAAGTACCCGATGGACTTGAACGAGAGCCTGTACCGGCAGCAGTTGGATTACGCCAACCTCAACGCGACGCTGGATTACCGCCGCCGCCACGCGCTGTTCGGCCGTGACAGCGTGACCACCATCGGCCTGCGCGTCACCCATGACCTGGATGCGGACGTGCGCGAGACGCTGCGCTTCCCGAGCAATGGCTATGCCGCCGGAACCCACACGCGCGACTTTTCCCATCACGGCACCGACAGCACGCTGCATGTCAGCAACGAGCTGCAGCTGAGCGACGCCCTGAGCGTGCAGACGGGCGTGGCGCTGGTGCAGACGCGGCGCGAGGTCGAGGTCACGTGGCCGCAGACCTCGGAACGCCTCAACAGGCGTGACTGGGACTACGCGCCGCGGCTCGGTTTCACCTGGCAGGCCTCGCCGGCCACCCAGTGGTTCGGCAATCTCAGCCGTTCGGTCGAGCCGGCACATCCGTGGTCGATGATCTGGGGATCGAACCTGTTCTTCCCTGCGGGCAATGGCGCATCGAGTGGACGGCAGCGTGCGCCGGTGGCGTTGGACAACCAGACCGCGACGACGCTTGAGCTCGGCGCGCGTGGCACGGCGGGCATCGGGCAATGGGAGCTTACCGGCTACTACGCGCACGTGAACCATGAGCTGTTGAGCGTGGAAGTGGCGCCGGTCCCGAACCTGTTCATTGCGGAGAACAACGCCAGCCCCACCGTGCATCGCGGTGTGGAAGCCGGGCTGGACAGCACGCTGTACCAAGGCAGCACGGGGCGGATGTCACTGCGGCAGGCCTACACGTTCAGCGATTTCCGGTACCGGCATGACGCACGGTTCGGTGAGAACTGGCTGCCTGGGCTGCCCCGGCACTACTACCAGGCCGAGCTACGGTACGACCACGCATCCGGTCTGTATGCGGCGGTTAACACCGAGTACGCGTCGAAGCGCTTTGTTGACTACGCGAACAGCTTCCGCGCGGACGGCCACGTCATCTTCGGCAGCCGTGTGGGCTTCGATGCCCCGAGTGGTCGGTGGCAGGGGTGGCTGGAGCTGCGCAACCTGGGCGACAAGCACTACGCCGCCACGGTGACGCCGGGGTATGACGATGGCGGACGCGACGTGGCCCGTTCCACGCCGGGCGAAGGATTCGGCGTGTACGCCGGCGCACGATTGCGTTGGTGATGGCGCGCTCAGCGCATACCGCCTGGTGGCGCCGAGCCACGCTCGGCGGAATCCTGCACCGTTCGACACCGCTGCGCTCGCCGACCATGGGTCGGCGCTACCGGGGCAGCCTTCACGTGCTCTTTGCGTCGGGATTGGCAAAACGGTGGGCCTGACGAACTTTCCCTTCGCCACCATGCCCCCTGCCCTGTCCGACGTCGCCGTCGAAACGATCCTCGACGACTCCCGCCTGGGTGTCTGGCACTTCGATATCGCTCGACGGCAGCTCACGGCGTCGGGTACCGCCGCTGATCAACTGGGCGGCATCGCACCTGCCGTGTTGCGCGCTGCATGGCGGCGCGTACATCGGCAGACCCGCGACGCCCCGCACTTTGAGATCGAACTCCCCTGGACCGATGGCAACAGCCGACGCTGGCTGATGTTGCGCGGGCGGCTGGATCGGCAGCGTGACCATATCAACGGCATGTGCCTGGACATGACCCGCCGGGTGCGTGCCGAACTGCTGGTACGAGAACAAGCGACGCTGCTGGATACGCTGGCACGGGGCACACCGCCGCGCGAGTGCTTGCAGGTACTGATCGACTCGATGGAACGGATGAAGCCGGGTCTGCGGGCGTGCGTCGTCGTCACCTCCGCACGTGAGCCGCTGGTGCGTTATGTCATCGGAAGCAGCATGCCCCCTGCTCTGCTGGAGCAACTGGAGCGCGCGTCTTCCTCTCCGCTCACCGCGCGCTTCACGGGCGCGTCTGTCGCTGCCGTGTCGCCAGACGTGTCGCCGGACGCGGCATGGGCGGCGCAGTGGCAGGCGCATTGCCAGCAACAGGAAGTGCAGGCCTGCAACCCGATTGCCATCACCCACGCCGGCGCAGGTCCGCGTGCGTGGCTGCTGATGTGCCTGTCCGAAGCGCGCCCGCTCAGCGGGTGGGAGGAAGAGGTCGCACAGCTCGGCACCCGTATCGCGGCCGTCGTGCTGGACCGCGAAGACCAGCAGCTGGCGCTGGAACGCGCTGCCGATGCGGTGGTGCACGCGCTGCATGACGCAGAACGCGAGCGTCGCCGCCTGAAAGCCTTCCTGGACAGCTCACCGGACCTTGCCTACATCTTCAACCTCGATCATCGCTTCACCTACGCCAACCGTGCCCTGTTGCGGATGTGGGGCAAGACCGAGGAAGAGGCGCTGGGCCTGAACTGCCTGGAGCTGGGCTACCCCGACTGGCATGCAGCCATGCATGGCCGCGAGCTCGATGAAGTGATCGCGACCGGCAAGCCCGTAC
>Ga0247812_10000829_pt1 | contig 17790 bp, 16 predicted proteins | sample UWRJL149409B1_FD_178011 | JGI IMG/M metagenome (GOLD analysis project Ga0247812, IMG submission 178011) | Plant litter microbial communities from Arlington Agricultural Research Station in Wisconsin, United States - UWRJ-L149-409B-1 | ecosystem: Environmental > Terrestrial > Plant litter >...
CCGTAAGGACACCGCGGACAGAGTTGTAGGTGGAGTTCATGAAGTTCATGTAAGGGTATTTGGACTGGTTCTCATCGCTTCCCCAGCTGTAGAGAACATCTCCGGCATAGGAGTGAAGATCGACGAAATATCGGATCTTGGGGTAGGAATCCATAACCCACTTGATGGCCTTGGTCTCTGGCTCGGAGAAAGGAGCAGTTCCTGCAAAAGTCAGCAAATTGAGCTTAGGTGATAATGAATGAGCAGAGATGAATAACGCACCATGATAAACCTCAGAACTTGGGCTGTTGGATGCCACACCTCCCGCACTTGAGGCAAACTTCGTGGGGAAATCCCACACAAAGTCGAAGTTGCGGTTCAAGTCAACACCGACAGACGCACCGCTGCTTCCTGACTTGGTGTTTCGGTTCTTACGCCAGCAGCTATTGCTAGACTGATCATACTGTATAATTTAAGATTAATTATGGCTCATTGAACAACACACAGAACCAGAGAGAATTCGATGCATATCAAAATTACTTACAGCGACACCATCTGGGTTACTCAATGGCACAAAAGCAATACCAACGGACAACGCGGTCTTCACCTGAGCATTGGTATATGTCTTCTTACCATAGGTCAATCCAACACCATTTTTGTTCGCGTAGAGCAAATCCGACATAAAGTACAGCAGACCGTCTGAGGATCCCCTCTCGCGAGCATGGATAGCAGCGTTAAAGTAGGCACGGTATGCCTCCTTACACGTTCCTGGACCACCAACAAGACCTCCATAAATCGACCGCCCTTCAAACGTCGTGTACGGAGCAGTGAAGGTTGGGAAGGAATAGGTGCTAGCCAACGCCTTGAAGCCGCTGGAGACCTCGTTCACATTCAGAATCGTGCTGAATGAGGCTGATGATTGCGTTCCTAGACCTCGGGGCGCAATGGTCCCCGCACTGAAACGATCCCCTGTTCCAATCGGTGTCCCACTAGATTGACGCTGCCAGAATCTTCCGGTTCTTTTGGTGATATGGCCTCCATCGCGTTCCTCTGGGGTGAGGCATGCTCTGGCAAGAGCCACGATGGCGAGGAGAGATAGGAACTTCATGGTGACAGCACAACGACGACAGGGATGGACGGATGGGCGGGCGTGCAATTCACGAGCGGATTGCTCGTGGATTTATATATTTCTCGTCCATGCATTATCTCGTCATATTGACAATCTCCGTCTGCCCTTGCCGGCCACATGCTGCTTCAGGAAGTTGAGGGAACGATACTAGGTGTGCTTGATATCGCCTTCTGTTCAGGGAAGCTGGAAACATGCACACCATAGAGAGGGCACCATTGTGTAGATCTGCTGGGTCAAGTGCCGGTCTTAGTGGCCAAGCTCCGGCTTGCTGGCATGGATGTTCACGATTGTGGCGACGATCTGGGAAGGTCGTCAACTCTATCTGTTACTACTACGGAGTACGTGGGGACAACTGGGGAATGGGAACATGCCGCATTGGCGCTTGCATCAAGTGTCAAGCAATCGAACCTCCCGAATGGCTGGACAGTATCGATCGGACGGGATCCGAACCAGGGGGGGAACTGAACCTGACCCTGAATAAGTAAGTAGTTGTCCAATGTACGAACGAAGTACGAAAGGAGACCAAATCAAATCACATCTTGCGAATAGCCATTAGGGTTTATCCGAAACAAAACGACCTACCTTTATTAGGCGCATTAAATAATAAGTAAGTTTCATAGTCAGTCAGCTCTCAGAAGTCTCATATTGATTGGATCTACAAACATAGCTTTTCTTGTTGAAGTAAAGTTACAATATATTTGGTGGCAAGTGGACGAGGAGTTTCTGCTTCTACAGATTTTACAGCTTTTACAGCTTCTACGACGCTGGAATGCTTTGGATTTAGCCTTTCTCCTATGCATGCTGCCGCTGACTCGGGGGATTCAAGAATGACGCGCAAGCTTTGCTGCGAGTGCCTGGCCCATATGTGGCAGGACGATGAATGCAGATGAACCTCCAAAACCGGGGACAAACATAAGAGCACTGCGATGGGAGCTTGCCTATTATCTCATATACGCATGTATTACAGTACAGTACGTACAAATGCAATCGAATGATACCTGGTGGATGAGTTGGCTGGGTTTGGATACGACAAACCCGCACCTCTCGATACATTGACTCAGGCATTGATGTCGGGGATAACGCGTATCTTTTATTAGATCTATTTCTGGGTGATTGATTTCATGAGTAAATTGGGAAGGATGGGACTTTTCAGTACCGTGTGTCGGCATCAGATATTTATTTTTTATTTGTTGTGCTGCTCTGTAACTTAAAATATAATAAAGAGTGGTTATACATGACCTGGAATATCGAAAGTTGTTAATTGCTGCTATTCCATTCCAATCCATCAATACCCAACTTAGTTGCACTAAGCAATAATAAAAAGCAATAATAATAGCAGAAGTAGAAAAAAGAAGCGATGGTAACACCGTATCACTCTCGGCATTGTATTTTATCTTAGACCATCACGATGCCATGGCGACCAGACGTATTACTGAGAATCAAAGGGCTGCTTGTTGACTTAAGTTTTCTAAAAGTAAAGTATCAAATTAAGATGAGGATCAGTCGATGGACAAGAGGGAGAATAAAGTGTTAATCAAATGGAAAGAGCTCATGAAACCAAAAGAAACGTGAGAATCCCGGTTGAGGGAAGACACTCCTTACTTGACCTTGGCCAAGTACCGTACACAAACAAGAAAATGAAGCTATTCCCGACTGTCTACAGAAGTGGTGCTAGAGCAAAGCTAACTGGTAGCATGTGAATGTAATTTTAGAATTAAGCTTAAGAATGTTATTAGCTCTGAACAGTGCTTCTGACTTGGCCTTAGTTTTCTTCTGAAACGAGCTGATATGGTGATATGACGCACGGTTTGCCTCCCAAGGCTGTTCCTGCCGTTTCTTGACAAGTGGCACGTGACCAGATCCAGAACGTAACGTAGGTAACAACAGAAAGCCACCAGAGCCTCAGCTGGATCTCAAGAGCGACAAAAATAGACCGATGGCGAATCCAATAGGTACTCACTTACCGACAACCTAGCTGCGAATACCTTCAAGAATAAACCACCAGCTCGTTACGCTTCTGGTCGTGGAAGCGCAAATATAATCCCGTTAGATTTTATTCCGTCTGCACCCGCTTAGCGGCCCTCGAATCACATCTGGTGAGGCAAGCAACCCACTTCCATCAACACGCGCACCGTCAGCAACCCAACCTCACCAACGCGGTAGCAGGTCCATCGTGGGGCGATACATGTTGGCAGATTCATAACTGATTGATTCCTTGTCTCCAACTGCCTTCTAGGCCCATCTGCTACATCTGCCAAAGACGCGCGCGACGATAGCGCAACATCCTCGAAGTGGCGGCGCTCACGGTCCTTGCCCAAAGCCAGGAACAACTTACCTTTCAACAACATCTAGAGATTGCCCCAGATAGCCTGAACCTTTCTGTGGAAGAGCTAGAGGGGGAACTACACCCGTTGGTGATGGCCGCTCAAGCGGTGCCTAATTCACCGGCGGCGCCCAGCGACAAGAAGAGGTATGTTGGCCTGGAAAAAAGATATACACGCTAGTCATAGTGCCTCTTTGTATAAGCTAACATCAAATAGGGTCAAAGTATATGAGCTACGCGACAATGACTGGTTTGATAGGGGTACCGGGTTCTGCACGGCGGAATTTATATTTGTATGTTATTTCAGATAAGAAAACGTCTCGGCGCATGGCTATACATCATAGTGGTGGTCTGTGATATGGCCATCTACCGCTAACACATGACAGAATGAGGCCAGCCGGCAAGAGGAACCTAAGGTCATTGTTCAGTCCGAAGATTCTCCAGATCGCATACTATTAGAGACTCGAATAGTCAAGGAAGATCAGTTCCAGAAGCAACAAGGTAATGACACAAATGTTACAAAGTCAACTAGCAAAGCTAATTGTGAACGTAGACACGTTGATAGTATGGACAGAAATTCGCAATAATATCGATATGGCCCTCAGCTTTCAGGAGGGCGATGGCTGCGCTGCGATATGGTTAGTCTATCTACCCTGGACCTCCTCAACTCAACTCATATATACTTAGGAAATTCATATACAACATTCAACAACAACTGGGGGCAATTGGTGGACCTGGTACCCCTACCACTTCTCACAAAAATATCAATATGCTAATTAATGGTTAATAGATGATGCCTTATCAGAGGATGCACCACTTGAATCTTTCCCAAATACGATCACATTGCCCGCACCAGGCTTAAGCAATCTCCCTGAAGTCGAAAACCAAATGCGCGGCCTTATTAACACTACATCGGGACGAAACGCATTAACGAAATTTGTTTTGGAGGACGACTACATTCGAAGACTGATTCCCCTACTTGACCTGGCCGAGGACCTGGAGGATTTAGGAAGTCTACATCGACTTTGTAACATTATGAAGACAATGATTTTGTTGAATGATAGCGGCATCATTGAGCAAGCGGTTACGGACGACTTGGTTCTAGGTGTTGTAGGTGCATTGGAATACGATCCGGATTTTCCAAGTCATAAAGCGAATCACAGGCAGTGGCTGAGCAAAGAGGGTAGATATAAGGAAGTGGTACGCATCGATGATGATCTGATTCGAAAAAAGATCCACCAAACATATCGCCTGCAATATCTGAAGGATGTTGTGCTGGCTCGCATCCTGGATGATCCGACGTTTTCTGTTCTCAATTCTCTTATATTTTTCAACCAAGTCGATATCGTTACTCACCTGCAAACCAATTCGGCGTTTCTCAAGGAGTTGTTTGGGATTTTTGGTCAGCAAGAAACAAATCAAGATAGGAAAAAGGAAGCTGTACTGTTTATTCAGCAGTGCTGTGCTATTGCAAAGAATTTGCAGGCCCCAGGAAGAAACCAGCTTTACAGCAACTTTTTAGGACATGGACTTTTGTCGGTCATTACCTATGCCCTTCGCCACAGTGATGTAGGAGTTCGGGTTGGAGCTACCGATGTGCTTGTGTCAATGATTGACCATGATCCTCAAATAATTCGCCAGACCATATTTCGACAAATGAACGAGAAACAGACACCCTTAACGGATTCTCTGATTGATCTTCTTCTGGTTGAGGCGGATCTTGGGGTCAAAGCACAAATAGCCGATGCTATCAAAGTTCTTCTCGATCCTGGACCAAATAACTCTCAGGTTGACAGAGGGGGGGTTGATTTAGGTAATAGGATGAGGCCACAGCATACTGATCCTGAGCAGGAAGGGCTTGTTAAAGACTTTTATGACGAATCGGCGAAAAAGCTTTTCAAGCCTCTGGTTGACTTGAAAGACCGGGATAGCTTGGATTTTAGTGTTCATGAAGTTTCGCTCTTCATCTACCTTATTGAGATACTCTGCTTCTTCGTCCGGCAGCATCAACATCGCAGCAAGTATTTTGTCCTGTCTGAAAAATTAGGTCAGAGGATTGCCCAGCTTCTTTCAAGTCCTGAGAAGTATCTGAAACTCAGTAAGTTCAAATACCAAAAACCTATGGATATAATTAACAATCTTACAGCTGCACTAAAGTTTTTCCGCAATCTGGTTGGCTTACAAGACGAATTCTACAATCAAGAGATGATGCAAGGACACCTATTCGCACCGATTCTAAAAATCGTGACAGAGACTATGGCTCGCGACAGTCTGTTGAATTCAGCTTGCCTTGAGTTCTTTGACTTTATCAAGAGGGAACAGGTTAAGCCACTAATGGGCCACTTGGTTGAAAACTATCGCGAAACGCTCGAGGGCATTACATATGTCGAGATATTTAGTGATATCATACATTTATATGATACTACGAATGGATTTGCTTCGAGTATGGTAGAGACCTTTCCAGATACTGAGGAAGATACACCGAAGAGACCAGAAACCGGTCGAGGAAATCGGTGGGACTCTGGGATCAAGGATTTGGATACCGAAGAGGAAGCATATTTTAACACCTCGGATGACGAGGATGACGCATCGGGTACTTCGGCACCGAATCGGGCACAAAGAAACGGGGCTTCTCCAGCATCAAAACCACTGGTTGATTACAACTCAGATGAAGAAAACGATGGTATGGATGCAGACATGTCGGCTGGCATTCTTCCTTCCAATGGTAATACTCCCGACTCCACTGTTCCCAAAGATAGTGATGGGGAGGTGCTTTTAACTCCAACCTCCTCAGCAGCACCTTCTCCTAGTGGGCCGCCGGAGCGGTTATCAGAGAAGCGCCGCCGTGAAGAAGATGACGAAGACGAGTTAAACAAATTGGCATATCACAAGCGCCGCAACTCATCCAGCTCGATTGCGTCAAACAGCAGTAGTGTACTGAGAAGAAAGAAGAGCTTTAGCAATGGTACAAGTAGCAGTGCTGGCAACAACGGCAAACCCAACAAAATCGCCATCAGTCTATCGCCTGCGATCAAGCTGGGAGGGGAGAAGGGCGGTGAAGAAAATGGTAGCTGAAGCATGCCCTTCGGTACCAAATGACTTAAGGTGGATAATATATGTCGGCGTTGTGCTCCTGCAAGGGGTACAGGGCGCATTGGAATGGCGTTGGGGATGGATGTATGTGTGGATTGTTGTGATTAAGAAATCTCACATGGCTTTGCGTGGCTAGAGTGGATTTGCCTAGCACATATTATCAAGCAGTCTCATCCACGAGGATGACGAATTTGCTCGGGATGTATTATAGAATTGGATGGGTTTATGAGAGAAGAGAAGAAGGGATGATACCATCTACGTTATCGTCAAAAACCGTAGACTCAATGATATATTGGAGCAATTGCACAATCCATACCGTTTCTCATGGTGAATTTGATATAATTCTTCATTCCTATAACCTATTTCTCTGTTTAGGTTTACGAAACCTACTGTATAATAATTATTAGTGTACTCCGTACGGATACCGAGGTGACTTTCGAAGTGTCAACCTTGCGCCTCAGCCTTGTTACGAGCCAGGATCATCCCGCTCCCGCCGTTAGAAATAGGTACAAGCTCCGTTCCACTTGGGGACAGATGTTCAAGTTACGTTACAACGCGACGACAACAGCCTCAAGTCCTACAAATTCCAATTCATATCCTCTCATTAACTGACCGCATTGTTATATGTATTTCCATCCAAGCAATGTATAACTAAGGAGATACTACTTGCACATACTGCCAAAAATACGCATTCAATGTCCATCTTTATTTCCTACAATATTCACCAAACCGCTTTCTAGCGACTCTATATCATGGCGACCTTCCTAGAGATCCCCAAAGACCTGTTCTTTACACTGTACACAACAGCGACAGAAACTCCCTTACATACCCTTCTCCTACTTCTAAATACACTCCTTATAGTTATTGTAGCATTTGTAAGATACCTACCACACCCCCATCCCCCATCCCCCATTACAGTTCAGCAGCGACTAAGTGAGATTCTAGGTATACCTCGCAGTCTATACCCTAGCTCCTCGGCCTCGTCTTCCCCTTCCCTCGGAAAAGCATTTCATAACAACAGCCTCCGCCAGCACTTCGCCCACAACCCCCCAGAAACTCCCATGCTGGTACGATGAATGGCACGCCCACCGTATAGCAGACCGTGCTAGCGCGGAAGCTGCAGTTGGGAAGCATACAGGCACGATTGCTGAGCCAAAGGTAGAGATGAGCGTGGTAATTCCGGCTTATAATGAGGAAGAGAGACTGGAGATCATGCTGGAGGAGGCTGTGGCCTTTTTGGATGCGGAATATGGACGTCTACCCTCCGGTGGCTCGAGTTATAAGTCCCAGAAGGTGGGAGGGGCTAAAGAGGGGAAGGGCATGGGTGGCTATGAGATCTTGATTGTGGATGATGGAAGCAAGGACAAGACAGTAGAAGTAGCACTTAACTTCTCGCGGAAGAATGGCTTACATGATATTCTGCGCATCTGTAGTCTGGCACAAAATAGAGGGAAAGGTGGAGCGGTTACGCATGGATTCCGGCATGTGAGGGGACAGTATGCTGTATTTGCAGATGCAGATGGTGCGTCACGATTTGAGGATCTGAGAAAACTAGTGTTAGGATGTCAAGAGGTAGAGGATGGACCTGGCAGAGGAATTGCGGTGGGTAGTAGAGCGCATATGGTTGGGACTGAGGCCGTTGTCAAGGTAAATTCCCCTGCTTTCCGCCTCCTAGTATTCAGCACAGACGAGAAATTGAGCTAGAAGGTTAACGAGAAACAGCGCTCATTATTAAGAAATGCACTTATGCACTCCTTTCATCTCCTCCTCCGCCTCCTCACACCTCCCGCTACATCCCGTATTCGCGATACCCAATGTGGGTTTAAACTCTTCTCGCGCGCAGCTCTCCCGCATATAATACCATATATGCATGCCGATGGATGGATCTTCGACGTCGAAATGCTGATGCTTGCCGAGAGCGCGCCTCCTGGAATTGTATCCGATAGCGACGGTGATATTCTAGGGGCAAGTCCAGGTATACGGGTAGCGGAGGTAGCGATTGGATGGCAGGAAGTTGGAGGCAGCAAATTGAATGTGGTGTGGGATAGTTTGGGGATGGCATGGGGGTTGGCGATTTTGAGGGCCGGGTGGATGTTGGGTGTTTATAAAAGACGCTAAGATGTGATACCAAAAGCTGGGAAAAGGCATAGTACAGAGAATGGGACTTTTTAGAATAATCCACGGCGTACGATCGTTGTGGAGATTGTATGATACCAATGCTGCAACATGAAGGGCGTTTCAAGAACTCACGGGAATCTAGCTTTTTATAAGCAACGGAGCTATCTACTGTGTTTTTACTCATAGACTATATTTGTTTTTGGCGTGTATTCATCGTCCCCATCTCTACAAAGCTGCCCCTTAAAAATCTCGCTTACTTTTTGCCTGCAAATGATTCATATATCAATCACTTGTCTCAATATTTCATTGGAGTTTCTCTATAAAATCAGTAAAGCTAATAGACTGCTTACAAGAATATATGCATCAGCTCTCAATATTGAAAATGAACTTGGTAACCCAGGTGGCTTTCGAACACCCCCAGTAATATTCGGTGTACTCAAACACATAATGCGAACCTCACTCGTCTAGAAGTGCTGTCATGATCTAGGAGACCCAAGCCAAATAAACACAATCACTCCTGTAAAGAAATTTCTGGTTTCTATATCTCAGCCCTCTGAATGTTTACACGCATACTCTAAAAGTGAAATTTAACTTACAGCCCAGACGAGACGTGTCTGTAAAATTCTTACAAGAACCTGGCGTTTATTGACGAAGAGCTTAACAAGCAAGATATGTTGAGTTGTCTCGAATAAATCCCAATCCTTCATCCGCCAAAGCTTAGCTCTAGTAATCACGCATTGATGGTTGAAAAGTTTTGTGCAATCCCCATTATCACCTTGCCCGCGCTCTTGTATACCTTACGGATGATCGAGGAGCGTGAAATAACACATTTTATAACCAAGGTCGTCAGCTGCAAGGTTAGTTCCATGTATATCGACCCAAACCGGTTGTTCTTACCAAAACGAGTGGTTAGCCATAGCCGTGAGGTTCCGGATGTTTTGGGCACCAGTCGACCACGTTTGTATTGGATCGGTTTGTTTGGGTCACCCAAGCCTTTGGAGTTGAAGGAGCATGTAGCATTTAACAAGCGATAGCCTATACCACTAGAGAGGGGGTTGGGTTATTTTCATTTGCTGTGCAATTCCTTTCAATTTCAGGTGACTGAGGAGGTACAATACCGAGAAACAAAGCCCAAAGATGGATTATGGTCATGATGCATTTTCTATGAGTACTCACGGTGAGGCTCATAATCTTTTTAGGTAGACGTTTAAAATAAGGACAGAGAATGGTGACTTGAAAATAGAAATTCAGTCAGAATAAGTAGAATAACTCTAGTAGTTGTAGGATGAGATATCGAAAAGGTACGGGTTCTATCAGAGCCAATTACCATACATAGACAAGCTGTAGCCCCCAACGAAACTAGCCACAAGTACTGTATGCCACCCTTAGCGGGAGCTCGCTTACCTCCTTTCCTATTCAAGCTTTACTGTATTTCTTTGTATTCCCATCTTGGGAACACGGGGTTGGCTCGGCAGAAGATCCATTCGTATTCATTCCGGTCCAGTTGCGAATTCCTGCCAACAATATTATATAGTTTTATATAATCTGATGAACTATCTTACAGCACAGCTGGCAACACGTGTTTTCTATCATGTTGGGCCCAAAGAAAAATGAGCACAAGCTTGCAGAACGGTGGTGTTGAACCTGTCAAAGCCAACCGAACTTCAATAGAGTTAGCAAGAGTAAAGCACATAAGTGGTTTAGACTTAACTTCTTCATAGCGTTATGGCCTTCAAGCTAAAACTCTTTAGCTTCTATTAGTTTAATAATGATAAGTAAATGCCAATATTGGGCTTGCGATCACCTGAATTGATGTTTGGGGGAATACACAATATGTTAGAGAGAGCCTGTGGTGTTTCTACAGATATGAATATATGTGAAAACCTCCCTTGACGTTCTAAGATAAGAACACAGAAACCATATTATAATTATATTCTGGTTTTTATTCCTCAATCTATTGTAAATAGAACTAATATTGATGGGCTCTGAGAGATTTATTTCCACAGGTATTTCAGCAGATTATATCTAACTAGCCAAGCTAGAATCTAAGTCAAAGAACTATGTCTGGTAGTTTAAATCTCGTCCTTAGCAGAAATCAGGTCCTTGAGGTCATGAACACTGTAAAGATGGTATTTCACAGTGTTTGATCTTAACCCACGATATTGAAACCATAGACTCCCTAATATAGCAAGCTAATATCCTATTTCCAACAGTTCAAAAAGTCTCTTTAGAAAAATCACAATAAATTTTAAAAATAGGTCCTTGTTATTTAGTATTTAAGCGTTTCATTGCATGTCTAACATGTGTCAACTCTATGGGTTGAGTATCCCAGACTTATAATATGAATCCTGCATGCTCTGCGTGGACATTAATCTCATGGCTTTTCTTGTTGACTCAGAGATTTCAATCATAGATGGGGCTCCTTCCCTTATAAGTCATTGCCTTCGAGCATTGCATGGTCCAAAATTACGCACCATCGCTTCTGGTTGGCCAACTCGGCATCTCACGTAAGTTTCAGCCCTACAAACCAACATAACATCCTATCGGTCCTCTTTTTCTATTGCTGACAAATTTAGTATTGCATTTAAAATGGTACGACAGACTTGAAGCGCCCCCTCGTTCTTTGATTTTGTCTGAATCTGAAGCACCATCGAATCTAATCACTATGGCAATGACCGCTTTTCCAGACATTAGCAAGCACATCACATTAGAAGATGGCACTGGGTATTCATATGTGTATATTGCGGCTGTAGCACGCAAGCCAACTTTCCTGTTGATCCATGGGTTCCCCAGCAGTAGCTACGATTGGCGCCATCAGATTAAATATCTAAGTGCGAAAGGATTTGGTGTTATCGCTCCTGATTTGCTAGGATATGGCGATACAGACAGTCCATTGGAGGTTGAGGCTTACTCTACCAAAAGAATGAGTGATCATGTTGCTGAGATTTTGAAACGAGAAAATGTTGAGAGTGTGATTGGAGTTGGGCACGACTGGTAAGTTCATGCAAAGAATGAACTTGTGCCTTGTTGTAGACTTGGTAGACATTGCTAATATGGTTTAACCACAGGGGATCAGCTCTTCTCTCTCGTCTCTATACCTGGCATCCCGAATGCCTCGTTGCCCTGGTGTTCATTTCAGTAGGCTACGTTGTGCCGTCTAACGAGCCAATGAATGTTGGTGAGCTGCAACGCATTAATTTGGAAGAATAGAGACATATACTAAGTACCACAGATGCTATCAATGAAATGACAAAGAGTCATCTTGGATACTCTATCTTTGGTTACTGGAAGTTATTTGACACTGATGAAGCAGCAAAATTGTTGGGGGATAATGTGAGCATATATATACCTCTATAGTTCGAGTTTGAACTAAGCTTTCGTTTATAGCCTAGCTCTGTAACATCACTACTCTACCCAGCAGATCCAGAGATATGGAAAGAGCATTTCGGGCCTGTGGGTGCTGCCAAAGAGTGGATATCGACTGGCAGAACCGCAGCCAAACCGGCCTGGTTGACGGTAGAGGAGATAAATCTCCACGAAAGAGCCATAGCAAAACATGGCTACACCGGACCTCTCAACTGGTCTTTCCACCTTTCATGGCTTATATATTAATGCATATTCTAACATGTCTCAGGTACAAAGCTGCAATGCGAGGAATCGAAGTTCCAGATAACTCCAAAGTCACCGAGGAGCAAAAACATATTCAAGTCCCTACTCTTCTTGTTGTCGCAGAACAAGATTACATCACACGTGCGGATCTTCAAACTCAAGAAACAGTGAAATGGATCAAACAACTTGAAGTAGCTAGCCTAAGTTCTGGGCACTGGCCCCAGCTAGAGTTGCCCGATAAGCTGAATCAACTTTTGGATACATTTGTAAATACTCTTTGATTGGACTAGCCAATGAGCCTCTTTCTGATTTGAGCTACTCATACACTAGTTTTTAGGCAGACTCGACTTTTATGAAGACAACAGTTGAGGAATACAAAAACTTATCGAGCATGAAAGTATAGAGATGACGAAGACGAAGATCAAGAGGAATATGAAGATGTCTTCTGATCCGGCTTATTGCCTCAACGTGTATTGTGAGCGGCTTCTCTTGACTTATGAACACAATCCTGGTCAATTGTAGGCACTATCGGACCTCCAATAGTTTTGTCTGACTTCTTTTCTTCCAACACTATGCTAAGATATAGTAGTAGTTAGTCTTGAACAGTAGGCTCTTAGTGAGGAAAACCTCAGGAATTTGGGAATTACAGTTTTGTTGTTGTGAACGATTGTGAATGCGTTATGTCAAATGTTTGGACGCGATTGGGGTTGTGAGAACTATGAGAATATGATCTTGAAGTGCTGTATTCCTACTACTGGGAAAATCCACAGGTTTGTTGTTATTTGCGAAATAGGTATTGAACCAACGACTAGGAATACTGGCAGCGTATACACTAAACTTGAACCTCGCTGCGGCTTAGATGCAACCCAAAAACACAGGTCGTCACAACCCGAGACGTGGCACAAGTCAGCATCCTTAGAGTTCATTATCCTTCCCCACGTGTTCTATAGAACTCACAAGCTAATGATTCAATGCACTTTTGGTGCCCGCACTATTTATGCAAAGAGATACGGGATCACGTTATCTAGGTTTGAGGTCATGTAAACGTGGTTAGCCTACCCCAGATTTGCTTTAGGCTTGGCATGGAAACTTAAATCTAATAACAAAGGTTCAATTTGCATCTTAGGGGATGAAAGTAAAAGACTCTCCTGTTCAAACGCTATAGTCTAAATAGTGAACGTTTCTGCGACATAAATTTAAACCCAGCAATTAAAAAGGACTTATAGTGAAATAGAGCCAATCTCACAGATATTCGACAGACTATTTTGGTAGCTACGTCTCATAAATCGACAAATCCTATGGTAGGCTAGTCAAGGGGCTCCTGGAGGTGGTCCTTGGTGTTTGGAGTAGTATGAAAAGTCTTGTCAAAGTGTTGCTCATATATCTTTAATCACTTCCTAACATGCACCACATTCTTAAAATTTCGACACATATTACTACTTATACTAGCAAATATAAATATGTCAAGTAGTCAAAGAGTTGCGAGTAATTCATGCTTGGGTTTATGACTATGTATCAAATGTTTTACAGCCCGAGTGTTTACCCCTGGCATTGCGAGACAGTGGAAGCGCCCAAGATGTGAGGTAAACCTGCCTCAGCGATGCCTTGGGCCCAAAAATAGCAGATCGCGTACGTATTGATTAAACTTTAAAAACTAAAATGTTGGAATTTGTTGCTATTTCTATCAAGTTAATAATCGTATATGAGATGTATTGTTTATTGCTACCTCTTGTCTACTACTTCATATTGCGGAACTTGTTCTCGCTGCTCTTTCTTTCATCCTTGATTCTGCACTACAGTAAATGATAGGACTCCGTCGCCCCTTCCTGATTTCAGACGCCTAGTTAAGTTACCTAGTTAAGGATGGACTTCAGAGAGTTCGAGAATTCTAGACACTTTCTACTTTACAGATTCCACATAGTGAGGTCTGATAGTAAATATGCCTTCTAACAAACCTCGACTGTATATCGCCTTGTATCCTAGTGGCGTCGTGAACAACGAGGAACGCAGGTGATATAGCTTCTAGAGTTGAGTATGTCCTGACACATTCTGACCTTTTTAGATACCACTGGGGATTTCTTATTGGACCAAAAGTAGAGAATAAAGATGTAATACCAGGCGCACGTTACCACGTCAAAAATTTCCCCCTCGGTTGGAAATATGAAGAAATCCCGTTAGAGAACGTCCGAACCACCAACAGTCTTTTAGCACGCATCCTCATAGCTAAGATCGAAGACGAGCAGCGTCTCATTGGACTCCTTCGACGACTCCCAGTCATGCAAGGCGATTCGAACTGGAGGTGTCGTACTTGGGTCGCGAGTGCCCTTGCTGAGATTGCGAAGGATGGGAAGTGTGTTGGCACCGCAGAGCTGAATTGGTTGGAGATCGAGGCGCTTGCGAGACGGTATGTAGGAGGCAAGACCGCTGCTGGTCGCTATCGATCTGCTGCGGATTTGAAGAAATCAAAACCGACATGGGATATGCTTGAGAACAAGGAAATTATTTCGTAGGAGGGTGGTTGTCGGCCTGTTGATGGTGCAAGTGTGTTGCTGTTATTTCATGTCTTGACGTATAATTTAGAAAGTTATTCTCCCCACCATTTATTGCGAACTTCCTCCATCTTGAACACTTCAGGATGTGGGCGGTCAAGGACCTTGTCAAGAATTTCCTGCCATTCTGTTCTTGTAACATTGCCAAACCAGGCGGATGTATATTCCCAATATTGGGGATACCATCCAGAGAATTCCCAGTCAATGATTCCAACCACGTTGCCCTCACGAACAATGACATTAGATGGATTTAGATCACCGTGGGTGAAAGTTGGCGGAGACCATAGCCCATCTTGTTCACTCATCATATGCTGGAGGTCATGCCAGTCCTGGTCCTGTTCCCGATCTTTAAGAGATTCGGGTGTGAAATCTTGTCTGAGCCAGAAATGGAAATCTTGGATGGACTTGAATGGGCCAAAGCGTGGATTTCCACGAGGTATGCGCGAGTCGTACAGGGAACCTCCAATACAGCTTTCCACGCCCATACCTGGGGGGTTTAATGCGCGTAACTGTTGGAAGATCTTTCCCAACTGCGCGAGAACACCATCTATTGATTCTTTAGACATGTTCTTCCACGCTTTTGATAACTCTTCTCCTTGTATTCTCTCCATAACAATATACGCTCTGTTCTTATGCAGAAAAGAGCAATAGACCTTGGGAACAGGGATAGTAGTGTTTTCAGCCAGGTATTTCATAGTCGCACTTTCCGTTAGGTGGACTCGACGTCCCGTCTTGAGAATCTTGTTTCTCGAGACTCGCGTACAGAGACCATCCCGCGGATAGATCTTCGCCGTTGTATGTGATGCAAGTCGTGTCAATATACGACGAACAAAAGTATTGTTGATAGCAAGACATTCGGTGCCATTGTGCTGCGTATCAATGTTGTATGTAGGCGGAACGTATTGCGATGTCATTCTGTGATCCTAAGATGAGCGTAGACACCTCATGAGGCGCAGAGATAAAGGGCTGCTAGCTCTTCAATGTTCAGAGTGTATAGATTCATACTAAAGGAGTAGCAAAACCACCTTTGAATAGGCGCATGCGTAGCGCTTTGGAGAACAAGGATATAGCAAAGGCCATGTCATGTCAACAGACGAGGCGAGTCGAGCATAGGGTAGCTTGGCTCGTTTGGGTAGCTCGGTAGGTAGCGGGGGCGGGCTTAGGCTCGGCAGGATGTCGTTAATCGCCCCGCCTGTTGAGGATCCACAATTTTACATAACATTGACCTTGTCCATCAGCACTCATATACAAAGCTTATTGAGTTTTTAGATAAAGCATAGAGAATTCAACAAATATGACTACCATCTTTAGGGAATAAAAGCATTGGAAAGAAATTGAGACCTCAAACCAAGAAAATGAAGCACAATTCTAGTTTGATAATATAACTCTCTTTTACCAGGGAGAGGGATTCTGTGACACAGTCTGGATAGCGATTCCTAAGCTCAGTGTTGGCATAATCTGACCCCAAATTGTACGGATCACGTATGCTTCGGCTCACGTGATTCCGTATATCTCGGGTCGGTCGCATCGACCCCTAATATCAACACCATAACCCACGTAGACCTACAAGCAACCCAGATCCCACTGCATACAACCTGCACCTACATAATAAACGTAGTGGTGCCCCGTATTCGAAGTGATCCGACAATCAGACTAAAGGTGACTAAGATATATCGAAAAGAAAATAGAGTCGTAGAATAAAGCAGATCCCAAGGTATGGAGACTTGATTAAATAATAAAAACTTTATTAAAATGGTTGAATTATATATATACAACTCGAAGTAACAATTTATCTACCTTACATATCAAGCCTTCTAGCTGAAAGTAATATGTTTGTTCTTCTCCTCTCACAAAAGTTTGTCATCAATTGCTTGGGCGTTATGTATATATTTTTCTAGAGTGTTGGTCGGTTCTCGACGCAAATGAACTTATCACTAAGATCTTGTTAGAAGCGGGATTTCAAAGCAGCATCGTTCTAGCCAAATTCTGGAGCAATTACGCAGAAATCGCTTATATATTCACGTGTCGTCCCGATCTGTTTCGATTCAAGAGGTCATTGACCATCTTCGAAGGCTCTTTCGTTGGACATGTTGTCAGATGTCGAGGTCATTCCATTCTTTGCGGGAGAGGTGCTTGTGATATAATCCTCCAAATTTTGAAACGTCACCTCCTACTTTTCTAATCAGACAAAATGGATCTTAACGCGCTTTTGAGGTGCAAATCTATTAGAAATGGCAACATAGATTATTCTAACGTTCCATCCTCCCTATTGAACAAGATAAGATCTATATGTTTGTGACTTTTATACAAAACATTCCCCGTACGCCTTGAATGCCACGCTATCGACCGCCCTCCTCTATCCCCTCTATCTACACCTTCTCCATCTGCTCACTACCCAACTCCTCCAGGCTTCCTCTTCTTCCCCAATTTCTTGGCTGTCGCTTCAAAAACGCCCCAACAGCACCAAGAAACCCCTCATGTCTCAAAAAATATGCTTTCTTCGCGCCATCACTCCAAAACTTAATAGCGTAACTCAACGTATTTATCGTTTGTCTATGTCCACGAATGAATGAGCCACCGAAGTAGATGGTTGAGAGATTGTGCTTTTCGGACTGGAGATAGGCGATTTGCCCAATGTTGTTAGAGATGGCGTAGAGGAGGGAGCGAGATATGTCTTCAGCATTGAACGATGAAGGAGATGGTTCTGGTTCTGGTTCTGGTTCCGAGGCCTCTGATGAGATATTGGGTGGTGCTAAAGGCTTGAGTGATGAGGTCGGCGGGGGCAGAGAGCCTGAATCGTCGTTCGTGAGACCACCGGTGTCTTCTGCTTCTCGTTCTGCTTCTCGTTTCATGCGAAATACTTTCCCGAATGAACTTGCGATCGTGCTGCTTTTGAGTCCGATCTTCCCATAGTCTGTGCCATAGATATCGCCGACTAACATATCCACCTTTGCGTTATCTCCTCGTTCTGCATTTGCGAGCATCTCGTC
>Ga0247812_10000830_pt1 | contig 17787 bp, 15 predicted proteins | sample UWRJL149409B1_FD_178011 | JGI IMG/M metagenome (GOLD analysis project Ga0247812, IMG submission 178011) | Plant litter microbial communities from Arlington Agricultural Research Station in Wisconsin, United States - UWRJ-L149-409B-1 | ecosystem: Environmental > Terrestrial > Plant litter >...
TGTATACGGACTGGTCGTCGGCCGTTATTTTGGAATAGGAAGCCGCGGCCAGGTTGTAGATCAGGCTGTTGGAAGGAAACCCGCTGCCGAGCTGCGCCAGCAGTCCTGCGCCCTGCCTTTGGAAGGTAGTGCCTGCCAGGAATTCCAGCCGGACCTTTCCCAGTTCCTTTTTCCAGTGCAGCTGGGGCTCGGCGATCCAGGACGCCCGGGAAGAGCGGGTCACGTAGATCGAGGAGAAATCGGGACCGAATCCGAAGGACGGGTTGTAGGTGGTCGAAGGGGAGGTGTTGCTCTCTTCGTGGTGCAGGCTGGTAAAGCCCAGGCTTGCCTTGGCCTCGAAGCCCCAGGGCAGCTGGTAGGAGAGCGCGAGGCTCGAGACCAGGTCGCTCGTAGCGGCCAGCGATTTTCCATTGAGTGCGGCCAGCGGATTGGTGAACGTGCCGTTTTCCCAGTTCAGCTCGCCCGTTTCGGTGTAGAGGGCCGGGGCGTTCGGGGGCGTGGTCCAGGCCGCGGGGCTCAGGTCCCTGGAGGGCTGGTCGTTGTCCTGCAGGGTGTAGCCCGCCGAAAAGCTGAGGGAGAACTTCTGGTCGGCGGAATGTTGGTTCAGGCTGGCGCGCAGGTTGCCCTTGCGGTAAGCAAAGTCGCCCGGAAATACGGTGGTTTCCTTGTTGAAGCTGCCGCCGATCCGGAACTGGGTCTGCTCGCTCCCGCCGGTAAGCGCGGCGCTGATAGTTGTGATGTCTGCCTTGCCGCCCAGCAGTTCCTGCTGCCAGTCGGTGTAGCGGTTCGCATCCCAGGTGCCGTTGATGTCGTAGGCCGTGGCAGGATAGGCGGCGATGCCGTCATTGGCGAACGCCTGCGCGCGCATGGCCAGGTACTGCCGGGTGTCCATGAGCTTCAGGAAGCGGGTGACCTCGCCGTAGCCCCTCGAGAGGCTGGCGGTGAAGGCCGTCTTGCCCTGCTTTCCTTTTTTGGTAGTGACCAGCACGACCCCGTTGGCCCCGCGGGAGCCGTAGATGGCCGTGGCGTCGGCATCCTTGAGGACTTCGAGGCTTTCGATGTCGGCAGGGTTCAGGTTGTTCAGCGGGCTGGTAACCGTGGGGTGGATCGTATTGCTAGGGCCCATTCCGATCGGATCGGAGGAATAGGGCACCCCGTCGATGATGTACAGGGGCGCGTTGGCGTCCGCCCGAAGGCTGTTTATGCCACGGATCTGGATATTGAAGCCCCCGCCCGGGGTGCCGGTGGTCTGGGTGATATTGACCCCTGCCATCCTTCCCTGCATGGCGGCAAGGGCATTGCTGACGGGCTGGGTGGCGATGTCTTTGGCGCCGATAGAGGCGATGCTTCCCGTGCGCTCCTTGTCCTTGACGGCGTAGTAGCCGGCGTTGACGGTGACTTCCTGCAGGTTCCTGCTGTCTGTTTGGAGTACTGCGTTTAGGGTGGATTGGCTTCCGATAGGAATTTCCAGGGTAGCGTAGCCGAGGTAGGAAAACACGAGGATGTCGTCCTGGGCGGCCTCGATGCGGTAGTGGCCTTGGGCGTCGGAGAGCGTGGATAGGGGTTTTCCTTTTACGGAAACGGTGACGCCCGGAAGGGGGCCAGTGCCGTCGGACACCGTACCAGAAACCTGCTGCTGGTAAAAAAGGCTCATTGTTTTTTGCACAATGCTTTGGTACGCATGGGCATTATGGGTGCTTATAAGGGTGCAGACCACAAGTACGGGACAGAAAATACGCCACCCGTACCAGAATAATGAATGAATTTTCATAATTTTGGAATTGGTTATTAGTTAGTAACTGTAATCACGGTTCCCTGTGAAGTTTGCCGACCCAGCAGGGAACTTTTTTATAACTAAGAACGCATCATTACGAGAACGAAGCAATCTTTGTGTTTCACAAGTGTAATTGATTTTACATAGGCTATATTTTTAGACTGTTAAACTTTATTTAGATTGTTAGACTTCTTAGACTATTTAAATTTTAAATTTATTTATACCGTTAAGCACTTTTGCCTATTGGCTAGGCTATTCACTATTTCCACACACCATCCATGCTTCATCCTGCCACCATCCGCCCCTCATCAAACCATTAAATTACCTAATTCGCCAATTATCTAATTAACTAATTACCTCACCGCTGCACCCTAAACCCAAACCCTTTACCCCTAAAAATACAACCTACCCGAGCGCGCCTTTTACTAACCCAAACTTTCTATCGCAAAAACTATCCGGCACAGCGCAGGCGACTGTAATACAATACCGTCATCGCGAGAAACTGCTTGTCCCGATTACTTTCGGGAAAGCGATCCAATAATCTGAATCACTTTAGATGCTGCATTGCCTACCATACGCAAACAGCACTATTACGTATGTAATGCTATTTGAATATCATCGCGAGGAACAAAGCGATCTCAACGAACGTTATTGCTAGGAATGAAGCAACCTCATCATTCGCTAATTTTCGAATTATTCATCAATCTAACCATAAATACAGAAGAAAATGCCTTGAAAAGCCGAGAACGCTTGACTAATGGCCATAAAAAAAGCGTGGGTACTCAGCTTACTGCGCCGATGGTACTGGTATACCTTGCAACAATAAGTGAGCCCACGCCATAGAGCGTGAGCATCATACTTATCATCCCGTTGCTAAAATTACCAGTTTTACGGCGCGAGATTCAAAGCGAATGCTTCAAATATTTATATGAAGAATCGCAAAATTACATTTAATATGTAATATATATTACAAACATAAATAAAAAAAACAACACGGTATGATATAACATACCATTATTTTTTCCAATAAGTATGACTTTTAGCATTATCTAACATAAATGCTGTGACTGAAAAAGAAAAATTAGGAGAAGAAGTGAGAAAACTGCGTAAAAAAATACCTAGTTCAGATTATAACAAGGATTACATTTCACAACAAGAATTAGCGGATAATAATATCGGCTTAACAAAACATTTTATTGGTACAATTGAAAGAGGTGAAGCTAATCCATCTCTTGAAAAATTGGTTTATTTAGGAAAATCTCTTAATCTTAAAACTATCAATATCTTAAATATTGAAATCAATATCGATAAATTCATTAAAGAGAATAAAAATAAAAGTAAATAAAGTATACCACAAATAAACTCTTAGTCACTAGATGTGATTACATTCTTCTTTACATAATAAATTCTTCTTATAGTATTCAATTCCGAAATTACACACAATAACATTTTATAAATCCATCCATTACTGACTTTTGAATCAATCAAGTAAACTATATCTTGATGAAATATTTTTTGGAGTTTTATGAAATTAATGGTATAGCTATTTTATGCTTTATAGGTCTATTCGTTTCTTTAAAAGTCTGAGTTAAGGAAGAATTATTTTCGTAATGATTGCAGGAAAAAAGAATAAATTTCAACTAACATATAAACATTAGTTTAGGATTATACTTTTTATTACCTTGCCTAAGTCAATTTATTTATGAATATTTCAATACATTAGTTGTACTTAAAAATTATTAATTACTAATTTACATTTTATAAAAAATTTTGAATGAGATGAAAAATATAAAAATTGAAGTATTAAAGGGGCAAACTACGATAAATGGAAATCCGTATCCTATGTTTTCTGGATTTCTATCTGCAGAATCGCTGATGAAAATTGCAGAAGTTCCAAGTTTTGACAGAAATAAATCCCATCATAAAATTGCAGATGATGTTATAAAACCTCCCATAGACGAATGGCAAAGACCTGAAGATATAAATAAAATCAATGTTATTAAAGAGATTTATGGTGATACTAGCAAGGATAACTTAATGGCAAATCCAGTCTTACTAGGAACAGCTATACAAAATCTTAATGCACCAAATATTTCTATTAACTTATCTCAGAAAGTTGTTGTTGCATCAAACGGTGACAAAATTGTTATTCCAAATTTATATGAGTTAGACCTTAATTATGAAGAGTCAAAAAACAAACCAATTTGGATTCTTGATGGCCAGCATAGAATTAAAGGTTTATCTATTTCAAGACAAAAAAATGAATTAGTTCCTTTCGTATTACTACATGATGTTACCAAATACACACCCCCTTTTCTTGCAGAAATTTTCACTCATGTTACAACCGGTGCAAAACCAATGGAACCAGTTCATGGTGAATGGATGAAATTTGCTTTTAATTTAGAACATTATAAAAACATATCTCACAAATCAGCTATGGAGGCTACGATATATTTGTGCAAAGAAACTACACTTGCAAATTTATCAAATCCCTTTAATAATAAAATTCAATTTAATCCCTATACCCAGCCCGCACCAAAATGGCAATCTTTTGAATTTAACTCAATTGAATGGGAAAAAATCATATCAACTAATTTCTATGGTAAAGGTGGTAGGTTATCTCCACATGAGCTTGCTGAAGAAATAGTTAAAGCAACAATTTCTTTCGAAAAATTTGATAATCGTAAAAATATTGATTCAAGAATTTTTTCTACTAATAAATCTCATAAAATTTTAGCTGAAGCATATTTAATTGGTCTTTTATCTCATCTTACAATCATAAATAAGCAGACAAATATTACAGATTGGGAATCTTTCTTTTTAGAACCGAGAAGAGCTATAAATCGTTGTAATTTCTTATTACCATTTGTTAAAACAACTGGAGCATTATCAAGTAACAATGGAAAACCTTCAAAATTGATTGCTACAAATTGTTTTATAGATTTTTTTGTAAATCCAAACGATCTAAATGGTCAAGTATTTACTGATTTCATCCAAGGAATTGGAGGAAATTTTATAATAGAGGCTTATGCTCTAACTCACTCTGGAAGAATAGATAAAAAAAGTAAGATAGAAAAAATAATTCCTTATGGTAGCGGTATTACTCCCTTCGATCTATCTAGTGGTGGTATTAAGAGAGAATTGATCAAAATAAAATCATTAACAAGTAATGTATATATTCAGTCTGTTAGCGACTTTAATCATAAGCCTACAATTGAACTTCGTGGTGCTTTGACTAATAAAGGAGAAAATATAAGTTCTTTGCCAGATAATTATGAAATTGATATAATTTACATGTCCTATAGTGGCGATACGAGGAGACAAACACAAATAAGATTTGATAAATAAATTATGATGTTTAAGACTAATACTTATTTTAAAAATCTGTTGCGTCATCTTTCACAAATAGATAACTTAACTCAGGTTGAAAAGAATAATTATTGGATTAATGAGTTTTCAAAATTTGAAATATTATTACAAAAGCATGACATGGAAATTTTACCTGAAATTATGCCTCTTATTTATCCTGACTTTCTATATAATCAAAATGGATTTTTTATCGGACATATGATTGGATATAATTCAACTTTTAATACAGGAATAAATCTATCGGAGAATTGCCAATTTTCCTCATTGCAATCTGACGGCATTTGTGAATTTAATAATTATAAAGGCATCCGTGGCAAATGCCAAGCAGATCATTTTTGGCCACACTCACTTGGTGGACCGACAATTATTGAAAATAGAGTTTTACTTTGTAAATTCCATAATGTTGCTAAAAGCAATTCTGTTCTTATAAGTTTTTGGCAAACATATCCAAATTGGATAAATAACTATTTACAAAGAATGTACAATTTGAAATCTTGATAAATCTAGTTTTTTATTTATTAAAGCTTGAATTACCATATTAATATATATTTTTACCTTTATAGTCCACTATTCCATAAATAAGCTTTTGCAAAATTCCTTATGTGAGAAGTTGAACTTTTTAGGTCATTTTTATAATTAAATGGGTCAAGAGTTTTGGTTGGATCACTTATCCAACTATTAATATCATCAATATCAATTTCGACATCTGCCCAAAGATCTGCAAAAGAATTAGGTTCTGTAGCGCTATTCCATAATCCTGATTTTAAACCAATGTTATCAAACCAAAATTTCAAATCATTTTTGGACGTTCCGGATTGCCTTAAAACAGATTCAATAATTTTAGTATTTAGAAGAAGCATAATACATGCACGAGAGATTATTCCAAATGGCTCAATATCCTGTTCTATTATCGGAGAAGATACATTGATTGTATCTGCGTAATTAAAAACTAAATTTTCGCTTGTATTAATGTCCCGCCTTAAAAAGCGTATTAATGTTTGACTTTGAGCATCGTTTACATTCTTTCCAATATCTGTAAAAAGCCTTTCCCAATCGGCTTTCATGTCTAAGTCTGTAAGAGAATAGTTCATTGTTCCATACAGATTTTCATATGTATTCCTTAAAATTGAATAAGAAAACAATTGATCGGGAGCGCATAACTTCCATAAGTCAGTTATAAAATTTAACCTATTTTCTATATTATCTGCTATAGCTGGAGGAGCCATGTTAAATCTTAACGGATTATAACTCACATAATTTCTAAACTTCTGTTCATTATGTATTACTGCGATATCAAGGCTCCATTGTTTTAACTTGGTAGCTGCAAGCTCACCAGATAACTCACTTGATAGTCCACTGTGTAAGATCCATTCCTGTAATGAAGACCCTTCAACTGTAAAAAGGGATAAGATTGTCTGCCTATTCGAGGGATTATTTAACCATTCGTCAAAAGCATTTTTAGCAAAAACGTGAGTCGCTATTTTTATTGGCGTGACTCGATGGGCTGTTCCATGTTGATCAATAAGCACATTGTTTCTATCATAAACTCCAATTCCCTGTGAGCCTAATATTGAAAAGATGCTTCTAAGTTCTGCATAATAAGCGTTATGTATAGCATTTCCAAAATCACCTTCTAAAAGAGAGTTGATAGCATTTGATAAATAAGTCCACCCATTAAAGCAATGTATTAATACCGAAGTAGCCATATAATCAGTTATATGCGCACTATTTAGTGTTGAAGCCGTTATATCACTCTTGATTTCCTCAATAGAGTCTACAATGTATTTATTTGCTCCAGGATCGAGCCAAGCATTTCTTCCGTTATAAGTTAAACGTAAGTTGGAAAGCGCTGCAGTTATTGCAGCATTTGATGCTAAATGTAGATTGCTAGGTAAAACAGCCATTACAGTCCAAGTTTATTTTGAATTTCTATAGCGATCGCTGCAATACTTTTATCCGTTGCAAACTGATGTTCAGATGCTGCTAAAACACGCAATAGTTGCACTCGCATTTCCCTATAACCGCCACTTCCTCTAAATTGATTTTGAAATTGCCTTTTCAAATCTTGCTCTCTATCACTTTGATCAAATGCGGAAGGGGTGCGCCAATCAAACTTATTTATAATTTCCTGTGCTATTGCATTTACAAAATCATTGATAATATTATTGTCCCGGAAGTGCTCGATAATAATTTCCATAATTTCTTCAACAGAGAACTTATCATAGTCAATATCGACAATAAACTTTTGTAGCTCTAGAATATCATTTGCTATAAAAGCCATATCATTAAAAATCATTAGCACAGGTCGAATACCTTGATCCGTTGTAAAGAAACTTTTTGAGCTGTAAAATCCTGCCCCCAAGCCGTTAATCTCTACAATTTCGTCCCTGCTCTTTAAGTCTTGGACCCATTCGGCCTTACTTTTAATAATGGCATTATTTATAGCCTTCCAGATAAATATTAAAAATGCGCCTTGGGTTTCTTTATCCCATTGGATGACGTCTTGTTCACCTTGTGTCATTTCACCTCCAAACAACCCTCCAATCTTACCATCCCAACGCTTAACAAAACTATTGGTTAATGAATTAATGAAAGCATTTTGTGATACTGGCCCTCCACTCGAAGCCCCAACATCACCCAACATATTTATGCGATTATGCCATGGACTAGTCTTTGTTCTCCATAAAATTTCAGTTAATTCTTGGGCTCGGACTTTTTTATAAACATCAGGGCCATTTAAATCATGCTCTAACCAATCTTGAATACGTAATAACGGCATAAGGTCATATGCCAAACTTGTATTAATACGTTTTGGTTTTATATTGATTGTATAGAATAAATATGCTTGCCAAGTGAAGTCTAAATTATGAAAAGCTATTACAGGGAATTCAAACTCTCCTTGGAGGTTAGATATATAGTCAAATGCTCTTATTCTATGTTGTCCATCAATGATTTCAATTGGAGAAACAATAGGCATCCATTTATCTGTCCAGATCTTTTCCGGAAGAATTAATTCCGCCATTCTATCGTCGATTTGATTAACTGTAATTACAGAATCCTCTTCAATGGTTTTTAATCTTCGTAAACTTTCTGGCGCTAAGATATTTGCTATAAGGCTTGTTGGAAGCCAACCTGGCATTTGAAGATCCTTATATGTTTCGCTTTCTTTTTGCGCAAGTGAGATTGTTGACCATGGATAGCCCCCTTTCACATATTCCCTTATTTCATGTGAACGTTCTTCACTATGCTTCCTTTGACTAAAGGGTTCTTCTTTTTTTCCGACATAAGCCTGCCTATTATGTACTTCATATATTCTTTTTAAAAGTAGTGCGGGAATGTTAAATTGATAAAAATAAGATTGCGGTTTTCTCCTGTTTTTCGTATCATATTTAGAAACTGAATCCCAGCTTGTAAGCCATTGCTTTACTTTGAAAGCCTTGATTCGACCATACTTTTCGTAAGTAATTCCATTTTTTTCTAATTCGAATAAAGAATTTGAAACTCCCTTTCCTTCAATCCAATTTTTAAATTGTTCGGTAGTAAGTCCTAGAGCTTTTGGAAACAGTAATTCTTCAGTGATTCCAATAAAATTATCTTCAATTTCTCTTTCTGTGTAACCAATTGTCTGCAATCTATTTATAAACAGCTGCTTGGCAAGTAATCCTACTTCACCTGATTGAAACAAGCGTGATAAATCATATGGAACTTCCTCACGTCTTCTAAATATTTTTTCCGCAGCGCCAGATTCTACTAATGCACTTCTAAGATTTGTAAATAGCTTGCCCTCTTCCATTTTGAATACACCCTCCATATTACCGGTACTGTATTCATTAGCAAATCTGGTAATATTCTCATGATGAGTAAATAGCGATGCCACTAGTGAAAATAATCCAACTTGGTCAGGATGATGTTGAATATTAATCCAAAATTCTGGCAGTGGATCATCAAGGCTATCAATGCCTAAAAAATTCCTCAAACTTGGCTCATCAATACCTTTTTCTTTAGTCAGATATGCATTAAGATCATTGTCCCTTGCTATTTGTATGGCTTTTACAGAATCAAATTTTGTCCACGAAGATCTTAAATTATTAATATTTGCCATATTTAATATTTTAGTTTTGCTATTATGAGAAATTCAATTACATCTCTATTTTGATCTTCAAACCTTCCCATAGTACTATGTTTATGATCAACTTCTTTAATTTCAACAATATAATCATTAATGAAACACTGTTCAGCTAAACTAATAATTTTATCAATTGGAACAACACCTGAACCACTATAACTCAAAAGCATTTGACTTCGAGTTGCAATAATTCCTTCAAAGAGTACTTTAAACGCATATATTGCTTTGCTTTTTTGGGAGAATGGTGATTGGTGACGATCCCCTCTATATCTACCTTTAAATTCCAATTTTGGGTAGTCATATTTTACTAATGTTTCTAAAACATGGTAAAAACGAGAATAATGCACTGAAGCATACGGGGGATCTGCATACACTGTAGATCTTTGTGGAAGACTTTTCAAGCACTCTTCAAATGGCAAAGTACTCGTCGTTATACTCTTCAAATGATTATCAAGCGAGCCAACTAATTCTTGTAACTTTTTAAAAAATAATTCATAGACATTTTTTAGTCTGTAAATAATGATATTTTTCATTGCGTCAAGACTGTTACCATCCCTATATTGAGCAAAATGTCCAGTACTTTGTGTTGAATAAGACATTGCAAACATCAGACTTGAAAGAATGGCATAATAAATTTTTTCATCTTTATACTCTTCGGCCGTTTTTCGTATTGCATCAATATACAAGCATTGCTCAGATGACCAATACGTACCTGAATAATGTTTTAGAAACAGATGATAATCAATATCAAAATTTTCCTTGATTAGGTCTCTTTGTGCTAATTCAATCTTTTGATATGTTACTAAATCCTTTACTATGCCGTAATCATAAAAATATTGTTCATATTTTTTTTTAAAAAGGTCTATATGCGCCATAACCTTTTTATTGATGTCTTTTTCAATATTTTCAAATTTATAATTTGAAAGGTCTGAAAAATAAGTTTGCCCTAAAATTCCTGAATATGCTTGAATATCATTAGAAATAAAATCATATTTTTTTCTTAATGCCGCAGATATAGAGCATGAGCCTGAAAAAAGATCACAAACTGGTTTACCGTCTAAGTGAATTTCTTCAATATTGGAAACTATAAAATTTAGTATGGGTTTTTTTGATCCCATATATTTAATAATTGAAGGGATTTTAACTGACAAATCACTAACAACTATTTGTAAATCAGTATTTTTATTATGTTTCAATTTTTTAATTTAATTGTTTGGAAAAATCACATATGTAGGACTGTAAATATATAATTTTTTTAGCAAGTATTTCATATTACTTCTGTGCTAGGCATCACGAGTGGACATCACGCTTGAAACTAATCGGTGACAAAATTCTTATATTGATTCAAAAAAACAAAAAATCTGTGGATTGAGAAAAGCTATTCCATTTATGGAAATAGTTTTTATAAGTAAGGACATTATTTAGCTGAATGAAAAATAGTTAATATTTTTCCTTGTTTTGTAGAGAAACACAATGTCAGTATGACAAAATAGTCTAACAAAAAGATTCTGTTCCCAATCATTTAATCCACCGATAGCTTCTTGCAAAGTCATCTTTTGTTTCAAAATTACGTTTATCGTCTTCAAGAACCTTTTTTAAGATCCAGCCAGCGTCTTTAGCTGCATCCGAAATGGCTGCATCATCTGATTTTCCTTTACTTTTATGCTTCTCAAACAAGACTTGCAGAGGTGTACCGTTCCAATCGAAGTTTTCGCCTCCGAGCAAATCCCTTACGGCAAACCACTCATCAGACCTATTCTTGCACCAGCAATAAATGCCTCCCTGTAAAAAATCGTAAATTCTCTGTTTCTGCTCAGGTGTTATGCCTGTGACCTCTCTTATTTCTGATTTGGGTATTATGCTCATAATTGTTTTATTGTAAAGGTAGCCGATTTTATCTCCTGACGAAAAACCAGAAGTGAATTTTAACAATCAAACTACTTTAGGTACTCCATTATAATTTTAATCGTATTTTCGTCTAACCTAAAATATTCGTTCAAAAATTCAGGAAAGGAATCTCGATAAATTTAGCTGAGACGTAAAGGAATTAATCTAAATATATGAATAGAAAAGTTTTAAATCATTACATAAGAGAATATAAACTCCATTTTGATAAAGTAAACAGATATGAAATTTATAAGTGGAAAGCTGTGAAATGCTTCCAGGACAATTGGAAAATTGACTCAAGCCATTTTCATGAAATGTTGGTTTCTTCCTTTGCGCTGACAAAAAATCTTATGGTTTCTGGATCCTATTTCCCATTGAGAATGTTAGTGCAATATGCTGAACATAGCCCAGAGGAAGTAAGAGTGTTGTTTCGAAACTTATATAATGAAGATGAGGACTTGTATCAGAGGATAATGGATTTTAAAAATGGGATTAATGCCATTCATATTCGCCTCTTCGAAAATAAATCTTCCTATCAAGATTCCAGGGCCATTATAGTTTATTTAACCTTAAGATATCCTGAACGCTACCTGTTCTATAAATTTGAGATGTTCAAAAAATTCTCAGTCATCTTAGAACTTATCTATAAGCCTATAAGGGGCCGTATTGAAAACATTGGACATTTTAACAGTATAAGTGAATTGATAAGACACGAGCTTTCACTTGATCAAGAATTACTAAAACTTCATAAAAACAGATTATCTGATGATTGCTATTATGACGAAAACCTATTTATACTGACACAGGATTTTATTTATGCGGTAACGATACACTTAGATCAACATTTAGCTATAGCAACGCATGATGTATATGATTTTACCGTTACAACCGTATTATCCATTGATTTAACAAGCATAAGCGAAACTGCTACCTTTCGAGGCAGAGTTGTAAATTTTATTCAGAATGGAATTGCAAATAAACGTTTGGGTGATTTGGGTGAACTATGGGTCATGGAATATGAAAGAGAAAAACTTAGAAGAGCAAACAAGAAAAAGCTAGTTGAAAGAGTTAAGCATATATCCAATGATGAAGGTGATGGAACAGGGTTTGATATTCAATCTTTTGACACAAATGGAGGTAAAATGTTTATAGAGGTCAAAACTACAAAAGGAAATAAAAATGCTGCTTTTTACGTGACACGTAACGAACTTGAAAGAAGTATACTTGAGAAGGATAACTATTATTTATATCGTTTATATAATTTTGACGAAAAGAAAGGCAGAGCAGATTTATTAATCATTAAAGGTGAATTGACCAACCTGTGTGCATTCCCAGCAATTTATAAAGTCAATCTGAATAGTAATTGATTGATAATGTAATGAGAGAATAGAAAATAGCCCCATTAAAACAAAAGAAGAAACATTATGACTTTCGAAGCACTACTAAAAGATGAAGTTTTTGAATTGCCCTTACATCAATCCGAAAATGAAAATTTCAAGACCTTTATTACAAAAAAGCTAAATCTCTTTTTAAGTAAGGTTGACAGCTTAGATCCAGGGAATATCCATGAAGACAAAAGCTACATTAGTACAGAATTTGTAAAAAATACGCAAAAAAATATCATACAAAATTTAATACTATGTATCGAAGAATACTATAATGGAAATCCATATAAGGCCTACGAGAGACTAAACGAGGTCTTGAGAAGCGATTACAAAGACCTATACTCCATAATAAATCAAAAAGTTTATAATGAGCAGGAAAGCTTCTATAGAATCCGGCTAAGTGAAAAGAACTATCCTTATCAAAGGAAAGAAATGTTTCACATCCCTTTTGATTTGCGGAATAAGGTTTCGACTCAAAGATTCAGCATTCCAGGTTTTCCGAGCCTATACCTAGGAAGAACAATCTATATCTGCTGGGAAGAACTGAATCGGCCGTCCATTGACAAAATACAAGCAGTCAAATACAAAAATGTCAAACAGATAAAGCTACTGGATTTAACACCCCCAACTAAAGATTGTGAAGATATTGAAGAGATGTACAGGTTCTTTATGACGTTCCCTTTGATTTTATGCTGCAGCGTAAAAGTAAAAGACACTTCTGACACTTTTAAACCAGAGTATATTATTCCTCAATTACTTCTGCAGTGGATTCGTAACAACGATATTCTTGATGGAATACAATACAAATCAACCCATATCACCTCGAAAGTTTTTAATGAAAACACAGAACTCATCAATATTGTCTTACCCGTAAAAACAAATAATGAAAATGGAATATGTGAAAATCTGGCAAGTTATTTTGAAAGTTCAGAAGTTATTTCATGGAACTTGTATCAATTTGCAACGGGAGCACAAACTTTTATCTACAGTAACAAAGATGCAGAAGTGGTGAATAAAAAAATTCCAAAGTTAGAAATAATTGAAGGAAAGAAATATCCATATTTCTATTCGACATTGGGGAAACTAGAATATTATTTAGAATATTTCACTACAAACCCCCTGTAGCAATTTTAAATAAAATTGTCCTACCTGAGGTATATTTTTAGCAGTCAATTATCCAATCCAAGCCTTAGAGATTAAGGACGTAAATCTTTTACATTAAATAAATTCAAACTTCGTCGAAAAATATAACCAGGTATTCACGAAATCCTTAAGTATAATTTTCTAGCTGGACATCTAATTTCATCTTATTCCAGTTACATGTAAATATTGTAATCTTTTTGTACTTTTGATTTTAATAAATTGATTTGATGATACCTATCAGTATTATTTTAGGTATATATTTACGATGCTATTTTCCATATATACAAGTTTTGTGAAAAAAATTAAAACACTAAATGAACTTTAATCAAATACCCAGAACAGAAAAATGGAATGAGATATGGTCAGCATTTTTGACTATACAATCTAGAAAAGATATTTTTGAACAAAGTGCAGCGGAACATATACAACTTCATTTTGACTTAAACACGGATTGGTCACCAATGAGAAATTTCTTTTTTGAAAGATTATCAGCCGCAGAATTTCATTGGTTTTTTGTACAAGGAGTTGACTGCATGTTTAATGAATTTTATGTTCCCGCTGTGTCGTCATTTTTAAATGGTATCGAAGCAAGTTTAAGAATTACAATCGCCCAAATTCAAAATCACGAAAATGATTTTATAGAATTAACTCCTTATAAGGTTTTAAGTAATAATTTAATTTCAGATGCTAGAAATTTAGGACTACCAATAGAAGCGCTTGCATTTCCAAATGAAACAGATTTAATTGAAAAATTAGAAAGCGTAAAACCTAACATAAAAATGGTTGAAATCGTCAGGCATAGAAATAATATTTGCCATGGAAACATTCTAGAATTTGTAAATACAGAATTGGGAAAAGAAAATTCATTTTTCACTCCAGTTTCTCTTAGAATTCTTTGTTTCGATTTATTAAGTATTTCTGGTAAATGGGCGGAACAACTTGGGAAATTCAGAAGTGAAAATAAAATTTCTCATTATGATAATTAAAACTTCTACTAGCAACGGCGTTGCACAATAGTGAAATTCACCTTAAATGCACGTTTTGTTTTCGCTGAAAAATCAATCATTCACACAGCCTCTACTCAGCAAATATGAGTAACATTATTTATGACACTCGACACATTAGCACATTTAAATAAATTTTGATATGTCTAGAAAAGTATATTACAGCAGACCGTTAAAATATTTTTGGCAGCATCTCTATGGAACTCAAAAAAAATTCATGCCGAGTTTCACAGACGATCAAATGTTTGCTTTTTTGCGTCAAAACATTCTAGCAGCTCCTTTGAACGCTTTTGAAACTCCAGAGTCGAGAGGTCTTATAGTCTCGGGGTTGGAACTGTGGCGAGAAGACTCTAGAGGTAACCTTTTGCATATTTTCTTTCTGGATAAGCAATTGCGGGACTTTCTGGAAAACACCTCATTAGCGGATTTAGAGGGAATTAAAAAATTCCTATACGAAAAAGGACAAAGTCATGATGTCTTACACTTGTACTCAAAAGAAAAGCACAAACATGTGATATATAAATTTGCCTTGCACTTGCCTTATGAAGCAGAGGGATACGCTTTTTCATTAAGCCTCGAAAGTGACGGCAGCGTAGAACTATATTTTTCATTGGGAGAAAATGGAGGGCGCATGTCCGATAAATTCTACGTAGATGCTGATAAGAAAACTGATGAAGTTTCAGTCATTACTTCAAAGATGTTTCGGCTTGCTGTTAATACGATTGCCTATATGAATTGTTTCCCTGATTGTGTTGCAGATGGAGTACCTCGGAATTTATTTGAGAGGAACGAAGACATGACAGCCAAAAATTTTACTTTTCAGTCATCTGAAAAAATCAGAGAAAGCGATGGCGGAGGTTCACAAGTATCAAAAATACCGCATTTTCGAAAAGGCCATTTCAGGGTGCTTCAATCAGATTATTTTGCCAATAAAAAAGGGCAGATTATATTCGTAGCCGAAACTATGGTTAAAGGAAAAGCTAAAACAGTTTCTACATCACATGAAATTGATGATTTTACAAGTAAAACAAGAGGAACCGAAAATTAACCTGCTTAATCATTCTGTTGCGTCCATCGCTGGGAAATCGATACATCAGATTGGAGGAAGCGATAATCTACAGTTTTGACAATTATAGCAAGCAATTTCATTTTTTACGCTGTGAAAAGAGTCGAAAATAATATCGGCTTTAAGTTAGATATACTTCTTCCTCCAAAATTTATATTTTATACTTTAGTTTTACTTTCAGTAACATCCTTACTCTTTCTTTTCATAAATTTTAAATTTGGAATTTCAGGAATTGCAATTTCAGTATTAGGTTTTTATTTGTGCAGTTGGTTTGGAAAAGAATTAGAAATTGAAACTGTAAAAGACTTGGTAGAAAAAATTACTTTAGAAAATTATTTAGAATTCAGAGCGCAAAAAAACACTGTAAATAAATCCGAATTGAAGAAGGTTATAACAAATTGGTTTGTCGAAAGTGCAGGCATAGAAAAAGAAAAGTTAATGACAGCGAATTTCGAATAACATAAAAACACAACCGCTAACACATGCTAGAAGCAATTTTGGTTTTAGGCTTAATTTGAAGTGGGTCTTGTATTTGAGATGATTTACTTCGTGCGTTCGCTATCGCTCGGGCTCGGGTGGGAAATCCGAAAATGGGGCTTAATTTAGTCCCAAACTGCTTATAGCGGGGGGACGTGGTGAGCAACGCTTCCGTGACACTAAAATCTAAAACATTAGTATGAAAAATATAAATATCAAAGTAATATTATTTCAATGGATTGGAATAGTGTTTTTCATAAATGGTATTCAAAGATTATATCTATTATTTCAAGATGAAAGATATTCTTGTCTTTATGAAAGTATTAATAATCCTAAAAATGATTGCTGGGAAAAACTGAATTTAAATGAAAATGTTGGAGATATTATATCTAGTTTTCTAATGTGGTTTTTTTATGCATTTATATTCGGAATCACTATTTTGAGTATTTTAAATTGGCGTCATAAAATCCATTGGATAAATAGTCTTTTCGTTTTAATTTTGACATTTCTTTTGTTTCCTCTTAAGTTTTTCAGAGAAGGTTTTGGCAGCATTTTTTTTAATTCGTTTTGGGGAATATTCACAGATGATGTAACTGTTGAAAATCTAATTAGAGGAATAATCTTTACTTTAATCGGATTGGTACTTTCAAATATAAGTTTAAAAGAAACAAACACAGCTTACAACAGCCGCTAATTGCAATTGCTGATTCTAGGTTACCGGAAGTTTTATTTTTACGAAGAAAGTTCTATCTTGGCAGAGCGAACTCAGCTCGGTTTGACCGGCAACTTCGGTTACAGGCGAAACGTTGGCAGTAATCTTAGGCGAAAATCGATATGAAGAGAAAATATTTATTAATCTTACCAGTGCTTTTTTTCTTAAGCTGTAAAACAACAAACCCAATTATTAAAGAGGATATTGTTGAAATAACAGACATTGAAAAGCATTATTTACTTTCTGATTCAGATTCTGAAAAGTATTATGTTATTAAACTTATTAGAAAACTTCAATCTGAAAAAAAGTTAGGTGAAATCCCAATGATAATTGTAGACGGAGATCCAAAATATTATCACTACAAAGAAGAAATTAAACCGTTGAATATTCAAAAGAGTAAAATTAAAAAGATTAAAATTTTAGAAGCAGCAAAGTGCGTTCAAACATTTGGAGCGGCTTGCAGATATGGTCTTATAACGATAAATTCCTATGGAACTCAGGAAGAACTTCCATAGTACTGCCGCTAAAAGGCATTTTGCGAAATGGATTGTTGAGCTTTTCTTAGCAAGAAATCACTAAGTTGAAGTTTTGTTTACCTTTAGAACAGATTATTAAAAAGTCGCCACTGCACAAAGCGGCCAGACGTTATTAGCAGGCAACAGAGAGAAAGCTAAAGAAAAAACCTTTATGGAAGAAAAATTTTGTTGGCGTTGTAACATGAAAGTAAAAATGCTGGACGATAACGAATTCAAATTATGCATAGATGCTTGGTTTGGCGGAAAAAAAATCGTTGAAGAAGAAATAAAAAAAAGGAAAGTAAAAGATTATTTGTGGTTAGAAAAAA
>Ga0247812_10000833_pt1 | contig 17779 bp, 18 predicted proteins | sample UWRJL149409B1_FD_178011 | JGI IMG/M metagenome (GOLD analysis project Ga0247812, IMG submission 178011) | Plant litter microbial communities from Arlington Agricultural Research Station in Wisconsin, United States - UWRJ-L149-409B-1 | ecosystem: Environmental > Terrestrial > Plant litter >...
GTTCGGCACTTTCGACGAGGGCGAGATGGAGCGGCAGGCGTCCGAAACGCTGCGCTCTCTGTCGGTGCGAACGGTCAAGTCGGTGCGGCAGAAAGTGTCCTCGCTGTCAGGCGGTCAGCGGCAGACGGTTGCCATTGCTCGCTCCGTGCTCAAGTCGGCGCGAGTGGTAATCCTCGACGAGCCGACCGCGGCTCTCGGCGTTGCCCAGACCGAGCAGGTGCTCTCGCTCGTGCGGCGGCTGGCCGACAGCGGGGTTGCGGTAATCATGATCAGCCACAACCTCATTGACGTCTTCGCCGTCGCCGACCACATCAACGTGCTCTATCTCGGGCAGATGGTCGCATCCGTCGAGACATCGAAAACGACGAGCGACGACGTCGTCGGGTACATCACCGGCAGCAAGACCTATGTGGGGGCATCCGAATGAGCTCAACGATCACGCCAGAGCTGCGCACCGACGACCTGATCGGTAGTGGCCAGGAGGGAACCATCGCCGACCAGGTGCGTGCTTACCTGCAGCGCCTGCGCGGAGGCGAAATGGGGGCCCTCCCGGCAATCGCGGGCTTCGTTGTTCTGAGCATCCTGTTCAGCGTTCTCAGCCCGTTCTTCCTCACCGAGCGCAACTTCGCCAACCTCCTCACGCAGGCGGCGACCCTTGTGATGCTGGCGATGGCGCTGGTCTTCGTCATCCTTCTCGGCGAGATCGACCTGTCTGCCGGGGTGACGTCAGGCGTCGCGATGTCGCTGTTCGTCGTGCTGTCCAATCCCGGCGGCCTCAACATGAACTGGATTCTCGCTCTGCTCGTGTCGCTCGTGTCCGGCGTGCTGATCGGTCTGTTCATCGGGTTCTTCGTGGCTCGGGTCGGCATCCCGTCGTTTGTCGTGACCCTCGGCCTGTTTTTGGGTTTCCAGGGTCTCCAGCTCATCATCATCGGATCGGGTGGCCTCTATCGCATTCAGCAGCCCGAGATTCTGGCCATCCAGAACAGCAATCTGCCGGTCTGGGGAGGCTGGGTGATGCTCGCTGTCATGCTGCTCATTTCGCTGGGGACATCCGTTCTCGACCGGCGTCGCCGCACCCGCGCCGGCGTACCGAACCGCACCATCTCGCTGATGTGGATTCGGCTCGGCGTGATCGCGGTTGTCGGCGGATTCATCGTGAACCTGCTCAACCAGAACCGCGGAACCGGTTTTCTCGCGGTCTCGGGCGTGCCGATCGTCGTGCCGATCACGCTGACGATCCTGTGGCTCGGCACCGTTGTTCTCGACCGCACAAAATTCGGCCGCTACATCTACGCGATCGGCGGCAATGCCGAGGCAGCGCGTCGCGGCGGCATCAAGGTCATCGGCATCAAGTGGGCGGCGTTCGCGGTCTGCTCGACACTCGCGGTCGTGTCCGGGGTCTTCAGCGCGAGCAAGGTCGGATCGGTGGATGCCGCCTTCGGTCGCGACATCGTGCTCAGTGGAGTTGCTGCCGCAGTTGTTGGCGGCGTGAGCCTGTTCGGCGGACGTGGGCGCCTCATCCACGGTGCTGTCGGCGCGCTGGTGATCGCGGTCATCACGAACGGGCTCGGACTGCTGAACCTGCCGGGAGGCGTGAACTTCCTGGTGACAGGCGGAGTGCTGATTCTCGCGGCCACGGTCGATGCGGTGTCGCGGGTGAGAGCGGGCGGGGCGCTCACGCGGCGGTAGCGATCGTCGGTGGCAGAATTGTGTGGTGACGACCACGCCGAAGCCTCGCCGACCCGATGTCGAAGAAACCGACCTCGTGGGCGGAAACGAAGTGCGCGAGCTGGCAGTGGTCGGCTACGACAACACCTGGCCAGCCATCTTCGCTGTCCAGCGGGAGCGCTTGCTCGCCGCCCTTGGATCAACGACCGTCGAGATCGAGCACATCGGCTCGACCGCTGTGCCGGGGCTGGCAGCAAAACCGATCATCGACATCCTGATGATCGTCGACGACATCACCGCCGAAGAGGACTACCTCGTTCCGCTGCTCGCCGCCGGCTACGACCTGCGGGTTCGCGGGCCGGGGCGGCGAATGGTGCGCACACCGGGCCGCGACGTCCACGTCCACATTCTGGAAACGGGAAACGAAGCGATTGACGCTTACCTCGCCTTCCGTGATCACCTTCGAGCGAGCGTCGACGACCGGGCTCTGTATGCGAACACCAAGCGTGCGCTGATCAAGCAGGGCTTCACCGACATGAACGCCTACTCGGATGCCAAGACCGACGTGATCGCCGCGATTATGGCTCGCGCAAGGGAGCGACGCAGCCCAGGCATCTGACCAGAAGGCTGTGGTGCCATCAGCCTGGTGGGCCTTCCCCAGTCGCGGTCGCCGCGTTGCGGGACGCGAGTAGGCCGAATGCCTCCGTAAGCTCCGGCGGGCCAATGACCTGGATGTCCGTGTCGAAGCGGTTGAATGCGGCGGCAAGGGCGACCCACGACCAGGATCCGGCTTCGAGACTGCACCGGCCGGAGCCCAGGTCTTCGACGATGCCGTCGCCGGCGAACTGGCGAACGTAACTGGCTGAGTGACCGAGGATCACCTTGCCCGTGCACGGCCACTGGTTGGTTCTCTCGGAGCCCTTGAAGCGGGCGGATACGTATTCAGCGGCGTCGCCGCCGGGGACCTCGCGCGGGGCGAACCGGGGGCCGGTCGGAATTCGGGGTGTGATGCGGTCGGCGCGGAAGATCCGCCAGTCCTCGAATTCGAGATCCCAAGCGACGAGGTACCAGCGACCGTGCGAGGTCACCAGGTGGTGCGGCTCTACCCGCCGCGGCAGCGCGGGCTCGGAGGAAGCATCGGGGTGGCGTCCGGCGTAGTCGAACCGCAGCACCTCCGAAGCGCGGGCCGCCGTCGACAGCGCGATGAGGACATCCGCCGATACCGACACGGGTGCAGCGTCACCGGGGCGGGATGGGATCGTGGTGAAGTCGAGCGCATTCATCCGGTGCCGTAGCCGGGACGGCATGACCTGCCGCACGGTGGTCAGAGCGCGAAGTGCTGCCTCCTCGATCCCGGCTCCGGTGGTGGTCGCCGACTGCAGAGAGACAGCAAGCGCTATTACCTGGTCATCGTCGAACAGCAGCGGGGGCAGCTCACTGCCGGCGTCAAGACGGTATCCGCCATCCGCCCCCATCGTCGCGTGAATGCTGTAGCCCATCTCGCGGAGGCGGTCGACGTCGCGGCGCACAGTGCGGTGGCTAATGCCCAATCGTTCGGCGAGAACCGACCCCGGCCAGTCGCGCCTGGTCTGCAGAAGCGACAGCAGGTTGAGCAGCCGGGATGTCGGTGTCGTCATGACTCAAGATTAGTTGGCAACTAGGACGGTAACTGACCTAGATCCCTGTCAGGCTCGATGTTGTCGGGGAAACACCCGGCGCCGTTCCAACGAGGAGTCGCAATGACCATTCAAACCACCACTCACCTCAACTTCCGCGGAGACGCCCGCGCGGCACTGGAGTTCTACCAGTCCATCTTCGGCGGCCACCTCGTCGTAAACACCTATGCAGACTTCGGCATGCCTGCCGACCTGCCCGGGTCCGAGAGGGTCATCTTCGGTCTCGTGGCCGCCGAGAATGGCTTCCGGGTGATGGGCTACGACGTCCCGGGCCAGAACGAGGGCCAGATCGCCGGCGGCGGATCGACCCGTCGCGAGAACAACACCACGATCACCGACCAGGCGCTGTTCGTCTCAATCGGCTCCGAAAGCCTCACCGAGCTCCAGGGCTACTGGGACCTCTTGTCGGTCGACGCCGTCATCGTCGAACCCCTGGCCGCGTCGGCATGGAGCGCTGGCTTCGGCATGCTCACCGACCGCTTCGGCGTCACCTGGAGCATCAGCGCCACGCCAGCCCAGTAGAAGCTCACGCCGTAGAACCCACGCAGCAGAGCACCCCGCGCGACGCGGCGCGGACGTCGAGCACGTCGGCGACGCGTCGGGCGGGTGCTGGTGAGGATACGTTCTGATATCGCAGAGCTCTAGTGCGATGTTTGTTGTAGGGCGGACGGGACTTGAACCCGTGACCGACGGATTATGAGTCCGCTGCTCTAACCAGCTGAGCTACCGCCCCGTGCCGCGCTCCGGCGAAGGAACCACGGCATCCGCGACCTGTGAGGGTCACGGAATGTTTACGATACAGCCTCGGCGCCGCGGTCACTGCCGCTTGTCAGGCTGCGGATCTTGGCACGCAGTTTCGCGCGCTTTCCCAGCGGGCGCTCGACGACCGAGTCGGTGACGCCGGTCTCGCCGCGGTAGAGGCGTTCGAAGGTGTCGAGGGTGCGCTCGATGTCGTGCGCCTCGACGATCTTGAGGCTCTCGTTCTTGAGCGCCTGCAGCTCGTCTTCCGGCATCGTCAGCACCTCTGTGAGGCGGGCAGCGAGGTCATCGACGTTGCCCGGCTCGAACAGGAAGCCGTTGTCGCCGTCGTGCACGAGGTGCGGCAGCGCCATCGCGTTGGCCGCGACGATCGGGAGTCCGGATGCCATGGCCTCCATCGTCGCGATGCTCTGCAGTTCCGCAATCGACGGCATCGCAAACACGGTCGCGCGGGTGAGGGCGTTGCGCAGGTACTCGACCTCGACGTAGCCCGTGATCGTGACGCGATCGCGCACCCCGAGCTGCGACGCGAGTTGCTTGAGGTGGTTCTCCTGGTCGCCACCGCCGACGAGCTCGAGCTTGGCGTTCAGCGAAGGATCGAGCTTGGCGAAGGCACGCATGAGCTTGTCAAGCTGCTTCTCCCCCGTGATGCGACCGACGAACAAGATGAGGTTTTCGGTGCGCGGCTCGAAGCTCGGTGTGTAGTCACGCGCGTTGATTCCGCAAGAGATCGCGATGACGTGGTCGAGCTTGGTGTTCTTCTCGAGGAAGTCGGCGGCCTTGCGGGTCGGGCTCGTGACCGCTTCGGCGCGCGCAAACGATCGCGCCGCAGCCTGCCAGGCCAGTCCGCTCGCCCAGGGACGAATGAACTTCGGCAGCAGCGTGTGCTCGAGCAGGTTCTCGGGCATGAAGTGGTTGGTTCCGATGATCCGGATGCCGCGGAGCTTGGCCTGGTGCGACAGACCGCGACCCGTGATGATGTGTGACTGGAAGTGCACGACATCCGGCTTCACTTCATCGAGGATGCGCGCGCTGTTCTGCTCGATGCGCCACGGCAGCGCGAAACGCAGCCACGGATGCGGGTACCAGCGCCAGCTGCGCAGACGGTGCACCGTCATCGGCTGGCCTTCGAGGATCTCGGTCCAGGTTCCGTGCTTGCGGGTGGGGGCCGGGGCGACGATGTGTACGTCGTGACCACGACCGACCAGTCCGGCAGCAAGACGCGCCGCGAAGATGGCCGCGCCGTTGATCTCTGGCGGGAACGTATCGGCACCGATAACGATCTTCAGGGGCTTCAACGGAGCCGACTCTGGCTCGGGTGAAGCGACGGAGTTCACGGGATCAGACACGTGTTGGGGTTCCCTTGCTGTTGGGCGTCGACGTGCGTTGTGTGCGCGGCGACGTCAAGAAAGCTAGCCGTTAATGTACCGCAGTACCGCGCTAATTCTGGGTTTGCGGGTGGTGTTTCGAGAGTTGGAAGACGCCCCAGATGGCGATGGCTCCCGCGACGAGGAAGGCGAACATGGCCCACAGCGGCGCTCCGCTCGCCTCGCCGAGAACCACGATGCCGATCGTGATGGCGACGATGGGGTCGATCACGGTGAGGCCGGCGATGACGAGGTCGGGCGGGCCGTTCGAGTAGGCCGTCTGCACGAAGTACGAACCGAGGGCGGCAGCACCCGCGAGGCCGACGACAAGACCGATCGTGAGCCATTCGATAGAGCCGGTGTGGAACTCCATCTCGATGAGGGTCTGGATGCGACCGATAACGACCTTCGCGATCGTTGCGACGAATCCGAACAGCACGCCGGCGCCGATGATGTAGAAGATCGGCTTGAATCGGTCGCGGAAGATGGCGAACAGCGTTCCGAAGGTGGCCAGGACGACGGCGAGAATCGTCAGTACTACCGCGAGCTGCGTTTCGGTGATCGGGTGCGACTCGGCGAAGAACGCCGCGACACCGACAAAAAGCGCGATGCCACCGACGCAGGTGGCGATGGCGCGGATCGAAGCCCGGTCGAGCTTCACCTTGCTCACCCGCGCATTAACGATGGCCGTGATGACGAGCGCGATGGCACCGAGGGGCTGCACGACGATGAGCGGCGCAAGACCGATCGACGTCAGCTGGAGCACGATGGCGAGGCCGAGCAGCAGGGTTCCGATCACCCAGGACGGACGCCCGAGCAGTGCAACGATCTGCTTCATGCTGAGGCCGGAGGTCGCGTCATCCGCGCTGTTGCGGTCGACGTGGGCGACTCCCGCGTGCTGGAACTGCGTGCCGATCGAGAGGAAAACCGCACCGACAAGAGCGATGGGAATACCGAGGGCTGCGTGGGGGGTCAGCGACAGCTCGCTGGCCAGGTCAGTCAATTCGGGCGGCACCCGTCAAATGTACCCGCTGGCGCTCGGATATTCTGTGTGAATGGCCGTGCTACGTATTCGAATCACCGGCGACCCTGTTCTTCACGCGGTCGCCTCCCCCGTCACCGAGTTCGACTCCGAACTCCGCGCTCTCGTCGACGACATGTTCGAGACGATGGAGGCGGCCCCCGGTGTCGGGCTCGCCGGCCCGCAGGTCGGCGTCGGCAAGCGACTGTTCGTTTTCAACTGGACCGACGATGACGATGTGCTGTGGCGTGGAGTCGCGATCAACCCCGAGCTGCTCATCGCACCGCTTCCGGTTGGCGACGCCGACGAAGACGACGACTCGGAGGGCTGCCTCTCCATTCCCGGCGAGCGGTACCCGCTGATTCGCTCGGATCGTGCGATCCTGCGCGCCGTCGACCTCGACGAGAAGCCGTTCGAAATCGACGCCACCGGCTGGCTAGCCCGCATCTTCCAGCACGAGTACGACCACCTCGACGGCGTGCTCTACGCCGACCGACTCGAGCACCCGCACAACAAGGCGGTCGCCAAGGCCATCCGCAAGAACTCCTGGGGCAACCCGGGCGCGAGCTGGATGCCGGGAGTCGACGACCTCGAGGGCTGACGCGGCCGGTCTTCCGTGCTTACTATAGGTAAGTGACTGACAACCGAACCATCCACCGCTTCGAAGAGATTGACGAATCCCTGTGCCTGAACTTTCAGGAGCACCTGGAGATCGTCGGCCGCAAGTGGACTTCCGGCATCCTGCTCGCGGGGATGCGGGGCGCCCGGCGTTTCGGTGAATATCGTGCGCACGTCGTCGGCATCTCTGACCGGCTGCTCGCCCAGCGATTCCACGAGCTCGAGGCAGAGGGCATGGTGGTGCGCCAGGTGACGCCGACGAGCCCGGTGCTCGTCGAGTACGTGCTCACCGAGCGCGCGGTCAGCCTGATGGGCGTTCTGCAGCCGCTCGTGAAGTGGGGCATCGAGCACCCTCGCACGGCAGAACAACGCGAATCGGCCTAGATCGCTTACTTTTGATTAGTAGCTAACACTCGACTTGCGGGGCTGGATGCCGGGGTTCAGGCTGTAGGCATGCCCGATTACGCTCACCCTCTTCTCTTCGGCACGTTCATCACACCGGTCAACAGCCCTCCGGATGCGGCCGTGCAGCGAGCGGTGCTCAGCGAACAACTCGGGTACGACCTCGTCACGTTCCAGGATCACCCGTACCAGCCGAGTTTTCACGACACGTGGACACTGATGTCCTGGGTCGCCGCGAAGACGGAGCGGATCCACGTGTCGGCCAACGTCATCAACGTGCCGATGCGGCCGGCAGCCGTACTAGCCCGGTCGGCCGCGAGCCTCGACCTACTCTCCGGCGGCCGCTTCGACCTCGCGATCGGGGCCGGCGCCTTCTGGGACGCCATGGTCGGCATGGGTCTCGAGCGACTGACACCCGGTCAGGCGGTGAGCTCACTCGACGAGGCGATCACCGTCATCCGGAGCATTTGGGACGTCGACGACCACACCCCGCTGCGGATCGACGGCGACTACTACCAGCTGTCGGGCGCCAAGCGCGGCCCGGCTCCGGCGCACGACATCCCGATCTGGATCGGGGCGCTCAAACCCCGGATGCTCCGACTCGTCGGACGCAAGGGCGACGGGTGGCTGCCGTCCTACGCGTACCTGCAGCCCGGCGACCTCGAACGCGGGCACGCCGCGATCGACGAGGCCGCGATCGAAGCGGGGCGCGACCCGCGCGAAATCCGCCGGCTGCTCAACATCACCGGGCGCTTCTCGTCCGCGAGCACCGGCTTCCTTGCCGGACCGAGCGACCAGTGGGTCGACGAGCTGCTCCCCCTCGTGCTCGAGAACGGAACCGGCACATTCATCCTCGCGACCGACGACCCCGGCACCCTGCAGCAGTTCGCGGAAGAAGTCGCCCCCGCACTCCGCGAGGCCGTGGCTATCGAGCGCGGACCGGTCGATTCCCGCCCGGTCCGCAATTCGATCGTGCTCGGCAAGCGCGTCGACGGCATCGACTACGACAGCCTGCCCGAATCGCTTGCGGCCACCGCCGTCGAACCGGGTGACCACGCCTACACGAAGGTGCGCTCGACCTATATGCGCGGCGGAGCCCCCGGACTCGTGCTGCGTCCGGCCGACGTCTCCGGCGTTGTCGACGCCCTCGCGGTCGCGCGTCTTCACCCGGAGATTCCGCTCGGCGTTCGCAGCGCAGGCCACGGCATCAGCGGCCGCTCCACCAACACCGGCGGTATCGTCATCGACCTGTCCGCTCTGTCACGCATCGAGATCCTCGACGTCGATCGCCGCCTCGTGCGCATCGAACCAGGCGCGAAGTGGGCTGACGTCGCCGTCACCCTCGGCGCGCAGGGCTGGGCGCTCAGCTCGGGCGACTACGGCGGGGTCGGCGTCGGCGGGCTCGCGACCGCCGGCGGCATCGGCTGGCTCTCGCGCAAGCACGGCCTCACGATCGACCACCTTCGCGCCGTCGACGTCGTGGTCGCCGATGGCTCGCTCGTGCACGCCAGCCCCGACGATAACCCCGAACTGTTCTGGGGAATGCGCGGCGCCGGCGCGAACTTCGGCATCGCCGTGTCGTTCGAATTCGAGGTCGACCCGGTGGGTGACGTCGGCTGGGCGCAGCTCGCCTACGACGCGACCGACACGGCCGGATTCCTCGAGCGGTGGGGTGCCACGATCGAGGCGGCCCCGCGCGACGTGACGAGCAACCTGCTGATGGGCGGAACCCGGCCCGGGCAGCAAGCGATCGCCCAGGTGTTCGCGATGGTCGACTCGAGCGATCCCGATGAGATCATCGAGCACCTGCAGCCGCTCGCCGAGATCGCACCGCTCGTGCAGCAATCGGTTGAGCTCAAACCCTACGCGGCCGTCATGGCCAACAATCAGGGCTCCGGCGGCCAGGGCCAGGGCGAACCGGCCTCGCGGTCGGGACTCCTCGACCACATCACACCCGAGTTCGCGGCATCCGTCGCTCGACTGCTTGCAAGTGGTGCCGTGCACTTCTTCCAGATCCGCGCGGTCGGTGGCGCCGTGTCGGATGTCGCTCCGGATGCCACGGCCTACGCCCATCGCTCGGCCAACTTCTCCGTGGTGGCCCTCGGCGCGCACCTCGATCGCGTCAGCGAACTGTGGGACGACCTGCTCGCGCCTCACTTCGAGGGGCTGTACCTGAGCTTCGACACCGACCTTCGGCCGGAGCGGCTGGCGGATGCATTCCCCGAACCGACCCTCGGCAGGCTGCGCGCGCTCAAGCGCGAGTGGGACCCGCAAAACCTGTTCCGCGACAATTTCAATATCGCGCCGTAGCTGCTAGGGAAAGACCGCGCGAATGACCGCGGCTGTCGCCGCGGCGAGCACGATCACCACGATGAACGGCACGCGGAGAGCAAACAGGCCGGCTGCAACGAGTACGGCGGGCACGCGGGCATCGATGGTGATGTCCGTTCCGGTCGCGAGGGTCTGCACCGCGATGAGTGCCGAGAGCAGCGCGACGGTGAGCAGGTTCGAGATGCGCGCCGGGGTGGGTTTCTCGAGCAGTGACTGCGGCACGAGATAGCCCGCGAGCTTGAGTGCCGCGACGATGATCGACGCGAGCAGGATGGTGTGCCACAGGGTCATGACGCCTCCGTCACTCGCGCCGGACGGCCGAACCAGTTGAAGGCTCCAACGATGACCGCCACAAGGGCAGCGGCGATGATCGGCAGCCCGGGCGGAAGCGCTGGAGTGAGCACGGTGGCGACGACCGCGGCGCCCACCGCGACGACGACCGGCTGCAACTGGCTGAGACGCGGCCAGAGCAGCCCGAGGAACGCGGCGGCGGCCGCAGCGTCGAGGCCGTACTGCCGCACATCGCCGAGCAGGTCTCCGATGAGTGCGCCGATGAGGGTGGTGAGGTTCCAGCCGATGAAGATCGCGATTCCGGTCACCCAGAAGCCGATGCGCTGGCTGCTCGTGGTCGGTTGGGCTGTCGCGACCGCGGTGGATTCGTCGATCGTGATCCAGCCGGCGGCGAAACGCTTGACGAAGCCCGGGCCGATGATCGGCGCCATGCGAATGGCGTAGAGGGTGTTGCGCGAACCGAGCAGCGCAGCCGCCGCGATCGCCGCGGGACCAGCGGCCGCTCCCCCACCGGCGATGACTCCGACGAGAGCGAACTGCGAACCGCCGGAGAACATGATGAGGCTCAGCACGCAGGTCTGCCAGACATCGAGCCCGGCAGCGACCGAGAGGGCGCCGAACGAGACCCCGTAGGCGGACACGGCCAGCGCGACCGACAGCGAGGCGCGCCAGGCCGCGCGATCTTCCGGGCTGCGGGGGCTATGCGCCATGACTCGCTGCGGCGCCACGGATCGCTTCGAGCAGCAGGTCGGGCTCAACGTCTTTGTACAGCATGGCGAAGGCGCCGACATCGGCAGCCGCCGGAACGTGATCGTCAAGCTCCAACGCGGTCACGAGTACGACGCGAGGCGGGCGGCCGAGGGCCCGAACGGTGGCGTCGGTCGTGATGCGCTCGGTGGCGACCATGCCGTTGACGCGGGGCATGCGGATGTCCATGAGTACGACATCCGTTCTCGTCCGGCGCACCTGGGCGAGTGCTTGCGCGCCGTCACCGGCTTCTCCGACCACCTCGATATCCGGCTGGGACTCGAGGATGAGCCGAAAACCGGCGCGCTGGAGCGGCTGGTCGTCGACGATGAGGACGCTGATCACGTCAGCTGTCCAGGTTTACGCCGTGGATGCCGTTGTGGTACTTCAGCGACGGGAAGCTGGCCGAGATCGAGAAGCCGACACCGGGAACGGCGTACGCGGTGAACACTCCGCCGAACAGCTCGGTGCGTTCTTTCATCTCGGTGATGCCGGCGCCGCTGACAATGCCGGTGAGCGCGGTGAGGTCGTCGTCGATCTCGTAGCTGCCCTTACGTGACTCGTCGTTGGGGTCGAGGCCGTCGCGACGCTGCGAAGCGCGCACGCCGTCATCGTCGATCCGCACCTGGAAGCCTTCGTCGGTCCAGGTGAATGCCACTTGCACCTCTGTACCGTCGCCGCCGTGCTTGAGGGCGTTCGACAGCGACTCCTGCAGGATGCGATAAACGGCGAGCTCTGCTCCGGGTTTGAGGTCGTACGGCTGGCCGGTCTCGTCGAACGTGACGCGGAGTCCGGCTTCGCGCATGACCTTGAACAGTTCGCGCGCGCTCTTGAGCTTGGGGTGGGTCTGCAACTCGGCTTCGCCCTCATGAACGACAGTCATGACGCGGCGAAGGTCGGCGAGCACGGAGCGAGCGGCCTCGGCGATGACAGCGGCCGAGCGCACGGCGATCGTCGGGTCGGTCTCCCCGGCGTAACGCGCACCATCGGCCTGGCTGATAATGACCGAGACATCGTGCACGGCTACCTCGTGCAGTTCGCGGATGATGCGAAGGCGACCGGTCTGTTCGGCCAGCGAGAGCTCGAGGTCGATGACGTCGAGCTCTGCGCCGACCCGGTCGTTGCGCTGCACCGTGCGGCCACGCCGGGCACGAAGCCACGCGACGAGAAGCACAAGGGCTACGAGCAGCAGAAGCGCGGCCGCGCCGCCCAGTGCGAAGATCACGACCATCGAGTTTTCCTGCATCCAGGTGTTCACAACAATCTCCCTCTTGGCCCGCAGCGATCAGGAGCGGGCCAAGAGAGAGACTATCGGCTGAATCGGCCGCGAGTGTTAGCTGCGCGGCGACTGCGGGTAGGCGTTCGCGCGCAGAACTTCGAGGCGCGCGCGGTACTCCTTCTCGTCTATATCACCCTGCGCGAAGCGCTCGGCGAGGGTCACCTCGGCGCTGCGTCCGGCGTGGTTCCAACCTCCGAAGCCTCCGCGCTCGATCGCGGCTCGACGGAAGCGGCGTCCGAAGAGGCCGAAGATGAGAACGAACAGGGCGATCCAGAACAGCGGGATGAGGAAGAACAGCCATCCGAATCCTGCGCCCATCGGCCCGGCGTGGGCGGCGAGCGTTGTAGCGGCAAGAGCAGTAATCACGGTGAATCCTTCGGTCGGGGGTTGCCGGTGCAACCTCATGGATCCAGCGTGGCAGCGGGCCGGATCCGGCGAATCTGCCGGGCGGCTACACCTCTACTACTACCGGTGGAGCAGTACACCTCGCGGCCCTACTCCCGCGGAACGGCATGCTGAACCGTGCCTACTACCGACGACCGGCGCGCACGAGACCGGTCTCGTACGCGACGACGACGAGCTGCACGCGGTCGCGTGCGGTGAGCTTCGCCATGATGCGCGACACGTGCGTCTTCGCCGTCAACGGGCTGAGGAAGAGCGACGCACCGATCTCTTCGTTGGTGAGGCCCTGGCCGACAAGAGCGAGCACCTCGCGCTCGCGCGTCGTGAGCACGGCGAGTCGCGTGACATCCGGTTCATCCGCGAGGTCGACCGCCATGCGCTCGAGCAGCCGGCGCGTGACACCGGGGCTCAGCAGCGCGTCTCCGCCGGCGACGACCCGGATAGCCCGAATCAACTCGACCGGTTCGGTGTCTTTCACGAGAAACCCGCTCGCACCGGCCCGGATGGCGCGGCCGACGTACTCGTCGAGTTCGAACGTCGTGACGATGATGATCCGGGTGCCGGCGAGATCGGCGTTGGCCGCGATCTGCTCGGTTGCCCACAGGCCGTCGCCGTCGGGCATGCGGATGTCCATGAGGACGATGTCAGGACGCTGGGCCGTGACGAGCGCCACCGCCTCGGTTCCCGTTCCGGCCTCTCCGACCACCTCGAGGTCGTTCTCTGACTCGAGAAGGCTGCGAAAGCCGCCGCGGATCAGCTGCTGGTCGTCGGCGATCGCAACGCGGATCATCGGGGGCTCTCTTCGTTGGGGTTGTTTCGCTTCGGGATGGTGGCGCTCACGAGAAAACCGCCGCCCGGCTGCCGGCCGGCCTCGAGCTTTCCGCCGAGCAGTTCTGCTCGCTCGCGCATGCCGAGCAGTCCGCGTCCACCCTCGGAGACCGCGCCGCGTGAGTGTGCGTCCGCCACCCCGTTGTCGCGGATCGTGACGGTATAGCGCCCATCGGCCTCAGCGAGCGTGACAACCGCGGTCGTGGCGTTGGCGTGCCGCACAACGTTCGTGAGAGATTCCTGCACGATCCGGTACATCGCGAGCTGCGTTGGCTTGTCGACGCCCGCGAGCGTGTCGCTGAGGGTCACCGCCACGCCCTGAGAAGTGACGGATGCCGCGAGCCCGGCCAGTCTGGACAGGTCCGGCTCCGGCACCAGCGGAGCGCTCGGGTCTGCGCCGTCTTCCGCGCGCAGGATGCCGAGCACGGAGCGCACCTCGTCGAGTGCGGTCTTGCTCGACTGCTTGATGCTCGCGAGCGCCTCGGCTGCCTTCTGTGGCTGCTTGTCGATGAGGTGGAGGCCGACGCCGGCCTGCACGTTGATCTGGCTCAGCGAGTGCGCAAGCACGTCGTGCAGTTCGCGGGCTATGCGCACGCGTTCCTGCTGCAACTCGGCCTGGCGACGGCCCTGGATGACCCGCTGGATGTGCGCGCGGCGATCGGCGCCCGTTCGGATGCCCTCGGCGAGACCGACAAGAAGCAGGATACCGAACGTGATTCCCACGACCCGGCCGGGCTGCCAGTCGATGCCGATGACCGACGCGAGCACGAGCGTTGCCGCCCAGGACACCGCGATCGACACCCAGGCCCAGACGCGCGCACCGCGCACGATCGCTGAGCCGATCGCGAAGGCGAGGGCGATATACGGCGGGCCGTCGGATTGCGACGCCGTCAGAATGTCGACCGAGGCCGCGAGCGACACGATCGCGACGACCGGGCCGGGGAACCGCCGGGCACCGAGAAGGGCGAGCGGGCCGATGAGCGCGAGCCCGAGGTGGAATGCAAGGTCGAGCGGGCTGTGGCTCGCCAGCTCCGGGCGCGAACCGGTGTGGAAGACGATGAAGACGCCGGGCAACTGTACGAACAGCGAGATGAAGACGGGCAACAGCAGCCTCAACCGGCGCGGAACCCGCGGATGTGCCTCGGCCTCCGCGAAATCAGACCCGAGACGTTCTTCCCAGCCCGGCCCCCACGGCCCGCGGGAGAAACGCCCACTGAACCGGCCACCGCGAAAACGCTCGCCCGGCCACTGCACGCCCGGTCGCTGCTCGTCTGGTCTTCCCACGTTCGACGACGATCCGCGCACGGAAGAAGAGCCACGGAATGCCATGGCTTGATCGTATCGCCGGGCCGAGGGCCGGGACATCCGCTCGCTGGTGTCGGCTCCGTACTCCCCCGGGAGTACGTGGCACGGCTTCAATGACGCAGGGCGTTAATAGAGAAAAGCCGCAGGGGGTGGAGCCCCGTGCGGCTTCTCAGCTCCTCGACATGGACTCGAACCATGAACCTGCCGATTAACAGTCGGCTGCTCTGCCAATTGAGCTATCGAGGATTGTTGTTTGCAACTCGACTACTTTAGCAAAGGTTGGGAGCTACAAATAACCGACTCAGCCTTACGCGCGCAGAAGGTGGGTCGGAGACGGCACCGCGACCGGTTCGCCGAGGCTCGAGAGCCCGCCATCTCCAAGGATTTCGAAGGCTGAGACGGTCGACGAGAGCTGGTTTGCCACGTACAAAAAATTTCCGTCGACAACGTGGTGGCGCGGCCAGTTGCCGCCAGTTTCGACCGAACCGGCCGGGTCGAGGAAGAGCCCGTCCGGCGAAATCGCGATCAAGCCGACCCGATTGCTGCCGCGAAGTCCGACAAAGGCGAGGGACCCGTCGTCGCTGAGACTGAGCTCGGCGGCGTGGTCGCCGAGCTGCACGCCCGGCACCGCGATAGCTTGCTCGATCGACAGCTCGCCGTCGATCCAGTCGAGTACGAGAACCTGCCCGCTGAGTTCTCCGAGAAGCAGGATGCGGCCAGACGGATGCCGACGAAAGTCCCGCGGGCCGGTTCCGGCAGGTACCGCGAGGGTCGCCGTGCGCTCCAGCCGTCCGCTGACGAGCGTGTGCACGTGCACCCGGTCAGCGCCGAGATCCGCGCTGAGAATGGTTCGGGAGTCGAGTGCGAAAGTGGAGTGCGCGTGGGGGCCGTCCTGTGCCTCGTGCGGGCCACTCCCCTCGCCCGCAATCACCTGCGTGAGTTCGATGGACCCGTCGGCGCCCGTCGCGAGAACGCCGATCGTGCCCGAGCCGTAGTTCGAGACAAGGGTGACGTCGCCGAGAGCGAGCAGATGACACGGGAAGTCGCCACCCGACGACGCGCTGCCGAGCACCTCGAGCGTTGTGCCCGGTCCGCGACGATAGACCTGCACGCGCGCCTCGCCCTCGATCGCCGCGTAGAGCAGGTCGCCATGGCGCGCCAGGTACGACGGCGATGCGACCTCGGCGACGACGCCGACGTAGTGAAGCGAGCCGTCCGGAGCGCTCTCCAGTACGGCGATGCCCGTGGATTCGCCGTCCATGTCGGGCGTATAGCCTCCGACGAAGAAGGTGGACAGCTCAGTACCCCGCGCCAGGGTCGACCACGCCGACGAAGCGACCATGGTCGAGGAACGCCTCGACATTGACGGTGATGCGGTGCGCGAGCAGCGGCGCGGTCATGGCCGGAGTGTCGGCCGAGTGCGACGTGATCACGCAGTTCGGCAAGGTCCACAGCGGGTGTCCGTCGGGCAGCGGCTCCGGTGAGGTCACGTCGAGGCCAGCGGATGCGATCTGGCCGCTGGTGAGCGCGTCCACAAGGGCATCGGTATCGACAAGGGCTCCACGGGCGATGTTCACCAGCACGGCGCTGTTCTTCATCGCGGCGAACTGCTCGGCACCGAACATGCTCTTCGTGCCGGTCGTGCTCGCGGCAGCGATGACGACGACGTCCGCGTCGGGCAGTACCTCGAGCAGTCGATCAGCCGTGACCGTGCGTTCGGCACCCGCGACATCGCCCGCCGATCGACGAACGACCGTGATGCGCGGCTCGAACACCGAGAGCAGGCGGATGAGTTCGACGGCGATTCCGCCCGCACCGACGATGACCACGCTCATGCCGTAGAGCGACGTACCGGTCTCGTCCTTCGCCCAGCTCGTCGAGACGCTGCGCTGCGGAATCTCGCGAAGGAGGGCGAGCGAGAGCATGAGAGCCTGCTCGGCCACCGGCTCGGAGTAGGCGCCCTTTGCGCTCGTCCAGAGGGGCTTCTCGGCGTCGGCGAAATGCCTGAGCACCTCAGAGAACGCGTCGACCCCGGCCCACGGCAACTGCACCCAGCCGATTTTCGGGTGGGACTTCATGATCTCGGTGAACTCGTCTGCCCGCTTGTTCGAGAGCCAGACGATACCGCGCGTCTCGTCGGAGAGAGGCGCTACGACTCCCCCGCCGGCGCGCACCGCGTCGACGAAAACGGGAGACTCGTTCGGCAACAAGGCGATCGGTCCGGCCTCAGGGCGATCGGTGACGGGTTCTACGAGTTGTTCTGCGACGAGGTCCCGGTGCTGGCCGGTTCCGCGGGTGGCACTAAACGGCTCGGCGCTAAACGGCATCAATACTTTCCCGGTGGTGGTCCATGAGGTCTTTCGCTCGCACCAGGCCCTCGACGTAGGGGTGCCAGGTCTGCTCGAGCATGTCGTCGATGGGGCCGGCTCCGGCCACGAGTCCGCGGTGCATGACGAGCACGCGGTCGCTCACGAGCCGCACCTCGTCGAGGTCGGCCGCGATGATCAACGCCGAGAACGCGCGGTCGCGCTGCACGTCGCGGATGATGTCGAGAATCGTGGAGCGCACCATGATGTCGATGCCGGCGGTCGGGTCGTCGGCGATGAGCAGCGTCGGCTCGAGCACGAGTGCACGCGCGATCGCCACACGCTGGCGCTGGCCCTTACTCAGCTCGAACGGGTACTTGTTCATGGTGCCGAGCGGAAGTCGAACGGCGTCGATGAGCGTTGCGACAGCCTGCCCGGCGAGGTGCTGGTCGAAACGGCGATCGCGCGCGAAGATCGGCTCCGCAACGTTCTCGCCGACCGTCAGTCGAGGGGAGAGAAGCGAGCCGGCATCCTGCGGAACATAACCGACCCGCAGGTTGAGGCGGTCGCGCTTGCGATCGCTGATGTCACGCACCTCGGTGCCGAGCACCTTGAGGGATCCGCCGTTGATCTGCGGCGACCGCGAGTCGCGGCGACCGGCCTGGCCGGCCACCGCCGCGGCGATGCTGCTCTTACCCGAACCGGTCTCCCCCATGATCGCGAGGATCTCGCCGGTCTCGATGCGGAAGCTGACGCCACTGACCGCGTGGATGCGC
>Ga0247812_10000834_pt1 | contig 17746 bp, 14 predicted proteins | sample UWRJL149409B1_FD_178011 | JGI IMG/M metagenome (GOLD analysis project Ga0247812, IMG submission 178011) | Plant litter microbial communities from Arlington Agricultural Research Station in Wisconsin, United States - UWRJ-L149-409B-1 | ecosystem: Environmental > Terrestrial > Plant litter >...
TAACATTACGATGTATTGTACCTAAGGCGAAGTTATTGCTAGCCTGAGTCAGACTTGGAGTCAGTGATCAATGTTTGAGATTACACAACGCAGCAACACTAGACAACTCTACTCATACCATATTTGCAATGGAGGGCAGATTTTCTCAAAGAGGAAGTTGTGAAGCGTTGACTCATTCTCGCTCATCCGCAAGATACACTTCGCCACCATCGCCCCTAAATCATCCCTGCAATAGCGAATAGCACCAACTTCAGTGGATCAATTGGCGAAACAGAAGAATTGCTTGGGCATTGTCAAATTCGTAGATAAAGATGTCCGGAATTTCTTTATAGATATTAATTCCCATCGCTCGCTTCTATTCCTTTCAATTGTGACGTATTATCAGACCGCAAGCAGATCGCTGTAATTTGCTAGACACTCAGAAATCATACAGAGTTCTGTACTAAAACATTGAAATTATGGTACCAGCTGGAAATATAAATAGTGTGCCATCCGAGACAGCTCGCTTGTCTCCTAACCAGTCTTTCAATTGCACCTTATGTTCGATATCGTTCAACGGCAATACTGAGCATCGAGCACATATGAAAAGCCCGTGGCAGTAAGTCAATCGCTACATCCTCAACTACTATCATGTGATCCTAATATATATAGTGTGTATAATCTCAAAAGACGTATTGCGTCCCTTTCACCTCTCAGCTTTCAGACTTTTGACGATACTGTTTTAAATGCCGATGTAAGATCTCAAGAGGAGTGTTCGGCTTGTCAGAAAGTATTCGAAGATTCGAAGGCTTACCGAAATCATCTAAAGAGTCGGAATCACCTCCAAAAATTGAACATTGCGGATAGCGAAAAGTCTTTTGAAAGCAGAGCTCCCACGACAGGAACTACTTTGGATCATCTCGCTGCAATATCTAGCCAAATAGAGAATTTAGACATATCTGACTCGGGATCCGATGCCACAGAAGAGAATGTGGAAAATCTTCAGGACGAGCTAGACGAAATACCGGAATTCCAGGAATCGAATTGTCTTTTCTGCCGTGAAGTATCTCCAGATCTAGCGCAAAACATTGTACATATGCACATCCATGGATTTGATATACCAGATCAAGACCACCTCATTGATATTACATCTTTTCTCTCATATCTGCATGTACTTATTACCCGGTTTAATGAATGTGTCTGCTGTGGTGCGGTCCGGAGCAGTATCGATGGCATCAAGGCTCATATGATCGATAAGTCACATTGTAAGGTTAACATTAAAGATACGGAGTTCGCAGACTTTTACGAGTTTCCAGAATCGAATGAAGAGGGTGAGCATAAAGAAAAAATAGAACGACTAGGTACCAGGTCCATACAAGGCACCGAAGAACTCACCTTACCATCTGGTAAAATCATTGGCCATCGCTCCCGGGCATATATATATCGTCAGCACCTCCCTAGCAACTCATCCGATGGGCAGCAAAAAGCACTTACGGACTCAATCGAAGCACAATCGTCTTTATCAACACATAGCGATAGAAGAATGACGAGTAGAGACGATATGGGCGTGATTGGGTTGTCAGACCTAGAGAAAAGAAGTCTGAGAATAGTGGAGAGGAAGATATTGCGTGTTGAGATGAGGGCGAGGAATGAATATCGTGCAGCCTTGGAGAAGGGCGGAAACAAGCAGAAATATTTCAAAGTAAGATTTCATAATACCGGGATTGATTCATGTGCTAAAACATCTTTTCCAGCCCGATGTTCCTGGTCCTAAAAATGGTTGAGAAGCTTCACCCGAAAATAGAAAGCCAATAAAACGAAAAATCACATCCATTAAAGGGTCAACAAGTTATTCTGTGATTGAGCAGGGAAGCGAAACTGAATCCTTTGGTTTCGATTTTGCTTCATCTTGCTCATTCTTGACAACGTCAGATCTCCAGCATCAAACTTGCAGCAACTAGTTCTACTTCTCACAATTCCAATACATGTGTCACCATCATACGTTATCTTCTAAATAGAAGACAGAATTTCGACTAGCCATCCCAAACAAATTATACATGATTTTCGTAAGGCCATCTAAGTGAACTATCAACTACAAAGTGGTGGTCACTTGGAATTAGGTAAGCCGTTCATAGACTCGTGGAGCAAGGGGGCCAAACAACAATGTATACAGCATCTGCTCCAAGTTTGAGGCTGCTTTAAATTATCTGCGATCCGTTATTATCGCAAGATGGTGTAATGTGCTGTTACCAAATATCAGCATATATTGAGACGACCAGAAATTTGTGGAAATACTTTGCATGCCTTCTTCATTTTTTAAATAACATTAATACATATTCTCAAACCAGATATTACAGATAAATCGGTCGTGATTACTGTAAATAACTAAGGACCAGGAACCTCCAGCCTTCATCATGCCAAATAAACGCCATGGGATCTTACTTAACAGAGGCACGAATCAATTATACAAAAGAATCAAAACAATCCTCAACCTTTGAAGTTCAATATCTCGTTCACTTTACCAAAAACCGAAGAATCGCCAACATATGCCTTCAGCCCCATCGCTCTTTCGCCATCTACACCGCCTTGGGTGCTCACATCTGCCTTGCCCATTCTACCTACATGTTCACTCTCTCCCTTTCCACCGGGGAAGTCCGGTCCAGGTGTGCCGTTCGAAAACGCCTCTCTTTGTCTAACCAAGTACCTTGCATTCCCTTCCGTCAAGGGACAAGATGGAATGTAGAGTACCGAGCTGTCTGATTTCCCACTATGAATTTTGTCGACCGCATGGATGCTGTCACAATGCCAAGCCACGTAATCGCCAGGTGCTACTCGTGGAACATGAACCATTGATTTTGAAAGATCGAGGTGGGGATGCAAAGCCTCTGTAAGCTCCTGTGTGCAGCCAAGGGTAGCACCTTGCAAAGTCGAGCTTTGAAATGGATCCAGTTGCCAATTTGATTCATCTAAATACCCACTCGTACCCAGATTGGTGTTAACAGGCGAGAAGAAGGGGCGCAATAAAAGATAGCTGGTAGCCAAATTGAATAGCGGATTAACAAGCAATGTACCCTCTCCAGCACTGGTATGTGACATAGACAGCCAACCTTGAAACATCCGAAACATTGAGCATGCTCCTGCTCCATTGTATAGATCGCTTTCTACCGGAAGCCGGCAAGAACTTTCCCATGGATCGAAAGACTCCCAATTACCAGAGAATACTTCATTGTAGACGCTGCCTAATCCATATCCGTTAGGCTCCCAACGTTCAACGCTCCCTCCGTCGACATGGGGGCCTAGAGCAAAGCCTGCATCACCAGGTTGTCGGATTCGAAGGCGATCTGCATATGCTACTGGGTGTCCCGTTGAGATTGGTGCGGCAGGATGTTTTGAGTGCCAGAAAGACATCATGAACTTTTGAACTTCCAGAATATTGGGATCAGCACGAGCCTTAACCTGGCCTGGACTCCAGTATAGCTCGTAAACTGCAGGTTTGTCTTTCGGAAAAGCTTTTGTCTGTGGATTTTTCTTGATATACTCCTTGATCTCTTTTTTCCACGCTAATGCCACATTTTCAGCAATAACGCCTCTTACAATAGCAGCTCCGCGTTTTCTCAGCCCATTTCCAAAAGACTGAGTGTGAGAATTATTCCCGATCTGATTGAAATCAATTGATGGAATAATATTTGAGCCAGCAGAAGCTATGTGTTGGATCTCAGACCGAAGAGCTTTGAGAAGGCGTGACCAGGAGTCTTTAATACGGGACTCATTATTACGAATGATGGCCGTTTTGATATCTGCGAATCGACCTGGTAGAGGTGTCGCTTCAGCTCCAGAAAGTGACGCGAAGACTGAAGATATATCTCCCTCTTTTCGCGCACGATCCCGCTGTTCAGGAGCCGCTGTTGCGAGTGTGCGAAGACTTGCAAGTACTTTCGAACCGCGAGGAGTAGTAGGTCGTACAAGAGTGGTTAACATCGTGATGGATGAGTAGGAGGATGGAAATGAAACTGATCAACGCTGAAATACATGTTAAAGTTTGAGAAAGAGGGGAATACTTATAATAAAGCGATAGCGGAAACTCTGTGACTTCAACGATGATTGTATTGCCGATTGTGATTATATCTTTTCTGAATTTAGCCCAGTTGTTTAGTTCGCCTCCCTTTCCTCAAAGCAAAAGACTATGGGAAGGTTTGCCGAGCGAGTCTGTTAACGTACTGAAACAAGAAAGCAACTTAACCGAGGACTCGGGAAAGGGGATTCTTCGCTTAAACAATCTATCTCATTGAACACCCCACCTGGCGCAGCTGTGCCGTGGCTTAAAACCCTTTTAAATTAAGCACAAAGACTTCCGACATGTGTCTTGGCTAATCTAATTCTTGCCAGCAGTATCTATATGTTCAAAATGCAGATATTCAAAGATCACCCGGCTACACGTATGTCACCACAACGCTATATATTTTAGTATATTCATATGCATGTAAAGAACTAGTTCCCGTTCCCCGATCACTATAGGCAAGATTATCGTGAAGTCAAATAATAGCATGCGGGAAAAAGGATCAAGTTCCTACGATAAATTCATCCAAATAATAAGTCTACCTTACAGTACAGCAGCTTTACAAAACCAACTGAAGGCATTCAGAGACGCGGGACACTGAATTTGGGCAACAATAATCTCTGGGTTGCATTAAGATAAATGCCGCATATTGCATTCTTGTCCTTAAACTCCCAAAATCTATGCATATCCAAACCTGTTCACGACTCCAAGGTTGTTCAGGCTTTTAGGCATAAGGTATTTAAGACTCGCCTCCGACATGATCTCTCATTTCTATCTATCGTGCTATTTTCGCGGTACCTTTTCTTGGGTGATCTACTCACTTCCTCCCCTTTTACTCGCGCACTTTGCTGCTGTAATCGATATCTGGAAGTGTTTTGCTTTCTCGGGGTTCTTTTCCTCTTGTTGGAAATCTTTTGCTCGTCTCGGTCTCGATTTTGAGTTTGCCCTTCTCCTTCCCTTTCTGCTTCCCAGGACTTCTATTGGCTACTATCTTCGTGCTTTGTCTTCTCATCGGGATTTTCCTCGTTCGTTATCCATTTTCGGTGTCACTTTTCTGACATCCAAAATCTTCTGACGTGTTTTGACCATGAGATTAAGATTTTTCAATGCTGAGACTATCTTGAGTGATTCGAATCTTGAATTAGTGACTTTTGCTGTTGAAATCCTTGAGACTAGCTAAAATGTGTTGCAGTTGATGGAAGGAGTACTAGATAAATTGATGGATTTTGTATGTAGGATGGACGATCCAGTACAGGCAGCATGATAATCACCAATTAGTCCTGCTGAAGGCTACTAATGTCACAAACTCACAACGTCTTGTATTTCAAAGGATTTGATGAACAGTATTAAGAACTACGGAAACCGAGATAGTTACCACTTAAATCTGACCTCTCGCAATAACTCTGTTTCCTGAGAAAGACTTTTTCAAGGCTGAGAAATTGTCCAAAAATGAAGACAAGTTGAACAAAAATTGTTCCTACTATAACAAAGAAAGGGCGGGTCTGATTTAAAGTGAAATCGAAAAAAGATAAATATTGGCACTTGCCTCCATGATTAACGAAGGCAGAAGGTTTGAGAAGTATCTTTTTGGAAATTTGCCCCATCTGCCGAGATTATCCAAGCCTCTAATTTGGAAGCTTTCTCGACCACAGGGAAACCATAGATTGGGATTCAATGAGAGATGGCAGTTTCTGGAAGGCTAAACTAGGAAGGAAGGGAGAGGATATGGAGAGAGAGATGCAATAAAAATTGGATTACTCTATTTTAGATCACAACTCATAGCAGCAGAGTGGTAATAGAAACCAAAAAGTGTCTAGAGAGTTATTGTTTTAGTATTTGATTCGTCCTTGAAACACAGATTAAATATGTGCGCAAGTGCAAATCATAATGACCCCCTAGCCAGAGATATAGATTCAGATGGGCCATAAAATGCCGACCGAGTCTTTCTCATGCTTTTTGACAGTTTCACTTTTCGAAGCTCTGAAATATTACTAAAAGCTCAGCCTAAGTCGTGACTCTTGCGCTCTCAAGAAATTGAAGGAGCATCAAAAAGCACACCCTGTGCCCAAATGTAAGGTTAATGCAGTTTTGAGAATGAGTCAAGATTTGATGATGTCTTCCTATTCATCATCTTCTGTGAGATCAACTATGGCGTGGGAGTACAGTTAGTATTTTATTTGTAGAAAATGGTGGAATATAAGTGGTATACTGGATGTCTTACTAGTAGTCACGGTTTCGGAAGTTCTCCTCTTCTTTCTGCCCGAGTTGACATTATCACCATCCTCGTCACGGCTACGACCTGCCATAGTCCCATGCCTTCTTTTCTTCAGATTTGCAGCCAAGTCATGTAACTCCAGTCGCTCCTCTGCCGTCAAGTCGTCAATGATGCCAACGAGATCAGGTTCTGGCTCTGGCGTGCGCTCAATGATATGCAGTTGCTTCAGTGCCTCTAGATCTGTATCAGCGTTTGTAACAACAAATTAGTAGATCAATTTGAGATATAAAAATAAATACCATTTGATCTATACTTGAATCTGAAAATTGCAAGAGGATAGTCTTCCCCATCAAGGTATTGGCATTTATATTTCTTGCCTATATTGCCTTTAATAAGTTCACGAGAGCCCATACTGCTTAAATTAGATGACTGGATCAACAATGGTTCGAGTTTACTTACGAAACACCGTGAGACTTGACGTCCCCTTTCAAAGCTTTCTCGTGAACGAAATGATGATGTTGCAGCCCATACGTATTAATACCCCGACCTGAAATTTCTCTGGCATCCTTCTTCCGAAAAACCTTCACAACGATTTCACCCACTCGGCTAATAACTTTTGCATCCTCTGAGACCTTTGCTGATGAAACAAATTCAGAATCTAATAAGTTATTATAGCCCCTAGTTTTAAAAGTTCTACCACCTACTTGTTTGGATCTCAGCAAAGAAAAACCTCTCAATTGAAACGACTCCATCGCTCTCTCCTCTCCTCTTAATGCCTGTGATCTCTCGGTTTTTGCCAGAAAGTTTGAATTTTGAACGCCGGAAAATGGGAGAATAAACTCGAATGCCGTCCACGTAAATTTCCAAAACAACAATGGGGCAGTCTGCAACATAGTTGGGACGAATATCTAGGTTAATGCCAAACTCTTTTCCTGTAATTGCTTCAATGTACTTGGTGACTGTCCGTTGTTGTTGGTGAAGGCGGACAGCAGGGTTAAAATGGCTACATTCCTAGAGATGTAGTGATTAGTCTCCATAAGTTCAGATGAAACCCAAAGCAGACATCTAACCCACGAGAAAATATTTCAAAAGGAGTTCACGTATGGGGTGGTACTCCATGAACTAAGTGGACTCGTGCAGATCTTGAGGGAAAGGAACAATTTGTGCTTACATCGTTCGCTATTTCGTGTTCCTGAGCTGTTTGGTCACCTATGCGCACTGTCACTTCAATACCGGGTACGGCATCGTGGATCGCCATGACTGCAGATGTAGAAGTTTGCGGTTGCGGTTGCGGTTGGAAAAGTTTGAAGTGTGAGAATGGTGAAGTATTGAAGTAGAAGATTTCGTATTGGGTGCTAGATAAATGAGACAAGAAGCGTAGCGGAAAGACGGACTGGGCAGCAAAAAGGGAGGAAGGTGAATTTCGGCGAGAGCCTGGCTAGGCAACCTACATTCACCTTCCACCATTGGCCCATCAGTTTTCTCCTCATGAACTTAGTTTATTCTTTGATATTCCATATTCCATATGCAAATAAATCTTAAGGCGAGTGGGTTGGTGAATGACAAGAAGGGGCTCAATTTACCGTTCTTAATGATGTTTACTACAGTGCAGCATAGGACTCACCACCTGATAGCAGCGTTGTGGTCTGTTTAAGTGCTGTTAAAAACACTCTGTTAGCAACTTCACAAGGATATCATAACAACGATCACACTCATGAATTCGTTGCATGATAGTTGAATTTTGTACAGAGAGGATTCTCTGTTTATTAATTACCACTTCAACATATTCCATACTATTCTTGACCAATTAACCCGTTTCTTGTATGTGCCACCCCGCATGAACATCAATTTATTGCCCATCTCAAAAATAACGGACAAATATCAACCGTTAAGCTTTGTCTCACGACCTGTTCTACAACTTATGCGTGCTGATGAAGCAGAATATTCCGTGAAACAGTAATTCGAGAAAGAAAAAAACTACTCGGTATCAGATGTGAGATCCACAACTCCCTGTGAAGACTTCAGTCTCTTGCTTGGACTATCGTCAATCTTGGGATCTACATCAAGTTAGCTATATTCGTAGTTCTCCGAGATCTATGCAAACGAAGATAGGTACTGAACTTACCACGCTGACGTTTAACTCGACCCACCGTGGTGCTTGGAGGAATGGGGAGAAACATGTGCTGGCCATGGATACCTGAAAAAGTAATGTCAGTTTTCACTCATGCTTAGAGTGGGTTGATCATACCAGATTCGAGTTTTGGTTTCTCGGGAGTACTCGGATATCCTTCCTTATTGCCATGTTGAGCTCGAGATTCCAGTCTACATGTGTTGCAGTTTTGTCCCTTTCCTATTGTCAGCTAGTTTAGAGGTAGGAGAATTTCTTCTTTCTTACCTTCAAACTTCTAAGATACCCAACCAGCTGATGAACCTCAACTTCAGACATAAACTTATATATGCAATCAAGCTGGAGTGAAGGAATAGCGTTTTGCATATCTTTCAACTCTGCAGGCATTTTGGAATCACGTTCACACTCCTTCGGATTGCTGGCGGATGTGTACGCAAAAACCAACCCTCCTAGAGGATTTGGCTGCATCTGGCGGCTTTGAACTGCTGGAAGACCATAGATGAGAATCTCAATTTTGCCATACCTCCCATCTATTTGGAGCCGTTAATGGAGATGAATTTATTAATGAACAATTGATTTTATAGCTTACCAGTTCTGGTGTCCCGGAAAGTGAATCTCTTTAACACTGCGTCCACCATGGTTCCTTCAATCTTATGTACCCAATCACCGCCTGCTAGACTTGCCTTGCGCACCGAAGGAGAACGGCATTTGACCCCATCGACGATAATCTTGAATCCGAGTCGTTCATCCGCGAGAACAAAATTGCTTTTAACCGTCAAACAGATAGCAAATTCCTTGCCTGGAGCAACCTTCTCGATAAACTTCGACTCGTGAAATTCATTGCCAACCTGACGTTCAGGGCATTTAGCTTTGATAACCTCCGGCAACTTTGCACCTGCGACAGCAATACAGATCTCGATCCCAGGCAATTTTTGAATGACTGCCATTGTGGATGCTGCAGTGGAAGTGCTAGTTATGTCATGTCAGAATCAGCGTTCTATATCCGCGCACTATACGAAAATGAAAAGGGGTTTGATTTCAGCGATACATACTTGATTCGATGTACAATTGTTGAATACTCTATTAGTCGGCTTGCAACTTGCCTTGTTACAAGTTGGTTATCTTTGGGTTATGAGTAAGTTGAAATTCGAAAAGTTAAGTACAAGAAAGGCGAAATGATGCCAAAAAATTAAACAGTATAAACTAGCCTATTAAAAAACCTTAAATCGCATTTAGATATTCACTGGATAAACAGAGAATATTCTAGATATACTCTTCCCCTCCTTGGGAACGATGGTTGGCTTAGCAAAACCTGAGCACGCATGCGAGAGATAAATGATTGTCCAATGAATATACCGTGGTTCCCACCAAAGTACAGATTCAATAACTTGTAAAAATCTTCTTCAACGAAGGAACGTAAACGGGAGCATGCTTACCTTCCTTCCATCATGCTTGATCGAGTCTCACTTTTATGATCAGGCTGTCATTTCATGAACATTAGTGGATGTGCTAGAATCTGTTATTATTGTAACTACAGGAGAAGCTGACAGAAAGCCCTCCGTCGATGTAGCATTTACCCTGACATTGAAGTACTTTTTTGGAGTCTCCTGTAAGATCACTGGGTGAGACGTGACTCTCCAAGTTGGACTTGAATAAGTTATAAATGCACACTATTATGGGGAGGGAGAGATCTTAGTTCTTGTAATATAATAATAACAAGCCGTCGTATAACTTTAGAAAAGAAATGAATTATCTAAAACACATCATTGCGGTTTGTCCAATGGTAGTTTTTGCTCCAGCCACGTTATGAGAATGGGCACAAACCTGAACAGCAATTTGTTGGAAATAAAACGCTGCGTAGTGAAATACCTCCAACAACAATCAAAACTGCACGCTTGTGAGTACCCATAATTGCTGCATGCAACAATGCTGGATTCCAACACCCTTGGAACCCACTAAAACCAAGTCCGATTTGAATCATGAATGATACTTGGTTTTGATGGAACATGAAGAAAGTGTATGACCAATACCAAGCTTTGTGCGCTCACCCAACACAGATTTTGGGGTTTGAAGCGGGCTTGTGGTGTTTCTAAAGGCATGACAACACCAGGTGACCTGTGCTTACTTGGGACGAACTTTTCATATGGAGCGGTGGTATTATTGAAACATAAGCAATCATATGATCTACGGATCTTCGCTTAATCTCAAGTTCGAGATCTTCTACAAATTACAAAATTTACAAAATTTACAACTTCACAAGCCCATAACATGGCATGAATGATCGTTGCTACATGTTCGCATGCTCACATGCTCGAAAGTATTGCATTATAATTACTACGCTTCTACAGTACCGTGATCGCAATCTACGTCATAACATTTTATTTCACTTGCAAAGAAAGTTGCACCCCTGGTTATTTGCATGACTGTCTGAGATTGAAGCACAAATGAAAGTTTGGTAAGGAATGATCTTCAACCCACTTAGGACCGACGTTCGGAACACCAAAGGAAGTATAATTCTCTTTTGTTGCACGTCTTAGACCAGCAATGCCTCAAAGCAGCATGTTCCTGCTTCCCTTTCCCATGCACCAAGGCCCATCCTTCGCATTTCCCCCAATAAACTCCACGAGGCCAGGATTTGTACTCTCGTACAGTCTCAAGGATGTCCCTCACTTAAATCTGGTGGCGCATTAACCCAATCCGGTAAACCTCCCTTTTCCTTACCTAACCACCGACCATGAACTATTTTACGTACAACCACAGGCGACTCTTCAGAATTCCCAAAGCTCGCCCAAAAAGGGATCCAGGTGCACCGTGCAAGAACACCCAGATCAATATGTTTTTCAGTGCGACTTTCGTGGACTTTCCCCCTTATCGCGGTGGGCAGCCATGCCCTCCCTCTCGCGCAACGCTAACTTGTCCGTCCGCTTTGGGAAAATGCATCTATGTACTGTAGGAAAAGGAACGCGAAAGTGGGGCACCACAGTCTCCAAAATTCAATGCATTCCGTGACTTTATGGGTTTGCTATTGGGGGGTGGAAAAAGACGAGAAATTCTACTTTGGGATAATGCGTCTTTGCGACGTGCAACGCTTTTGAAATAAAATAACTATTGCGCTGTCATGGTTGGCTGTTTGGACTGGCTGACGCTGAATGACGCAGTCAGTCAGCCAGGTGTCATACCATAGCTATTTGATGCAGAATTGACGATGGACCACAAAAGGTTGTGGGGATTGATAGGATGTGAGAACTGCTACAATGCCTTGGAATAGGTTCCCTGAAATGAACTATTCTATTCCAAGCTTTTCACCGTCTCGTAACTACATCGTAGCCGATTGGGTCACCGGATGGTTCACGACACATGAGATAAAAATATATCGAGGTTTTACACTCACAAGATGGGATATAATTGGGATGATCTCTGCGACCATACGTGGAGCAAGGCAGTTTATTGTACTTTTCCTTCCTTGTGCATATCTATCTAGCGTAGCACTTTAAAGTAGTCTTAACAGCCCCGATCGCCTGGAAAATGAAGATAACTCCGTAAGCTATGCAACTCCCAACCAACCATTATTCATTAAAACACACGCTCATACTTTGACCGCTCATGAATCGATTATTGACCCTACACAGCTGACTTCAATGGCGGACCCAAAAACAAACCGGCAACCTGGTAGAACATCTCCTCCATTGGTGGCAGGGCAAAGGAAGGTCCGATATCAAATATCTCTGAAAGTGCCTGTTGTGTTACCACAGGTGTCTCATCATTATCATCATCAGAGTCGTCAATGATATCATTTGTTGAAGATGCTGCAGGGAGGATGATCTCTCCATCTTCATCTTCTGGCTCATCATCAACCTCCATAAGATCTGCCGTTTCATCATCGATGTTGTCTAGGTTCAATGCTGTTGTTGACTGAGCGAGGGCTGTGACGACTTGCGCTCCTTGTTTGAAGCAAGTATATATATCTGCAGCGCTATCGAGTACGATATAGCCTTCCGAGCCGACTGCTGGAAGGATGGCTGCTATAAGAGTTGAAAAACTTTGGCTCAGGACAGGGACGCGCTGTTCTGTGGTGAAGATGGCAAGCTCGCTATACTGGGTTGAGAGAGAACGTTCTGTGCCGAGATGGTTTGGAGTAACGATGGCGAACGTGCGGCTTATTGTGTCGACAGATAAATGTAGCATTTCCAATTTTTGCGAGAGGGAAAGAGTTGTCACATTAGCCTCAAGGGTAAAGCTAAGTCGCATCTCGTCCGACGCTATGTCATATAAGAGGACCCGATCAGAGAGGGTGATTAGATCTTGACCAAGGAAGTCAATTTTCAAGATATCCCCATCGTACATCTTGCTTAATGAAAGTCGTACAGTGCCTAGATCCGGATCTAGAAGGTGTAGAAGGCCATCATTACTCCCCCCAGAGGCAGCCGCAAGAATTGATCCGTCCTCGGAGAAAGCAACGCATCCATTAGGAGCATTTTCCTGAAATGTATCGTCATCACCAAGCCCAAGTTTTCCAATTGATACAGCTTGGTGGCAGTCCCAATTCCTCAGTGCAGTGCCGTCCGCTCCTCGAACGACGACGTTGTCTCGTTTCCTTGATTTTGTGGCCCAAGTTCGCACCATTCCATCATCGCCGATTGTGCTGAATCGCAACGAACTGGGATCTGCAGCAAGGTCCAAAATTCTGCCAGCACCTGTAGAATCTCCAAATGAGTGAGGCGTGTTAATCCTCGATACAAGTTCCCAGACGTTCCCTTCACCCAGTTGCCAAAACTTGAGGCACACCTCGCGCCGCCTCCAGCGTTCATCTGCAGCATCCATTCCTTGATGCAAAATGTGCGTTAAATCTGATATCGAGGGCGTCCATTCGTCCACTGTTGCAAGCCATTTCCCATCAAAAGATAGTTTCAAGTGAGTGACCCTTGGCTCACTCATGACAGTACCAGGTGCTACATTTATATTGGTGATATTTGTCCTTGTCAATGCTTGACGAGATATGCTTTGGGCCGTTTTTAAATTGAAAGTCTGGAGGAATGGATTAACCACAGCTATTGGCTTGCGTGGATTGATCTCATGAACCTGCCCTACTCCAAGGAGCAATTGGGAGGGATCCACTGAGCTTATGGCGGCAGGGATGCGTTGGAGGAGAGGAAATGGTAGATATTCGTCTGCAACCCTTGGCACTGTAGATTCTATAGAGTCCTCGAAATTCAGAACGCAACTTTGTATTCCAGCAACGTTAGCTGTAGCTTTCAACTCCGCGGTGGAAATAACCATGGCGGAATTTTCTTTTAGTTGGACCGCATAAGAAGTTCCGGATGGAGAAACCACCACATTCTGAATTGTCGAAGCCATGTGTGGAAGGTACTGTTGCTTTCCGGTATCCAGTTGCCACAGAACAAGAACTGTTTCCGAACCGCCAGATATGATATAATCACCTAAAGGATTAGCTTATGCCATGTAAATCAGGGTGCTACTAACCATCAAGTGACCACTTTACAGTCTGTACAGTCTGTCTATGCCAGTGAAGCTTTCGAGGAATGAGACCGATAGAAGAGGATTCGGTCGATTTATCCTTCTGAAATAAATTTCGCAAAAGATCGTTATGCACAAAAATGGAGCCTTTCACATCTCCTACTACCACATCCACGATTGGCAATGGGAGTTTAGCTTTCTTTCCCTTTAGTGGACGGGCTTTAACGACATCGTCAGTCGCAACTGAGCATCGAACATCTAAGGAAGATATGAAGTCCGTGGATTCGAACACGTGAAATTCATACTTGATCTTATCAATGGTTTCGTACTCGTTCGACTTCAAAGAACCCAATATGACATTATTCCCTGCAGTTGCAACAACAACAGCTCCTTCCTGGGCGGTCTTCAAAAAATTGACTTTGTGAGCGGATGCATAAATCGTTCTGGCGGCAGTTGGTGTCACGCTGCCTTGTGGAGCGAACTCATTTGCTGTAATACGCCATGCTATATCTGAGACCTCAGTTGTGAAAACGACGTCTCGCCGCCGCCCGCCAGAAATCATGGAAGCAACTGTCATATGAATGCATCCCACTGCGGAAATGCTCCAATAATCTTCCGCACCAGCACCGGTCATCCAATTGATGTAGTATATCGCTCCATCTGCATAGGCCACCCAAATAAACTCGGGATTGGTTGGCGATACGCAGTATGTGATTATTCGGGCGTGTGGACGGAGGGCTTTATTCACTTTTGGGGTTATAGTAGTAGTGAGGAGTGAGTTTGCGGTCGAATAGATATTGATTGATGAACGATTTGCCAGAATCAGGAATCTAAAGGTTTTAGCAGAGCTTCTGAGGAAAGGATATCATTCCTACTTTTCATCCTGGGTGAAAACTGGATCGGCATTGATCATGCGTCCACCAATTGCATTGGAAACCATCCATTTCGGTCGTAGTTTGGCATTTGCGTCTTCTTCCTGTCTGCGTACCTCATCCTTAAATATTGAATTACTTTCCATCCCATTCTCCTGCGGGGTCGTTCTCGACTCATCAAGGCTCAACGCTGGTCCTTTGGACTTCTTATTCTTTCCTGAAAAGTCAAATCATTAGTACTCTTCGAAACATAACATGAGATACAGAAACACACAAAAAGAAGTGAAAATGTAAAGTGAACGAGTTCGCGAGGTTGCCAAAAAAAGAAGTTATTATGTAGAAATATAATGATAATACATACCACTGCTTTTGCTCCCATTTGTCTGCACAAGCTCTTGCGATTGTGTTGGCGGAGGTTTGAATGCTGCATCCCATCCCGACACTGGCGGGAACACGGATTGAGGCTCTAACACCTCTGCCACGGTCGCCTGGCCTCTCTTGCGCTTCAATACTGAAGCCATGGTGATTGTCAGAGGTTTTCCTAATTTGAGTGGTATACAACCTTTTTGCTTGTTGAAATGCCAAGGGCTCAAAAAAATATCTATGAGGCTGGCGCTAGCGGGATCCACCCCGCGTTTGTTTTGCCGGGCGGGCTACTTTATCAAGCTTTGAAATTCTTTGAAGTCGACAGCCTCTTGTACTTGACAAGATACCCAAGCTCTGAGATTCAGTTACTACTACTTTACTACGTCGCATACTTGTATTTTGGAGCTGCAGCAATATTATTGACCTGCGCCAAGATGATTATTCCAGTCCGTTGCTTTTCCTGCGGGAAGGTACTGGCTAACAACTCAACCTCCATCCAACACTTTACTAATCCGGATTCAGGTCATAGGCGATCTATGGGAGAGATACCTTGAATTGTTAGACGCGCAAGTTGGTGATGGGTCAGTTTGCATGGAGTTAGACTTAAGCCGCGAATGCTAATGCGTGTAAACAGAGACGCCATGGACCAACTCGGATGCAAGAGATATTGCTGTCGGCGCATGATTATGACCCACGTTGACCTTATCGAGAAGCTTCTCAGGTAAGCCTACTTGCCTCCTGGCATATCTCAGCTGCTCCATGTTATATACAGTTACTGATTAGTACTTTAGATATAACCCTGCGGAAAGAGACGTGAAGAAGAATCAACTGGGATGAGTGGATTTGAAAGACGGGGCAAAAGGCGTTATGGGTGGTGGAATAATATCAGCGATGCTAATAGGCGTTTACAATGAGGATAGAAGGATGTCTGCCGCATAAGATGTTGGTCAAGGGACCGGTCAGATCCTCAATGCAATGATGTGTCACGAATTTTCGAGCCATATTTCACCAAACCAAGCGCGCTGCCGTGTGACGACCGAAGCGCATCTTTATTCCAACTATGTTTCCCAAGGTAGCTGTTGCAAAGTTTTACGCCTTTCATATGCGTTACCAAACTTCATTTGAAGCGCAGTGACGGTGTCCACGTTTCTTTTTGAGCCGCTCCACCCAAGATTATGGGTGGGCGTTTACGTTGGTTAAAAGCTAGAGGAGCTATATGTTGGTTGTAAGTGAGAAAAAAAGCCCAGTCTGATGTTTGCAATTTTTATTTCGAGGTCTATCTGATAGGGTTGTTGGTGACCGAAGCGCCTATGCAAGCGCACTATCCATGTAGAGGCTGGGAATGGAATGGACTAGTGTTCATATATGGATACCTCCAACGTGATTCCGATGCGGTGGCTTGAAGGAGGCTCTTTCAATGCATAACACTGGTAGCCTTCCTAATATAGAGTGCAAAATGTCATCTCATGTGTAAGCTCTCCGTATGAGAAGCTGTTCAATACGTTAGAGAGACGCGGGATATCTCCCGGCTCATGCTGTGGGTGGCTTACGTTCATTCAATAACTCTGAGTTTAGTTGATCCATCGTTGAAGTCAAATCTGACACAATTTTGAACCTAGACTCTGGATTTCATGGAATGATGCCGACTGGCCAGTTGAGAATTGTGTTTCTATCTAACCCGTTTTTTCTTGAATGATGGAGAAGTTGGAACAAACGCCAATCCGTGCGGCTGACCTCTTTTTGTGAGTGATACCAAATGGTAGCTTGCTCAGTTTAGTGTGAGCCGAATGAACGGCTGACAGGACTTCGAGCAGCGGAGCAGTAACAGCATTTAGCTTACGAGAGTAGCTCCATAATTGGTATGTTCACCGCCACCTTCTGCTAGGTAAGTCTCCGTGGGTTATACAAATGCGCGTAGGTTGTTGGGCATAGGTTGTTGGAATTGTACGTGTTGCTCGCGATGTGTCGAAACCTGTAAGGCTTAAGCAGGCCAGGGGCACAGAAACCGTCCCAGCGCCATGGGACACGGGTCGCTTATATGAGGAAACAAAGTTAACTGTAAATAAAGCCCGCAGTAGTGGAGGTATGCTTTGCGGTTTGGGTTAATCGCACCGCATGGGGATTATGGGGAATCGGGTTGGAGAAGATGGTGATGCATGCTGCGTGTGGTTGGTGAGCACGTACGGAAATACTCGTAATATACTGTCCCACTTCGGTACGCTGTCAAAAGTACGGCTGCCATGACCACCCAACCCTGCTGCAAGTATATCCGAATCGCCAATGCTGCGCCGGCAGTATTCAGTAATTCACGATCACAGAGGCGTTGTCTTGTCTTGTGTTGTCGTTGTCTTCCGCGAAAAGTGCCTGCGAGAGCCAGAGAGGAAAGGTACCTTTTGGCTGCTGGCTCAAGGAAGTCTGGACGGGACCGGTGGGAGGTGAGGGGAACAGCGAGCAAGGAGAGGGTGAGATAATGGTGAGAATAATTGAGTTTGCGAACGAGGGTCAACCGTGGAAGCAGAGGTAACAGGATTTGGTGGGTGTGGTGATGATCAATTGGGTAAGAAGCGGCGAGAGGTTGGATGCAAGCCGAGTACGTTTTCCTGCACAAAAGCAGACCGAGAAGTTAAGCGCTGACATGGAGGTTTATGCAGAGC
>Ga0247812_10000835_pt1 | contig 17719 bp, 14 predicted proteins | sample UWRJL149409B1_FD_178011 | JGI IMG/M metagenome (GOLD analysis project Ga0247812, IMG submission 178011) | Plant litter microbial communities from Arlington Agricultural Research Station in Wisconsin, United States - UWRJ-L149-409B-1 | ecosystem: Environmental > Terrestrial > Plant litter >...
AAGAAGATGACATTGTTCGTCGGGACTCCTTACATGCCATTATCAACGCCTTACCGGATCCCAATTATGCTACTTTGCGCGCCATCACACTACACTTGAACCGTGTGGCCGAAAATTCAGGCACCAACCGCATGAATGCTTCTAATCTAGGTATTGTGTTTGGTCCTACGCTCATGGGCTCGAATCCTCAAAACAATATCCAGGATGCCGGATGGCAGGTGCGGGTTATCGATACTATATTAAATAACTGCTATCAGATCTTTGATGACGACTAAGCGATTGGTATACACCCGAGAAGAAGTGGAAATGGGGGTTAGCAATGGAGGGGGAGGAGTGATTGGAGCGAAGTAATTTTGAGATAATGGATTGTGCAGGCTTGCGTGTAAGATATGTCAACTTTTTGGCACGTGAGCTATCTTTGAATTTATCTTTCTTTACGAGGAGAAGCGGAGGCTTGACTCGGGGGAGGTGAGGGGGGCCATTGATTACCTGCTTTTGTAGATATATCACAGCGAATACTTTGACCGCCATTTCTTGTTCTGTCTTTTTGGGGGGGAACTAGAGTGCGTGGAATGTTTCACGCAGGCATTACGAACTGACTACGAGGCATTTTGGTAGTGCGGGTGGAGGAGGATGGAAGGGGCTAGGAAGGGCTGTTACCTGTTTGGCTTTTCATCATCCTTTCACATTGGAGCATTATCCATCCCCATTTGGATGAAATTTAATGATATTTTGAGTTTTCTTTTTGAGAGAGCAGCCAGCCAGTGTTATAGAAAACATAAAACAAGATTTTCACAGCACACCGGTTATCATAGAATACGTACAGAATTGCAAAAACATTAGAGGAGTAATTAAATAATTTCTCTAATAATATGTGCCTATCATGGCTTGGCCCTTGCCCTTTTCTCTTTTTCCATATTGAAAAGAGATATCCATAACCATGGCTCGTATCATAACATCATATATATAGATCCCCGTTCTCTCCTATTTCCCAATATACATTCCATCCTAAATATTCCATCCTAAATATTCCATCCTAAATATTCCAACCATTTATGTATACCTGCACCAAAGATCCATTACACGATGTCGTCGTTAAATATCAAGACATGAAGACCGCCCGTGGGTCTTAGCCCCTTCTAGCACCAAAAAGCGTCAAGCTGAGACTTGTGTCGTTTTCCCCAACATTTGGTGTAGGCTCTCCGAGCATCTCCCATCGCCTGAGGGGGTATTGCGTCAGTTTCTCTTTCTCTACACCTCCTATCCTCTCCCTGGTGCTCAAGACCAGCCACTCCGAGGGATTTGGTGAGATGCTGAAGAGGTATGCGATGCGAGGATTGGATGTTGTATCGCGCAGTCCGCGGATACATTGTTGACGCATGTCATCCGGTAGCAGATCAACAAGTTGAAGCCCAAGATCAGATGTCCGGTCGATAAGTGAGGCGATAGTAGGAGTGATCGTTTCGAGTGCGAGGAGCTCTAGGAGAATTGCAGCTAACGCGAGCAGCGTTCGAGCTCTGAATTCATGACCACTTTTTGTAGCTTCGAATGCGGAGGTATGGAGTGTTGTGAATGACAGGAGGAGAGGTAGCCACTTGGTGATAACCACCTCCTTAAACTCCATGTTCTGCTTTTGGGCGGTTGAAATAAGTTGCCAGCTGTTGTTGAAAGTCGTTACTATCTCTGAGGCTAATGTGCTGTTGGGTAATGGTTTCGAAATGCTGTATGCTGTCGCATCAACTATGTAGAGAAAGTGCTCTGCTTGCTTTCTATTGCTTTCTATACATGATCTGTCTTCTGAGACAGTCTTTGGTGACGGAAATAGACTGAGAAAGCTTGATTCGGCCCGAGTTCGTATGTGCTGTGCGATTGAGATGTCAAGTAGAGGCACGATGGAAGTCCACGTTGTATTTTCTGCTGCTACAGCCGATTCGATGGCTTTGTCAAACGCTTGTAACCGGTCTCCAATGCTCTCTTGCGAAGCTGCATCGTTGCCCACTGGTGAATTGAACATCGAAGACAATTTTAGCTGGCAAAAGGGTAAGCTGAAATCATCAGCTAACCCTAAAACAACCTCAACAGGCATTTCCAAAGGCCGGACAACACGAGAGTTCGCTGTCAAAAGCCCATCAACAATGATAATGGCGCTAACAGGGGCAATATTGTCCTCTCTGTTAGCGCAAATCAATGTTTGGGTTACTAACTCCGTGTTAATGACTACTAGCCTCTGCAGCAGCTCGTAAAGTCCACGGCTGTCGATCAACGTTTCCATTTCAGCCTGTGAATTCTCCAATGCACGCCGAACGATAGCGAGGGTTTCCAAAGGCTGTTCGAGCTGCATCTGGTTTTGCTTGGTACGAAAGCGATACATCTCCTCTGCAGTCATGGCGTCTGGGAGACTTGACGAGATGATGAGAAGAGTGAGCATTTCCCGAGAGACTCTTGGGTTCCTTAGAACTGTGAACTCAGAGGCACATACTGCTGCAACCTCTTTCAAGATAAGGCAACCAAAGCTGATGAGAGGCCCAAGTACCTGGATCATGCTTGGTCGGTTTTCCATAGGCAAGAGGCGTTTCACCCACGCGACCATCAGAACATCAAACTGCTGCGTGTCGAAGGTTCGAAGTCTCGTGAGCAACAAGCCACAACTCCGGTACTGTTCTGGCGACTTTTCCCATGCCTCTTCCAGTCGACCTGAGATCCGTAGGAAAAGTCTTTCGAGGGTGGCTTGGTCTATGCTGTTGCCTGTGGCTAGGATATTTTCTATCTCGATTGTGAAATCAGCTTCAGCAGATTGCATCACCCCTGCCATTTGATCTGAGACTGGCGAGCACGCATCTGCTGCCGTCTTCCTGTCGCTGCGGATAAGCTCCTGTGCAAGTTGTTGCGCAACAATTGTCTGCTCCGGCACTCTAGCTGCTAGATCTGATAAGGACACCAACAGCACTCTTGGAAAGGAGCCATCATCCATCAAGGATCGCATCCGACTTAAAAGCGCTTCAAATAAGTCACTTAGTGCTCCAATGGCAGAAAATATATCAAAATGTAGGTTGAGAGTGTCAGCGCAAGATGCCAGTACCTCTGCATCATTCGAGGTTGTGACGGTCTTCAACACATCAGCAAGCATTGAGTAGTCCTCGAACCCTTCTAAATATTGTCGAATCGTATTGAACTCGGTTGGGTTGATGGATGATATGCTTGCTTTCGATGGCAAATCGTCCCAATCCTCCAATTGTAAAATTGGCGGTTGCAGCACCTGAAGCCTAACCCATTGTCTTAGCCAAAGACCCATATCTGATTTGACAGTCCGGCTCAGATCGCAGGTGATATCGGCGTCGTTTCCAGTCATCCCTTGGTACATATCCATTTCCATATCTTCATTACTCTGCATCCCAGGTAAGGATTTAACTAAGAAAGCTTCATGAGCCTGTGTCTGTTGATCTTCATCCTCCACTGTAAAGCCGACACGATGAAGCAGACTTATCCGGAGCGCTATCATACTTTCGGTGAGATTGTGAGTCGGAAGTTCTGCTAAGAGGCGTGTGGCGCATGGACCATCTCTGTCCAGGTCCTCTTTACAGTAAAGCCCGCCTCGAGCTATGAGCCACTGCAGATAAATAGGTGATGAGAAATGTTCCGAGCGGGCTAGCTCAGAGACTAGGTGATAAAATGCAGCTCTATCACGGCCCCTTTCACACACTTTCGAATCCAGAAATATGAGTATCGCATTAGTCACTGCGGCGCCATATTTGCTCCACTGACGAAGCATCCGCGTAGCAACGTAGACTTTGCCGATTCCAGGTCGATGAGACGATGTTGCCCATTCCAATAAAGTTTGAGCAAGAAGTTGTTTATCCTCATCCAAGCCCCAGCAGCCTTTGGCAAACCCATTCGGAAATGGCTTCGAGAGAGTTCCGTCGAGGCGATCAATAAGTAGGCGCCGGGAAGAGGGGAGCTTTTCGGCACCTTCATGTATGAGAAGCTGGGAGTTCCTTTTATCAACAGAAGAGAACGTTGACATGTATCGAGCATCACCCTCCAGAATCGACTCTAGCCTATCCCTGTGCTTGACCCAAATCTTGGGAGATATAAAGTTTGCCGGACTTGAGACCAAAATACCTTTTACAAGACTCTTGAGTCGATCAGAAAGAGGAGCTAGTATATCTGCATCGAGATGATTCATAACCTGCCAGTTGTCAGCTTCTTGTTCTTCATATAATGAGATCGAGACATACCTCAGCCATATGATTCAACAGGGCAGTGGTAAGGCGGCGTCCGAACTTGCGATACCGTAAAAGATCTTTCCAGTAGATCTGGGTTATCAACAACCACATAGGTAACCTTTCTTGGGGGCTATGCTCTAATGATGATACAAGCCAATCCATATAATGCTCGCGCTCAAGTAAATGCTCAGTATGAAAATGGGTCGCCAATCGAATCCTAGTGCATGTTAGCATACTTGTATCAAATCATTGGGCAATACTTGCGCGTAGTTTATTCTACTTCTAAAGTCCTTCTCTCCGCAAGAGCCTACAATATTCTCCACAAATTGTTCTACACAGACCGTGAAGTCTCTTATCCATTTGGTTTCACCACCCATGGCAAATGTACCATTTGCGCCCTTTCTTCTGGATGATCTCAACTCATTCGCACCCACGCATTTGGCTAGCCAGACGGCCCTTTCGATTGGGATATTTTTGCTAAGCGATTGGTCTAACAGCACTTTCCCTCTGATGCCATGAGGGATAGATCGACTCAATCGCCGCAAAGGAATTGTTGAATTGGCCAGGTCTTTCAACCATGTCTCTCTCTTGGTATCTGTAACAGTGACCCGAGGGGGAGGTTTAAATGTCGAGTTCGAAGTAATCTGGCCATGGGATCTGCGTTGCACCAGAATAGTTGTGAACAGAGCAGACAGTGTTTGCAGTCCGCCTCTATCCTTCAGTTTTGCGTATATAGGCGCTTTCCCAGAGCCAGTCTCATTCTGAGACATCTGGGACTTATCGAAATACCCATGCCGTATCGCAGCCTCCGTATAGTGATCTTCCGGGTGATTTCCAGTCCAGGGAAAGAAGTCAGCGCGACCTTTCGACGTTAGTCCAGAAGATCCAGATATCGAGCGGGTTGACGTACTATTTGGAGAGTAGTGAGGTGCTATCGCCGGTGTCTCCAGGGTGAAAGGTTTGGGCCGCGCATCCTTCTTTGCCATGAGAATCGGTCTCGTTTTCTCGACAGTCGGTGGCACATGAAGTCCAGGCCTCCTAGGGAGCGGCATGGGCTTGATTGTACCTTCACTGCCTCCTTCTTGTGCTAGCCTCGGGCTCAGATTGCTGATACTTGGCACATCAAAATGAAGTTGAGGTCGGCCGCGTGGAGGCTGCGATGGCCGCCATGTTGGGGTCAAGTCTGCCGGCCTTGGAGATTCGACCAAACCACTACTACTACCACTACCACTACAAATATTATTATTGTTATTATTCGGTGTTGTCCTGGAGTCCTTCCCAATCTCCAGCTTCAGGCGCGACCCCTCTCGCGGCAAGGTCCCATATCGACCCGGCGCAACATCCGACCCCTCGAAAACCGCATCTCCAAAGCCCTCATTGTTCCTGCGTACGGGGGACGACGGGGAAAACTGTTGGGAGAGCGTCCGGTTCGGCGGAGGTCGTTGTGTGATGTTGGCGCTCAAAGATCTTTGGGGCTGTCGCTGGGGCCCACCCAAACTGGGCCGGGTGGTCATGATTGTGCCATTCCGACAAGAGACAGATGCGGTTTTGGTAGATTTGAGATGTAGTTGCAAGGTCGGTATATGCTTGGTGATGTGAACAGACAGCGGAGGGTTAAGTGTTAAGTGCGGTGGGAGGGTTGATGTTTGGGGGTGAACGAGGACAATCGCATGTGGAGTATGGTGTATGGCTGGCTGGCTGGGGTGGGTTTGGGAGAGTTGAAAGAGGGTACGGCGGCGGCACCTGGGAAGAAAGAGTAAGGTTAAGTATGTAGGATATGATAGGACAGGATAGGCTCGGTAGGTAATAATAATAAGTCAGGCTCGGCTCCACGCTTACAATCGAAGTCGCAGGGTGTAGAATACTTGTAGCGAGTAGTGTAGTGCAGTGTAGAATAGAGTAGAGTAGAGCAGAGCAGAGTAGAGTAGGACTGGACAAGAGTCGTCCGGAGGTGTGTGGTGGCACTTATCCAGTAGGAAGGATATGTTCACCGTCTCCGTCCAGAGTACGGAGTATTGTCCAGTAGTAGTACTGTCTGAACTGTATTTGAACTGTACTGTACTGAAAATGGGTGTGCAGTTGCAGTTGGTTGTGCACGGGGCGCGGGTAGATTGGCAGGGGTTTCTTTCGGGATCGGGAATACAAGCACACAGGTATGCACTAATCCCACTTAGGAATGTTGAGGGGGGGAAACGGGGCTCGGGGGCGGATACGTGGTAACTTACGGAAATACGTATGTTTCTAATAACTAACCGAATGAATAATGAATAAAGAATGAAGAATGAAGAATGAAGAAGCGTGGACGCGCGAGAGGGCGAGAAAGGAACGAGAGGGCCAAGGGGGGATATGCATACTTGATACTTGATACCGTAGATGGGATGGCATGGGAATGGCGATGGCGATGGCGATGGATGGGACGGAAAAGTATGTAATGTAATGTACTACTGGAAGGGGTAAAAGGTTTACCCACCTTACTTACATCCATCCTATGCCGCCGTGCTGCTGGTCAGATACTTGGTAATCATCAGCTTTCATTAGCCATGCCAACCCATCCATATACTAAACATCATGGTTCAGGGTGTTTCTTGTAAGGCAGAGTATTGATTGACAGAGACCATGACTGGGGACTATATATTTATATATATGTATGACTGTCTATTTATTCAGCTGTGCCTCACATTACCACATTCTGCTATCAGACGTACATAGCATCAACCACGCTCTGCCAGCCAGTAAATTAAGGAATGCTAATGAAATCCGTGTCACCCACCACCTGCGTTGCAGAAGATGTACGGTGATATCGATCTTTATCGATTGCAGGATTCTATGATAGTAGGTGTGTAGGCACGACAGGGAACAATTCCGGCTATTCACCAACATGATGAGATTAGTAGCAGCAGGTACGTTAGACAGAGAGGAATCCAGCTGTCCGGGGAATAACAGTTGCGGGTGCCCTGCACCAAATCACAAGTTTCACCCTGCCGCAGTCTCACCTTCTCTCCTCTCCTCTCTCTCTAAACCTACTTTTATTGCTATTACCGTACTACTCACTGCCGTAAGAAGCCGGGTGGACGGGGGCTGCTGTCTTGGAGGGAGGTTCAGACACATTTTATTCTTTTGGAGCCGGAGGAACAAAAGCGTACCCAAGTCAAGATTGCGAGCTTTTGCTGCTGTTGCTGCTGGTCACCCACGCACCGAGTTACCACACCACCGGTAAGTCGATAGTTCGTAATGTAGATAGGCAAAATGGCAGATCATTCCTGTTGCGCCCGCTTAGGAGGTTCTACAAAGCACTATAGCCCATCCCTCACGGTAAGACGGAGACAAGAGCCAATCGTCCTACCATTCAATCATTCAGTCATTCAGTCATTCAGTCATTCAGTCATTCAGTCAGTCGATAATCGTAAAGATAGATCCAAGAAAAACAACCTGACACCCAACTCAAAGTCAAAGTGGCGTGGCAACAGGGAAGAACGGGGCAAACGATCCGCTGTAGACGGGGCGTCCAGTCGTCCGTCAGATTGGCTTCGCTACAGCCATCCATCCCTCACAGAAGTCAGTCCTCTTCCAGCAAGTGGTCACCTCATGTCACATTCTCACGGCGTATACCCTTCTCCTCTCCATCTCCATCCACCAGCCACCATGACTTTCCTACTTGGTCCTGACCTGACTATTTGGAAGATGTAAGGTGTAAGATATCACTTGCCCGGGGGGCGGGTATGCTTGCATCGATCAGACCGGATCAGTTGAACCGTACATATTTACCCGTCTGTGGTTGTGCTTCCGAAAGGTCTTTGCTGGTGCTTCATACTTATAGTAGTACGCCATATGCCCATGTTTCGTGCGTGCAGAGCATCCGGCAGGGATTAACCTTATTTGGGCTGAGGATGTCAGAAGTCAGAACTTGATTTGGCGTGCCACATTCCAGTTACAAAATTTGGAAAAGACGATGGAATCCCAGACACGTTTCCCGAGGGCTGTTCTTTTCGCAGAGGCTGAAAGTATCAACATGGCTCATCACCCTCCACCATCTGTCAGTCTATAATCAGACCATGAACCAAAGATTTATCAGATTTGAGGCGAATGGCCCACGGTCTATCACTCCCGAATGGAGTGACGCAGACGAGACATGCAACGTCAATGTTGTTCCTAATGACTCAAGAAAGCCTCTTGGTTCTGTTGATCGCCTCACGGCACACACTCTCTGGAGTGGGATATCATTACTGAGAGAGGCGCAATAAGGCTCCGGTATGTTGTTGCCCACGCAAGTACAACTAACCACTGTTCGCAATTTTTATTAGCGAATCTGATATCCATCTTTACCTTGATGATCAAACAAACCCCACGCTTGTTGATGAATAACTTGCCCAAGTGACTAATCTCAACTCGCAAATACAGTTCCATTATGAAATGAAATGGGATTGGGGGGTGGGGACAGCGTGTTGGTCAAAGCTTCCACGCTAGACCATATTGAGCCAGCCTGGACCTCAGAATTCGACATTCAGTAATTCGAATGTTAGTTACGGAGATCCATCAAGATATCCAGAATCACAGCAAACATGTCAAACAAGAGAGATATGCGGAGGCCCGACCTCAGTATGTTATTCCCTCACCATCCACATCAAACATGCACCACAATCTAACTTTGTGCCAGTTGTCCCCTACCAAGCGCCAGTCGCGAAAGAGGCAGCCAGCGACATCTCAGGCACTTTGGGCAGCACATTACCAATGGCCGCTATGTTCACTCGGAACAAGCTTATTGGATGGTGCGTTGCCATTTCGATGGTTCAGAGGAGGATAATAAGCTGATGACTACAGGGCGTCGGTCGTGTTCGCGATACAGAATTGGTTAGGAGAAAGCGCAGAGACCAAGTCTTCTGGTCAACCTGCATTCTTCTCTGTTGGAATGTCTAGTGAGTAGGCCGCTGCCTTGTTTAGATGACAGCGCTAATAACCTTCTAGTTATGGCTCTTATTGTTGTAAGTAACCTTTGCCTATGAGATTTGACCAGCAAACACCAGCCGCCTGGGCTCGATAAACCCTGGCCATCGATATGGTATCGAATTATGCTAACGGGTCTAATTAGACATACCTCCCAATGTTCTTACAACCACCGGTACTAAAAGGAGGGGCAACTGGGACAGAGGCGCCTGCGGCAGTGCCGTTGGCTTGAGACAAATGTGTTATAATCAATGTATATTATGGGAAGATACCTGTATGGATAGCACAATCATGCTTTGGAAGAGTCGCCTTTCAAAAGTGAAAACCAGGTTCCACCTCTCTCACATGGGCATACTGATACCTAATTTCAAGTACTTGTTATTAGACATACAAATGTACCATCGGGTAGCCATCCTCCATGTTACTCCATTTCTGTGCATACTCAACGGGAAGGCTTTCCTAGACACCGCTATCTTTCAAGTCAATTAAGATGTAGGACCCAATTGCTCATTAACAAAACAAGAGTGCCCTTTCATGTCTGAATCCCTGTTACGATCAAGACTGCAGAATGCGCAAGACTCATTGGTAACCCTACGCCCAAACTTACAAACGCCATTCAAAGAATTTGGCCTGGCCAACTCAGAGGTATAAAACATAACCATAGAAAGGCCAAAATTAATTTCATAGCCTGTGTCGTACACTACTCCCGGTTGTGTTTTCTGGTCGTGATTGGGCAAGTCTCAACAAATCCCGCACTGAGCTGAACTCTTCAGAGACAACAACTGACCCCAAGTACAGCATTCTTCCAATACCAAGACTTCTTTATGCAATATTTGGATAAGATTTAAGGAACAAAAGACTGTAGCTCACTAATTGCACATGACTTTGAAAGTGATATATAGATTGGGTTTGCGTGGGTACTAGACTTTTGGTTTCACTTCAAGCGTTTATTGTCAATACAAATGAGGCATGATGGGCAACCTGGTTAAAGCCTAGTGTCATTTGTGTCATATATTTTGTCGTTTTCATAAACCAGAAGATATTTATTGCCCTCCCTTCTCAACATTAGGCAAACTTTCTGAGTTTAAAAAATCCACAAGAAATTTCGCATTATCTTGCAATTAGAACGTATCAAATAATTTGAGACAGATATACGAGAGGCTATACAGTAACCTTAGTGTACCGTGTAAATTGCCGGGTGTGAACTTTACCTAGCAAACTTAAAATGTGCCTCACGGTGAATCCGAAATTCACCACAGTGGCAAACTTCTGGTGGTGAGTCAAGTGCTTAGTCATTCGGCCAGATTGCTCTTGTGGGCGAGAGGGCGAGAGGTGGGCTAAAGATTCCTTTTTCACGTTCGGCCTGAGGCACCGACCCCTCCATCCCCACTCGTAATGAAGAGGCACCTTCTCTTCCAACGCAACCGTCAAACAACAACTTACCCACGCAAGATCACAAGAACTTGACTAGTACCTCTCTCCACTCTTATACACAAATAAACAGAACTCGTACCAGAACTTCTACACCTACGCACTTGACACCAACTCATACCAACACCACCCCAAGAAGAGACCGTCAGATCAACCATATGACTATTGAGAACCTCAAGTCTTTTGGTACGTAGTGCTCCCCCAGTCCTCCTTTTCATTTTCACACCTGCTCTCTGCTATCTGCCACCGAGAGAATTGGCAGAGATACTCTCCAGCAGTCTCGCTGTAGCTTTTTTTTTCTTTTCTTTTCTCTCAATCAAGCCCTCTGGCCTTATCGCAGCTACCTAGCTAACACTCTCTCTTCGCAGACCCCTTCGCCGAAGCCGACGAAGATACAGGAGACGTCAAGCAGTCCCAAAACTACATCCATATCCGTATCCAACGTAAGTCCTAACCCATATCGCCATCAAGCTGCCCCTTACGTCCGCGGGCCCGGTGTCACAGAAAGATAAGCAGGCTAACTCGCATATCCGCAGAGCGCAATGGTCGTAAGACTCTAACTACAGTCCAAGGTCTTCCCAAGAAATTCGATCAGAAGAAAATCCTTAAGGTCATTAAGAAAAAGTTCGGTATGTGATCCATCAGGCTGCCAAGACAAGATTGCTGCCTTCCTGCTGTCAGCACAAAGACTAACCAAATCACAGCTTGCAATGGCACTATTGTCGTCGATACTGAGATGGGAGAGGTGATTCAACTTCAAGGAGATCAGCGCAAGGATGTCCAGGAGTTTCTTACAGATAAGAAAGAGGGTTTGGAGCTCGATGCCAAGACCATTAAGGTAAAGCATTCTCCTTCTCTTCCCTCCAAAACAAGCAACTAACAACACAACAGGTCCATGGTTTCTAAGCCAGTCGAGTGCCGTCCCACCAGTCATCCCCACGAGTGAGCTTGATGGAAGTTTTGTCAGCCAACCTCTTCACAATACGCAGATTCTTTCACAATGTCAGCTTCTAGCCCACCGATCACTCACTCTCGATGGCTGGGTCGTTCCTGATCCATTTTATCAACGGCCGGTTTCGATTTGGGGCGTTATTCGAAGATACCCGCATTCTTTTAAAGAACGCAAATGACGGCGATGGTTTTCTCGGGAAGGGAATTGATGCTCTTTGCTCTTTTGCGATAAGCGTCGGATTTACTTGGTTTCACTTTTTGCTAGGGGGATACATAAAGGATGTGTCGTAGCAAGAGACGATGCTCGCCCGGGCGTTTCTTCAGGATCAAGGGCCTACCTAGCATTACCTCTTAAGCAAATGTCATACACACTCCAACATAATTTACCTACAAATTTCAACTTCAAGACTTATAAAACGTGCTAAATAGGTATTTTCGCAACAAACTGTGCATAAGAGGGTATCTCGCTAATTCCCTTTCCTTGTATCCGTAATGACTATCTGTTCCAAGCCAACTTCCCTCCAAATTCCGAAGGGCAGGTCTGCCTACAGCTCCTTCCCAGCTATCCTTGTCATATTCACCGCAACCACTACATATTGCCACACCTGCCCGGCTATTGAAAAGAGAGGGACCGGCGGATCATTCGCTCTCGTGAGATGTAGCTGGAGCAGCAAGCTCACCATGCTGATAAAGCTCGCAAATGAAAAGACGGTGATGGAGAGGGAGGTTTCTTTGAGGATTGCGAGACGCGGGTGCGTTACGTGGTAGAGGAAAGTGAGGGTCTGAGGTGTTGTTTGTATAGTTAGTTTCAATGAACAGAGTAGTTTGGAGGGTAGGGGAGTGAGAGGTAGGGATTGGAGAGGTTGTGTTGGGTAGAGAATATGGAAATGGGGAAATGAGAGAACTGACGGTTGCTATGCTTATCCATGCTGGGAGCAAGAGTCTAGGATCTTCAGAACCGCCGGAGAGGTATAGAACCCAGGATGTTACATAAGCGTTTATGGAATTGACGGTCAGGAGTCGGACGAGAGTTGCTAGGCAGCTGTTAGATTGTTGCCTTCCGCGGAAGATAAGATGTGTATAGTACCTTGGGGAGTATAATTCAATAGCCTAAATGTTTCAATGTTTCAATGAGCCATTATTCTTTCTTTCCACATAAACCCAGTAGAGGACTGAGAAAGGGGCTTACCAGCGAGACATCAAACAATCTGTAAAAACCCAAGACAAATAAGCACTGGCGCAACACTTCCCATTATCAGTTTAGATCCTCACATATCAAATTCCCTCTTCCAACAACACAGAAACTGGGTAAAGCAACCATACCCAAAGCACCGCCAAAAACACCTCCGTAACCCTAAACCTTCTTTCCACGCTCCAAGCTCCCCCTATTGCCAATAATCCATTAACGGCAACTCCAGTTTCAGCGCCTGTTTCCACATTGACTCGGGACTCGTCAATGAGTAGCTCTCCCATAAAAGTGAGAGCACATCGAAGTCCCCACCATGCAGCTGGTGCAGTGCTCAGAGCACGGCAGAAGAAGAGCAGGAAGTGCCAGTGTCGATCTATGCCTAGGATTACAGCAACGCGTGGGTGCAGGACCGAAGGGGCGCCGTCAGGGTCAGCGGGGTGGTGGTTTGCGGGGGATAGTATCGAGGAGGTGCTTGAGTAAGATGGTGGTGGTTGGCGGATAGGTGTCATTGAATGGTGGTATTTACACCCACATTGCACTCCGAGCGTAGCTGGACGTATACAGAGAGAGAGCTCGAGAAACCTTGTTGCGAAAGTTTGTGGGTTGGTATATGGAATTGAACTCTTTCAAGGGGAAGGTAGATTGATGATGTAGCTTAGCCGCCTTGGCTATTCCCCAGATTTGTTCCATGGTTTTGAGCTCGGAAAAAAAGCAGGAGCACGAGATGCGTTAGAAAATAATAATTGTAGCTTTAGCTTGAGCAAAGAATATGAAGTAACATACATTGCATAGAAAGAGAAGCGTAAGCGCAGAAGGGATTAAAAGTGACAAGACAAACCTGTGATATACGATAAACTAAACCATCTGACGGGACTGGCAAGGTTCAGGGATTCCGAGCCGAAAAAAGTCACGACAACCACAACAGCTCACATCTTCCCACCCCCCATTGAGATCTTCCCCATTCCCATTAGGTCCTATGGCTCAATCGCTTCGTCGCCCGTTCTTGGGGACGGTAGGCCTCTCCTCAAACTTTCTCCGTTCCTCTGTTCCAATACAGCGACGATGTGCGACATCCAAGAAACCTGTGAGAGGGCAAAGGCCAGCTTCACAATCAGAGCCCAGTTTTCGGATTTCTCAGAAGCAAGGACAGGTAATGCCTTCTGATATTGGCATGCTTCCAGGTACTTGCCCCCCATATCTTCAAGTCGAGCAAATCAGGAGAGGGGAATAAGAAGACTAATGAGAGAAAAGAAACATTCATAATGCCCACTGGCGCAAAACGTCCTGCATTCTACAAATCGCCCTTCTCCTCCCCCTTCCTTGAAATGCAGTGGACTTGGCTCAAGCTACTACTCAGAGATCGCGGCATGATGTTGGGAGCCTGGTACACCTCGCCACGAATCAAGGGCTTCTTCAATCGCAAAATTAAGCTACAGCGAAAAAAGATCTTGCCTACGGCTATAGCGTTGCATAAACAAATGTACACTGCCTTCGCTGAAAAGGACACCAAAACTCTACGGAAAATATGTTCTGATGGGATACATACTAGCTTCATGGCTCGGATGGAGGCGAGGAAGAAGGATGAGAAATGGGAATGGAGTATTGTGAAATACAATGGAAGACCGAGGGTGGTTAGTAATCGGATGGCGAGACTGCCGATTGACGGAGCTGCGCTACATCAAGCGGTAGTGAAGATTAAGACGAAACAGCAACTGAGGAGATGGGCAGGGGAAAAGGAGCTCGCAGGATCCACAGAGAAGGATACAGTGGAGTATTTGGTTGTGCAGAGGAAGATTTGGAGGTGGGAGTCGAGTGAATGGGAGGTTTGGGGAACGACGGAAGAGAGTGATTGGGAGGATGTGAAGGAGACTTGGACTATGAAAATGATGGGATAGAAGGACAAGAGGCGGTGATAGGATAAACTGTATAACAGTATATGATTAGATGTATACTATGTACGATCTGAGAAGGTAGCCGCTATGGTGAGGTCGATAACCTAAAAATCAGAAATACACTTATTAAACTCAACCTTCATGCATAAATCACAGAGTTGAAAGGAGCTGACAATATGAATGTTATTTATACATAAATACCATCTGAGTAGCAAAGAACTTTTAGATTTCCCAAATTTCCCCATTCTGAAAAAGAACACTTCCAAAATTCACGAAGAAGTATATATGAATTTTTGAGTTTGGCAGGAGCAGAGAAGCATAATCAAGGGTTCCAGCGGATCCCACGTCGTCACTTCTCGGAAAACCCAAGAATATCCTAGTCATTGCAAAAGATCAAGGTGATCAGCCAATACTGTTGACCTATTAACAAGTGGTAGATACATTGTTCGCTGTGAACGAATGTTGTTCTTACCAAATCATTCATAACTTCTAATCACATCTGACGGGGAGTTTTGGAGCTCATCTCCAAACTTGGAAGATTTTAACACGGAGTATTCAGGCATAGAACATGTGTGTATATCTTCTGAAGCTAATGGATCGAGATGGGGTTTTTCAAAATTCTGGAAGCATCCTCCTGCGATACCCCTAGGTTGAGAAATAAGAAATACAAACTAGATGTAGAAGTTTGCAGATATATTGAGCTAGCTAGAGTCACTGATCTCCATTGTAGAGGCTCATATGTGAAAAATTCCTAGATATATCTATGACAAGAGATGCAGAACCAAAGGTACTATGTATCAAACGCTTTTGAACTCATAAGATCTTTAAGTTGTATCATATTGAAAATCGGACGGATTCATCAAATAGGATTGCGAGGCGTAGCTCTTGATATATAGCCATAAAAATAAGAGAAGTCAGGTTTACAGTTTTGCAGGAAATTACAAGAGCTTACAACTCGTATTGTTGTGAATAGAATTTTGCCAGATTTCATACATATGTAGCTGGAGAATCATAGATTAATAAAGCTGGGTTGTAACCAATTTGGTCAAGGTAGCAAATGAGCAATGTTTACTACCTCTCCATGTTATTGTTTGTTGTTGTATTCATCCTTTTGGCAGATGGTCTATAGCAGAAACTCTAGAGAAGGGATTGATGAAACGGCTTGCACAAAAAGATTCAAAATTTGAATTAAGAGCAGTGAAATTGACGTGTATCTAATGAGAATAGATCGTGCTGCTAAACAAAAAAAGACCCCCACCCCCCTCCACACCACCCTGCCATCATTTCACCTTCAACCTACACTACCCTTCCAATCTGCTCTTTCTACCTCTTCACCGAAAACTATCTCTCCTGAGCACCATCTCAACCACACTATATTCCCCTTAAGACTAGAAGAATTTGCCCTTGTTGTCAACAACAACAAGCGCAGCTGTCGGATCCGCATCCGAGTCACCCTCGATCCGTCGATCCAAATAAGCCGGACGATCCAAGGCATCGAATCGGTGCCCTTTCACCTTTGCCAACACCCATAGAGCCGCAAGTCTCAGGGCGCAAGCACCAAATCCCCAGAGTAGACCCCCAAAAGGAGCGGCGACAAATGCACCAAATGCACTCCAGTCGTTAGCATAGAGTCCATTTTCAAGAAGAATGAGCTTAGCACCATCGAGTGCATTGCCATAGTAGATTGTGCCAAATAGAAAGACAGTAAAAATACCACCTAGGCCACCAACAATGACTTCGAAGCCGCGCCACCAGTAGAAACGGTTGCTAAGACCGATGACAAGAACCGGGATTGTGGAGGCGGAGACAAGATCGGATATCAGGTAGATTTGCAAGATGGAAGGAGCTTTGAGGGCAAGGACAACAACAGGGAAGATGATGAGAATGACAGCGCCTCGGATGAACCAAATATTTAGTTTGTTTCTGCAAAAGTCGTTGGAGAAAGTGGATACCATGGCGGATTGCAAACTGTCAAAGGCGGCGGTACTGAGGGCTATGACCATGAGGAGCACGAAACCGACAGTCCAAGCTGGTAGCTGCTCGATCAGGTAGAAAAACGCTACGCTGCCACTTTGCTCTGGGTTCGTGGGATCAAAAACTCCACTCCAGGTTGCGAGGAGACCAGTGGCACCGACTAGAGTCACAATTATGAGAGTTGCACCCGCAGCAAGGGAGACACCAATCCACAAGTCCTTGTCGGTCTTGGAGGCGAAGGTACGAATCCAGAATTGGGATAGGAAAAAGTCATTGGTTAGAATCGCGACGGGAAGGATGTAGAGGAGTTGCCAGCCGAGGAGACTCGCATCCAAAAGATGGGACGGAGCGATTAGGCTTTTATCAATCTTAGTCTCGACGCCGATGGAGATTGTTGCAATTATTACTAATTTATTATTAGAGCATGAAAAAAATTACACTTGATGTTGTAGGTCTTACTCAAGCCAAGGACCAAGGCACCTTGGATGTTGTCCGTGATAAACGAAATCTTAAATCCTCCGAGGGCTATTAAGTGTTAGTAATATCGTCGTAAGCGGGCAGAGAATCATCTCACATGTGTAAATAGTCGTGACAGCACACTGAACAATGATCACAGGCAGCCCGTTCAACCCAGTAAGAGCAGTCACAACCTGACCCAGTGCAGAAAGCTCAGCAACCATGTAGAGAAACATGGTAATCAGAGTTAGTGCACTAAGGTAAATAGCAGCCGCAACCCCATATCTCTGTCTCGTCCATTCTGGTAGAACAAAACCTTCCGGGCACTTTTGCCTGATGATAGGTCCAAGAACTGCAAAGATCATAAGAGGTGCTGCCGAAGCGATAGCATATGTCACTACACCTTGCACACCGGCAATCGTTGCCAGTTGAGGATAAGCGAAAAGAATACCTGATCCAAGAGCTGTAGAGTTTTAATCTAAGATTAGCTATCTTCTTCGGGGTGGGGAAGGGGGATCTTTCAAAGCGGCAGACACTTTCCCACGCAAGCATTAACTTGATCGAGTATTCACGGTGCAATCTCAGCTTCCTCGAAGTAAGAGCAAAGATCTCTCCAAAAGCAAGCTCAAGAAGTTGGATCCAAGCTGATTTACTTCGATTTG
>Ga0247812_10000837_pt1 | contig 17699 bp, 15 predicted proteins | sample UWRJL149409B1_FD_178011 | JGI IMG/M metagenome (GOLD analysis project Ga0247812, IMG submission 178011) | Plant litter microbial communities from Arlington Agricultural Research Station in Wisconsin, United States - UWRJ-L149-409B-1 | ecosystem: Environmental > Terrestrial > Plant litter >...
AAGTACAGCACCATGCGCCTGATCAACCTGATGTTCGACCTGATCACGTGCATGACCACCACCCCGCTGCGCCTGCTGAGCATCATCGGCTTCAGCATGGCGGCGCTGGGCATGCTCTTCGCCCTGACCCTGATTGTCTTGCGCCTGGCCTTTGGTGCCGGCTGGGCCGGTGACGGCATGTTCGTGCTGTTCGCCATCCTGTTCGTGTTCACCGGCGGCCAGTTCATCGGCATGGGCCTGTTGGGCGAGTACCTGGGGCGGATGTACGGTGATGTGCGGGCGCGGCCACGGTTCTTCATCGAAAAAGTCCTGCGCAACCAACCCGCCATGCCGGCTCCCGCTGTCACTGTCGACGGTTTGACTTCCACTTCTACTGATCAGGTTTCGCCATGAGTTCAAACGCTGTTGTTTTTGCCTATCACGACATTGGTTGCGCCGGCATCGAAGCCCTGCTCGCAGCGGGGATTCGGATCAGCGCGGTGTTTACCCATGCCGACGATCCCAAGGAAAACACCTTCTATGGCTCGGTCGCGCAACTGTGCGCACGCAAGGGCATCACCGTGCATGCGCCGGAAGACGTCAACCATCCGCTGTGGATCGAGCGCATCGCCAAGCTCAACCCCGACTACCTGTTCTCCTTCTATTACCGCAACCTGTTGAGCGAGCCGCTGCTGGCAACCGCGCGCCAGGGCGCGTTCAACCTGCATGGTTCGTTGCTGCCGGCCTACCGTGGCCGCGCCCCGGCCAACTGGGTGCTGGTCAAGGGCGAAACCCAGACCGGCGTCACCCTGCACCGCATGGTCAAGCGCGCCGACGCCGGGGCCATCGTCGCCCAACAAGCGGTCGCCATCGAACGCAGCGACACCGCGCTGAGCCTGCACGGCAAGCTGCGTGAAGCCGCCGCCAGCCTGCTACGTGACACCTTGCCCCTGCTGATCCAGGGCAAAACCAGCGAAACCGCCCAGGACGAATCCCGCGCCACGGTGTTCGGGCGCCGCACCGCGGCGGACGGCAAACTGCTGTGGCAGCAACCGGCCGAGCAACTGTTCAACCTGGTGCGCGCTGTAACCCAGCCCTACCCTGGCGCCTTCTGTGCCGTCGGCGAGCACAAGCTGATCGTCTGGTCTGCCGAGGTGGTCAAGGGCAATGAAGGCCTGGCCCCTGGACGCGTGATCAGCGTCGATCCGTTGCGCATTGCCTGCGGTGAAGACTCGCTGCTGATCGCCTCTGGCCAGCGCAACGACAACGGCCTGTTCCTCAGTGGCCCGCAACTGGCCGACGAACTGGGCCTGGTCGAGGGTTCCGTGCTGCGCGGCGCCGAATCGGGGCGCAGCCCTCGGCGCACCCGGGTGCTGATCCTGGGCGTCAACGGTTTCATTGGCAACCACCTGTCCGAGCGCCTGTTGCGCGACGACCAGTACGAAGTCTATGGCCTGGACATCGGCTCCGACGCCATCGAGCGCCTGCGCAGCCACCCCAATTTCCACTACGTCGAAGGCGATATCAGCATTCACTCCGAGTGGATCGAGTACCACATCAAGAAATGCGACGTGGTCTTGCCGCTGGTGGCCATCGCCACCCCCATCGAATACACCCGCAACCCGCTGCGGGTGTTTGAACTGGACTTCGAAGAGAACCTCAAGCTGGTTCGCTACTGCGTCAAGTACAACAAGCGCGTGATCTTCCCGTCGACTTCGGAAGTCTATGGCATGTGCCAGGACCAGAACTTCGACGAAGACACCTCTAACCTGGTCGTCGGCCCGATCAACAAGCAGCGCTGGATCTACTCGGTATCCAAGCAACTGCTGGACCGGGTGATCTGGGCCTACGGCCAGCAAGGCCTGGATTTCACCCTGTTCCGGCCGTTCAACTGGATGGGTCCGCGCCTGGACCGCCTGGACTCCGCGCGGATCGGCAGCTCCCGGGCCATCACCCAGTTGATCCTCAACCTGGTGGAAGGCACGCCGATCCGCCTGTTTGACGGCGGCGAGCAGAAACGTTGTTTCACCGACATCGCCGACGGCATCGAAGCCCTGGCGCGGATCATCGACAACCGCAATGGCGCCTGCACCGGCCAGATCATCAACATCGGCAACCCGGACAACGAGGCCAGCATCCGCCAACTGGGCGAGGAACTGCTGCGCCAGTTCGAGGCGCATCCACTGCGCGACAATTTCCCGCCGTTCGCCGGTTTCCGCGAGGTCGAGAGCAAGGCGTTCTACGGCAACGGCTACCAGGACGTCGCGCACCGCAAGCCGAGCATCAACAACGCCAAGCGCCTGCTGGACTGGACCCCGACCGTGCACATGCGCGAAACCATCGGCAACACGCTGGACTTCTTCCTGCGTGAAGCCATGCTCGAAATCGCGGACCAGCGTTGATGCAGGCGGGCCTTCGAATCGATGTCGATACGTACCGGGGCACCCGCGAAGGCGTGCCTCGGTTGTTGGACATGCTCGATGAGGCGCAGGTCAAGGCGACGTTTTTCTTCAGCGTTGGCCCGGACAACATGGGGCGCCACCTGTGGCGCCTGATCCGCCCGCAGTTCCTCTGGAAAATGTTGCGCTCCAATGCCGCCGGCCTGTACGGCTGGGACATTCTGCTGGCGGGGACCGCCTGGCCTGGCAAGCCCATCGGCCGCGATCTCGGGCACCTGATGCGCCGGGCCGCGGCCGCCGGCCATGAAATCGGCCTGCATGCCTGGGACCACCACGGCTGGCAGGCCAACGCCGGGCGCTGGAGCGATGCGCAGTTGAGCGAACAGATCCGCCGAGGCGTCGACTGTCTCAGCGATATTCTCGGCCAAACCGTGGACTGTTCGGCTGCCGCCGGTTGGCGCGCCGATGAGCGGGTGATCGGCGCCAAGCAAGCTTTTGCTTTTCGCTACAACAGTGACTGCCGCGGGCACAGCCTGTTTCGTCCGCGCCTGGCCGACGGCAGTCTCGGTACCCCACAGATTCCGGTGGACTTGCCGACTTTCGACGAAGTGGTCGGCCCGCTGGTGGCCGCCGACGGGTTCAACCCATTCATTCTGGATCGATTCAGCCCCTCGCAGCTGAACGTCTACACCGTACACGCAGAGGTAGAAGGGATTCTGATGGCTGAGCATTTCCGTCAATTGCTGGTGCAGGCGCGCGCGCGCGACATCCGCTTCCAGCCCTTGGGCAACTTGCTTCCCGAGACGCTCGACAGCCTGCCTGCGGGCCGGGTCTTACGTGGCACGCTGGCCGGCCGTGAAGGTTGGCTGGGGGTGCAAGGCGCATGAGCAGACGCTGGATATTGCCTTTATTGCTGCTGGCCTTCGGTCTGTTCTACCTGCTGCCAATGACCTCCCACGGCCTGTGGATTCCCGATGAAACCCGCTACGCGCAGATCAGCCAGGAAATGCTCCTGACCGGAAACTGGGCCTCACCGCACTTCATGGGCATCCGCTATTTCGAAAAACCGGTGGCTGGCTACTGGATGATCGCCCTGGGCCAGGCGCTGTTTGGCGACAACCTGTTTGGTGTGCGCGTGGCCTCGGCCCTGAGCACCGGCCTGAGCATCGTGCTGACCTACCTGATTGCCCGGCGCCTGTGGAACGACTCGCGCAAGAGCCTGACCTGCGCCCTGCTCTACATGAGTTTCTGCGTGGTGGTCGGCCAGGGCGGCTATGCCAACCTCGATCCGCAATTCACCTTCTGGGTCAACCTGAGCCTGGTGGGGCTGTGGCTGGCCTTTGACAGCCAGACGCCACGTGCCCGCCTGGGCTACTGGGCGCTGACTGGACTGGCCTGCGGCATGGGTTTCATGACCAAGGGTTTCCTCGCCTGGTTGCTGCCGGTGCTGATCGCCCTGCCCTACATGGCCTGGCAAAAGCGCCTTCGCGAACTGCTGACCTACGGCGGCGTGGCCGTGCTGGTCGCGGTGCTGGTGAGCCTGCCCTGGGCACTGGCGGTACATGCCCAGGAGCCGGACTTCTGGAATTTCTTCTTCTGGCACGAACACATCCGCCGGTTTGCCGGTGCCGATGCACAACACGCGGAGCCCTGGTGGTACTACCTGCCGCTGCTGCTGGCGTTCAGCCTGCCATGGGTTGCGTTGTTGCCGGTCGCCATCCGCCAGGCCTGGCAAAATCGGCGCCAGGCCAGCATCGGCTTCCTGCTGTTGTGGCTGCTGCTACCACTGGCCTTCTTCAGTTTGGCCAAGGGCAAGTTGCCGAGCTACATCTTTCCCTGCCTGTTGCCGCTGGCGCTGTTGATGGGCCATGCCCTGGTGGATCGCCTGAGAAACCGCCAGACCCGGGTCATCCGTCTCAACGCTGCATTCAACCTGGCCCTGGGTGGCCTGGTCTTGCTGGCGCTGGTGTATTTCCAGATCAAGAAGCCGCTGTACAACAACGAACCCGAGCACCTGGTGCTGGTTAGCGTTGCCGTGATCGGTTGGTTGCTGTGCAACACCCTGCAGGCCCTGCGCCCTTTGCAACTGTGGGCCGCCCCCGTGCTCGGCAGTTGGCTGTTCATCGCCCTGCTGCCGGCCGGCCTGCCAAACTCGGTGGTATACAACAAGACCCCGGACCAGTTCATCAATGACCATCTGCAGGAGCTCAGCCAGAGCACCCGGCTGTTGAGCAACGACCTGGGCGCCGCCTCGGCCCTGGCCTGGCGCCTCAACCGCGCGGACGTGGCGCTGTACAACACCGTAGGCGAAGTGAAATATGGTCTGGCGTATCCTGACACCCTGCATCGCCGGGTGGACTTCCTCAAGGTCCCGCAATGGATGAGCGCAGCCCGCCAGCAAGGCCAGGTGGGCGTCGTCATGCGGATCAATGGCGAGGAGCATTACGAAATCGACATGTTGCCCCAGGACTTCAAGCGTTATGACCAAGGCAATCTGGTGATCCTGATTTTCCCCAAGAGTCAGCCATGAGCCTGATACTCGTAGGGCTCGCCTGCCTCCTGACGTGCCTGGGCCAGGTGGCGCAGAAGTACGCGGTGGAAAGCTGGCGCGAACGGCCTTCGGCGCTGCTCGACAAACTGCGCTCGCCCTGGCTGTGGCTGGCGCTGGCGAGCCTGGGCCTGGGCCTGCTGGTGTGGTTGCTGGTGCTGCAACGGCTCGATGTCGGGGTGGCTTACCCGATGCTGAGCCTGAACTTTGTGCTGATCACCCTGGTGGCCCGCTTCGTGTTCCATGAAACGATCGACCGCCGGCACTGGATCGGCGTCGCCTTGGTGATCGCCGGGGTGATTCTGCTCGGGAGGCAGCTATGAGCCTGGGTCGTGGAATTGCTTTTGGCATGGCCAGCGTGGTGCTGGTCAGCACGGCCCAGTTGGGCATGCGCTGGAGCATGAGCCATCTGCCCCTGCCAGCGCAGTGGTGGACGGCCCTGCAGGACGGCACGGTCGACCCCTTCGCGGTGGCGGTGGTACTCAGCGCCATCCTTGCCTACGGGCTGTCGATGCTCTGCTGGCTGCTGGCCTTGCGTGATTTGCCCCTGGGTCGCGCCTATTCGCTGCTGAGTATCAGCTACGCCCTGGTCTACCTGCTGGCGGCGAGCCTGCCGCTGTTCAACGAAGACTTCAGCCTGTCCCGCTCCCTGGGGGTGGCCCTGGTCATCCTCGGAGTCATCACCATCAATTCGCGCAGCAACAGTACTTCAGACCTCAGGAATGCCTCATGAAAATCAGTGTAATCGGGAGTGGCTACGTGGGCCTGGTGCAGGCTGCCGTGCTGGCCGAAGTGGGCCACGATGTGGTCTGCATGGACATCGATGAGCAAAAGATTGCGCTGCTGCAGCAGGGGCATGTGAGCATTTTTGAACCTGGGTTGGCCAGCCTGGTACGTGAAGGCCTGGAGTCTGGACGGCTGCATTTCAGCTGCGACGAAAAGCTCGCCATCGAGCACTGCCAGGTGCTGTTCATCGCCGTGGGCACGCCGTCCGACGACGACGGTGCGGCCGATCTGCGCCATGTGTTGTCAGTCGGCGATGCAGTGGCCCGCCACCGCCAGCAGCCGCTGATCCTCGCCGAGAAATCCACCGTGCCGGTGGGCACTGGCGACACCCTGCGCGCGCACATTGAGCGCCAGTTGTTGGCCGCCGGGCGCAGCTTGAAATTCGATATCGTCTCCAACCCCGAGTTTCTCAAGGAAGGCTCGGCGGTCGCTGACTGCCGGCGTCCCGACCGGATCATTGTCGGTTGCGACAGCGACGAAGTCCGCGAGGTGATGCGCGACCTGTATGCGCCGTTCAACCGCAACCACGACCGCATCCTGTTCATGGACCTGCGCAGCGCCGAACTGACCAAGTACGCCGCCAACTGCATGCTTGCGACCAAGATCAGCTTCATCAACCAGATCGCCGAATTGGCCGAACACCTGGGGGCCGACATCGAGTCGGTGCGCCTGGGCATCGGCGCCGACCAACGCATCGGCTATCACTTCATCTACCCCGGCTGTGGTTATGGCGGTTCATGTTTTCCCAAGGACATGCGGGCCTTGATTCACAGCGCCGAGCAAGCCAATTGCTCCAGCGACCTGCTGCAAGCCGTGGAAGCCATCAACGAACGGCAAAAACACAAGCTGTTCGAGCGGATCAAGGCGTTCTACAACGGCAACCTGGCCGGCAAGACCTTTGCCCTCTGGGGCCTGGCGTTCAAGCCCAATACCGACGACATGCGTGACGCCCCGAGTCGCGTCTTGATGGAAGCGTTGTGGGCCGCCGGCGCATCGGTCAGCGCATTCGACCCCGAAGCCATGCAGGAAACCCAGAAGCTGTACCCGAACGAGACCCGGCTGATGTTGATGGGCACGCCAGAGTCAGTCCTCAAGGACGCCGACGCGCTGATCATCTGCACCGAATGGCAGCAGTTCAAGGCCCCCGACTTCGAGTTGATCCAGCAGCGTCTCAAGGCGCCGGTGATTTTCGACGGACGCAACCTATACGACGCAGAACGCCTGGCTCGCAATGGCTTCAAGTACTTCCCCATGGGGCGCGGCGAGTCCTGCCATCTGCCAATCCCGCAGCAGCAGTGGCCCGCTGCTGCCATCGCCTAAGCAGTGGGCATGACCTGTGTCTTGCGTCGAGCCCGAGTCGAGGATGCCGACGCCCTACCCGACATCGAGCGCTCGGCGGCCCGCCTGTTTGCCCAGGACCCCGACCTGGCCTGGCTGGTCGACGCAGCGGTGATCTGTGGCCCAGAGCATCGCCAGCGCATCGCAACTTGCCCGGTGTGGGTGGTCGAGGCGGCGGATAGGTGCATCGTCGGTTTTCTCAGCGCCGCTGTGACGGGCGGCCAGTTGCATATCGAGGAACTGTCGGTTGATCGTGAAGCTCAGGGCCAGGGTTTGGGTCGGCAGTTGTTGCAGGCGGCGATCGAGCACGCCCGGGACCAGCGGCTGCTGGCAGTGACCCTGACCACCTTCCGTGAATTGCCTTGGAACGAGCTGTTTTATCGGCGCAGTGGTTTTGTCACCCTGGATGCACAGCAGATCGATCCCCGCCTGCAGCAACTGCTGGATGAGGAAGCGGCCCACGGCCTGCCTCGCCATCGGCGCTGTGCCATGCGCCTGGACTTGCGTCCTTAGCGACAAACCGGGGTGCAGGGCTGCGCGCGGGTCGATTTAACTTCAACATTAATGAACTTAAAGATCATTAATATGAATTTGTCAGGCTGCGAGTTGGCCGGCACACTGTGCCGGTTCCTCCCCCAAATGTTGGAACGCTTAAAGGGCTTGCTGGAGAACCAGCCAAGCCCTTCTTTTTGCCTGCCCTTTGCAATTGGACCGTCCTACCCATGTTCGCTCGCTGGATTCCCGCTGCCATCAACACCCGCCCTACCGAATGGAGCCGCGCTGCCATCGGCATGTCGCTGGGCACCCTGCTGAGTGTCTGGGCCTGTGCCCAGGTCTTCGGCATGCAGATTGCCCTGCACTTGATCGGCCCCCTGGGAGCGTCGGCAGTGCTGCTGTTTGCCGTGTCATCCGGTGCGCTGGCCCAGCCCTGGTCAATCATCGGTGGCTACCTGTGTGCCACCGTGATGGCGTTGCTGGTAGCTCACGTGCTGGGACGCACGCTGGCCAGTGCCTGCCTCGCGGCCGGCCTGGGCTTGATCCTGATGTGCTGGCTGCGTTGCCTGCACCCACCGGCAGGGGCCCTGGCGCTGCTAATGGTGCTGGCGGATCCGGCGACCATCGCCCTCGACTGGCAGGCACTGGCCCCGGTGATGCTGGGCGCATCGACCCTGCTGCTGAGCGCCCTGGGGTACAACAACCTGACGCGCATTCGTTACCCCAAGCGCCCCGCCGAACCGGTGCCAATGATCCCCGCCGACCACCCGCCCACCGACAGCCAGGCCATCAACGCCGAGGACCTGAAGGCGGCGCTGGCCGAGCTGGAGGCCTTCTTCGACGTCACCCCTGAAGACCTCGAACAGTTGATCCACGCCAGCGAGCGTCACGCCAAGCGTCGCAGCATCGGCCAGGTACTGAGCGGCCAAGGCTGATACAGCCACCAAAACCTGTAGGAGCGAGCCTGCTCGCGAGAAACCCGAGAGCGCCGCGTTGAATCAGGAGAGACGCGTCATCGTTGACGTCCATCGCGAGCTCGCTCCTCCTACAGTGCTGGCGGGCGGCATTCCGGCGTTTGCCAAAGTGACCCGCCGTTGGGCGGATAAACCCACAAACCCAGGATCAAAAGACCACAACCTCAGGACGACGTCTTGACCATCGCCAGTTCGGGGTGGCTGACCAGTTTGTCGATGTGCAACTCCGGGTCGTCAAACCAGACTTCGGTCAGGACCCGATAGTGCTCCATGTCGCGACAACGCATGCGCAGGCTGTAGTCGAAGGCGCCGCTGATCAGTTGGCATTCCAGCACTTGCGGGCACGCCCTGACCTTGGCTTCAAAGGCCTTTTGCGCGGCGCGCCCACTCTGGTTCGACAGTGCTACCAGCACCAGCAATGACAAGCCAGGGGTCAGCTTTTTCTCGTCGAGAATCGCCCCATAGCCACGAATCACCCCCAGTTGTTCGAGCTTGCGCACCCGTTCAAGGCAGGGCCTGGGTGTCAGGTGCACGAGCTCGGAAAGCTTTTGATAAGTGATGCGCCCATCGTGGCGCAGCACCTCGATAATGGCCTGGTCGATACGATCAAGCACAATCGACAGATCGCGGATATCCGCCATGTACGTCTTGCCTCACTTCAACGGCCCGAGAGAAATTACTGCAAACGCTCGCTCTGACCGGCCGGTCGGGACCAGTTGCTGTCCCCTGCTCCTCGAGCCCGTTCCACGTCAAAACGTTTATCCAGATTTTCAACGCTGAACTTGTACAGGAAACACCCCTGGCCGCGCACCCCTGTCGACCTGAAACCTCTGATGCAGACGGTTGCAAATCGATGAGCAGAATGCCCACAGACGTAACCTTCGAGGTGTCGTTCAGGGCTGCGCAAACAGCATGGTTATGCTGACGTCGGCCGATTCACAGCCGATTCTGTCGTGAATGCCCTATTCAGTTAAAAATATCGTCGACGGCAGTTTCGATATTGCAAAAATGCACACCGAACCTGCATTCATCCGGGTTGTACTTGGCAAATTTGCACTGTTACGATCGACGATCGCCCGCGCCTGGGCATTTCCATAAAGAACAATAAAAGCAGGGAGTTACCGATGACTGCTGAGGTTTTATCTACGCAGGTAAAGGCCATGGATGCCACGCGCAACGAAGTCCTGGCCGAGGTGCGCAACCATATTGGCCACCTGACCCTCAATCGCCCCGCCGGCCTCAATGCCCTGACCCTGGACATGGTCCGCACCCTGCACCGCCAACTCGAGGCCTGGGCCCGGGATTCGCAGGTGCATGCCGTGGTGCTGCGCGGCGCCGGGGAAAAAGCCTTCTGCGCTGGCGGCGACATCCGTTCGCTGTATGACAGCTACCAAGCCGGCGACACCCTGCACGAAGATTTTTTCGTTGAGGAGTACGCCCTCGACCTGGCTATTCACCAATACCGCAAACCGGTCCTGGCACTGATGGACGGTTTTGTCCTGGGCGGCGGCATGGGCCTGGTGCAAGGCGCCGACCTGCGGTTGGTCACCGAACGCAGCCGCCTGGCGATGCCGGAAGTCGGTATCGGTTATTTCCCGGATGTCGGCGGTAGTTATTTCCTGCCGCGCATCCCGGGCGAGCTGGGGATCTACCTGGGGGTCAGCGGGGTACAGATTCGCGCTGCCGATGCACTGTATTGCGGCCTGGCCGACTGGTACCTGGCAAGTGAGCTACTGAGCGAGCTGGACCAGCGCCTGGATAACCTGCAGTGGCACGATACGCCGCTCAAGGACCTGCAAGGGCTGTTGGCCCAACTGGCGGTGCAGCACCTGCCCGAACCCCCGCTGCAAGCCCTGCGCCCAGCCATTGACCACTTTTTCGACCTGCCGGACGTGCCAAGCATCATCGAACAACTGCGCAGCGTGACCGTCGCCGACAGCCATCAGTGGGCCGTGGACACCGCCAACTTGCTGCAGACCCGCTCCCCGCTGGCGATGGCCGTGACCCTGGAAATGCTCCGCCGCGGCCGCGAACTGAGCCTGGAACGCTGCTTTGCCCTGGAACTGCACCTGGACCGTCAATGGTTCGCCCGTGGCGACCTGATCGAGGGAGTACGCGCCTTGCTGATCGATAAAGACAAGAATCCACGCTGGAACCCTGCCACCGTCCAGGCCCTGGACGCCAAGCACGTGGCCAGTTTCTTCACAGGCTTTGAGCAGAGCGGGAGCTGATTCTCATGCACGATATCGAACTGAGCGAAGAACAAGTGATGATCCGCGACATGGCCCGGGACTTTGCCCGCGGCGAGATCGCACCCCATGCCCAGGCTTGGGAAAAGGCTGGCTGGATCGACGACGCCCTGGTGGCGAAGATGGGTGAGCTAGGCCTGCTGGGCATGGTGGTGCCTGAGGAATGGGGCGGCACTTATGTCGACTACGTTGCCTATGCCCTGGCAGTGGAAGAGATTTCCGCCGGCGACGGTGCAACCGGCGCCTTGATGAGCATCCACAACTCGGTGGGTTGCGGGCCGGTGTTGAACTACGGCACCGAGGCACAAAAACAGACCTGGCTGGCGGACCTGGCCAGCGGCCAGACCATCGGTTGCTTCTGCCTGACCGAACCCCAAGCCGGTTCCGAGGCGCATAACCTGCGTACCCGCGCCGAACTGCGCGATGGCCAGTGGGTGATCAACGGCGCCAAGCAGTTTGTCAGCAACGGCAAGCGGGCCAAGCTGGCGATCGTGTTTGCGGTGACCGACCCGCAGTTGGGCAAGAAAGGCCTGTCGGCGTTCCTGGTGCCCACCGACAACCCGGGCTTCATCGTTGACCGCAGCGAGCACAAGATGGGCATTCGGGCGTCCGACACCTGCGCGGTAACGCTCAACAACTGCGTCATCCCCGAAGCCAACCTGCTGGGTGAACGTGGCAAGGGCCTGGCGATTGCGCTGTCCAACCTCGAAGGTGGGCGCATCGGCATCGCTGCCCAGGCACTGGGCATTGCCCGCGCAGCCTTTGAAGCGGCCCTGGCCTACGCCCGCGACCGGGTGCAGTTCGACAAGCCAATCATCGAGCACCAGAGCATCGCCAACCTGTTGGCCGACATGCACACCCGGCTGAACGCCGCCCGCTTGTTGATCCTCCACGCCGCACGCCTGCGCAGCGCAGGCAAACCCTGCCTGTCGGAGGCCTCGCAAGCCAAGCTGTTTGCCTCGGAAATGGCCGAAAAGGTCTGCTCCTCGGCGATCCAGATTCACGGCGGTTATGGGTATCTGGAAGATTATCCGGTGGAACGCTACTACCGCGATGCGCGGATCACCCAGATCTACGAAGGCTCGAGCGAGATTCAGCGGATGGTGATTGCGCGGGAATTGAAGAACTACCTGCTGTGAAACCCTGAACGCATCGCGGGCAAGCCCGCTCCCACAAGCTCTTTAATGCTTTGTGGGAGCGGGCTTGCCCGCGATGGTGACCGTCAGAACCCAGGATTACTTACCGACAAACTCCGGCGCACGCTTGGCGATAAACGCCGCCATGCCTTCTTTCTGGTCCTGGGTGGCGAACGCCGCGTGGAATACCCGGCGTTCAAAACGCACGCCTTCGGACAGGCTGACTTCGAAGGCGCGGTTCACGCTCTCCTTGGTCATCATGGCAATCGGCAGCGACTTGCTGGCGATCAGGGTCGCGACTTTCAACGCTTCATCCAGCAGCTCATCCGACGGCACGATGCGCGCCACGATGCCACAACGCTCGGCTTCCACCGCGTCGATCAGGCGACCGCTGAGGCACATTTCCATGGCCTTGGCCTTGCCCACCGCGCGGGTCAGGCGCTGGGTGCCACCCATGCCCGGCAGGACGCCGAGGTTGATTTCCGGCTGACCGAACTTGGCGTTGTCGCCAGCCAGGATGAAGTCGCACATCAACGCCAGCTCACAACCGCCACCCAGGGCAAAACCATTGACGGCGGCGATGATCGGCTTGCGTCGGTTGGCCACCCGATCACTGTCGCTGAACAGGTCGTCCAGGTAGATCTGCGGGTAGGTCAGCTCGGCCATTTCCTTGATGTCGGCACCGGCGGCGAAGGCTTTCTTCGAACCGGTCAGGACGATGCAGCCGATCTGCGGGTCGGCTTCCAGGCCGTCCAGCGCATGGTTCAGTTCACTGACAATCTGCGCGTTGAGGGCGTTCAATGCCTGGGGGCGATTGAGGGTGATCAGGCCCACGCGGCCCTGGATTTCCAACAAAATCGTTTCGTAACTCATGCAAGGGTTCCTTGTTCAAAGATTGCGCGAAATGACCATGCGCTGGATATCGCTGGTGCCTTCGTAGATCTGGCACACCCGCACATCGCGGTAGATACGCTCCAGCGGGAAGTCGCTCAGATAACCGTAACCGCCGAGGGTTTGCAAGGCGGACGAACAGACCTTCTCGGCCATTTCCGAGGCAAACAGCTTGGCCATCGACGCTTCCACCAGTGCGGTCTTGCCGCTGTCACGCAGGGCGGCGGCGTAGTGCACCATCTGCCGGGCGACGGCGATCTGCGTGGCCATGTCGGCCAGGCGGAAGGCCACGGCCTGATGCTCGATGATCGGCTTGCCGAAGCTTTCGCGCTCGCGGGCGTAATCACGGGCAGCTTCGAACGCGGCGCGAGCCATGCCCACCGACTGCGAGGCGATCCCGACCCGGCCGCCTTCGAGGTTGGCCAGGGCAATACGGTAGCCTTCACCCTCCTCCCCCAACCGATTGGCCACGGGCACCTTGACGTCTTCGAACAGGATCTGGCAGGTGTCGGAGGCGTGCTGGCCGAGCTTGTCCTCGACCCGGGCAACCTTGTAGCCAGGCGAATCGGTGGGCACGATAAAGGCACTGATCCCACGCTTTCCGGCGCTCGGATCGGTCACCGCAAACACAATCACCACCCCGGCGTTCTGCCCGGAGGTAATGAACTGTTTGCAGCCGTTGAGCACATAGTGGTCGCCATTGAGTCGGGCGCGGGTTTTCAGGCCACTGGCATCGGAGCCGGCCTGGGGTTCGGTCAAGGCAAAGGCGCCGAGCATCGCCCCGCTGGCCAGTGGCGTGAGGAAGCGCGCCTTCTGCTCGTCGGTGCCGTACTTGAGGATGGGCACACAGCCTACCGAGTTGTGCACGCTCATGATGGTCGAGCAGGAACCATCGCCGGCAGCGATTTCTTCCAGGGCCATGGCGTACGCCAGGTAACCGGTGTCGCAGCCGCCCCACTGTTCGGGAACCAGCATGCCGAAGAAACCCAGCTCAGCCATTTGCGCAATGGCTTCCTTGGGGAAACGGTGTTCGCGATCCCACTCGGCGGCGAACGGTTTCAAGCGTTCCTGGGCAAACTGCCGGGCCGCGTCGCTGATCTGTAGTTGTTCGTCATTGGGCAGCATAGGGAATCCTTAATCCAGGCATTCAACGGCCATGGCCGTGGCTTCGCCGCCGCCGATGCAGATGGCCGCCACCCCGCGTTTCAGGCCTTTGCGGCGCAGGGCCGAGAGCAGCGTGACCAGGATCCGCGCGCCCGAAGCACCGATTGGATGACCCAGGGCGCAGGCGCCGCCGTGCACGTTGACCTTGCTGTGGGGAATTTCCAGCTTGGTCATGGTGACCAGGCTGACCACCGCAAAGGCTTCGTTGATTTCGAACAGATCGACTTCATTCAGCGACCAGCCGGTTTTTTTCATCAGCTTCTTGATCGCGCCCACCGGAGCTACTGGGAACAATCCCGGAGTATCGGCAAACGCGGCGTGGCCATGAATCACCGCCAGTGGCTTGAGACCGCGTTTTTGCGCCTCGCTGCGACGCATCAGGACCAAGGCCGCGGCGCCATCGGAAATCGAGCTGGAGTTGGCAGCGGTCACTGTACCGCCGGCGCGGAACGCCGGTTTAAGGCTGGCGATCTTGTCCAGCTTGGCCTTGGGCGGTTGCTCGTCGTCGGTGATGGTCTTTTGCTCTTTGCCGACTGTGACCTGCAGCGGGACGATTTCGGCGGTGAAGCTGCCGTCCAAGATGGCCTGCTGGGCGCGGGTGGTCGACGCGATGGCAAAGGCGTCCTGGGCCTCGCGGCTGAAGCCGTGTTCCTGCGCGCAATCCTCGGCAAAGGTGCCCATCAGGCGGCCCTTGTCGTAGGCGTCTTCCAGGCCGTCGAGGAACATATGATCGATCACGCTGCCGTGGCCCATGCGGTAGCCGCTACGGGCGCGGTCCAGCAGGTACGGAGCGTTGGACATGCTTTCCATGCCGCCGGCCACCACCACCTCGGCACTGCCGGCCAACAACATGTCGTGGGCCAGGATCGCCGCCTCCATGCCCGAACCGCACATCTTGTTCAAGGTGGTGCAACGGGTCGACTTGTCCAGGCCGGCGCCCAATGCTGCCTGGCGTGCCGGGGCCTGGCCGAGACCGGCAGGCAGTACACAGCCAAACAACACTTCTTCCACGGCATCGCTGGCCAGGCCCGCGCGCTCGACTGCCGCACGAATGGCGGCGGCGCCCAGTTGTGGCGCCGTCAGGCTCTTGAGGTCACCCTGAAAACCGCCCATGGGGGTGCGGACAGCGCTGACAATGACAATCGGATCGTTGTGAGTGGTCATGTTCATGACTCCTTATTTAGCGGCCATGCGCAAGGCACCGTCGAGACGGATCACCTCACCGTTGAGCATGCTATTTTCTATGATATGCCTGACCAGCGCCGCGTACTCGCAAGGTTTGCCCAGGCGTGGCGGGAATGGCACGCCGGCGGCCAGCGAGTCGCGAACTTCCTGGGTCATGCCGGCCATCATCGGGGTTTCGAAGATGCCCGGGGCAATGGTCATCACACGGATGCCGAAGCGTGCCAGCTCACGGGCGGCCGGCAAGGTCAGGCTGGCAATCGCGCCCTTGGACGCAGCGTAGGCGGCCTGGCCGATCTGGCCGTCGAAGGCGGCCGCCGAAGCGGTGTTGATGATCACCCCCCGCTCGCCGTCCGCGTCCGGGGTGGCCTGGGCAATCGCCTCGGCTGCCAGGCGCAGCATGTTGAAGCTGCCGATCAGGTTGACGTTGATCACCTGGCTGAAACTGCTCAGGGCGTGCGGACCGTTTTTGCCAAGGATCTTTTCGCCCCGCACGATCCCGGCACAATTGACCAGGCCGTTGAGCCCGCCAAACGCCGCAACCGTGGCCTGCACCGCAGCCTGTGCGGCGTCTTCGTTGCTGATGTCGGCGACCACGCTGTGGGCCCCGAGGCGCTCGGCCTGCGCTGCGACTGCCGCGGCGTTCATGTCCACCAGCATCACCTTGGCGCCAGCGGCGACCAGCAGTTCAGCGGTGGCCGCACCCAGCCCCGACGCACCGCCGGTGACGATAAAAACCTTGTTTTCGATCTGCATCGTTGTTTCCTTGAATTCAAGCCTTGTTGACCGCGGCCTCTTGAGCCTTGGCGATTTCCTGGTTGCGCAAGATAAAGCGCTGCAATTTGCCGCTTGGGGTTTTCGGCAAGTCGCTGACAAATTCGATTTCACGGGGATAGGAGTGCGCGGCCAGGCGCTTGCGCACATGTTGGCGCAACTCTTCGGCCAGTTCCGGCGACGCCAGGTACTGGCTAGCGAGCACAACGAAGGCCTTGACCAGTTCGGTGCGCTCCGGGTCGGGCTTGCCGACCACCGCCGCCTCGATCACCGCCGGGTGTTCGATCAACGCGCTTTCAACGTCGAACGGACCGACCCGGTAACCCGAGGTGGTGATCACGTCATCGCTGCGACCGACGAAGCTGATGCTGCCGTCCGGGTTCAGCTCGACCGTGTCGCCGCTCAGGTAGTAGTCGCCGACAAAGGCCTTGGTCGGCGCACCGTCGTAGCCGGGGAACCAGCACATCGGCGACTGGCTGCGATCGATCGCCAGGATCCCTGGCTGGCCGACGGACAATTCGTTGTAGTTGTCGTCCAGCACCACAATGCGGTGGCCGGGCGATGCAAAACCGGCAGCACCGACATGCACCGGATGCTCGAGGCCGTGGTGATTGCACAGGACCATGCCCAGTTCGGTCTGGCCATAATGGTCGTGGATCACTACGCCGAGGTTATCGGCAAACCAGCGGATCACTTCCGGGTTCAGCGGTTCGCCGGCGCTGCTGACGATACGCAGCTTGCCTTTGATGCTGCGGGCGAACTCGTCGCCGCCGGCAATCAGCAGGCGGTAGGCGGTCGGCGAGCCGGTGAGGTTGGTGATCCCGTACTTGTTGATCACCCGGCAAGTGCTTTCCAGGGTAAACGGACCGTCGTAGAACGTGATCGGGTGCCCCATGCCCAACGGGCCGGCCACACCAAAGTAGATGCCATAGGCCCAACCGGGATCGGCGACGTTCCAGAAGGCATCTTCCGGGCGCAGGTCGACGGCGTCGCGGGTGTAGCTCTGGAAGGCGACAATCGCCTTGAGCGGCACGTACAAGGCTTTCGACGGGCCAGTGGTGCCCGAGGTGAACATCAGCAGGAACGGGTCTTCACCGCTGAGCAACACCGGTTCGCACTGATTGGAATGATTGGCCAGTTCCGCCCAGAAACTGAAGTCGCCGCGGACCAGGCCCTGGCCCTTGGCACCGGTGACCGTGACGATGGTCGGGCAGTCAGGCACTTCGCTGAGTTTGGGCCGGTTCGCCGCATCGGTCACCACCACGGCCGCGCCGGAAGTGCCCAGGCGATGTTCCAGGGCCTTGGGGCCGAAGGCGGTGAACAATGGCTGATAGACCGCGCCAATGCGCCAGGTGGCGAGCACTACGATCAAGAGTTCGACGTTGCGCGGCAACAGGCCAGCGACTTTGTCGCCCTGCTTCACGCCCTGGGACTTGAGGAAGTTGGCGAAACGCGCGGCCTTGTCCTGCAGGTCGCTGAAGGTATAGGTCGCGCTGGCGCCGTCGCGCCCCTCCCAGAACAAGGCAATGCGCCCCGGCAAGGCATGCCGGTCGCAGCACTCGACACAGGCGTTGAGGGCCGTCAGCGAACCATGAAGTGCCGCATCGACCGTGTGCTGATAGTTGAACTGTGAAGTCGCAGACAGGTAATCGCGCATTGCCAGAATCCCTTGGTGTTTTTATTGGGTTGGGGGAACCTACAAAATCCTCGAAATACTCGCTCCACGGGCGGCGCGGGACAATGGTCAAAGCCATCAAGTTGCTTGACTGCTTTGGCCAAGGGGG
>Ga0247812_10000838_pt1 | contig 17698 bp, 19 predicted proteins | sample UWRJL149409B1_FD_178011 | JGI IMG/M metagenome (GOLD analysis project Ga0247812, IMG submission 178011) | Plant litter microbial communities from Arlington Agricultural Research Station in Wisconsin, United States - UWRJ-L149-409B-1 | ecosystem: Environmental > Terrestrial > Plant litter >...
AAATAAGTACCAGCTTGCTCCTAAGAGAGCAACTACAACTATGTAATTGCTCCACGAAATGTTTGTAAACATACACTCTTCATTTTATCGTTCAACATTAGTTTTCATCATCCTTTTATTTTTTTTTCAATAAGGATGTTCATCATTACGGAACAAAGAAACAATTGTCACAACTGTGCTGCAAGTCCAGCTTTTTTCTGTACCCCATTGGACTCCGATGGACCCCCAGTAAAACCTGGAGAAAAAAAATGTAAAGTTTTTGAAAAAAATAAAAGCCTCCCGATGGGAGGCTGATGTAGAACCAATTAAATATTTTCAATATCTCTAAACTAAACTATAACCCTTGAGTTAATATTCTTTTATTTTTTTAATCATTCTCTCAAGTGTCTGTATCGCTATTTCCTTATCCCGGTCTTCAGCCACATAAGCTTTGCTTCGCATTGAATCGTAGGAAAGTATATCCTTGTTAGGAGTTGATAAAAAAGGAACGATTGTCTTAAATAGTTGATTCATTGATTTTGAAATTAATATTTTTAGCTCACCAGATGCTCTTAGAATTAGCGCGGTCTGATCTGTAGATAAATGACAGACAACCTTTTCGCTTTTGTTTCGTATATGAATCGGTTCAGGCTGTTTTTTAGCTGGGGAAGTAAATGAGGATTGAGTGGCTGCGAGCTGTTGTTTTTTTTCTTGGAAAATTATTTCCTGCTCAAACCAGTCTTTTAGAACTTTTTTTAATTTCTGGCAGTTAGAATGTAATGCGATACCGTCAATAGTGCTGATTTGATTGAATTCCTTAAAATAAAACAGCAGACATTCCATTCTATCGGATACCAGTTCAAACTCATTAATTCTGCTCGAAATTGTCTGCGTATAATAATTGATAAAAACCTTGCTGTTAAAATTCATATAAATTAGTAATTCTGTAAGACTCGTAGAGGTCGCGTTCTTACTTTGGTTCTGCTTTAAGGACTCTAGCTCCTTTATCAATAGTTTTTGGTAGAGCATTTCCCGCAAAGTGATTTTCTTTTTTGGGGTGGCAAAGTAATAAAGTGAATTGAAGACAATATCTACCAGCATCTTTTCCTGAGTTTCAAAAAACAGGCTGCTTCTGAGTTTGTCAAGCCTTTGTTTCTGCTTTTTATTAAATTCAGTGAGATATGACGAAGGAATTCTAGAATCTAAACTTAAAAATCGGGTAAACCGAGACTCTATAAATGTCAGTAATTCGTCTAGTGATGACAGTAGGGCAGTGATGACTTCCATTACATCATCCCGCTGTAAATGCATAGCAGCATTTATGGTGATAAGCTGATCCCAAAGGCTGATTAGAGCAGAATGGTAATTTTTCACAAGTACTTTTATATGCTTTTCTTTGTTAAGGGAAAAAACCTGAATGGTCAGCTGGGTCTGGATTAATTGTGTCTGGTTCAAAGCTTTGTTTATAATTGCTTTGCACTGAAGGGATGTCAGTTGATTAATATCATTTTTTTTAGGGTTTAGATTTAATGTAACAACCGAATCCAGCCACTCTAAAAGATAGGTTTGAATCATGTCTTTAATTTTTTAGTGAATACAGCTCTATTTCTGAATTCAGATGACCTTAAATCAATTCCTTCAAAGCAATAATTAACATTAATTTTTTAATGCAGCTTTTTAACGAGCATTTAATCTTATGCGATATTCAGAGGGAGACATTGAAGTATATTTCTTAAAAAAAGTACTGAAAAAGGAGGTATTGGCAAATTGTAGTTCTTCTGATATATATAAAATGGTTAAATCAATATTTTGGAGCAATATTTTTGCTTCCAGAATTATTGCATTTTCTATACATTGTTTTGCAGTTATCTCCGTAACTTGTTTTACAATTTTGGTAAGGTGCCCTGTAGAAACATGAAGAGAATCTGCGTAGAATTTTACACTGTGCTGTTTTCTGCAATTGAGTTCTAATAGTCTGAAAAAATGAACTACCAATTTTTCAGTACTGGAATGCCTGATATTACTGTACCAGGATGAGATATAGTACGCTCTGGCCAGTTCATATAGGAAAAGATTAAAACTTAAAAGTAATGTTTCCTTTTTAAAGATATGCTTGTGTGAGCTTTTTGCTTTGCTATGGATCAATTTAAGTAAATTGATCAGTGGTCTCATATCTTTGTTCTTTAGAAAAATTTTGTAAACATATTGTGAAATGAAATACTCAAAATATCCAATATGCGGCCATCTTATACTATTCTCAAAGGCAAACTCTGAGGTAAAGGAAAGCAGGCAGATTTTCAATTGATGACTCATTATCAAAATTTCACAGGTAGAGCTTTTTGGTATGACGATCATTTCATTTATGAATAAATGAATTTTTCTGTTGTTAATTTGTATGCATAGGGCTCCCGAATTTATAATCAGGACGCTAAATCGATCCCTAATAAGTAATTCTTTAAAAGCAATTCTCGAGTTATATGTTTCAAAGATACACACCTGTATGCCCGAAGGATTATATTTTGATGTTCGTGTTGACAAAATAGAAGCTTTATAATTTTTGTTTTTTATGTATGCTATGAGAAGTTCTAGCCTTTTTGTTTATGGCATTATTAATTCTTAAATAATCTGGACATTAATGAAACGCAGACAAAAAATAAATTCGATATACCATTTAAAAAAAAGAGAAACGCTAATCTGCGTGGAAAATCACCTTGTATCCGCCCGTCTATCAGATAGCCGATTGTTTCATCATAGACTAAAAAATCTATGATGAAATAAAGGGACACAAGATTGAAAAGGATCAGAAAAATACAATAAGTGTATTGCAGTTTTTTTTCAGCCAATTCAGTTATATACATAGCTATTGTGTTTGTAGATTTTGAATCATAATGCCTGCTACAGTTGATTTTTTAATCGCGGTGCAAGAGTTATCGATAGCACCCTGCAGAGCTCCAGCACGATTTCCAACAGACGTTTCCCAATCTTTATCCTTTCGTTTTTTGGAATAGTACATTGAATATCTGGTAATGGATGAGGTGGTGAGAATAATTCTTTTTTCCTCAGTGCTAAACATAACACTAGATACAACAGAAGTCTCGAAGGAAATAATGGATTGATGAATAACACTATATTCATTACCCTCCCATAAAAGCATGGAAGCCATAAAATCAGAAAGACAATCTTTTGCAGTATTTGTCATTGGAGCATTTGCAATCGCCTGCTCTAATTCTAATTGGGGATCATCAATAATTTGTTGTATTTCTCCATAGCTTATAGGAAGGTTTGTTGCTAAATTTAATAGATCACTATTCAATGCTGAAATAGAATCAACTTTCTGGCTGATTTCAGCAATTGTAGTGCAGGAATGATTGCCCGTCAAATAAGAGTCCAGGATGTCATTATGTATTTTACCGGCTATATCGTAAGGGTTAGCCGGGTTTGCAGGATTGTCTGTCGTAAGCATTTTTCCTGTGTTAACGGATTTCTCTTTAAGAACTTCACTGTCCAGGGGTTCAGTGTCATCAATATTCTCACTGGTACAAGAAACTAGTAGTGATGTAATAATCACTAATACTGATAAAAGATTTTTCATGATAAATTTGTTAAATGTAAAGACTGTTTTTTTCAGTCAGTTCATTTCACCCGGGTAAGCAGAACTTTAATCGGGCACTTTGCCCAATATTTTTGCTTTTGAATTCAGGACAAATCTAGAATCAGAAATCCACCCTTGCAAAACATTGTGTGTGGATTTCCGGTAATTATGATATGGATTTTCCGTAAATACATATACGATTTTGTTTTTTAAAGTCTTTAATTATCAATATATTACGTTATATTTGAGCTGCTTTTTTGTATGCGTTAGATTGATCTTTATCCAATTACATTTTTTTCTGTTAAACTGCATTTTGAGGTCAAATTGTATCTAGTTTTAATTAAGCCTATGATCAAAAATTATCTATTATTAGTTTTTCTTTGCTTTGGTGCTCGAGTTTATGCTTACGACGTAGATCCGGAAATTTCTGATACGCTTCAATCCAGGGATTATGATTATCTTTTTGAACGTATTGAGGCTACAGTTGAAAATAAATCAAAACAGGCTTATTACCTTAAGTACTTTTTAAATAAGGCAAATACGGAGAAAAATTATGAGGAAATTGTAAATGGATATAAAAATTATTTGCACTATTCACCCGAAAAATTGAAGCTGATATATGCTGATAGTATGATTTATGCTGCCAAACGGTCGAAGGACAATGCTTTAATTGGTTCGGCTTATCTTTCCAAAGGAATTGTTTACTATGGTCAGAAAAAACATAAATATGCTCTTGATAATTATCTGATAGCAGATACTTATATTTCTAATACCGGTGATAAATACCTTATGTATAAGGTTAAGTATAACATTGGCAATATAAAATACTATCTGGGATTTTATGACGAGGCAATTTCTCTTTTTACAGAATGCAGAGATTTTTTCAAAGAAAAAAATGAAAGGGCATACCTCAATTCATTGCATTTGCTTGGCTTATGTTATAACAAGATTGGCAATTACGGTCTCTGCTCCGAAATAAACCAAAAGGGAATACAAGAGGGTGAAAGACTGGAAAATAATGAAATGAAAGCTTACTTTATTCATTCAGAAGGAATCAATCAGTATTTTAAAAATAATTATGCCACAGCTATTCAAAAAATTAACCAATCACTTCCGGACATAAATAAAAATAAGGATTTTGCAAATATATCTGTTGGATATTTCTACATAGGTAAAAGTTATTGGGAGCTGCGAAAACCCGAAAAGGCATTGTCCTATTTTATGAAAGTTGATACTATTTTTTATGACAAACAATACATACGCCCAGACTTGAGAGAGAATTACGAACTAATAATAAAATATTATAAGTCTAAAAAGGACCTGCCCAAACAGCTTTATTATATCGAAAAATTGCTTAAAGCAGACAGCGTATTAGATAACAGTTTTAGATATCTTTCAGGCAGGGTACGTAAAGTTTATGATACAAATATATTGGTAAAAGAAAAGAAAGTGATTCAAGACTCATTTAATAAAAGGAAATACAATGAGTTTATTTTTACAGGTATAGTGGTACAATTCTTTTTAATTGTCTCATTCCTTGCATATAGGAACATAAAAATCAAAAATATTTACAAGCAGAAGTTTGAAGAGTTAATGAAGCAAAATGATTCTGCTCCTAAGGCGGAGATCAAAAACGGGCATAATGGAATTGATGATATTCATAAAGACACTGTTGCCCTTATATTAAAGCAGCTGGAAAAATTTGAAAAGGACAAAAAATTTTTAGAAAAAGATTTAACTTCTGTAAAACTTGCCGCAGTCTTTAATTCCAATCCGAAATACTTGTCAAAAATAATTTACCATTTCCGGGGCAAAAAATTCCCGACATATATAGCCGATCTTAAAATTGACTACATAATTTCTTTACTCAAAGAGGATAGAAAAATGCGGAAGTATACCAACAGCGCATTGGCGGAGGAGGCTGGTTTTAGCAGCACCCAAAGATTTGCCCAGGCATTTTTTGCAAAAGCGGGATGCCCAACATCTTATTTTATAGAGGAGCTTAATAAGATATCACACTAAAATATGAATTTGATCATTTCACCAGATGATTTTAATGCTGTCTGCCTTGATCAAAAGCTTTATTAATTTTCTCTTCAAAGCTGCAGTATATAATCAGCAAAACTCTATTTTTGCTCCTTTTAATTTAATATAAATAATATCATGAAAGATTTATTACTAAAAATCAATACTGAACTTGAAATATTCAAAACAGAATCTGAATCATTATCTGAGAAAGGTGTTAAAGCAGCAGGAGCGAGGGCTCGTAAATCATCTTTAGAGATTGAAAAACTTTTAAAAGAGTTTAGAAAAGTTTCTATTGAGGAATCGAAAAAATAATAAATACTTATAAATTTAATCCCGTTAGTTTTAGCTTACGGGATTTTTTTAATCGATATTGATGGTAGAAAAATTGAAAAAATGTTATAACTACTTGGTTTTTTTATTCATCTTTTGCCCATTTAATAATTAAATCAAATGGAGTCCTTTTTTTACTCCTCCCAATTATTTCAATATCCAAAGTATTGTTTAGATTTAATCCTAAATTATATCTAAACTGTTGGTTATAAAGCTGAAAAATTGGATTAGAAGAAGGGAAATATCTACAATTTTCTATTGCATCTGTAAATAATGATTTATATCCCGTTTCTTTTTTGAGCCAGCCAAAATTGAAATTATTGTTCTTGAAAATCTGGTTGTACGGTAGATTGTAAATTCTTTCACTAATTATATAATAAAGATATAATTGATCTTTCACTAATCTTATTTTTGAAAAGTCTTCATATTTACTTGTCAATTCTATAACATATTCTTTTTGAATTTTTATTATATAATCGTTTAATTCCAATTTAGACCTGTCAAATTTTCTGGCAAATATAAGAACTGCTGGATGCTTTTTAAAAAGACCAGAATAGACCAATCGGGATTCATACGTTAGGGTATATAATGTAGTATTTAAGAGATTTCCCCAAATAATATTGAAATCTTTTTGAGAGATTTGTTTATAACCACTGTATATTTCTTTTAACATTCCTAAGTGTTTACTCTCATATTGGATGATATCTAATTCAACATCATTAAATTGAACTTCAGAATCAACAAATGGAGTTAATAAAATATTTGTAATATTTCCTTTGAAATTTTTGTGATCTTCTATTTCATGGATTAATGCTTTAGATTCAATAAATTTATTTATTAAAATAGCTTTAAAAATTTCTTCTTTTCTCTGGTCTACATTCAATCCTATCAATTTATTTTCATCCTTCGATTCTGATAAAACAACGTAAACATTTTTATCTGAAATAAGATTTTGTAAAGATGATATTAACCTTGGCCATTCACGTCGTGAATTATCGGGTGTATTTTCAATTAAATTTCTGACCACTCGGATAAAATCACTTAAATTTTCTTTAGGTTGCTCGCTAAAGGAATATAAGAGAGTTAGGAAGAAAATAATTGATTGATTTGTATCACGCTTGTTGTTTAGAAGATCCTTTAAAATGCTGTGTATCGATTCATTTTCCCACAATATATCGTTATTATAGCTCCTTACTTCTTCTACAAAATCAAATGAAAATATTAAAAATTTAAGATTATATTCTATGGAATAAACTTCACTCAGTACTCTAAAATCTAAAAAATTGGTCTCATAAGATTTTGCCCTAAACTCCGCGTTCTTATAGTACAGCATTTCAGTTAAAAAACTTAGATATGACATAAATGGGCTATCTATTATGTAAGAATTTGAACTTCTGTAATCCCATAAATTATCGACCCAATCGTATTCTATTTTATCTTTTATAATCTCTAATAATGTGTGGTTGTAGCGTATGATTTTTGTAAATTCAGATTTAAAATTCTCGAATTCAGTAAGCATTTTACCTCTTGCATTCATTCTAATGTAAAGATTCTCAGTCAACCCAAATTGATCTAGGTCTGTGAAATAAAATGATACTAAATCGCTCTTCTCACAAATTAATTTGTCAAGTAATCCTATGGGGGCATTTATTAGATTTACATTATTTGAAAAAGTATCTAACATATTGAGCATACCCGATACAGTAGGATCATTTTTCCATTCTTCATTAAACCAAACAGAATCTATAATTTCAGATTTTATATTAGATAAATCATTAAAATCTTTGATTTCTAAAAGTATTCTACAAAAATCGTGCGCCGAAGGTCTTGTTTCATAGGTAAACTTTTTTAAAACATCTTGGACTTCACTTAGACGCCCTTCTTTTACTGCCACAAAAAAATGAAATAAAAAAAGTGTTGTCAATCTTTGCTGGCCATCTAACGGAATAAATATTTTTTTCTTTTCATCTTCTATTACTTCTGTTAGAATTGAGCCGTAAACAAAATCCAGTTCTATTTTTTCATCTTCTAAAATTGATTGTATCAAATAATCATGTACAAATTTATTTCTCAGCTTCAGTACGTCCTCCGTATTTCTTCCCTGTGCATAGTCTCTCTGAATTATTGGGATTTCAATTTTGTCATAATAGTTACACAATTCCCAAAAAGTATATTTACTGTTTATCATAATTTGATTTGTGAATTTAAATAGGGCTTGAGTTTATCTTCAATGTCATCGTAGTAATTTTTTTTATCAGACTTACTCCAATAAAATGGTTGTAAATCAGAATCAGTATAATACTTTAAAAAAATATTTTTTGTTGTAATAGGGATATATTTTCCTTCCTTTTCTAATTGTAGGATTTTGTTTCTTTTGACAGGAAATATCGCATTGCTCAGCGAAGAGTTATGTTTTATTGATAACAACGATAAATTATCTAGGACGTGAATTGATTCAGAATCAAAAACTTGAATGAGATCGTTTTTTAGTTCATTAAATAATTTTTCATCAATCTTATCTTGATTTAACAAATTCACAATTCTATAGGTGTATTCTTCATTTATCAAAAATGATTCGGATATTTGCTCATCATTTTCTTGTGATTCTACATCTATAGTTTTAATATCCTTAATTACTTCATACGTGTCTTCAAGCCATTTTCTGATAGCTTTTGGATCTTTCATTTCTTTCGATTCTTGTGCATGTATATGCTCTATGCTCCAACCGCCCTCGCGTTCAACTTTTTTATATAAATTGAAAGGGAATCTATTTTTTTGAGCTGTTTTCAGTGTAGAAGATGCTACTATATTATGCAATAAAAAAATTTTCTTCAATTCTGCAGTGCCATTTTCATAGGATAGCTTGTTTAAATCAATATCGGAAAATTTAATTCGGACTTCCTCTAACGCCCACTCCTTAAAGGCTGTTTTACTACACTTTGAATTATCGATTATGTGACGAATTTCTTTTATCGGATTATCGTCTAAAGCCAGAAGAAATCCTAAATGATGATATAAGTAATCATTTTCAAACCAATACTTTAATTTTCCGAAATATTCTTTGGTTTGGTTCCATAATCTAATGGCATTATTTTTTTCTTCCGCTAAATCTTCTGATCTAATTTCCTTTTCAAACCATAAATAAGTTGAATATTTTTTTGCATTGTTTTTTGCAATTAGTTTAAAAATAAACTCTATAGTGGAGGAGGTTTCTTCCAAGTAATTACTATTGAGAAAATACCAAAACTCTTCATTTCGAAGTTCCATTTCAATTCTGTGCCATTCATTAGAAATTTCGGCTTGTCTCAATGTAGCTTCACGCTCAGTTAGTCCATGTTTTATTTTAGAAAGTAATAATGCCCTAATAAGTTCAGCATCAGTTAAGGGTATTTTGCCTATATTTAAGCGATTGAAAATATCAATCTTCTTGCTTTCAACTTCATCAATATTGTCTATTTCTTTTAACTCTTCTATCTGATACCAAATAATTTCAACTCTTTTGGTTAAGGTTGAATTAAAATCATCTATATAACCTACATCATGTTTTGTTTTATCTTCAAACCATTCTTTTACTATACTATAAGCCTGGCTCATAAAGTGAAAATCAGGACTGTCATCATTATAAGTTTCAGGCGATAGCTTATCTAAAAAAATAGTACTCTTTCCTCTTTTTTCAAATATTATTTTGTATCTCGGTCGGTTCAGATAATTAAATATTATGTTCATTGTTATCAAGCGTTGCTGCCCATCAATTACTTCCCATATATTCATACCCTGCTCATCGTCTGCAGGAACTATAACAATAGGCTGCAAACAGTACTTTTTTTCGTCAGTAAGCATAAAATTATGGATATCATCAAGCAAAGCAGAAACATGTTCGCTGTCCCAGCGGTATCCTCTTTGGTAATAAGGAATCAGATAATGTTCAAGTCTTGGATTTCTATCAGGTGTTTTATCATTCAAAATGATTTTACCCACAGGTTTTAATTCTATTATATTCATTTTTGTCTCTAGTTATTAATAGAATTAATCTTTAATTATTTTTTCACCTTTTTTACCATTTGTAGGTAAGCTTGGCCTTTTGCAATAGTCAATCTTCTTATAATCGTTTTTCATTTTTTTGAAAAAATTGTATCTAGTTTAGGTTAATAAAAAATGCCGTAAGGGGTTATTATTCTAGATATCTATCAAAACTTAATTCTATAACTCTAAGAAAATTAAATTTTAATATAGTTTCTCGTCCCATAATTTCACCTAGAGTAGCAGTAGGAAGCTCAGTGTTTATCTTTACTGTAAATAGCGATTTACGCTTGAATAGAATTTCGCCTTCATAAGTATTATTGTCAAAATCTATGATGTTGTCTACGTCAAGTACTTCAGATCCTTTTGGAATACTGATAGTTAAGAACGCTGGTTCATATTCAAAGTACGGATCCTGATAGAATTTTTGTGTATCACCAATATTTTTAGATGTAGACATATAACCATAGTCTATATATTTATCCTCCCTAAGGGTTTTTAGCATCTCACGGTAATTACAGACTCTATATACTAACAAATCTTTATCCGTCCTATTCTCAGCAAAACAAGTGTCAAGGCATTCTACCAAAGTATTTGAATTTTTAACCAATTTTAAGTTGGCGCGTAGGATTCCGTTTAATTGGAAGGTAAAGCCCTGTGTTGAAACCTCAATTTCTTCTATTTTTTCTTCTTTTGATAAGATTTCCGAGGAACTTTGAACATAACTTTTGATAGCTCTGAGTTGTGAAGGTTGTAATTCTATTTTCATTTTTTATATTTTGAAGCTTATCTGAAATTGTATTTTTAAGATTATTTTTTAAAATTTAGAATAATCATAATCATTAGATTATAATAACTCCTGGCATTTTTTCATAAACTATGGTGACTTCAAAGTCTTTAGTTTTGTAAGGTGCAACTAGCAGAACTTCAAATTGATTGCAAAAAGATGGTACCGATTGCATGTTATTTTCGTTTAGTGTTGGAAAGAAAAAATTAACATCAAAAGATGGATCGACTTGATTATTAATTAGTGTTAATGGTTGAGCAAAGCTATCGACTGACCCATTTGTGGACATAGATGTGAAATTTAAATAAACTCCATTTATGAAGTTTAACCATAAGTGTGGTGGTTTATCAGATAAAAATGGGATGTCAATTTTTAAGATTTTTACACCACTGAAAGAATGCTGACATTTAAATGTGATCTTTGGACTTGTTGGATTTAATGTAAAGGTTTTAAATTGGCTCATATGTTAGTATTTCTTAATATTCATTTAGATAAAGTAGTTATGTTGGAAGGCTGCAATAAATCTTCCACAGTTAAAAACATACTTAAAATTAATAGTACAAAACCTTTACAGTTTTCTTTTACGGTTTTCCGTAATTATATTATAATAATAATTTAACATTGTCTAGCTATCAGTTTTTCACTGAAGTTAATAAACTAATAGTTTCAGGAAGTTCATTTACGAATTTTTGATATCGTTCAATTAATTTACTGAAATTCGTTTTGATGTAAGATTGTTCCGCTTTTAAGGCTTCAACTGTGTTTAAAATTGCATTGCATGACAATCGTAGAGAACTTGTTCTCAAATCATCGCGAGTGGCAGCCAATATTAAAAGAACAGGCTTGCATAAGTTTTCTGGAAGTAAAAGAGGATTAATACTTTCACCCTTCATTTTTTTATCAATAAATTCTCTTTTAAAAATTTCATTAAGAGGCTTCAACCGTGGATCTGTATCGAAATTAAATCCTGGTTCTTGCTCAATTTCAATATGATATTGTGAAAGTTGGTCCCGAAAATCTTGTAGCAGCTTATTAAGTATTGTAGTGTTTACGCTTATACCATTCAAATAGCTGTTGTACTTTTCTTTTATCAGGTCAAAGTTAAATTTTAAAACTTCTGTATAACTGGCAACTCTATTTGTAGTTAATACGTATTCTTTATAATTTTTGTTTGCTTGTTCTTCGCTAATAATTATATTCGGTTTCCAATTTCCATACTTAAATTCAACATATTATAATAATTCAGCTTTATCCATAGAATCAAAATTTTTCCCATCTAAAGCTTCATATATTTTTAAATCTGGAATTTCAAAACTATTATCTCTAAAAGATGCATTAAAATTTTCAAGAGCTGTTTTTTGAGATTTAAGATTTTCCTCGAGGGTAATTAGCTCGGCGATCCAACGCCTGCCTGTTCGCTTAATTTTTTTTCTATTTGCAAAAAAGTCAATTACCCTATTAGCAAAAATACCTAGAAACAAAGTGAAAATAGGAATTATATATTTCCAATAATCAGCTTCTAATGTCTCTTTTATCATTATTAGTTTAGCCTCTTCTTTTACTTTTATTGGTATTACAGTTTTCTCTTTTAAGTCAATTTTTATTGTATCAATTTTTTTAGACTGTACAATAGATTTAATTTTGGAATTGCTTTCTTGAGAATACGTTTTTACAAATGATTGAAATACGGTTGCCAGAAATATTAGTATTAGTAATTTTTTATTCATATGTAATTATGTTTTGTTGTTTTACGCTTCTGTATATTATTGAGTGTATCTCTGATATTTAGTAAAAAATTTGGTCTCATATTCAGTTAACAAATTTTGACAAATATAATTTCAAGTTTAAATTTATCCGAAAAGATAAATCTTTCGAAATTGCTGCAAGCAGCAGATTAGGTTTGTTTAATTGAGTCTGCAATCTTAGTTATTCTGTCAAAGCAATCTTTTTCTGTTCTTAGAGATAAAATGTAAACTAAAAATCCCAACAAAATTAAAAGAATTGATACTACAGTAAAGACGAAAATAAAATGAAAATATATTTGAAAAATAATATTAGTCAAGCCACTAAAAATCATTCCTCCTGCAAAGTTCCAACGCATCAAATACAGTTGTGTATGTCTCTCAATAAATTGTTCGTGAAGGTCTTTCTTGTTTAAGAATGTTGTAATTTCATTCTCAAAGTCAATTACAAAAGCTATTGGATTATCGTTGCTGTCTTTAATTGGAAATAGTTTTTTCTTCAACCAACTTTCAAATTTAGAACACTCAAAAACAAAATACATTAGTGCGAATACTAAATGTCCAATTGTAAAAGCAATAATAGTCATGCCAATTGTCCAGTAAGGAATTGTCTTAACGTGTTGAAAGGTAATTGCTGAGTTAAATAAATAGTCAAGATATACAAGGTCGATTACAACTATAAAACCTGTCAAAAAATATATAAATAAATCTCTTGAAAGATGGCTGAATATTTTACTTAGTTCTGTCATAGTGCTGTTTCATATATAAGTTGCAAAATAATTCTTTTAATAATGGAAAGACCACCGTATAAATACCTGTTTTAAATTTTCATGTTTAACGTTTAGGATTTTGTTTTCAGGTTAGACTTAAACCTCAATGTCACAAAGCGACCGTTAGATGTACTGGTTTTTAGTTAAAAGATTGTCTAAATTCCAAAGGCGATAAGTTAGTTTTCTTCTTAAATAGATTGCCAAATGTTTGAGGATATTCAAAACCTAATTTATAGGCAATCTCACTCATTGACAAGTCAGTAGTAGATAATTTTTCTTTTGCTTTTTCTATTAATTTGTCATGAATATGCTCCTGTGTACTTTTACCAGTCAAAACTTTGAGCAAACCACTCAAATAATTAGGCGATACCGCTAGTTTTTCAGCAATGAATTGTACAGTTGGTATACCTTGTATGATCAACTCATCATTGTTGAAATAGTCAATAAGGATGGCTTCCAAACGATCTAAAATTTGATGATTTATTTTTTTTCGGGTAAGGAATTGGCGATTGTAAAAACGGTCAGCATAGGTTAAAAGGGTTTCGATTTGTGTAATTATGATTGTTTCGCTGAATTTATCAATGTTAGTTCGATATTCCTGCTGAATGTTTTGAATTAGGTTTTCAATAATAGTTTCTTCATTTTCGGAAAGATGCAATGCTTCATTTACAGAATATTTAAAATACTCATATTTTACAATATTTTTGGCTAAAACGGTATTCCATAAAAAATCGGGGTGGATAAGCAGCATCCACCCGGTATTTGTGTAATCATCATCGGCATAAAACGAAAAAACTTGATTCGGAGCAATAAAAAAAAGAATTCCTTCATCAAAATCATACGGTTGTTGACCATAAAAATAGTTGATATTTCCTGTAAAATTTCGTTTTAAGGAAATCATATAGAAATCAAAAACAACGCTAATTTTGCTATTGCTTGCAACAGGCTTAAAATTTTCTAAACTTATCAGGCTAATTAACGGGTGTTGTGGTTTAGAAATACCTAAAATACTGTGATATTCACTAATTGTTTTAATTCTGTACGGTGTGATATTTTCCATGTTTTATTGAATCAAAGGTTTTCCTTGCCAAGCCTGAACGAAGGTAAATGTAACAAAAACAAAATAAAGCACAGATATCACATAAACATCCCTTTTAGTATTTGCCAAAACAAAAGTAAGAAATGGAATGATTTGCAAGGCGTGCATTCCAAAAAAATGAGCCACTCTCAAATCGCCATAATTTTTACTCCAATTTAAAGCAGGTATTCCTTTGGTAAAATCTTCTGCACCAATGGTATGTTTGGAAATGTTTACCATTATGTAGCCTTCCAGCATAAAAATAACCATAATTATTAAACTTAATTTTATAGCCAAAATTATTTCGTCACCAACACTAAATTGTTGTTGAATAAAAAACAAACAGGTAATAAACAAGGTATGAATTAATATTGCAGTTATAGACAAACCCATTAAGGCAAAAATAATTCTGTCTAATGGCGTATCTATGTTATAATGCGATTTTCTGCCACGTGCTGATTGTACAATAATCATTAACAATTCAATAGATAAAAAAACGATAAAGCTACGAGAGTAAAAAGTAACTTGGCGTTGATTATCTAAATATACCAAATACAAAGCCATGGTGAATGCAAAAACACCTATGGAAATAAAAAATTTGAAAGGCTTTGACCAGGCACTAACTCCTGAAACCTGAATATCACTGTATTTACTCAACAGTAAACAAATGAATCCTCCTGTAAAGCAAAGCAAAGCGTAAAGCAGCAGAGGCTCGTTTTTATCTTTAAAAAAATTAAAAAAGTTGTCGAACATATCATTTTTTTTTATTCAGATTACTAATAGTTTAACTTGATATTAAAACTCAACGGCTGTCTATCGGAGATGAAACAAACATCTTTTATTGCTGATGGTATTTATTTGCAAATTCTTTGGCAAATTCATTCCATTTTACATTACCGAACTTTGGTACGTTTTTGTAATAGTCCTCAAATAGTAACCCGCTGTGCATACTTGCATTCATTTCGGTAATGTCCTGAGCTAAACTCTCTGGCATTGCATACTGCTTTAAAGCACTAAGCATCTGTTTATCGCTAATGGTTTCCCATTTTAGATAGGGTTTACCAATGGAATTTCCCAAAATTGTTGCTATTTCTTGACATGTTAAATCTTCACTTGCCACATACCTAACTTTTCTATAATGGCTTTCATTGGTTATTTCATCCACAATTGCTGAAGCAATATCGGTTGGCGAAACCCAGGGCATTTTGTCTTTAGCTCCATAATTAGAAATTATAAGTCCTTTTTTCCTCTGTAAAAATCCCGCCAAGCCATAATATTTAATGGTCAAAATTTTTCCTATAAAGCTTTCTAAGAAACCTTTGCCTTTTATTGACTCAACATAATCGTATAGATTGTAATAAAAACCGACAGGTCTCATTGTCGTAACAACCACATCAATTGGTAGCTCTTTGAAGACTTTCTCTGCCATAAAATGGAAGGCTAGAAGTCCATTTCCAAATTCTAAATGTGCACCAATACTGCTTAAATGAATTACACGTTTTACACCAGCTTGTTCAATAGCTTTTGTATAATTTTGTGCAAGTCTAAAAGCTTCGGCTCTGGCGTCCAGGTTAGGGTTTTCTTTGAATTTAAATGGGGGCAGCATACAATAAACAAGATCTGCATCTTTAAAACTATTGGTTAAGAATGCGACGTCTTCAATAGACCCAATTGCAGCAATCGCCCCCAAGTCTTCAATGTCTTTCTGTTTTGCTGGGTTACTGCTTATAACTGTAACCGAATGCCCTTTTTGGACTAACTCAATAGTAAGAGGTTTGCTGATATTTCCGAGTGAACCTGTTATTACGATTTTCATTTTTCTGTTTTTTAAATGTTTATACAAATTTCAGCAACATATAAGAAACAGCCTTAATTAAATCTACTATTGTTTTATGAAAATATAAGGTGAGGTTTTTTGATTTTAAAATTACATTAGATTCTTTATTCTGCGGTAAATTATAGTAAATGTTTCGTAGCTAAACGAAGTTGCGGAATTTCGGAGCCGAGAACTTTCGCTGACCGGAAAAGAAGTTATGAAAAGAATAAGTTCTAACGACCACATAAACAGCAATTTCAATTAGGTGTTGTTAGCGGTCGTTGTTTATCTTTTTAGATTAGGTTAAATCTAATTATTATTTATTCAAGTTGAATGTCCATTCTTGAAAGTAAATTATCTTTTACTGTAAAAATATGTTTAATTATTCCGTCAAATAAAATTTCTCCTTGTAAATCTTTTACTAATTGATGAAGTGTAACTTCATATTTTTGTTTAGATATTTCAATAATACTAATTGGCTCAACAATTGCATTAATTTCAGTCCATTGTCTTGTCCAATATTCTCTTATTTCGTTATGACCATTTACGTAACCTCCTTCAAAAGCTTTTGGCCACTCTACATTTTCGTGAAATGTTGATAATGCATTTGAAATGTCTCTGGAGTTAAAAGCTAAATATGCTTTTTTAATTAAGTTGTGAATTTGATTTTCCATTTTATTTTTTTTTAGGTTATTTAGCAAAACTAAAATGTAATCAAACTATATTTTGTGATCTACATCACTTTTTTGAATATAACCTGCTTAATGTTTCTCGTGATACCCCAAGATAAGATGCAAGTAATGTTTTAGAAATTTTATTATGTAAGTCTGGTTGATTTTTCAACATCATTTCATATCGTTGTTGAATGTTTGTTGTGAGAAAAGACAATAAGCGTTGTTGGGTTGTTATAAATCCTAACGTTGATTTTTGGTGGAAAAAACTTTGCATTTTAGGGAATTCGCTACATAACTTATTATAGTTTGTCAGCGAAAGGCAAAAAAGATGTGTGTCTTTGACACTCTTTAAATACATTGTTGCTTTTGATTTGGTAGAATAAGCTGTAAAATCACTTTCCCAACGATTCTCAGTAACAATAGAAAAAATAAATTCTTTGCCTAAATCATTTACAAATACCAATTTTAAAATTCCATTTACCACAAAATAACAATTTTCAACATAATCTTCTTCTACAAATATATACTCATTTTTAGCAAATGATTTTTCAGTAAAATGTGATTTAATTATTTCAAATTCATCATCATTAAGATTAACTATGGTTTCAAATTGTTTTCTTAATATTTCGAACATTTTGATCTATATAAAAAAGTTTGTGAGGTTTATTTGTTACGCTTTTTTCTGTTTCTACGGCACAATGATCTCTATTGACCAAAAATGTTTTGTACCATCTATGTAAAAGCATAACATAGAATTAATAAAAACCAAAATTATGCAATTACAGGATGCATCAATACAACCAAAGGTATTCATTGGTTTAAATATTCACAAAAAAAGCTGTACTGTTTCCATTGAAACTGATTTTTTTTTTCAAAGAACAC
>Ga0247812_10000839_pt1 | contig 17687 bp, 10 predicted proteins | sample UWRJL149409B1_FD_178011 | JGI IMG/M metagenome (GOLD analysis project Ga0247812, IMG submission 178011) | Plant litter microbial communities from Arlington Agricultural Research Station in Wisconsin, United States - UWRJ-L149-409B-1 | ecosystem: Environmental > Terrestrial > Plant litter >...
ACAGATGCAATTTCTCAAACGTCCCAATGGGACGATGTTTCTCACGATGCAATTTTTTTTCTACCAATGAGGTGTTCCGATGGAACACAATCTAAAATATCTTAACTTAATGACATTATCCGTAGGGGGGACTGCAAAAATAAAAAACCGCCTATCCCAAAAATATTGGAATGGCGGTTTTAAATTATGATGCCCGTAGATTATACGTGTAACGCTCTATTATCTGTAGCGGCCAATGCTGCTTCTTTTACCGCTTCCGCGAAAGTTGGATGCGCATGACTCATTCTTGAAATATCTTCAGCAGAAGCTTTGAATTCCATTGCTGTAACCGCCTCAGCAATTAAATCAGCTGTACGGGCTCCAATCATATGAACTCCTAAAACCTCATCCGTTTTAGCATCAGCGATGATTTTTACGAATCCGTCTAAATCTCCACTTGCTCTTGCACGACCTAAAGCTTTGAATGGGAAACTACCCACTTTGTATTCCGTTCCTGAAGCTTTAACCTGCTCTTCTGTTTGTCCAACAGCTGCAACTTCTGGCCACGTGTAAACTACACCAGGAATTAAGTTATAATCGATATGTGGTTTTTGACCCGCTAAGATTTCAGCAACCATAGTTCCTTCTTCTTCCGCTTTGTGTGCTAACATTGCTCCACGAACAACATCTCCAATTGCGTAAATATTTGGAACGTTAGTTTGTAAATGATCGTTTACTTCTACTTGTCCTCTGTCTGAAATTTTTACTCCTGCTTTGTCAGCGTTTAATCCGTCTGTGTAAGGACGACGACCAACAGAAACTAATGAATAATCTCCTTCTAAAGTGATAGTTTCTCCTTTAGCATTTTCAGCCTGAACTACAACAGCATCGCCATTTCTTTCAACTGATTTTACTTTATGAGAAACGTAGAATTTCATTCCTTGTTTTTTCAATACTTTAGTTAATTCTTTAGACAAAGCTCCGTCCATTCCAGGAATGATTCTGTCCATGAATTCTACTACAGAAACCTGAGCTCCTAAACGAAGGTAAACTTGTCCAAGCTCGATTCCGATAACGCCACCACCAATAATTACTAAGTGTTTTGGAACTTCTTTTAAAGCCAAAGCTTCCGTTGAAGTGATGATTCTTTCTTTATCGATTTTGATGAAAGGCAAAGAAGATGGTTTTGAACCTGTAGCGATTACAGTATATTTTGCTTCGATAGTTTCAGAAGTTCCATCAGCTTTTGCAACTGCAATGTGCGTTGCGTCTACAAAAGAACCTAAACCATTGAAAACAGTGATTTTATTTTTTTCCATTAAGTAGTTGATTCCACCTACGGTTTGATCTACAACTGCTTGTTTGCGTGCAATCATTTTCTCTAAATTGATTTTCACATCTCCGGAAACCTCGATTCCGTGATCTGCAAAATGAGCAATTTCTGAATAGTGATGAGAAGAAGAAAGTAATGCTTTTGAAGGAATACAACCTACGTTAAGGCAGGTACCGCCTAGTGCGTTATACTTTTCTACAATGGCTGTTTTGAAACCTAATTGTGCGCAACGAATTGCTGATACATATCCGCCCGGTCCTGAACCTATAATGACTACGTCAAATGAACTCATAGTTTGTCTATTTTATTTTTAGCGATACAAAATTAAGGAATAAAGTTTTGTTTAAAGTTTAAATCTCAATGTTTTTTGTGTGAAATTTGAGGTGAAGGTTTTCTGCCACAAAGGCTCGAAGACACGAAGTTTTTTTGGATTGTGGGTTTAACCGCAAAGTACGCTAAGAGTTACGCAAGGTTCGCTAAGTTTTTGTTTTTTAATGTCGCGAAGTCGCAAAGTTTTTTTTAAGCGAATGGTTTTATCGTTCTGTTTGTCATTTCGACGAAGGAGAAATCCTCGCGAGAAGCTCGACAAAGATTGGGTTCTCGTTGCGGAGTCACTTGCGAGGATTTCTCCTTCGTCGAAATGACATAAAATGAGAATAAAAACCTTTGTTCCCTTGTTCCTCTGAAACTCTGAACCCAAACTTAGAACCTCAGCAACTTAGTGCCTCAGAACCTTTAAAAAATTACTGTTGAATTCTTTACCTCACTAATCATAAAGGTACTTTGAGTACTTCCTATATGTTGTAACGTTGTAAGTTTGGTTACTAGAAATTCTCTGTAGGCTTCCATATCTTTTACCAGAACTTTTAGAATGTAATCGTAATCGCCGCTTACGTGGTGGCATTCTAAAACTTCGTTGAGTTTGATGACTTCACTTTCGAATTTGGTTAGGAATTCTTTGGTGTGCTGGATGAGTTTTAAATGACAGAAAACTACAAATCCTTTTTCAATTTTGGTTTTTTCTACAAGTGCAACGTAGTTTTTGATAATTCCTTCGCGCTCTAGTTTTTTGATTCTTTCGTAAACTGCTGTTACCGAAAGGTTCAGTTTTAAGGATAATTCTTTGGTTGTTTTTTTACTGTCAGTTTGTAATAAAACAAGAAGCTTTTTATCGGTGGCATCTAAGGTCATGTCTGTTGTTTATTGTATGATGAAAAAAAATCTATTGGTTTGGGTTTTATTAAACAAATTTAAATTAAAAATCTTTAAAAAGTAATTTTTATAGTTTTAAAATCTAATTATTAAGTCAATCATTGATTAATTTTCTTAATAGATGTTATTTTGAACAGATTTTCTTTTGAAAACGAGTGCCCTAGCCCAGATTGAAGACTAAAGCCCGGAGTAAAAAAGGCAAAAGTTTCTTGGGCTAAAAAAGCGACCAGAGGAAGCTCTTTTTAGAACATTAGAAACTTTGCCTTTTTTATGAGGACTTGAAACGGAAAGCTGGAATAGCTACTGAAAATTCCAAAAAATAAATTCCAAATTCCAATAGCACTGGCAATTTCAACAAACAACAAACAACAAACCTTAAACAATAAACTAAAAACTATGAAAGACTTTAATCCAGCAGATAAAATTCAGGATTTGCAATACTTTGGGGAATTTGGAGGTGTGAATCCTTCGATTTCTGACTCTTCTACTTATACTTTCCTTTCGGCGAAAACGATGTTTGATACTTTTGAAGGCAACATGGAAGGCTGTTATTTGTATTCGCGCCACTCTTCGCCAAGTAATTTGTATTTGGATCAGGCTTTGGCGGCGATGGAAGGAACGGAAACGGCAAACGTATCAGCTTCAGGAATGGGCGCTATTACACCTACTCTATTGCAACTTTGTGGTGCGGGCGACCATATTGTGTCAAGCCGAACTATTTATGGCGGAACGTATGCGTTTTTGAAAAATTTTACACCTCGATTCGGAATTGAAACGAGCTTTGTTGACGTTACAAAATTGGACATTGTAGAAGCAGCGATTACTCCAAAAACGAAAGTTATTTATTGTGAAACCGTAAGTAATCCATTATTGGAAGTGGCTGATATTGCAGGCTTGGCGAAAATTGCTAAAAAGCATAATTTGAAATTGGTTGTTGATAACACCTTCTCGCCATTATCTGTTTCGCCTGCAAAATTAGGTGCTGATATCGTGATTCACAGTTTGACAAAATACATTAATGGAAGTAGTGATACGGTTGGTGGTGTGACTTGTGGCTCTAAGGAATTTATCAATTCACTGAAAAATGTAAACTCCGGAGCAAGTATGCTATTGGGACCAACAATGGATAGTTTGCGTTCGGCTTCGGTTATGAAAAATCTACGTACGCTTCATATCCGTATCAAACAACACAGCCATAATGCGCATTTTCTGGCAGATCAATTTGAAGCTGACGGTTTGAAAACGGTTTATCCGGGATTGAAAAGTCACCCGAGTCATGAACTTTACAAAACGATGATTAATCCTGAATATGGTTTTGGCGGAATGATGACTATTGATGTTGGCACTTTGGAAAAAGCCAATGAATTAATGGAATTAATGCAGTCCAGAAACTTAGGTTATTTGGCAGTAAGTTTAGGGTTTTATAAAACACTTTTCAGCGCTCCGGGAACCTCAACTTCAAGTGAAATTCCGTTAGAAGAACAAGCTGAAATGGGATTGACAGATGGTTTGATTCGTTTTTCTATTGGGTTGGATAATGATATTCAGCGTACTTATGAGATGATGAAGGCTTGTATGGTGGAATTAGGGATTTTGTAATTTTTATTTCACAGAGATTCACGGAGCGTTTCCGCAGAGAATCGCAAAGATTTTTTTGTTTGCTCTCGCATATTTAGCAGATCATGCAGATTATTTTTTTAGAAAAGATCTGCCAAATCTGCTGAATCTGCGTGAGGAAAAATCTTTTTAATCTTTTAATCTGTGGCAAAAAATAAAAAGCCGTTCTGAATCGATCAGAACGGCTTTTTATTTATAATTTATAATTCACAATTAATAATTATCTATGCTTCTGCAGGGAAGTTCAGCTTACTATTTTTCCTACTATAAGTGAAGTAAATAAACAATCCGATTAACAACCATATCGTGAAGTAAATCCAGTTCCACACGCTTAATTCGGCCATCATGTACAGACAGCAGATTAATCCTAAAAGCGGAATTAAAGACAGGTTTTGTCTGAATGACCAAACGGCTAATCCAACCAACACGAAAAGGAAAATCCACATTGGGATTTTGTGTTTGAATAAGCTGAAACCTGATTCGTATTTTAATGAATCATCGATTGGCAAACCTTTTACCACTTCAGCATATTTAGCATCGTCGTCTTGGTATTGGCTTAATAAATTTTCTAAATCTGAAGTTTCGGCTGTTTTATTTTTAACGTCGATGCTTTCCAAATAATTGAAAACTTTAGCCGACTGTTCTTTATCTAAAGAGGTAATAATCGTCGTTGCATCGTTTGTTTGTGATTCATTATTAATGAAAGCCATTGTAGCTTTGCTGTTGAAAGCAAAAGCATAATACAACCCGGCAATCATTAAAACCGGTAAAATATACTTCGAATTTACATAAGGTGTTTTAAATTTTCCTCTCGGAATTTCAGGTTTGTTTTGTAAAACCAAAACTCCGGCGCAAACTAATACAAAGGCAAATAAGGTTCCGATACTGCATAAATCCGTTACCATTGTAAGATTCAAAAATAAAGCAGGAACTGCAACCACAAAACCAGTTACAATTGTCGCAAAAGATGGTGTTTTGAATTTTGGATGTACTGTAGAAAATTTCTTTGGCAATAAACCGTCACGACTCATGCTCATCCAGATACGAGGCTGTCCCATTTGGAAAACCAATAAAACGCTGGCCATCGCAATTACAGCACTTACGGCAATAATTCCCGACATCCATTTTAAGTTTAATTTATCGAAAACAAATGCAAGAGGATCTCCAACATTCAATTCATTGTAACGCACCATTCCAGTCAAAACCAATGCAATGGCAATATATAAAATCGTACAAATAATAATCGCCCACATCATGCCGCGTGGCAAATCGCGTTGCGGATTTTTACATTCTTCGGCCGTTGTAGAAATCGCGTCAAAACCAATATAAGCAAAGAATACGGCAGAAACTCCTTTTAAAACGCCACTAACGCCATTTGGAGCAAACGGATTCCAGTTGGCAGTATCTACATAAAATACACCCACTGCAATAACTAAAAGTACGATGCAAAGCTTTACCACAACCATTGCATTACTGGCATTACGAGATTCTTTCATACCTCTGTAAACCAAAGCTGTAATTAAAACAATGATAAATAAAGCCGGTAAATCGGCAACAAAATGGAAAGAACCTATTGTTGGTGCTGTTGTCCAGGCTGTATAAGCAGTTTGTAATCCTGTACCTAAGTTTTCGTATGTTTTTCCGCCCTGCATTAATGCTGTGGCATCTTTAAATCCGTTTGAGGCTGTTAGATAATCCATCTGAACCCATTGCGGTAAATTTATCCCGCCACTCTGGAGCAGTCCGGTGAAATAATCACTCCACGATATCGCCACCGTTATATTTCCGACTGCATATTCCATAATTAAAGCCCAACCGATAATCCAGGCAATAAGTTCTCCAAAAGCTACATAAGAATACGTATAAGCACTTCCTGACACAGGAACCATTGAAGCAAATTCGGCGTAAGCAAAGGCTGCAAAACTACAAGCCAATGCGGTAAATAAAAACAAGAAAATAACGGCTGGTCCGCCATCGGCACTTGCTTTTCCGATAGTACTAAAAATACCTGCTCCAACAATCGCTGCGATTCCAAAAGCAGTTAAATCTCTGGTTGTTAAATGTTTTCCTAATGCATTATGACCATCTGCTTCGTTTTTCGCAACTTGTTTGAGAATATCTTGTACCGTTTTTTTTCGGAATAAACCTGATAATGCCATATATGATTTTGCTTTTATAAATTAATTTATGTAGGTCTTTGCGGTTTTATTTTGCAAATAATGCAAAAAATATCCTGATTTCAAATATATAAAACCATTTTGTTTTAATTGGAATTATTTTTTGCCACTAAGGCGGTAAGGCACTAAGTTTTTTTAGCCACGAATTTCACTAATTTCCACGAATTGTTTTTTGCTACTAAGGCTCTAAGGCACGAAGTTTTTTTTGTAACCAAGCTTAGTAGGAATTATTTCTCTCGAAGATTGCGCAGATTTCTATTTCACTAATTAAATAGATTTCTACAGATTTATTTCATATCAAATTAAATCTGTCAAATCTGCTAAATCTGCGGGAAACAAAATTTCAGCGCAAATCCGCCTAAATCCGTGTCATCCGCGTGCCATCTCTCATTTCAAATGTATTCCTATTTTTTTCACAAATTAGAAAAATTCTCACAGTTTTTTGCTACTAACCTAAATAAGAATCTTTTATCTTTTTTTTTACATTTGTTACACCATGACAAATGTAAATCACACACTAAAATTTATAATTATTTTTGAATGAGCATTTTACAAGAATCACCAATGTAATATTTCTCAAAAATCACCTATTAACAAACCACTACTACTATAAAACCAAACCACATGGAAAAAATCTCAAGACGATCGTTTGTAAATAAATTTGGGGCTGGCGTTGGAGCCTCCGTCATTATAACGACACTACCTTCTTTTTTAACTGCACCCGATCCTGACAAAATACCTTATAGCGGAAAAAAATTAAATGTCGCGCTCTGCGGATTGGGAGTTTATGCTGATCTGGTAGCGAAAGGTCTTCAGGTTTCCGAATACTGTACGCTTGCCGGAATAGTTACCGGTACTCCTGAAAAAGCGACCAAATGGAAAGCGAAATACAATATCCCCTACAAGAACATCTATAACTATCAAAATTTTGATGAGATCGCTAACAACAAGGATATTGACTTAGTGTATGTGATATTGCCAAACAGCATGCACAAAGATTTTGTTATTCGTTCTGCCAAAGCCGGCAAACATGTCATTACCGAAAAACCCATGGCAATTACGGTCGCAGAATGTGAGGAGATGATTAAAGCCTGCAACGATAATAAGGTACAACTGGCCGTTGGTTACCGTTTGCATTATGAACCAACACACATGGAAATTAAACGATTGGGGCAAGAGAAAGTTTTTGGAAAAGTACGCTATATAGAAACATCCCTTGGCTATAAAACCTATGATACTATTGCCAAAAAACCTGTCGATATAAATGATCCAAAGGTATGGAGGTTAAATAAAAAATTATCCGGCGGTGGTCCCTTAATGGATTTGGGAATTTATTGTATTCAGGCAAGCCGTTACATTTTAGGAGAAGAACCAATCGCTGTAACAGCGCAATTTGGAACCGTAAATGATAAAAACAGATTTTCAGAAACAGAAGAAAGTATTTCGTGGCAAATGGAATTCCCAAGCGGTGCGATGGCCAATTGCAATTCTTCTGTAGGTTATTATATCGACCGAATTTATGCCACTGCAGACGAAGGTAATTTTCAGTTAAGTCCATCTTTAAGTTATGGCCCGTACGAAGGAAAAACTTCAAAAGGCCCGCTAAAATTCCCTGAAATCAATCAACAGCAAACTCAAATGGATGAAATCGCGAAAGTACTGTTAGAAAACAAAAAACTCCCAAGCCACATCACCGGCGAAGAAGGTTTAAAAGATATTAAAGTCATAAACGCCATTTACAAAGCTGCTGAAACTGGGAAGAAAGTCTCACTAAAGTAGTTTTGCCACAAAGGCTCTAGGACACAAAGTTTTTTTGCCACGAATTTCACAAATTTTCACGAATTTTTTGTTTCTAATCTTTGATAAAAAATCTGCTCAATCTGCTCAATCTGCGTGAGAAAATAATTAGTGAAAATTTGTGTAATTTGTGGCAAACATTTTTTTACTTCAAACAAGCTCTCAAAATACTAACCGGATGCTGTGCTTCCCTACTCGTTCCATCATAAATTTGATGGCGACAGCTGGTTCCTGCGGCGGCGATTTTTACATTTTCTCCGGTGGCACGCACTTTTGGGAATAAAGTATCTTCTCCCATTTGCATACTCACCTGATAATGTTCTTTTTCGTAACCGAAAGATCCCGCCATTCCGCAGCAACCCGAATTATAAATCGTAACCGTATTATTCGTTGGTAAATTCAGCATGGCGAAAGTCGCTTCAACAGAACTTAATGATTTCTGATGACAATGTCCGTGAATCTTGATTTCTTTCTTTTCATCCGAAAATGAATCCGGTGTAATTTTACCGTCGATAATTTCTTTTTTAAAGAATTCTTCAATGGTAAAAGCATTTCGGGATAACTTCTCCGCTTCTTCCTTATCATCTGCCAGGCGAAGATATTCATCCCTGAAAGTTAAAATGGCAGAAGGTTCAATACCAACCAAAGGCGCATTGCCTAAAACCAAATCTTTAAAAATGTTGACATTTTGATTGGCTATTTTTTTTGCTTCCTCCAAAAAACCTTTAGATAAATACGCTCTTCCACTTTCTTCATGGTCAATAACCAGAACCTGATACCCTAATTTAGTTAATAATTCGAAAGCATCGATTCCTATATTTACATCATAATAATTGGTAAATTCATCTACAAACAAATACAATCTTCCGTTCGGAAAATCCGTAACTGGAGGTTTTTGATTTTCATGCCATTTTCTGAAAGTCTTTTTCGCCAAAAGCGGCACTTGTCTTTCCGGTGCAATTCCCATACTTTTTTTAACGAAGGACTGATTCGAAATAAAGTTGGTTATCGACGGAAACAAACTTCCCATTTTATTCAGTTTTGCATTGTGTGCAAAAATCTTATTACGGGTTGAGAAACCGTTTGCTTTTTGGTATTGGTATAAAAATTCGGCTTTTAGGGTAGCAACGTCCACATTACTCGGACATTCGCTGGCACAGGCTTTACAGCTTACACACAACTCAAAAACTTCGTATAATTCTTTCTGGTCAAATTTATTTTCTTTCTCCGAATACGTCAAATATTCACGCAACGCATTCGCTCTCGCACGCGTCGTTTCTTTTTCATTTTTGGTCGCACGGTAACTCGGACACATTGCTCCTCCTGCCGATGGTAATTTTCGGCAATCTCCGGAACCGTTGCATTTCTCGGCAGCACGCAAAATCCCTAAACTGTCTGAGAAATCCTGAAACGTTTTAATATCCGGTTCTACCCTTCCCGAAACCACACGATGGTTTTCATCCATCTTTAAAGCGTTCACAATCTTACCGATATTCAAAACCGAATTCGGGTCAAAAGCCAATTTAATGCGTTTCAGCAATTCATAATTCGTCTCGCCAATCATAAACGGAATAAACTCCCCGCGCACAATTCCGTCGCCGTGTTCCCCGCTTAGCGAACCTCTGTATTTCTTCACCAAAATCGCCACATCGGTCGCGATGGTTCTAAAGAGTTTTAAGTCAGATGTTTTCTTCAAATTCAAAACCGGACGCAAATGCAGTTCGCCCGCACCCGCATGCGCATAATAAATCGCGCCTTGTCCGTGGCGTAACATCATCTCCGAAAACTCTGCAATGTAAGCTGGTAAATCGCTCAATTCAACCGCAGTATCTTCAATAGAATCGGCTGCTTTGTCGTCTCCAACAATACTTCCCAAAAGTCCGAGGCCGGCTTTTCTCAATTCGTTTACTTTTTCAATATCGGCTCCGTAAATTTTTACGAGTGCGTAGCCAAAGTTGTTTTTCTCTAAATCGGCAACTAAAGCATTTGCCTGATTTTCGGCATCCTGAGCATCGTGCGAAGCTACTTCAAACATCATAATCGCTTTCGGTTCTCCAACCAAAAAGAAACGGTTTTTAATATGCTCGCGATTCGTTTTGGTACAATCCAGAATCGTGTCGTCGATCATTTCTGCGGTGTACAAATGATGTTTCATCGCCACCACAACAGATTCCAGCGATTCCTGAATACTGTGATAATGCGCTACAACCATAATATTATTCGCCGGCGGTAAATCGTCTACTTTTAAGGTAATTTCATAAGTAAAGGCCAAAGTTCCTTCGCTTCCGCAGAGTAATTTTCCGAGATTTATGGTTGGTTCCGTTCCGCCAAACAAATCCGATTTTAAGAGAATATCAACGGCATAACCTGTATTTCTTCTGTGAATTTCCGGTTTAGGAAACTCTTTTATAATTTCATCCTGCGTTGCTTTTACCGAAAGTTCGTCGTAAAGGCTTTTGTATATTTTATTTTCTAAAGAATCTCCTTTGGTTTTTTCGATAAATTCCGCCGAAGTCAGTTCCTTAAAAACCACTTCCGATCCATCGCTCAAAATCGCTTTGATCTCCACAATTTTATCGCGCGTCACGCCATAGCGAATCGAAGTCGTTCCCGAAGAATTATTACCCACCATTCCGCCAATCATACAGCGGTTGGAAGTCGAAGTATTCGGGCCGAAAAACACGCCATGGGGTTTCAGAAACAAATTCAGTTCATCGCGAATCACGCCGGGCTGAACCGTAACAGTTTTTTTTATGGGGTCGAAATTCAGGATTTTGGTAAAATTCTTCGAAACATCGACCACAATTCCGTCGCCCACCGTTTGTCCGGCCAGCGAAGTTCCCGCCGTTCTTGGCGTAATCGAAATTTTATGCTGCGCCGCAAACCTGATTATTTTACTAATATCTGCGATCGTTTTAGGCACCGCAACCGCTTTTGGTTTAATCCGGTACACCGAAGCATCGGTCGAATAAAGTGTTTTATGAAGATCATCGTATAAAAGTGTTCCTTCGAGCGTTCCGGCGAATTGCTCTAACTGAGATTGGGTCAACATGTAAATGGTTCGTTTTAAAAAAAATATTCCTCAAAAACTGAGACAACAAATATAAATATATAGCATGGTAAAATGTTACTAATTGGCAATTTATGTAATCTTCTCCCCCTTATTTTATAAAATAAAAGCCAAATTCTGTAAACGTCGAAATTTTGAAATCGCTAATTTTAAGATTTTACATTTTTACGCCTTTTACAATTATGGAAAATTTTCTGCAAGATGTCTTTAAACACTTAGAAACCTATTATTACAGCATTGTCGATCTTACACCAAAGTTTATTCTCGCCGTCGTCGTAATTCTCGTCTCCTGGTTTATCGCAACCCGCGTAGGTATTTTTGCCGGAAACCGACTCAAAGTAAGAATGCACGACCGTCTTTTGGCGACTTTTATTGCGCGCCTCATAAAATCTGTCCTTATTATTATTGGCGTTCTCATCATGTTCAAGATTATTGGTCTTGACGGAATCGCACAAAGTATGCTTGCCGGTGCCGGAATCTCGGCTTTCGTAATTGGTTTTGCGCTTAAGGATATTGGCGAAAATTTCCTTGCCGGAATTCTGCTCGCATTCAAACGGCCTTTTTCTATTGGCGATATTATCGAAAGCAACGGTGTAAAAGGCGAAGTCATCAACCTTAACCTTCGTGATACCGAAGTCAAAAGCGACTCGAAAATCATTTATATCCCCAACGCACTTTTAATAAAAAATACGCTCATCAATTATAACAGCGCCGGATTTCTCCTCCAGACTTTTACCGTAGGACTTGAATTTGGTTCTGATTACAATCATGCTATCGCACTCGTAAAAGAAGTCCTGGAACGCAACGACGAAGTAACCGACAAAGATCATAACGATTCGGCTATAATTACCGATGTCACCGCCGGCGTCGCTCAACTCAACATTCGCTACTGGGTTCAAACCGGCACCGCAACCAACAAAGCCGAAAACCGCTCCAAAATTATTTCTGAAGTGCTAAATACCTTAAAAGAAAATGGATTTGTTTTGAAATAGTTTTTTTTTGAAGGGACAAAGGTTCATAGCTACAAAGGAACAGAAGTTTCTTCTCTACACGATTGTCATCCTGAGCGAAGTCGAAGGCTTTTGAAAACAAAACTCAAACATTCCCGAAAATGCAAAGTTTGAAATTCAAATCTAAATCGAAAATGCTATTTCCCAAAGGATTCTCCAATTATCGCTCTGCGAAGTCTCCCGATTTCGTAGCGACAACGATTGGTAAATACAGTTATTTAAAGTAAAAGAATATTGGAACGGGTACGAAGTCGTGAGACTTCGTACCCGTTCCAATATTTCACGTTTCGGGAAGACTTCGGAGAGCTGGGGTTTTAAATCCTTATTTGAGTTTAGAATAGGATTTGATTTTATAATAAATAGAAAAACCTAGGTTTTAAAATGATCGAGGTTTTTTGTTTGATTTCGTTATGGGCACGAATTGTAAATACTCGCTATCGAGGTTTTCGAAAATTATTTTAAAAAATCATTTCTTAATTTAAAACTTGAATCTTTTATAATTTGAATCAATTCGATAGTATACTCATAATTATTATTTAAAAGCTCTTTAAATCTTTCGTTATTAGATTTTAAATGATCATATAAATCAATACATTTTCCTGACTTTACCCATAAATTCCCTGTATTATCATCGAAAACAACACCTTTATGATTCCACTGAGTAAGCAATTCTGAAAGAGGACTTAAAAGTAAATAGTGTTGTGCAGAAATCATTTCTCTTTCACTATATTTTCTTAAATTTAGAGATTCTTGGTATATTCTCAATAACTCTGGAAATAATGGATTACTTTCTTTTCTCATCTTTTCTAAACAATCGCCTAATAAAATTGCGCATTCATTTACCATATCAGAAAATTTTACTTGAAGTTGATTATCAAGCTCAAATTTATTCTCTATACTTTCATAATTTTGATCAAAAATATCATATATAAGACAACACGAATCAAAAATATTTTTAAATTCATTCATAGTATTTAATTTACTTTCTTTAGAATAAAACATTAAGTATGAGAGTAAATAATTTTCTGCATTTATTTCTTTTGCAATTATTTTTAAATCATATGTCGGAGATTTAGATAGTGGGATTGAATTAATTTCTTGCTTCTTTAATTCATCAATTAAATTTTTTAGGTTAGAGTTTTGAGCTTCTGCATTATTAATACAATTTAATATTGTTATAGCAAAATAGGTCAACTTATTTTTTAAATTTTCTTCCTTCGTTGATATATCTTTTTTATTATCAATTATAATTTGACGAAAGAATATTAAATATGCAAATACTCCACTTATAAAAGCAAGAAAAAGAGGAAAGAAAAAATCTTTAATAACATTATATAAAAATGCATTCTGAATTTCATTAATTAAAAGTGATATCATTTTGATAATTCTTATTTATGTTTTTAAAGTTATTCCATTATTTTTCCTTACATTTTAATTTCAACAACTGGAGAAATTAAATTATCTTTTTTATTATACCAATAAACAAATTGCTTCAACATATTTTCGTCTGTTTGATGTTGCTTCAATTCATTATATTCATTAATTTTAGATAAATCCATCTTTAAAACTTCTCCAATTTTTTTATAGATAAAATTAGTATCTAAGATTCTTTCAAACCAATCATATGTATCTTTTCTTAAATCCCCAAAATAAGGAACTGGATGCGAAGAGCTGTGAGTGTAACCAACAAACCCTTTTAATAGAAAAATAACAGATTCAGGAAAAACACCTAATTGCTCTTCAACATAGTCTTTTAAATCTTGTTTATCAAAACTATAAGCCCATATATTTATTATGATATTTGACTCCGACATAAAAGATTGCCAGATTGGTTTGTTCGATGAAAGAGATTTAGCTCGTGATATTAAATTAGAAGACAATTCTACATATTGTTCCTTTGTAAACATATCACTTCTCTCTTCGTTAATTACATCACAATCTGAAAAAATATCAGCAGCAAATTGAAATGGTATAGTATTATTAATTACCCATTTGAGCAATTCAAATTTTGCATTTTCCACAACTTGATTCCTTAAAAGTTGAGAGATAAAAACCGAAGCTTGAGAACGTGGATTTGTAAAACCTTGAAAAGAACCATTACCTTCAGGAAATCGATCCCCAAGTTGTGCAAATACTTTAATTAGAGAAATTGAAACATCACTTTCCATTGTTTTTTCTTTAAAACGAAATTTTTGAACAAAATTTGCAGGAGTAGATGATTCCATCAAGCTAATAGCCTCTTTTAAATTCTCTTGAAGATTCCTTTTTATAATATTTTCCAAAAAAGTAGAAAAAGCTACATCTGAAATATCTCCTTTAATCACAACATAGGAAAAATACCTGTTAAAATATTGATTTGTAGAAATTCTTTTATAATTATAACGTCTTTCTTCATTTCCCATACCATACTTATTGATTTTCAAAACTTTATGAGTACTTGGAAATAAATCAGCTATTGCATCTTGTACATTTTTTATTTCGTCCGAAGTATATAGTTTACTACAATTATCAAACATTTTTTTAAATTTATCACTTTTTGTTAAATTTACTGCAGAAGTTGAAGATTGTTCATTTGGATATGTTCCAATAAAATAATCTGGCTGGTCTCTAATGAAATCATAAAATTCTGGGTAAAATACTCTAAATGCTTCTATCAGAAGTAAATCAACATAATTAACTTCTCCTTTAAGAAGTGGCAAAGAAAATGAAAGTGAATTACCATATCTTACTGCTAAACGAGGGGTGTTTAATCGCAATAAAAAGTTTGATGAAAATTTTTTAGAAAATTCGCTTTCTTCTTCTCCTGTCAAAACAATTTCACTTGATTCTAAAGAATGATTTACAAGTGCAAAACAATAATTTATTAAAGCTGTTTTTTGAGCTAGTGGTAATTTTAAAGGTATCTGAATAATTTTTTCCAGAAAATTTAAACCTGCTTTTTGATCTCCTATCCCAAATCTTTCAGCAATCGCAGCAGCAACCATATTTTCGTCAAATGATAAAACATACGTTGTATAGGCAAAATCTCCCGTAAGTTTAACCAATCTAAATATTGCATGAATTTCATTTTTTTCTAATCGATCAATGTCATCAATGAAAATCACCACTTTTTTCTGATTATCCTTCAACAGGTTTTCAATCCTTGTCTTTAACTTTTCAATATTGTTATCAGAAATAGCTTTTCCAATTGTTTTTACAGCTTCGCCTGCTCCTAATATAGAACCTATTTGTGCATATTCTTGGATTAGATCTCCTATAGCTTCCCTATCTGTTTTTAAATCACCTTTTTTTATATTATACCATTTAGATAATTTATTTTCCTTTTTTGCATGATTTTCATCTACCAAACTTTCCTTCAATTCAGTGGCTAGTGCATTAAAAAATGATGTAAGCAGAGTCATTTCGTCCGTGAACCTCCAAGGATTAAATGTAAAATGAATTATATCTTTTTGATGTGAATCAAGCTCTTTTTTAATAAAATTAAGTACAGAAGTTTTACCTTCTCCCCAAGCTCCATAAAGCCCAATTACAATACTATCTATACTTGTTCTATTAACAATTGTTGCAGCAATTCTTTTTGAAAATCCATAACGTTGAAACTTATCCTCCTTTTCTTCATTGATTGGTTTGTCTGCTAAAAAATTTTCCATATTAAAATAATTTCATGTATTAAGAGTATCGGCTAATATATAATTATTTATTAAGAACTATTACAAGTGTTTTTACGCAAAATTTTGAAATATATCCAACAAGTGAGAAAAAAATAAATCCCCAACTTTCCCTAAATTTATCCCCAAATAAATCCCATTTTAGCATTACCAAATACAACACTTCCTTAAACCTCATTTTAGTGAATAAAAATATAACCGCCCTTTTTGAAATAGCTCAAAAAGAGACCCGAAAAATAATAGGTTTAATGTCCGGAACTTCGCTTAACGGATTGGATATTGTGCTTTGTTAACTTATTTCGAATACTAAAAAAAGAAAACAGATTCTACCCCTTCCCCCAAATCCTCGTATTCAAATCCAGTTCATGAACAATGTCATGCATAAACTGAACAATCGAAAGATCATCGGTAAGTAAATCGGGTACTAGAAGCGACGAATGTATAGGCGCTTCGAAGTAATTGTTGCTTAACGGGAAAGCGATATACATTTTTGAACTTATAAACGAAAGCGAAATCGTTTCGTCGGATTTATTGTTTAAGTCCAAAATTCTTTCCATCATGGCGGGCGTTAAGATATATCTCGCCTCGATTTGATTTCTGGAATAGGTAACAAACTGATTGTCGAAATTGGTATTTTCTAACTGTACAATTTCGGTATTTCCAAAACTGAAAATATTTTTAGAAAACCATGCGCCAACCGTATTTCCAAAGCTTTTTGGCCTGACAACTGTCGAAACCGTGAAGTTTTTATTAAAGTCGGCTACAAAAATAATTCCTTTAAAAATGGTATGCCATTCGGTACGCGTTCCGTTTTTGGTTTGCGTTTCGGTTTTATATTCGGCGTGAACTTCTGCAAACGAGAAAGAAGTTTTATCGACAGTTCCGGTTATTAAATCCTGTGTTTTATAGCGATCCGGTTCTGTTGTAAAAAGATCCGAATTTATAAATTCACCTTCCGTAAGTCCGCTTTGAGGAACAAAGGTGAGACTTTCGTTGATCTTTTTTAATGCCGTTGCTACAACATTCATTTTATAAGCTACTTTGTATTTTCGTGCGTCATCATCGATCTGAAAAAGCATTACAACACCCACAATTATCGGAATCAAACTTAATATAACAGCCACCGTTGCAGCTCCTATAATCAAACCGCCCACGATAAGCAATGCCGCAATACCAAATACGGTATAACAAACGGTATAAGTCGACGCAATTTTTTTACGGTCGACTTCTAATGTATTCAAAACCTCCTGCAAAGCGGGATTATTACTAATTTCTGAATCCATTAGCGATTAAAAAGCTCTTTTGCACTAATATTTTTACGCTCTTCTTCGGCTGTTGCCAAAACTTCAATTGGGGTATAACTCAACATTCCGGCAAATAAATTACCCGGAAACATCATGATCGCGTTATTAAAATCTGTTACTACAGCATTATAAGTTCTTCTGGCAGCGGCAATTTGCTCTTCGCTTTCTGTCCAGGTGGTTTGCAAATTAGTAAAACTTGCGTTTGCTTTTAAGTCAGGATAATTTTCGACATTTACCATTAAACCTCTTACGGTAGTGCTCAATTCAGCATCAAGACTCGCTTTTTCGGTATCAGTAACCGAACCGGAAGTCGCTTTGGCACGAAGCTCAACGATTTTTGTTAAAGTACTTTGTTCGTAATCGGTATATTGTTTTACAATTTCAACCAGATTTGGAATCAAATCAAAACGTTTTTTGAGCATCACATCAATAGCCGAAAAAGCATTTGTTACCTGATTTCTTTTTCCGATAAGGGAATTATAATAGAATATCCATAAAAATATGAAGATGATAATGATGG
>Ga0247812_10000841_pt1 | contig 17684 bp, 12 predicted proteins | sample UWRJL149409B1_FD_178011 | JGI IMG/M metagenome (GOLD analysis project Ga0247812, IMG submission 178011) | Plant litter microbial communities from Arlington Agricultural Research Station in Wisconsin, United States - UWRJ-L149-409B-1 | ecosystem: Environmental > Terrestrial > Plant litter >...
AGGAGGCCTGAGTGCCCAAGACCGTCATCACACCGCCCGGGACTGTCACCCCGATCGCCCCCTTCTCGCCCGGTACGATGGCCGACGGCGTGGTCTATGTCTCGGGCACCCTGGCCTTCGACAAGGACAACAACGTCGCCTGCGTCGGCGACGCCGAGGGGCAGACGCGGGTGGTGCTGGAGACCATCAAGTCGGTGATCGAGACCGCCGGCGGGACCATGGACGACGTGACCATGAACCACATCTTCCTCAAGGACTGGGCCGACTACGCCGCCCTGAACAAGGTCTATGCCGAGTATTTCCCCGGCGACAAGCCGGCCCGGTTCTGTATCCAGTGCGGGTTGGTGAAGCCGGACTTCCTGGTCGAGATCGCCACCATCGCCCACATCGGCAAGACGTGATCGAGGGCGTGGCCGACGGCCTCCATTTCGAGGTCCACGACGGCCCGGCCGGCGCGGCGGCGGTCATCCTGTCGGCCGGTCTCGGCGGGTCTGGCGCCTTCTGGGCGCCGCAGATGTCGGCCTTGACCCAGGCCTTTCGCGTTATCCTGTATGACCACCGCGGCACGGGCCGCAGCGACCGAAGCCTGAAGCCCGATCACTCGGTCGCCGCAATGGCCGAGGACATCGTCGCCGTCCTCGATGCGACCGGGACGAGCAAGGCCCATCTCGTCGGCCATGCGGCGGGCGGGAACGCCGGGCTTCAGCTGGTGCTCGACCATCCGGATCGGCTGGACAGGCTGGTCGTCGTCAACGGCTGGTCACGGCCCGACCCGCACGTCGCCCGCTGCTTCGCCGCCCGCACCCGGTTGCTGGAGGCCCTTGGTCCGACCGCCTATGTCGAGGCGCAAGCTCTGTTCCTGTATCCGCCGGACTGGATCAGCGAGAACGACGCCCGACTGAAGGCCGAGGAACCGCACCACGTCGCCGCCTTCCCCCGCCCCGACGTCATGCTGGCCCGGATCGAGGCCCTGCTGGCCTTCGACATCGACGACCGGCTGGGCGCGATCCCGCACCCCGCCCTGATCAGCGCCTCGGCCGATGACATGCTGGTTCCACCCCGGCTGTCGCAGCGGCTGGCCGACGGACTGCCGAATGCGAGGCTGGATGTGGTCCCGTGGGGCGGTCACGCCTTTACGCAGACGGCCGCAGATGCGTTCAATGCCACGCTTGTCGCCTTCCTCCTCGGCGACCTCTGAAGGACTGCACCATGGAAGTCGGCGTCTTCATCCCCATCGGCAACAACGGCTGGCTGATTTCGGAGACCTCGCCGCAGTACATGCCCACGTTCGAGCTGAACAAGACGGTGGTCCAGGCGGCGGACCGCTACGGCCTCGACTTCGCCCTGTCGATGATCAAGCTGCGCGGGTTCGGGGGCAAGACCCAGTTCTGGGAACACAACCTCGAGAGTTTTACCCTGATGGCCGGGCTGGCGGCCGTGACCGAGCGGATCAAGATCTTCGCCACGGCCGCGACCCTGACCATGCCGCCTGCGATCGTGGCCCGCATGGCCTCGACCATCGATTCCATCGCGCCGGGTCGGTTCGGCATCAACCTGGTCACCGGCTGGGCCGAGGCGGAGTACAGCCAGATGGGCCTGTGGCCGGGGGACAGCCACTACCAGGACCGGTACAAATATCTCGCCGAATACGCCCAGATCCTGAGGGACCTGTTCGACACCGGGGTGTCGAACTTCAAGGGCGACTATTTCACCATGACCGACTGCAGGGTCAGCCCGCGTGCGGCGGAAACCAAGCTGATCTGCGCCGGTTCGTCCAACGAGGGTCTGGCCTTCACCGCCCAGTACGCCGACTACTCCTTCGCCTTGGGCATGGGGACCAACACCCCGACCGCCTTCGCCAGCGTCAGCCAGAGGCTGATGGACGCCAGGGCGAAGACCGGCCGCGACGTCAGCGCCTATATCCTGTTCATGGTCATCGCCGACAAGACCGACGAGGCCGCCATGGCCAAGTGGGAGTTGTACCGCGACGGCGTCGACAAGGAGGCGGTCAAATGGCTGGTCGGCCAGGCCGCGGCCAATACCTCCGAGGACACCAACACCAAACAGCTGGCGGCCGAGAAGGCGGCGGTGAACCTGAACATGGGGACGCTGGTTGGGTCGTATGCGTCGATCGCCCGGATGCTGGACGAGGTCGCGACCGTGCCCGGAACGGCGGGCGTGCTGCTGACTTTCGACGACTTCGAAGAAGGCATCGAGGCCTTCGGTCAGAAGATCCAGCCGCTGATGGAATGCCGCAAGGGCTGATGGGTCTGGCGAAGACCCGTTTCCTTTGATCAGCAGTGTCTGTGCGATCGCGAGCGGACTTGTCGACAACCCGTCCCAAGGCCGAAACACGGGCTGGACAAGGAATCCGCTCGTGAGCAGAAATGCCCGGCTTTCGCGAAATCTTCGCGGATTGGAGGAGCGGGGAACACAATGCCCGACGAAAACCTGATCGTGCGCGAGGACGATCTGTCCGGCGAGCCGACCCGCGATCTCGTGCGATTTCACCTGGCCGGCATGTTCGCCCATTCGCCGGCGGATCAGGTCCATGCCCTGGACTGGAGCGGGTTGCTGGCTCCCGGGATCACCGTCTGGTCCGCATGGAGGGGTGAGGCGATCGCCGGCATCGGCGCCCTGCGGATGCTGGACGACGGCACAGCCGAACTGAAGTCGATGCGCACCCACCCCGACCACCTGCGATCCGGGGTCGCCGCAGCGATTCTGGAGCATATCATCGGCGTGGCGCTACGGCGGGATCTGGCCCGGCTCAGCCTCGAAACAGGCAGTGGCGAGGCGTTCGAGCCGTCACTGGCCCTCTATCGCCGCCGCGGCTTCGTCGATGGCGCGGCGTTCAGCGACTATGAACAGACTGATTTCAACCAGTTCCTGCACCTCGACCTGCAGCGCTGAACCCTTCCCTCCGGGGAGAAGGGTTCAGCCGCCGTGATCAGTCCTCGCCGTGGCTATGGCTTGCGGTGACGGCGACACCGGCCGGACCCGCCTCGCCGTCCGCGCTGGCGAACCAGAAGGGTTGACGCGGACGCTGGCGACGACCGACCTCGTTCATGTGGTTGTCGTACACCCGGCCGTTGGCGACCGTGTAGGCGATCGAGGTCGTGTTGCGGATGTTGTCGAGCGGGTTTGAATCCAGCACGACCATGTCGGCCAGCTTTCCCGTCTCCAGCGAGCCGATGTCGCGATCCATGCCCAGCGCCCGGGCGCCGTTCATTGTACCTGCGCGGATCGCCTGTAGCGGCGTCATCCCACCCTGGGCCAGGGCCCACAGCTCCCAGTGGGCGCCGAGGCCTTCGCGTTGGCCGTGGGCGCCGATCTCGACCATTACGCCGAGGTCGTTCAACATCTTCGCTTGTTTCGCGATATCGATGTGGTTCCACTCGCCTTCCGGCGCGGTGACCGGGCGACGCGCGCGGCTGTCCAGGATGCGGCGGGGCACATACTGGGTCAGGATCGGATGATCCCAGACCTGGCTTTCCTGGTACCAGTAGTTTTCGCCGAACGCCCCGCCATAGGCGACGATCAGGGTCGGGTTGTAGGCGACGTCGGTCTGGCCCCACAGCTGTTTGACGTCGTCGTAGAGGTGCGCCAGCGGCAGCGAGTGCTCGATGGTCGTGTGGCCATCGACGATCATCGACATGTTGTGCTGGAACAGCGAACCGCCCTCGGGGACGACCATCATGTTCAGCTGGCGGGCCGCCTCAATGATCTGCTGACGCTGTTCACGGCGCGGCTGGTTGTAGCTCTTGACGCTCCATGCGCCGATCGCCTGCATCCGGCGCAGGGTCGACAGGGCGTCGTCCAGACTGTCGATCTGGGCGGTGAAGGGGGTCGACGCCCCGTACAGGATCGTCCCGGTCGAGAAGATGCGCGGTCCGACGACGGCGCCGGCGCGCGCCATCTGGGAGTGGGCGAAGATCTCGCTGGAGTCGTTCGACGGATCGTGGATCGTGGTCACTCCGAAGGCGAGGGCGGCGTAGTCGATCCAGCTCTGCTGCGGGATGATCTCGTCCGCGCCCATCGAGCCGTGCCAGTGGGCGTCGATCAGGCCGGGCATGATGGTCTTGCCGGACAGGTCTATGACGGTCGCGCCAGAGGGCACGGCCGTGGAGGCGCGGGGGCCAATGGCCTCGATGCGGTTCTCGTTTACGACAACGACGCCGTCCTCGATCACCTCGTCGCCCTTCATGGTGATGATGCGGGCGCCGGTCAGGACCAGCAGGCCTGAGGGCTTGTCGGCCGTGGCCGTAAAGCCGATGTTGACGCCGTGTTCAGCTGGCTTGGGCAGCTCGGTCGGAGCGCCCTCGACGAAGGCGAACGACTGGTTCAGATCCCGGCTGAAGAACTCCGGTCCCATCGACCATTGCAGACGATGACTATCGCCCGACCAATGCAGCCATTCGCCAGCGTCGCGTGTGACGCGGGTCTGCGGAAGGGCCTCGCCCTTGGCCGATATCGTGATGGAGCGGCCGGTCGCGACGAACGGCGCGACATAGGCGTTAAAACGCTCGGTCCAGGCGACCCAGTGTTCGTCCGGCGAGATCGCGAATTCGGCCGCGAACTCGCTGGTCAGGTGAGTGCGTTCGTCGCCGCCGTTCAGGTCGATCGACTTCAGGGCGCGGTTGGTGTCGGCACGACCGACGAAGAACAGCCGGTCATTGCGGGCGCCGAACTGGGGCGTCGAGCCCTCGGTGGTGACCAAGGTCCCGGCGCCGCCAGAGGCCGGCATGGTGTAGATGCCGGGATTGCGGCCCCACAGACCGGTGGTCAGATAGCCGTCGGTGACCGTGCGATAGGCGATCGTGCGGCCGTCTGGCGAGAAGGTCGGCTCGACATAGTGACCGGGCTGCTGCGTCACGACGCGACCGCTTCCGCCGCCGGCCGGGGCGACCCGGATCGTACCCAGATCCTTGTCCGACCAGGTCGTATAGACGATCGACCGACCGTCGCGGGACCATGATGGATAGAGTTCGAAATGATCGTTCTGGCTGGTCAAACGGCGCGGCGTTCCGTCCTGCAAATCGCGGATCCACAGATGACCAAGCGCCTCGAACACCACGCGCGAACCATCGGGCGAGGCCGTGGCCCAGCGGATCATCTTCACATCGAACTGGTCAGGGGCGACATCGACGGGGAAGCGGACGGCGGGTTCGATCCGGCGGCTGTCGGCGATGTGAAACGGGATTTCCGCGACGGCCTGGGAGGCCACGTCGATGCGGTGAATCTTCCCGCCTGACCAGAAGACGATCGCCTTGTTGTCAGGCGTCCAGCTGATCGCCGGATAGACCCCGTGGATCGCCCATGTCTCCTGAAGATCGCGGTCGAGGGCGCCGTAGATCGGCGTCTCACGGCCAGACGCGATATCCATCACATAGAGGGTCGACTGGTATCGAACCCGGCGGATAAAGGCCAGAGACTTGCCGTCCGGCGAAGGCGTCGGACGGATCGAGCCGCCCGGTCCCGACAGGAACTGTTCGACCTCGCCGCTTTCGCGGTCCAGTCGCTGGATGACATAGATCTGGGTGTTCGGATCCTTCGAATATTCGAAGACCCCGCCCGCCGTGGCGTCGTCGCTGAAGTACAGATAGCGACCGTCGGGCGAGAAGGCCGGTTCGCCCGTGTCCTTCTGTTGCGTTCTGCGCTCGGTCAGCTGAACGCCGCCGCCGCCCGAGCGGTGCCACATCCACATTTCTCCGGCGCCGAGCGACCGGCCAGAGGTGAAATGCTTGCGGCCGACGATGAACTGGCCGTCGGGCGACCAGTCGGGCTGGGTCACCAGCCGGAAGCTTTCTTTCGAGACCTGGGCGGCGTTGGAGCCGTCGCGATTCATGACCCAGATATTGTCGCCGCCGCCCCGGTCGGAGGTGAAGGCGATCTGGCTGCCGTCGGGCGAATATTTGGGCTGCATCTCCCAGGCGACGCCCGAGGCGATGACGCGCGCCTCGCCGCCGGCGATGGGCATGACATAGATGTCGCCCAGCATGTCGAAGACGACTTCCTGACCGTCAGGGCTGACGTCCAGCGACATCCAGGTGCCCTCACGGACGTCGAGGTTCACATTACGCGACGGTCCGGGCGGGTTGTTGACGTCCCATTTTGGCTTCTCGTCCGACGTGGGCAGCGAAGCAGCGGGAACCGGGGTCGCGCCCGCGGCCAGCGGTTCGGCAGCCGGTGGAGTCTGGGCGAGGGCCTGGCTGGCCAAGGCCAGCACCGCACTCGTCGTCAGCAAAATCCGCTTCATCAAACAGCCCCTGAAATCGAAAACACATACAGCCAGGTTGGACTGTCTAGCGGTCGTCGGACATGTTTGGCGAGTCTCTCAGTCGCGCGGCGCCATCAGGGCCAGAAGGGCGAAACTGGCCAGCCAGTGTTCCCCCATATAGTCGCCGGTGACCTGCGGCAGGGCGAGGGTCAGATGGCTGTCCGCTGCGGCCAGGGCGACCGTTTTTTCCTTGCCCGTCATAGCGGAAGCGACTCCTCTCCAGCACCAGGCGCGCGACAGGTTCAGACCATCCAGATGCGCGATCTTGCCGTCGCTGCGGTCGCTGACCGAGGCGGGCGTAAACAGGGTCGCGGGTTCTCGAGCGGCCATGTCCGGCAGAAATGCGTCGAACCAGGCGACGAAGTCGGCAGACGGCAGGACGCGCCGCATCAACTCGGCCTCCATCAGGGTGGGCGACAGGAACTCGTCCTGCGACGGCTCCCATGCCTGGCAGGCGCGGTCATCTGCGTACCAGGCGATGGCCTTGGCGCGGCAGAGGTCGGACAGCGCCTGGTCGCCCACGGCCGCCGCGTAGTCCAGCGTCAGGGTCAGGGCGAAGGCGGTATTGTAGTGGGTCCCGACTCGCACCGGATATGTCGCCAGGGGCAGGAAGGTCCGGAACCGTTCGACAAAGGCGTCGGCCAGCGGCTTCAGCGTCGCGGCCCATAGGAGTCCCCGGGCGGTCTGGTGTCGATCGAGCTCGGCGGCCACCATCAGCAACCAGCCCCAGCCATAGGGCCGCTCGAAGCCCCGGCTGGACGGGCGCGCCAGATAGGCGGTCTCGACGGCGACATTTGCTTCGGTGAACAGATCATCGGCCAAGGCTACGATCGCCGGGGCTTCCGGCAGGTGGGGATACAGACGGTAGAGGGTGAACAGGGTCCACCACCCATGGACGCACGAGTGCCAGTCGAAGCTGCCGAAGAAGACGGGATGCAGGGCGCGCGGTCCTTGCACGTCCTCTGGGCTGGCGATCACGTGGTCCAGCTTGTTCGGATATTCGCGCGTCACATGGCCCAGGGCTGTGCGGGCGTACAGGCTGGCGATATCAGCGGTCAGTTCGGTCATTGAGCGTCCTCAGAACCGGAATGCGAGGACGTACATCAGCAGGATGTTGACCCCCAGCATGGCGACGGCCGTCGGCGCCTGGGCCCGGATAACGCCGTTGAAGGCGGCGTTGCGATCCGGAAGCTCCAGCAGGTTGGCCGGAACGACGTTGAAGTTTGCGGCCATGGGCGTCAGCAGGGTGCCGCAAAAGCCCGACAACATGCCAATGGCGCAGACGATGGCCGGATTGCCGCCGAACTGAAGGACCACGAAAGGCAGACCGATCGCCGCCGTCATCACCGGAAACGCGGCGAAGGCGTTACCCATGATGATCGTGAACAAGGCCATGCCGAGGCAGTAGGCGACCACCGCGATCAGTGGGCCGTTCATCGGAATGACGTCGGAAACCAGTCCACCCACCACCTGTCCGACGCCGGCCAGGGCGAACACGGCGCCGAGGGCCGCCAGCATCTGCGGCAGAATGGCGGCCCAGCCGACCGCGTCCATCAACCGCCGCCCCTCCTGCAAGGGGGCGATGGCAGGCGGACGAAACATGGCCATGCCGACGATCAGGGCCAGGATGACGCCCAGGCCGAGCGCGATCAGGGTGGGATCCTTCGCGTCGAACAGGGGCGTTCCGCCGATATCGATCTTCGCCAGCACCAGTGTGCCGGCCAGCGCCGTGACCGGGATGATCAGGGCCGGAACAAACAGGCGATTGCCGAACCGCGCGGCCAGCGTCCGGCGCTCGTCCGGCGAGGTGGTGGCCGGTCGGCCCTGCCCAAGCCCGCCGATGCCAGCGACCAGGACCATGGCCGTCAGCAGCACGCCGTTGGCGAGGTCGCTGAGATAGCCACCGAACAGGAAGCTGAACGCCAGCAGACCCCAGAAGGCCGCGTTCTTGAACCGCCTGTTGTTTTCGCGATCCGTGATGCTGAGACCTGCGAAGGCCATGAAGGTCAGGCCGGCCAGGACGTAGACCCACTGCAAGGTGATCATCGGGCGGCCTCCGGCGCGGTCGCGTTTGCGGCGGCGACCTCGCGGGCGATCCGGCGGTCCAGAAGGACCAGCCGCGTTCCGTGAATTATCAGCGCAACGATGGCTGTGGGGATCGCCCACATCGAGATGTGCAGGGGTTGAACGACAATGCCGTTCTGCTCCAGAAAGCCCTTGATCAGCAGGATCGAGGCGATGGCGATGAAGATGTCCTCGCCGAAGAACAGCGCGATATTGTCCGCCGCAGCCGCATGGGCGCGAATGCGGAACCGGGTGGCGTCAGGAATGACGCCGTGGTGCGTCTCGGCCGCCGCCTCAGCCATCGGCGCCACCAGTGGGCGAACCATCTGCGGATGACCGCCCAGCTTGGTCTGCCCCAGAGCGGCGGTGATCTGACGGGCGACGAAATAGGCCAGCAACAGACGACCCGTCGTGACGCGGGTCATCCGGGCGATCAGGATGCGGGCCTGTTCCTGCAGGCCCGTACGCTCCAGCAGACCGATGACCGGCAGCACCAGCCAGACGATCGAGATGTAGCGATTGTCATTGAACGCCTTGCCAAAGGCCGCCAGGGTTTCAGTGAACGACAGCCCCCCGGTCATGCCGGTGACGATGGCCGCCACCAGGATCACCGGCAGCGGATTGATCCGCAGCAGGAAGCCGGCGACCAGAACGGCGATGCCAAGAAGCACGAGCATGTCAGTTCCCCTCTTTCGTCAACGTCTGGGCGGCCTCGGGATTCGAGGCGGCGCCATAACCTCCTCCGCCGGGCGTCTGGATCACGAAGACGTCCCCCGGCCCCATGCTGACTTCGGCGGTGGGGCCCAGCACCTCGACGCTTCCGTCGGCGCGTTCCAGGGTGTTCACTCCGACGGCTCCGGCCTGCCCTCCGCCCGCGCCGAACGGCGGCACGCGGCGGCGGTTGGACAGGATGGCCGCCGTCATTGGCTCCAGAAAGCGGACCCTTCGAACGGCCCCATCGCCGCCGCGAAACGCCCCTTCCCCACCGGATCCCTTGCGGATCGAGAATTGCTCGAGCAGGACCGGAAAACGCGTCTCCAGCACCTCGGGATCGGTCAGGCGGCTGTTGGTCATATGGGTCTGCACAGCGTCCGCGCCGTCAAACCCGGGACCCGCGCCCGAACCGCCGGCGATAGTCTCGTAGTACTGGCGCGCGTCGTCGCCGAAGGTGAAATTGTTCATCGTGCCCTGGCTGGCGGCAAGGACGCCCAGCGCGCCGTACAGGGTGTCAACAACCGCCTGGCTGGTCTCGACATTGCCCGCAACCACGGCCGCCGGATAGCGCGGATTCAGCATCGAACCCTCGGGCACGATCAGCCGGATCGGCTTCAGGCAGCCTTCGTTCAACGGGATGGCGTCATCCACAAGGGTGCGGAAGACATAGAGGGTCGCCGCGCGCGTGATCGACAGCGGCGCATTGAAATTGGTCGGCCGCTGCTCGCTGGTCCCGGTGAAGTCGACGGTGGCCGACCGCGCCGCCTGATCGACCGAGATGCTAACGCGGATGACCGCACCGTCATCCATCTCATAGGCGAACTCGCCCGGCTTCAGAACCGCCAGCACCCGTCGGACAGCCTCTTCGGCATTGTCCTGGATGTGGGCCATATAAGCCTCGACCGTCGAGCGGCCAAACTCGGCGACCATCCCCAGAAGTTCGTCCGACCCGCGCGTACAGGCCGCGACCTGGGCCTTCAGGTCGGCCAGATTCATGTCGACATTGCGCGACGGCCATCGACCTGAGGCGAACAGGGCGCGGGTTTCCGTCTCGCGCAGACGACCCTCGTCGATCAGCAGGAAGTCATCGATCAGGACGCCCTCTTCCTCGACCGTCCGACTGCCTGGAGGCATCGATCCCGGCGTGACGCCGCCAACGTCGGCGTGGTGTCCCCGGGCGGCGACGAAGAAGGCCGGCGTCGCATCCTTGTCGAGGAACACCGGCAGGATCACCGTGATGTCAGGCAGATGAGTGCCGCCGTTGTAGGGGGCGTTCAACATATAGACGTCGCCCCGGCGCAGGCCGCGGCCATCCCGTGCATCTCCGCGCGACCGGATCACCGCGGCGATGCTTTCGCCCATCGAACCCAGATGCACGGGAATATGCGGCGCATTGGCGATCAGGGCGCCTGTGCGGTCGAACACCGCGCAGCTGAAATCCAAACGCTCCTTGATATTGACCGAATAGGCGGTGGCCCGCAGCGCTTCGCCCATCTGCTCTGCGGCGGCCATGAAACGGCTGTTGAAGACCTCGAGCATGATGGGATCCGCCTCGGTTCCCACTGCCACGCGAGGCGTCAGCGGCCAAACCCGCGTCAGGATCAGGTTGAGCCGCTGGTCCACGGCGGCGCGCCAGCCGGGCTCGACGATCGTGGTGCCGGTATCCTCGAGAATGATGGCCGGGCCATCGACGGCGGCGCCGGTTTTCAGCTCGCTACGGCGATGGATCGCGGAGACCTGATCGCGTCCCGCCATCCAGACCCTCTGATGGCCGATGGCCGCCGGCGCGGAGATATCGCCCGCTGGACTGGCAACGGCATCGACTTCGCGATCTGATCGGCCGATCGCCTCGACCTCTAACGTCTCGACGACCAGCGCGCGGTCGGCGACAAAGCCGAAACGCTGGCGATGCAACGTCTCGAAGGCCGCGCGCATCGCGGGCGCCGGCCCGAACGCAACGGTCAGAGGCGTGTCGGTGCCGGCGTATTTGATCTCGGCGCGGGCGACCGTGTCGATGGCCTTCAACCCCATGTCCTGTCCGGCCAGACCTGCGGCGGCGATACGTCCCAATTCGATGACGCGGTCGGCGAGAGCGGCGTCCCGATCCGCCGACAGAGGCTCGGCGACGGTCTCCTGACGAATAGCGCGAACGTCGGCCAGTCCCATGCCATAGGCCGAAAGCACGCCGGCCAGCGGATGCAGCATGACGGTGGTCATTCCCAGCGCGTCGGCGACCAGACAGGCATGCTGACCGCCGGCGCCGCCAAAGCAGTTCAAGACGTGACGAGTCACGTCGTGACCGCGCTGGATCGAAATAGTCTTGATCGCTTCCGCCATGTTCTGGACGGCGATCGTGATGAAGCCTTCGGCAAGGGCGGCGGCGGTTGTCGGGCGGCCGGTTGCGGCCTCGACTTCGGCGGCGAGGCCGGCGAACTTCTCCGTGACGACATCGGCGTCCAGCGGCTGGTCCCCATTTGGACCGAAAACGGCGGGGAAGAACTCAGGGCGCAGCTTGCCCAGCAGGACGTTGCAGTCGGTCACTGTCAGCGGGCCGCCCCGGCGGTAGGCGGCAGGCCCCGGAATGGCGCCTGCGCTTTCTGGACCGACGCGCAAGCGGGCGCCGTCGAACCGGCAGACCGAACCGCCACCGGCGGCGACCGTCTCGATCGACAGCATTGGCGCGCGCAGTCGGACGCCGGCGACGACGCTGTCCGAACTGCGTTCATACTCGCCGGCATAATGGGAAACGTCGGTCGAGGTGCCGCCCATGTCGAAACCGACGACCTGTTCGAAGCCGGCAGCCTCCGCCGTCGCCGCCATTCCGACAACCCCGCCCGCCGGGCCCGACAGGATAGCGTCCTTGCCCCTGAAAGCCTGGGCGCTGGTCAAACCGCCGTTTGATTGCATGAATAACAGCGGCGTCGCTTCGCCCAGATCCGCGCCAACCCGGTCCACATAGGCGCGCAGCACAGGTGACAGATAGGCGTCGGCCACGGTGGTGTCCCCCCGGCCGATCAGCTTGATCAGGGCGCCGACGTCATGGCTGACCGAAATCTGCTCAAAGCCGACTTCCTGCGCGATCTCCGCCAATCGAGCTTCGTGATCGGTCCATCGCCAGCCGTGGACCAGGACGATGGCGATTGCGGTCAGGCCTGCCTCCCGGGCAGCCGTCAGGTCGGAACGCGCCTTCGCCTCGTCCAGCGCAACCAGGACCTGACCGTCGACGCGGACGCGCTCTGTGATCTCTGTTACCCGGGCATATAGGGGCGGGTTCAGCACGACATGGCGCGCGAACAGGTCGGGCCGGCTTTGCCAGCCGATCTTCAGGGCGTCGCCAAAGCCGGAGGTGATGGCCAGCAAGGTCGGCTCGCCCTTGCGCTCAAGCAGGGCGTTGGTGGCCACCGTGGTGCCCATCCGTACCGCCTCGACCAGACCGGCGGCCAGCGGCCCCGGACCCGCGCCCAGCGTCCGGCGAATGCCTTCGACTGCGGCGTCGGCATAGTGTTCCGGGTTCTCGGACAGCAGTTTGGTCGTCGATATCCGGCCATCGGGAGCGCGGGCGACGATATCGGTGAAGGTGCCGCCCCGGTCGATCCAGAAACGCCATGCGGTCGCCGAGTCGTCATTGATACCCATCCGCCGATTAAGCGGGTCGCGGCAGCCGAGACAAGCCGCCTGCGACGGAAGCGCGACCCGATCGGGCGGATCCGATCAGAGGCCCGTCAGTGTCACACTGATGGACTGCCCCGTCTGGGCGGAAGGCGCCAGCCACAGGTCGAAGACCCCGGGCTGGACCGTCGCGGCGCCGCCGTTGTCGAAGAACTCAAGCATCGAGCGCTTCAAGGTGAAGGTCACCGTGCGGGTCTGGCCAGCAGGCAGCTCGACCTTGCGGAAGTCGCGCAGGCGCTGACCCGGCTGGGTCAGGCTGGCGACACGGTCGTGGATGTACAGCTGAACCGTCTCGACCACCGGGCGCGCGGCAGTGTTGGTTACGGGGACGGAGACGCGGACCTCGTCGTTCCAGCCGAGAGTGGGCGATGACAGGGTCGCGGCGCCGTAGCGGACCTCGCCATAGGTCAGGCCGTGGCCGAACGGATAGAGGGCTGTGTTTGTCGTCTCGCGATACCGGGCCGTGTACTCCTCGACGGCAAGATTCGGATTGGCCGGCCGGCCTGTGGTCTTGTGATCGTAGGAGAAGGGCTGCTGGCCCGAGCGGTGCGGGAAGCTGACCGGCAGGCGACCCGAAGGCGAATGGGCGCCGAACAGCACGTCGGCGACGCTGTGGCCCATCTGGCTGCCGAGGAACCAGCTGACGACGACGGCGCGGGCGTCCTTGACCGCCCCTTCCAGCTCCAGCGCCCGACCGTTGCGCAGGACGACGACGACGGGGGTCCCGGTCGCGGCCACAGCCTCTGCCAGCGCCTGCTGGGCGGCGGGGACGACGATATCGGTGCGGGACTGGGCCTCGCCGGACATCTTCGCGCTCTCGCCAATGGCCAGGACGACGACATCGGCCTGTTGCGCCGCTTGAACAGCCTGGGCGATCCCGCCAAACAGAGGGCCCTCGACGTCGCTGCCGCGAACCACGGTCAGGTCGCCTGGGTTCTGCATGGCGGCGCGGAAGCCGGCCTCCAGCGACACCCGGCGACTCTCGTCGCCCCAGATGGTCCAGGGACCGAAGACGTTGTCGACGTCGGAGCCGAAGGGACCGATCAGGGCGATCTTCTGGCCCTGCGACTTCAGCGGCAGCAGACCGCCTTCATTCTTCAGCAGGACGATGGACTTGCGACCCGCCTCGCGCGCCAGATCGTGATGCTCGCGCGAGCCGACGATGGCGCGTTCACGGACCGGGTCCGTGCCGCGATAGGGGTTCTCGAACAGGCCAAGCGCGGCCTTGGTCATCAGGACACGCCGCACCGCCTGATCCACCCGTGCGATGGGCACGTCGCCGCGCGCCACCAGATCGGGGATGTAGTCCATGAACAGACCGGACTGCATGCCCATGTCGACCCCGGCCATCAGGGCGATACGAGCGGCGTCGCGGCCGTCCTCGGCGAAGCCGTGCGCGATCAGTTCCTTTTCGGAGGTGTAGTCCGAGACCACGAAACCAGTGAAGGCCCACTCGTCGCGCAGGATTTCGGTCAACAGGTGGTGGCTGCCCGAACTGGGCACGCCGTTCAGGTCGTTGAAGGCGCTCATGACCGATCCGGCCCCGGCCTGAAGCGCGGCCCAGAAGGGGGGCAGGAAGACACCGCGCAGCGTCGCCTCGCTCATTTCGACGGTGTTGTAATCCATGCCGCCCTGGACCGCGGAATAGGCGACGAAATGCTTGGGCGTCGCCAGAAGCGCGTCGCGGTCGGCCAGACCCTTCTCGCCCTGGATGCCGCGCACCCGGGCGGCGGCCAGACGCTCATTCAGCAGTACGTCCTCGCCGGCGCCCTCGACGCCCCGGCCCCAGCGCTGATCGCGGCCGACGTCGACCATGGGGGCATAGTTCTGATGGACGGCGGACACCGCCCCCTCCAGCGCCGCCGCTCGCGCCGTGCGTCGCGACAGTTCTGGATCAAACGCCGAGGCCTCGGCCAGGGGAACGGGGAAGACGGTCGAGAAGCCGTGGATGATGTCGGCGGCGAACAGCAACGGGATTTTCAGCCGCGACTCCTCGACGGCGATCCGCTGGATACGGCGGCCGGCCTCGGCGCCGACGCCGTTGAACAGATTGCCGACCTTGCCCTCGCGGATCATCTGGGTGATCCGGGCGGGATCCCCCTGCCCGTCCAGCGGGTTGACGTTCTGGGGCCGGAAGCGGAACGGGTCGCCCAGCAGGTTCAGCTGGCCCGCCTTCTCCTCGATCGTCATCCGCGCGATCAGATCCTCGACCAGAGCGCGGTGATCGACCTGTTTCGCATGGGCCACGCGCGGCGCGGTGAAGACCCCCGCGCCTAGCGCGACGAGGGCTGACAGCCGGCTGAGGGCGCTGCGGCGGGACATAGCGTCAGCTTTTCGCGAAACGGGAGCGGTCATGGAAGGACTTTCGTGGCCGGACCGGGCGTTCCTAGCCGCCACAAGCGTGGCTGTCAGGTCATCGACCGCAACTTCGACGCATCAGTCACGAATGAAGTGCGGCAGGAAGCGCGAGGTGTTGCGCGTAATTCGCCCCCGATCCTCGCGCAGGCCGATGCCAGCGGGTTCGTTGCCCACGACCCACGAGCCGACAATGACATAGCGATTGTCGAATTTCGGCGGAGCGTGCAGCGCCTGACGGATCCAGGCGCCGTCGCCGTAGCCGCCGTCCAAAACCGACGACTTCCGGCCGTCCTTGACCAGTTCGACGTTCGCCCCTTCGCGTGAGAACAGGGGCTTCCTGACATAGGACGAGCCCAAGGTCGTGTGCGCCGGGTCGCTTTCGAAGTATGTTTCCAGCAGGTTGGGGTGGCCTGCATGACGCTCCCACAGCAGGGGCAGAATGCCCTTGTTGGACAGCAGGGATTTCCACGCAGGCTCCAGCACCGTGACGTCCGCGCCCGGCAGGGGCTCGGCGTAGTCGTCGCGCAGCATCTGTTCCCACGGATAGAGTTTGAACATCGCCCCGATCAGGAAGTCCTCGTGGTCGACGAACTTGCCGTCCGCGTTCAGGCCAATGTCGCCGATGGCGACGAACTGCGGGTCCAGCCCGGCCTGGCTCGCCATGTCCTCGAGATATTTCACCGTCTGGCGATCCTCGACATAGTCGGGGTCCGAGGCGAAATGGACGAGGCCGCCATCGGGGAAGATGGCGCGGAAACGGTCGACCAGCTTCTCGTGCAGGCTGTTGAATTGGTCGGTGTCGTCGGGCAGGACGCCGGCCGCGATCTGGTCTTCCAGCCAAAGCCACTGGAAGACGGCGGTCTCGTAGATCGAGGTCGGGGTGTCGGCGTTGTATTCGTACAGCTTGGCCGGACCCGCGCCGTCGTAGGCGAAGTCGAACCGGCCATAGAGGGACGGCTCGTTCCGTTTCCAGCTGTCGGCGACATAGTCGCGCATGGGCTCGGGGATTTCGAGTTGCGTCATCAGCCGCTCGGACTGGACCGCCTCGTCGACGAGGTCGAGGCACATGGAATGCAACTCGGCCGTCGGCGCTTCGATGCCGTCCTCGATCTCGGCCATGGTGAATTGATAAGCGGCGGTTTCGTCCCAGTAGTCGCGCCCGTCGGCATTGTTCCAGGTGAAGCCCACGGCCTCGGCCTTGGCCTTCCAGTCGGGACGTTCGGAGAATTTCAGGCGATGCATGGACGATCCTCACTGCTCCCTTCCTCTTTGAGGGAGGAAGGGCCCGGGGATAGGGTATAGGCGCCGGACGATGAGGCGACGGCGGTGAAATCTGCTTCTACCGTTGCCACCCCCATCCCAACCCTTCCCCCTGAGGGGGAAGGGCTTCTCTTTAAGCCGGATCCTTGTCCGCGATCGGCACGCTCTGGCCGATCCGCGGCGTGACCACGGTCACGTCCTGTTGCGTCAGTCGCGCCAGCACGTCGTCGGCCGAGGCGTGGCCGGGCAGGATGCCGGCCTCCTTCAGCTTGGCGTCGAGGTCGGCGCCGGTGCGGCGGTCGTCCAGCTCCTGACCGACGCGCAGCTTCTCCTCGTTGACGGCCTGACGCTGCTTGATGCGCTGCAGGCTGTCGGCGGCCGAGCCGATGCGCGAATGGGCGCCGGCCGAGTTGAGGGCGACAGAGGTCTGGGCGCGCTGGACGCTCTCGTTGACCTTGACGATGTCGATCTCGCGCCGGAGCGTCTCGATCTTCTGGTCGGTCGAGGCGATGGCCGTGCGCAGGCGGGTCTCCGCCTCCTTCATGCCGTCGATCTGCGGTCCGCGCGTGCCGATCTCGGTCTCCAGCTCGGCGATGCGGCCGGCGACTTCGCGGGCCAGGTCCATCTTGCCCTGGGCGACGGCGGCGCGGGCGGAGCTTTCGTATTTGGCGATCTGTTCGCCGAAGCTCTTCAGCTCGGTCTCGGCCATCCGGCGCCGCGCGACCAGACCGGCAAGGTCATCGCGGGCCTTGCCCTGGGCGTTGTCCGCGTCGCGGATTTCCTGATCGAGGATCTTCAGGGCGTTGGCGTCGACCACCGACTGGCCGGCCTCGTGGGCCGTGCCGCGGAACAGGGCGGACAGTTTGCTGAGCATGGACATGGTTCTGTCTCCCGGATCAGGCGGCGTCGGTGCCGAAGGTTTCGCGCAGGCCCGTGGCGTCGATCGCGTTCTCGGCCAGGGTGCGCAGTTCGATCAATATGGTCTGAAGCGTCGTCTTGCACGACAGTTCGCCCATCAACTCATAGACATCTTCGCCGCCCACCGAGGTGATGGCGAAGTTGGACAGGGGTACGACGCGCTGGGCCTTCAGCAGGAACTCGTTGAAGCGCGCCGGATCTTCCTGCTCCGACACCGGCCACAGCAGGACCGAACAGACGATCTGGGCGCCGCCGACCGACAGATAGATGGGCAGGTCGCCATATTCGTGCATCGTCGCCAGCAGCACCGGCTCGGCGCCTTCCAGCACCCGCAGGGTCAGCTCGCCCTCGCGCACCAGGGGCGAGGCGTCCAGCGCGACCTTGATCGCGGGCACGGTCCAGGGGGTTTCGATCACGGCGT
>Ga0247812_10000842_pt1 | contig 17675 bp, 9 predicted proteins | sample UWRJL149409B1_FD_178011 | JGI IMG/M metagenome (GOLD analysis project Ga0247812, IMG submission 178011) | Plant litter microbial communities from Arlington Agricultural Research Station in Wisconsin, United States - UWRJ-L149-409B-1 | ecosystem: Environmental > Terrestrial > Plant litter >...
TAAGAAAGGATTAGATCGAATTGCCGGCTCCGGAATAGGATATAAGTTATCCGTAGTTTTCCAGATTTTATCAGATAAAACAGAGAGTGTTTCATCTAGTTTTCCGGTTCTTTTAAGATCCAGCCAACGATGTCCGTTTTCAGCAAAGAACTCGCGTTGTCTCTCAAGCGCAATTAAGTCTAACAATTGATTTGGATTTGTTACCGTAGTATTGTCTAGTAAGGCTCTGTTTCGAATTGCATTAATATCCTGCTGAGCTCCCGTAATATCATTCGATTTTACTCTGGCTTCGGCACGTATTAAATAAAGTTCTGCTAATCGAAGCAGAGTAGAGCGCTCAGAAGGAGAATCCCCAAAATCATTTTGATATTTATGAGGTGCAATTCCTAAAAACACGCCCAATCTGTCATTAATATCAATAGTCCAGTTTGTTTTTCTGGCATCACCGGTTTCAAAAAGCGCATTGCCTTTTCTTAGTAATAAAGTACCACCGGTTGTAAATACAGAGGATCCTTCATAAGTATAATCAACATTAAAATACGGTATTTGAAGAATAGACTCTTTATTATCTGCAACAAAAGGACTGTTAGTATCTGTTAATCCGGTAATTAAACCATAATTGCCAGTTTCATTAATTACAGCAGATGCATGGTTTGACGCCTCGTTCCATCTTTCTAAATAAAGATTTACTCTTGCTAATAAAGCTTCTGCCGCCCATTTTGTAGCTCTGATTCTTTCCTGATCATAATTTTTATAATCTGTAGGAAGATCTTTTGATGCATCGGTTAAGTCCAGCAAAATTTGCGCATAAACAGTTTCTTGCGAAGATTGCGGTAACAATGCCGATACATCTACATCTGTAGTAAGTACCAGCGGTACATTGCCCCAAAGATTGGTCAGGTAAAAATAAGAATACGCTCTTAGAAATTTAGCTTCTGCAATCCATTGTTTGCTTTTTACGGCATTAATAGATGTGCTTTTAGTAAGCCCTTCGATTACGTTGTTTGCGTTATAAATAGTTTTATATAATTCGCCCCAGTTCGCGTTTATAGTTCCGTCAGTTTCCGGAATTTCATTCGAACTGTAAATATTGGCAATGCCTGTTCTTGGTACTAATTCATCAGCCGTTTCTCCTAAAACAGTATGTACTCTGTTATAAAAAAAATCGGCAACCATGCTTTGGTAGATTCCGTTTACAGCAGCCTCAGCTGTTGGCTCTGAAGCATAAACACTTTCTGATGATAATTGATTGCTGGGAAGATCAACATCAAGAGCATTATCACAGCTTGTAATTCCTAATAAAAGAAAAAACGAAAATATAGAGGTATATTTTATAGAAATATTTTTCATGATTTTTTAGATTTAAAATGTAAACTGAGTTCCCAAAGTAATGGTACGTAATGGAGGCAAAGCCAATCCCTGCGTTTCAGGATCCAGGCCTTTGTATTTAGTAAATGTTACTAAGTTTTGTCCCTGAACCGAAAGGCGAATACTCTGTAAATATTTCTTTGTTGCCTCATCTAAAGGAATCTGGTAAGAAGCGCTTACATTTTTAAGTTTGATATACGATGCATCTACAATAGAAGCATTTGATCCTAAATAATTGAAAAAACTATTTTGAAAACCTGAACTTAAAACATTTCCTTGTGCGATATAATCATTGTACTCGTCTACCTGAAAATTCGCTGTTGAATAAGGATAACCCGGCTGAGCACCAGTAGAAGACAGTAAAGTCGTACCATCTTGTTTTACGAATTGAAACAAAAAGTCAAGTGTAAAAGCTCTATAACTTATTGTATTCGAGATTCCGCCGTAATATTGAGGGTAAGATGGTCCGGCGTATCTTCTGTCACCTCTGCCGGTTTCAGCATATCCGGTAGAAATTCTTCCGTCTCCGTTTAAATCTTCAAACTGAGCAATTCCATTGGCATTTACACCTGTATAATTATACAAATACCTGCCGCCTAAAGGGTTTCCAACAACATATTGCGAGTAATAGCTGGTGAATTCTATACCAGGAAATGATACTAACTTATTTGAATTGGTCGAAATATTAAAGGACGTTGACCAGTTGAAGTTTTTAGTATGAATATTGGTCGTAGCAAGAGTAAATTCCCAACCTTGATTTTCAACTTTTGCAGGTAAGTTAGCCGTATAAGTTGTAAAACCTGCCTGCGCACTAAGTGTATAATTTACCAATTGATTACTAGAAGTATTTTTATAATAAGCAGCAGTAAAAGAGATACGGTCGTTTAGGAAACTTAAATCAAGAGCAGCTTCAAATTTCTTTGTTAATCCCCATTTGATGTTAGGATTGGCAATTCTGGCAGCCGCCATAGAAGCATTTCCGTCACCATAATTACGAGTGTCAAAAGTTTCAGCATATTGATAATCTCCAATTTCGTCACTTCCTATTTCTCCATAACTCGAACGCAGTTTTCCAAAACTCAGCCAGCTAAGGCTATTTAAGAATTTTTCCTGAGTAAATACCCATGCAGCACCCACGGAACCAAAGTTTCCAAAACGATTATTAGCTCCAAAACGCGATGAACCATCTCTCCTGAAGTTAATGTTCAGAATGTATTTATTGTCAATATTATAGTTAAGTCTGCTGAAAAGAGAAATGTATTTATATTCTGCGCTTCCGTTATTAGCGGTTATGTTTTCTGCAGTTCCAAGATTTCCAATTAAATTGTCTGAACTATATCCGCTTGAACTAACGTAAGAAGGCATTTCTGATTTTCTGTTCTGCCATGAACCTCCCACAAGAGCGGTAAGATTTCCTTTCCATAATTCGGTTGTATAATTCAGCTGAGGCTCTACAGTAAAATTATTGGTATTGTTTGTCGAAACAGTATACGATCTTTGAAAGTTCATATCCATGCCATTGGCTTCGGCATAAACATGATTACTTGCAGATGCCGGCATGAATTGTTTGGTTTGCATTTGAGCTCTTCCGTATCCAAGATCAGTTTTAAAAGAAAACCCTTTTGCAATTTCATACTGAAGGCTTAAACTTGTAATTAAGTTCGTTCCTTTATCGTCTACTCTTTTCTCTAAAGCAGCAAGCGGATTAATATCGCTAAAATAATCCGGAGACCAGTAATAGCTGCCATCTGCATTATACAACGGACGGTTAGGAGCTGTACCTACTGCATAAGTTGTGATATCAAAAAAAGGCAGTTTATTGTTGTCTGTTGCAAAAATTACAGAAGCCCCTACTTTTAATTTATTATCCAGTGTACTGTGATTGATATTAAAGTTGGTAGAAAATTTGTCATAGCTAAAATCTCCCGGTACAACAGTAGTTTCTTTGTGATAAGTACCACTTAGAAGAAAATTTGTGGTGTCATTACCACCTCTTAGTGACGCAGAATAATTATTAAAATTAGCTGTTCCGCCTATTAATTTTTTTTGCCAGTTCGTTTGTGTATTCGGGTCCCAGTCTGTAATAGCAATACCGTTGCTATCAACATCAGCAACATCACCATTATTGGTTAATGCCGTTTGCAGCATGTTTAAATACGCTGGCGTGCCTAATGTTTTTGCCATATGGGCTACTTCAGAAACTCCTGAATTGGTAGTTACAGTAAATTCTGTTTTTCCTGATTTTCCTTTTTTGGTCGTGATTAATACCACACCATTCGCTCCCCTTGAACCGTAAATTGCCGTAGCATCCGCATCTTTTAAGATCTCGATACTTTCTATATCATTTGGGTTGATGATATTAAGAGGACTGGTCGATTTTTGAGCACCTCTAATAACATTTTGATCCTGAACCTGTTCTTTAATGTCATCTCCAATATAAGGAACCCCATCAACAATATAAAGAGGTAAATTGTTTCCGGCAATAAAATTTCGGCCACGAATACTGATATTCATGTCAGATCCTGCATAACCGGATGTCTGGGTTACAAATACCCCCGGAGTTCTTCCTTGCAGCGTTTGCAAAATATTGGTTACCGGTTGTTTTTCGATATCTTCTGCTGTAATTTTTACTACAGATCCTGTCGAAGTTCTTTTGGTTGTGGTACCGTAACCAATTATTACAATTTCATCTAATTTAGCCAAGTCGGGCTGCATTTTGATCGTAACAGATACTTGGTTTTCAACTGTAATATCCTGTGTTTTATATCCTAAATAAGATATTCTCAGTGTATGTTTTCCTGATGGAAGCTGAACATAAAATTGTCCGTCGAAATCAGAAACACCTTGTCTGTTTCCGCCTAAAAGCGATATAGTGACACCTGGTAAAGGCTGACCATTTTCATCAAGAATTTTTCCTGACAGCATATAATCAGCATCATCTGAATTTTCTTTTTTAGCAACACTTGTTTCTGTTTCGGCTTCAGTTTTAGACTTTTCTTTTTTATAAATGACTACATTTTTATCTACTTGTTTGTAGACCAAATTGCTGCCCTGAAGTACACTATTCAAAATATCGCTTACACTGCGGCGTCCTTTTGGAGTACTCACTTTAGGGAAATCTTTTATGATCTGTGGCTGGTAAGCAAATAGTAATCCTGTCTTATTTTCAATCGTTTTAAAAAGGGTTTTAATATCCTGATTATGAAGTTCAATATCAACAGATATCGCTTCCAGATTCTGACCGCTCATTTCGTTGGCAAAGACCATGTGCGTGCCGCAGGTCAGTAAGAAAATGTGGAATAAACTGATTCGCATGATCATAATGGTTTTTTTTGACAGGTTAAAAAAAGACGTAGATGTCTTTTCTCTGTCAAACATGGTTGTTTTACAGCGTAATTTCATAAATTTGCATGTTTTTTAATGGTTACTGGAATTAATTATTAAGAATCGCGGCCATCTGGTGTAGGAGCTAGATGGCTTTTTTATTTTGGTTTTAGCTAGTTTTTATATCGTTTTTAAAAAGGTTAATACTCCGTTATTGGTGCTATTCGCAGCCTTTCCCTTCCAGGACAATGGCATTATTTTGATTATAATGATATGTGGTTTCGATTACACTGCATACTACTTTTAGAACATGATCTAAATCTTCTTCGTTTAAGAAACTGGCAGTAATTCTGCATTTTTTAATGTTTTCATTTTCTAATACAATCGAGACTTTATATTTTTGAGAAATTAGCGCAACAGCCTCTTCCATATTGATATCATCCAGAATCAGGTAATTACTTTTCCAGGCGATTGCAGTTTCGATTTTAATATTATTCTGTTGAAAGTCTAAAGTGTTTTTGTTCACTTTTATTTGCTGGTTAGGCGTGATTATACCGTAAGTTTTTTTAACATCTCCCACTTGTACTTTACCACGTTCAACCGTAACTTCGATATTATCAGATGTGTCGTAAGCATTGATATTAAAGGCAGTTCCCAAAACTTTTGTACTTACTTTGCCTGTATGTACGATAAATGGTTTTTTCTCATTTCTTTTAATATCAAAATAAGCCTCTCCGGATAACGTAACTTCTCTGGTTTCTTTGTCAAAATCATTTTGGTCGTACGTAATACTGCTTTTGTCGTTTAGGATAATCGTACTTCCGTCTGGTAAACGAATAAGCTGTTTTCCGTTAAATGCCAAAACCGAACTTACTTTCTCTATATTTTCTTCTTTTGTTTTTATGGCATTAGGTACATTTTCATAAACAAAAGCAGTTCTTAAAGCAAATAAAATGGTGATCGCTGCGGCAATGGCAACCAGCGCTCTTCCAATTTTTCTATAAGATCTTTTATTATCATGAATCGAAATAACTTTAGGAGCTGATGATTGAGAAAGAATAAAATTCAGGATATCATCACTTTTTTGTTTATCCAGAATTTCAACATTCTGATTTTCCTTCATCAGCAACTGAATCTTTTCTTTTATAAAATCATCATGCGTGCCTGACTGGATAATCTCCATCAACTTTTGTTGTTCTGCCTCAGATAAATTATTCTGCAGGTAGTTTTCGAATAATTCTTCAAATACTTTTTGTTGCATTTGCGTTTTGATTGTGAGTTAATAATCGTTTATAATAGTAAACCTGGGTGTTTTTTGTTTTTGTTTTAATGCAAGGATCTTGTTAAAATAGAAGAAAAATCTATATTAAGTAATGATCTTTATTATAAAGACGATTTAAAAATAGGAAAGGAGTAGTCGAAAGTGAAAAAAATGTAAAAAAAATGTAAAATAATATAAAACGGCCTTTTTAGCTGTGGCCGAAAGTTTACATTTTAAAAAATAAAAACAATGTCATGAACATATTCATGTAAGGCGAAATTTTTGTGCGAACAAATTTCAGCGCCTGAGCCATATGTTTTTTTACTGTTTCTGTAGAGATGCCCAAATCCTCACCAATTTTCTGGTGACTTAAGCCATCCCATTTTGCCATTTTGTAGATTTTTTGCTGTTGTGGCGGAAGCTGATCAACGATTTGATTTAAGATAATATTGTATTGATCATCTTTTATAGCATCTTCGGTATCATTTGTCGATGTACTTTTGTAATTCGAATCAACAACTAAAGAGGTATCTCTTGCAATTTTCTTGATCATGTCAAAAATATGATTGCGGGAAATAATAAAAAGATAGTTTTCGATATTGGTAATTTCAGCCAGATTTTCGTGGTTTTGCCAGATTTTCAAAAAGACATCCTGAACCACTTCTTCGGCTAACATTCTGGATTTTGTTATTTTTAAAGCAGTAGAAAAAACAACATTTTTGTATTCGTTATACAGTTTTGTAAACGCCAGTTCATTCCCTTGCGATAACTCGTAAAGGAGTTTGCTTTGGTCAGAATTAGAATTTAGAGACATTTAGATAATAATTTGTTAACTTGGACAATATTATTACTTTTTTGAATATATGCGCTATTAGCACTAAAAATATTTAGTCGAAATGTTATTTTGCTAATTATTTACTACAAAATTTGTTTATTTTGTAAAAATACATCAGTCATTTTATAAATCAACGAAACGTACTATTTTGAGTACGAAATTCTCTTAAAGCTTCTATTTACAAGCTTTAAGAGCTTTATTTTAAAAAATATACGAAAATATGTAACTAATGGTTTTCAAGATAAAAAAGAAGATTATTACTTTTAAAAAAAAATATATTTCATACCATAAAAAGGCGCGAAATAAATAGATCTCACATACAATAACTTATCTCAAAAAAAGTGAATGTTTATTCTTGGTATTTAGAAATAGGATAAGATAAAAATGATTTACCAGCTTCCTTTTAAACCTTCTTTAAGTGCGCTGTTATATTTCTCTAAATCAAAGCTATACAAATCAGGGGCTTTATGCGCGCCACCTTTTCGGGATTCATCTAGTTTGGTCAGAATATCATAACGAAGGATTTTTCGATAAAAATTACCTCGATTTAGTTTTTTTCCTAAAATGGCTTCATACAATTTCTGCAATTCCGGCATTGTAAACTTTTCACTTAGAAGATTATAGCCAATAGGGTGATTGTTCAATTGCTCGCGAAGAGTAAGCAATGCTTTATCTAAAATCGATCTGTGATCCATCATAAATGGCGGAAGATTGTCTATAGAGTGCCATTCAACGGCAGTAGAATATTCGTCGATAACCAATTTTACGTGCGAATGTTCTGCGAGCGCATAATAACCAATAGATACAAAACGCTGTTTATTCCAGATACTGTCATCATGCTCTTCAAAAGCACTTTCAGAACGTTTTAAATTTCCAAAAGTATAAAATTGCTGCAGGTAGATATTCTCTGTTCCTGTTCTGTCTTTTAATATTCTAACTGCCGCATCATCAACGTTTTCCTCTTTTTTCACATAACCTCCCGGAAGTCCCCAGGAATTTTGATCTTTCATTTTTACGGTTAAAACATGAAGCGAATTTTCGTTAAAACTAAAAATAGCACAATCGATAGAAAGCGTCGGAATATATTTTTTAAAGGACTCTTCAGATTGTTTTTCAAGTATATGTTTTAATTCCATAAGGGTAAAGTTAACTCCAAATTTAATCTTTTTAAGAATTATAAGCCAAATTGTTTCAATTTTTTCTGACATTTTTTTTGAGTCGTAAAAAAAAATACTGATTCAGAAAACGAAGTTTTAATTTGAATTTGTTGTTCTGAATTAAAATAGGGTCAAGATGACTTTAACTAGTGATTTCAATACTTTACGCAAACGAGGTAGTGTCTTTTTTGCTGTTTTTGAATTACATAAGCATATTTCTTCTTTATTGTTTTTATGAAATTTATAGACTTGAATTAGTGAGATTATGAAAATTATTTAGGCATTTATTTGTTGATTTGAGAATTTGTTTTTAATATTGCTTCATAATGAAGCAATGAAATTAAAACTTACTTAAACTAACTTACCACTTATGAAAAAAATGCTAATCTCAGCAATCTGTATGGCTGTTTTTCCGACTCTTGATGCCTATTCTCAAGATGATAAAAAGCAACAAAAAGCAGTAGACTCCATTAAAACAATTACCAAAATTGTAGAAACAGATACCAAAGAAGAAAAAAATAGAAACGTAATGCTTAACGCTGCCAATAACTCAGGTCCGCGTGATGTAAATATTGGTTTGCCATCAACCGTTGGTGGAATCACGATTCAGGAAAATGATTTGCCAGTTGTGTATTATTTCTGGCCTGAATTACCAAACAGAACCTGGAGACAAAGTAAAAGTTTGGAGAGAACCGGTTTACTAAAAATTGGCGAAGCGGCTATTACAACCGGAGATTTAGGGTTTGCGGTAAACTCATACACTAAATTAGGAACAGATAAATTAGAAATTGTTGGTAATTTCTCAGGTTCAAGTTTTGGCTGGATGAAAGGAGATCTTAATGTTTCAGGACCTTTAGCAAAAGGCTGGTCGTATACCATGGGAGCTTACGCTAATTTCGATCCCAATTCTTTCGATTTAAAATTTGCCAATTATTCTGACCGAACTCAAATTTACAGAGCCGGACTTACCAAAAAATTCAATAACGGAAAAGGGAAAATAAGCTTTTTATATAAATATGCCAACTCAGCTTCTTTAACCAACTATGCCGTTTTTAGATATAAAGAAGGCGGAAAAGTCGAAGAATACAATGATTTTAAAATTGGTCGTGACTCGTACATCGTAAATGATGGAACAATGAAATTCAAAGACATACTTACCGGCGAAACTAAGTTTGCGGATATGGGCGGGAGCGATGCAGCAACAACTTCACACACATTTGATATCTTAGGAAATTACGATTTGGCCAACGACTGGAAATTTACGTTCTCAACTCGTTTTAGAACTTCAAAAGCATCACAGTTAATTGCCATTCCGTTGAGTATTTTTCAGGGAAGTGCAGCGGATAATTTTACATACGAGGCAACGGGTCAGCCTTATGTAGGAAATGTAAACTCAATGTTGGGATTGTATACTGACGGAACGCCAACAACAACCTTTTTATCCCGTTTCGAAATTAAAAAGAATGTAGAGAAACACAAATGGAGATTTGGATTATTAGAGTATTATTATAATGTAGACGAGTTTACTTCAAGCCGTTCTTTCTTTAATCAAACAGTAAGCGCTAATCCTGATAAATTAGTTCGAAATACTCCGGGAGGAACTTCAAATACTGATGCTGACGGATTTTATAATTACAATGTTGGTGGAGAATACCACAACGGATTCGAGAACAAATTATCAGGTTATTTCTCTGATAACTGGACTATTTCAGATCGTTTGACATTGGCTTATGGCATCAATTTAAGATACCACAAACTAAAAGGAGATTATTACCAAACGCCAAGAACGCCAAATGTAGTTTTCGATCCAAGCCAAAAATCATATTTTGATAACAACTGGTTTCATTTAGGAGGTTCTGTAAATGCAGTTTACAAAGTGACAAAAAGTGCCGGAGTTCTTGCTGATTTCACTTATACAGAAAAAAATGGCCAGCTTGAAAGTTATTCAGGATCTGTTGCACCTAATTTGGCCAAAACAAAAAGTCCGTTGGCAGCATTTGGATTGTACTACAATCTGAAAAACTTAAGCATTGTTTCCCAGGCAACTTATTTAACAAGAAACAATTATCAGGCGAGATTGAATCTGGTAAATCCTGCAGATGGAAGTCAGTCAGAAGTAGCAACCGTTTTCTACGATATTCAAACCTTAGGCTGGACTACAGACATTGTAGCAACACCATTTAAAGGTTTTAATCTTCATTACTTAATTACGTTTCAGGATCCGGTTTACAAGAATTATGATTTCTCTGCTTTTGGAAATAACTATTCTTATAACGATAAAAACGTTTTGGAAATATCTAAAGTTCTGATGGAAATTGATCCGAGTTATACTTACGGAGATTTCAAGGTTTGGGCGAGTTTCCGTTATTTCAGTAAACAATATGCCAACTTAACAAACGCATTATTCTTTGCGCCAAGATGGGAAACTTTTGGAGGTGTAAATTACAAAATCAACGATCATTTTGATATTGGCTTAACAGCTGTGAACTTCTTAAACCAAACAGGTGCAAAAGGAGCGATTAGTGGTGCGGAGCTGATTACAGATGCTTCAGCTTATTACGACCAGCTTTTGGTAGGATCTTATATTCGTCCGTTTACATTAGAAGCTTCTCTTAATTTCAGGTTCTAAATTTTATCTAAAATGAAAAAAACAATCATAACTGTGGGGTTCGCTTTTTTTATAAGCGTTACAGTACAAGCTCAGCAGGAAAACTTTACCATTATTAAAAATAATAAAGGTGCCGATTTGGGATATTCTCCTGAATCAGGTATTAAAATTCTAACGGTTAACGGAAAGAAATTTAAAGATTTAAATAAAAACGGAAAACTGGATAAGTACGAAGACTGGCGCCTTTCGGCAGATGAAAGAGCTAAAGATTTAGCTTCTCAAATGTCAGTAGAACAAATTGCAGGATTAATGTTATACAGTCGTCATCAGGCTTTACCGGCAGGAATAGCGGGTTATAATGCAGGAACTTATAACGGAAAAGTATTTCCGGAAAGCAATGCTAAAGCGTACGACTTAACAGATCAGCAAAAGGCTTTTTTGAAAGAAGATAATCTTCGCCATGTTTTGATCACAAATGTAGAAAGTCCAAAAGTAGCTGCTTTATGGAACAACCAAATGCAGGCCTTTGTAGAAGGAATTGGTCTGGGAATTCCGAGTAATACCAGTACAGATCCGCGTCATAATGCAACTGTTACCGCAGAGTTTAATGCAGGAGCAGGAGGAACAATCTCAATGTGGCCGGATGGTTTGGGAATGGCATCAACTTTCGACCCCAAAATTGTAGAACAGTTTGGTCAAATTGCTGCTAAAGAATATCGTGCGTTAGGAATTGCAACGGCCTTATCTCCACAAATCGACTTGGGTTCAGAACCAAGATGGTACAGGATTTCGATGACCTTTGGCGAAAGCCCAGCCTTAACCAGAGATATGGGAAGAGCTTATATTGACGGATTTCAAACCTCATACGGAAAAGACGAAATCAAGGATGGCTGGGGTTACAAAAGTGTAAATGCAATGGTAAAACACTGGCCAAGTGGTGGTGCTGAAGAAGGCGGACGTGACGGCCACTGGGCTTACGGAAAGTTTGCCGTTTATCCGGGAAATAATCTTCAACAGCATATTGATCCGTTTATCAATGGTGCTTTCAAACTAAAAGGAAAAACAAGCAAAGCTTCGGCCGTGATGCCTTATTATACGATCACTTTTGATCAGGATAAAAAATACAACGAAAACGTAGCCAATGGTTACAGCAAATATATCATTACAGATTTATTGAGAGATAAATACGGTTACGACGGTGTAGTTTGTACAGATTGGCTTGTGACTGGAGATGAAGGAAAAACACCAAATCTTTTTGCCGGTAAACCTTGGGGGGTTGAGAATCTTTCGATTAATGAAAGACATTACAAAGCCATTATTGCCGGAGTAGATCAATTTGGTGGGAACAATGATAAAAAACCGGTTCTGGAAGCTTATCAAATGGGAATTAAAGAATTTGGAGAACCTTTTATGAGAGCGCGTTTTGAAAGATCTGCCGTTCGTTTATTGAAGAATATTTTCAGAGTTGGACTTTTCGAAAATCCATATTTGAATGTTGCCGAAACAAAAGCAATTGTGGGTAATTCTGAATTTATGAAAGCAGGTTATGAGGCACAATTAAAATCAGTGGTTTTATTGAAAAACAAAGCTTCGATTTTACCTCTGAAAGAAAAGAAGACAGTTTTTATTCCGAAGATTTATACGGCTTCTACCAAAGATTGGTGGGGCGTTGCAAGTCAGCCAAAATTGGAATATCCGGTAAATTTAGAATTGGTTAAGAAATATTACAATGTAACCGAAGATCCTTCAAAAGCAGATTTTGCTATTGTTTTTGTTACAAGTCCGCAAAGTTTAGAAGGCGGTTATGACTTAAAAGACAGACAAAACGGAAGCAACGGTTATGTTCCAATTTCACTTCAATACGGAACTTATACAGCAACCGAAGCAAGAGCCAAAAGTATCGCAGCCGGAGATCAGGTTATTGACCCTACAATTAAGGACAGAACTTATAAAAATAAAACAGTAACAGTTGCAAACACTATGGATTTAAGAACAATTCTCGATACGAAAGATATGATGAAAGGCAAACCTATTATTGTTTCGGTAACGGCTTCAAAGCCAATGATTTTTAATGAATTTGAAAAACAGGTTGACGGTATTGTGTTGAATTTTGGAGTTTCTACGCAAGCCGTTTTGGATATTGTTTCAGGAAAAACAGAACCATCAGGATTATTGCCAGTTCAGATGCCGGCGAATATGGAAACCGTTGAAAAACAATTTGAAGATGTTCCTTACGATATGACTCCGCACAAAGACAGCGAAGGCAATGTTTACGACTTTGCTTACGGATTGAATTGGAAAGGTGTTATTAAAGATGCGAGAACTGAGGTTTATAAGAAGTAATTTTTTTATGCCACAAAGACGCGAAGGCGCAAAGTTTTTTTCTGATTGGCTTGAGTTTTAATCTCGCAGAGTCATAAAGTTTTTTAAGCTCATAAGTTTTTTTTTCACGCAGATTCTGCAGATTTAAGCAGATTTAAATTGATTATAATAATCTGCGCTCATCTGCTTAAATTTTTTTAAATCTGCGAGAAACAAAAAAACTTAGCGGCTTTGTGACTTTGCGAGCAAATTTCGCAACGATTGAAAAAAAACTTTGCGCCTTTACGAGATTAACGAACCACAATGCAACAACAAATACCACAAAAAAATGAAAAATAAAATCACCATATTATTTGCTTTTTGCCTGCTTTTAGGCACAACCGTAAAAGCGCAGGAAACCGTAAAACTATACGCCGGAAAAGCTCCGGGATCTGAAAACTGGACACAAAAAGAAGCTCAAATGTACTCTGATCTTTTTAAAACGGAAGTAGTTTACAATGTCACCGATCCTTCATTATTGGTTTATCAGGTTCCAAAAGGAGTAAAAAATACCGGAACTGCTATTGTAATCGCTCCGGGCGGAGGTTTTCAGAGTTTATCCATCAACAGAGAAGGAAAAGAATTGGCTGAAATCCTTAGCAAAAAAGGCATCACGGCTTTTGTTTTAAAATACCGTTTGAACAAAACCGAAACCAATGATCCGGCAAGAGAAATGATGGAGAAGCTGAAAGACAGAGCAGCTTTCGAAAAAAACTCTTTGGCCACTATAAAGTTAGCAGCACAAGACGGAAAAAATGCTTTAAAATATGTTCGTGACAATGCCTCAAAACACGGCATCGATACTAAAAAAGTCGGCATAATTGGGTTTTCTGCAGGAAGTACAGTGGCGATGGAAACAGTTCTGGAAAATACAGCAGATCAATTACCGGATTTTGTAGCCAATATTTATGGAGGTCCAAGACCTGAATTATTAACGGTTGCAACTCCAGAGAAAAAAATCCCAATGTTTTTGTGCGCAGCCAGCGACGATCAGTTAAAACTGGCGCCAAGAAGTATTCAGATGTACAATAAATGGCTTGAAGCCGGACAAAGTGTCGAACTGCATATGTACTCAAAAGGCGGTCACGGATTTGGAACAGGAAAACAAAACCTGCCGGTAGATTCCTGGGAAACACGTTTTGAAGAATGGCTTACACTACAAGGATTTCTAAACTAATATTTCCCTTTAATAAAGAGACTATTTAAACTATCTATATATGAAACATACATTTATAAAAACAGCAAGAGTTACGCTTTTGACAGCATTAGTGCTTTCTAATTTGTCCTGGAATACTCCTAAAGATGAAACGAATCCTCCGGTTTTAACCGTCAAAGGATTTAAATTTTTCGATTTAAACAGAAACGGAAAATTAGATATTTGGGAAGATACGCGTCTTTCTAATGATCAAAGAATTGATGCAATCATCAAACAAATGACCAATGCAGAAAAAGTAGAATTGCTTATCGGAACCGGAATGCCGGGCATCGAAGTTCTGACTGGTCCTGTTGGAGATTCTAAACAAGGTTTAGTTCCCGGAGCTGCAGGAGGAACTGCTGCTTTTGAACGATTCGGAATTCCTGCAACGGTTGTAGCCGATGGCCCTGCAGGTTTAAGAATTGCTTCAACGAGAGAAAATGATACAAAAACCTATTATGCAACGGCATTTCCTGTGGGAACTGCTTTGGCTTCGACCTGGAATAAAGCACTTTTAGAAGAAGTAGGAAAAGCAATGGGTAATGAGGTAAAAGAATATGGTGTTGATGTTTTATTAGCTCCGGCTTTGAACATTCACAGAAATCCTTTGAACGGAAGAAACTTCGAATATTATTCTGAAGATCCGTTGATTTCAGGGAAAACTGCAGCGGCAATTGTAAACGGAATTCAGTCGCAAGGTGTGGGAACTTCGATCAAACACTTTGCTGTGAATAATGAAGAAACCAATCGTTTAACAATTAATGCGCACGTTTCTGAAAGAGCGATTAGAGAAATTTACCTGAAAGGTTTTGAAATCACAGTAAAAGAATCTCAACCGTGGACTGTAATGTCGTCTTACAACAAACTGAATAGCGAATATACTTCTGACAGAAAAGATTTGCTAACCGAAGTTTTAAGAAACGAATGGGGTTTTAAAGGAATTGTAATGACGGACTGGTTTGGTGGTTTTCCGGGTTTCGAATCGATTTCAAAAGGCTCAAACTCTGATGTCGTTAAACAAATGATTGCTGGAAATGATTTATTAATGCCTGGAATTCCGGTTCAGAAAAAAGCACTTTTAGAAGCTTTGAATTCGGGTAAATTATCTCAGGAAGTGGCGAATACAAATGCGAAAAGAATTTTACAATATATTTTTCGTACGCCAACTTTTGCAAAATACAAATATAGTGATAAACCTAATTTAGCTAAAAATGCTGAAGTAACCAGAAATGCTGCTGCAGAAGGAATGGTTTTGCTAAAAAACACGAATAATGCATTGCCTTTTGCTGACAAGCAAAAAGAGGTTGCGGTATTTGGGGTAACTTCTTATGCATGGATTACAGGCGGAACAGGAAGTGGAAGTGTGAATAATAAACACACCGTTTCTCTTTTAGAAGGTTTGACTGCTGCAGGTTACAAATTAGATAAAGAACTAGTTGACTTGTATAAACCGCACGCTGAAAAAGAAGTTATTGCTGAAAAAGAAAGAAGAAAAGCAAGAGGTATTTTGGCTTTGCCGGAAAGACTTCCTGAAATGAAAATGGACGATGCTTTCATAGCTAAAAAAGCGGCAAGTTCTGAAATTGCGTTTGTAACTCTAGGAAGAAATTCTGGAGAAGGAGGAGACAGAGTGGTTGATAATGACTTTAATATGGCCAATGAAGAGATTGAAATGCTGGATAAAATTTCAAAAGCTTTTCATGAAAAAGGAAAAAAAGTAGTGGTTATTTTGAATATTGGCGGTGTAATCGAAACAGCTTCATGGAAAGATAAAGTAGATGCTATTTTACTGGCATGGCAGCCAGGTCAGGAGGGCGGACATTCTGTTGCTGACGTAGTTTCAGGAAAAATAAATCCGTCTGGAAAATTGACGATGACTTTCCCTGCGAAATATTCTGATACACCATCTGCGAAAAACTTTCCGGGACTTCCTGCTGATAATCCAAAAGAGGTGACTTATGAAGAAGGCGTTTATGTAGGATACCGTTATTTTAATACTTTCAAAATAAAACCATCTTACGAATTTGGTTTTGGTAGCTCATACACGACTTTTGATTATACTAATGTAAAATTGAGTTCACCAACTTTTAAAGATAAATTGACCGTTTCTGTCACCGTAAAAAATACAGGAAAAGTAGCAGGAAAAGAAGTTGTTCAGGTTTATCTTTCTGCACCATCAAAAACGATAGATAAACCAAAAGAAGAACTAAAAGCTTTTGGTAAAACCAAAGAATTAAAACCGGGAGAAAGCCAAACATTACAATTGACTTTATCGCCAAAAGACCTGGCTTCATTTTTAGAAAGCAAGAGTGCCTGGATTGCAGAAGCAGGAACCTATAAAGTTTTCGTTGGAGCGTCTTCTTTAGATATTAAAAAATCGGCTGAATTTTCGGTTGCAAAAGAAATTACAGTAGAAAAAGTAAAGAAATCTTTTGAATTAGATTCGAAATTTACTGAGCTTAAACCGTAATTGTTAGTTAATTATTGTTAGTAAAAAAGCCTTTGGGACATTTTGTCCTGAAGGCTTTTTTCTTTTATACTAGCGACTTCAAAATAGCTAAAAACACCTTTATCGCTTTCTTTTCATAAACTTCTTTTATCGAAATAATCATAGCGGTTCTTGTCATATTTTTCCCTTCTATGGGAATACACGAAATTCCTTTTTCATTTTTAATGGTGGTTTGGGTAAGAATAGTATACCAATTTCCACTTTTTACAAGCTCTAATAAGGTTGGAATATCATTTATTTCGATAGTAACTTTTGGATGCAGGTTATTTTTATCAAAAGCTTCACTAATAAATTGTGTCGTGCTATATCCTTTTGAAGGAAGAGCAAGAGATAATTTGCTTATTTCTTTTAATGAAATCGATTTTTTATTTTTTAAATTAGAATCTGTCGAAGTTACCAGAGTCATAGGCGATGTAAAAAGGATCTGGTAATTAAAATGATTTTCGGTGATAATTTCTTCGAAAGTCAGAATAACGTCCAGTTCAAAATGATTGAGTTTTTCTAACAATTCCTTAGAAGTTCCAAAAACAATTTTAAATTCTATTTCAGGATATTGATTTGCAAATTCAATTACGCTTTGAGTCAATATATCGCGCAGTGCATACGTAACACCAATTGCAATTTTACCGGTATCAAGATTGTTTAAATCCTGCAGTAATTGTAAACCTTCTGTCGCTTTGTTGGTACTTTGCAAGGCATAAATCGAAAATAATTCTCCTGCTTCCGTTAGTTTAATTCGTTTTCCTATTCGGTTAAAAAGCGGAATTTGCAATTCATCTTCAAGCTGTTTAATCTGTTGCGATAAAGTACTTTGGCTAATGTTTAAAGCATTTGCAGCCTCGGTAAAATTGAGTAATTCTTTGGCTTTAAGGAAATATTTAAGTTGTCTGAGTTCCATGTTTAAAATCGGTTTTATCGATTGATGCTATCGAAAAATAACGTTTTACAAATATAGAAATTCTTTAGACCTTTGTAAAAAATAATGAAGAACTAAAATGAAAATAATACCACTGCAGGAAGGAAATTATGTTGTTAACAGTGAGAAAGAATTCAAACT
>Ga0247812_10000844_pt1 | contig 17638 bp, 19 predicted proteins | sample UWRJL149409B1_FD_178011 | JGI IMG/M metagenome (GOLD analysis project Ga0247812, IMG submission 178011) | Plant litter microbial communities from Arlington Agricultural Research Station in Wisconsin, United States - UWRJ-L149-409B-1 | ecosystem: Environmental > Terrestrial > Plant litter >...
CCTCCAATTACGTATGTTCTAAACCTAATGACAAGAAGACTCTAACATTCGCTTTGCAGAATTGGGTGGGACTACGTACCTACGTACGCCGAAATGGAAGATGATGTTTGTGAAACTACGACTATATCGGGTTGCACAACATATTTGACATACTCTGTAGACTCCAAGGGCTCTACGACCGCTACAGCAACTACCAGCGCTTGTAAAGATGCTCCGGGATGTTCTCCAACGGTATCAGATATCACAACAACAAGCACAGTAACTCCAGAAGCCACACCGACAAATTATATCGTTTGGCCCGTTGATGGTATACGTAGCCAGGTAATAGATCAAATTGTCGCCGTCTTCTACGCCGAGGGTGTATCGGCCACACATCCTGATTATTATGTCTCGAGGGGAAACGTTGGGACAAATTTCTGGTATACTCCTCTAACAGCGAGCCAATTAGCCGCAGTTAAGCGCAGTTCAGCAGTCAGTATTCAATAACTATATTATACATATAGACGACATTAATCATTTGCAGGTACAAGACGTCACGCTAGCCGTATATATTGCAACGGCGCCGCAAACGTTTACAGGACAATCCAAGAGTGTAGTTTCTGCTCCTAATACCGGCGTTAAACTTTTCGCTAAAGATGCCTTGGGGAGTGCTCCAAATACAAGTACTCCAGTCAAACTAAGACCAGAAGAGAATTCCCCTAAAATTGAAAAGCGCGCCACTGCAACCCAGGTTTCAGCACCTTGGCAGCTAGTTTCACTCTCGCAACCGCCCGGAGTCAGCTTTTTAGACATGAAAAATGAGTATATGTATGATCCAACAGCTGGTCTAGGCCAGGTGGTCTATCTAGTAGATACAGGAGCTTACGCCGAACATCCCGTAGGTGTTTTTCACTTATACAAGAGCTGCTTCTAAAAGATTTGTAGGAGTTTACTTCGATTGGCATTACCACAAGTTCATACTTGTATGCAGGCCCACAGCCAGTCTCATCGCCGGGAGACTTCCCTATGTTTCCAAATACAGATAGAGGGGCCCATGGTACATGTATGCTAAGCCTGATAATTGGTAGAACAGTTGGCATTGCCAGAAACGCCAAACCTATAATTGTGCGAGTAAATCCAGATCGATACCTCCCAGAGTCTTTCCTAGATGGACTGTCAAGGGTTTATGATCATATTCTTGCCAACGGCAATCAGGGGAAGGCAGTCGTAAATCTCTCATTCAACTTCAAGGAAGAGAACATCAACCTTGGGTTGAAGCGTCAGCTTGGTATGTACATCATGATTGGCTCATTGCTTAAAACTAATATTTTGGTTATAGGTCTTTTGATACAGAGGATCATAGCTGAAAATGTTGTAGTTGTCACAGGGAGTGGAAATTCCGGTGTGCCAGTAGATGGCTATCCTGCATTGTTCGGTAGCGCTGCTGCCGAGCCATACATTCCGAATCTTATTATTGCTGGTGGAATAGGGGAGCAGTATAACGCAGCTAATGAAATAGACTATCTACGTGGGTGCAGATACCGCAGAAGTCAGACAGCAGGTTATGTCAATATCAATGCGCCAGCTTATAATGTTAAATGTGCCAGGAATGATAATTTGGAGCTTCTTGGCGCCGAAGCAGGTTATAAAGAGAGTAAAGGAACTTCGGATGGTCAGTCTTTTGGTAGCTTGGTTATTAATTATCCCAGACACTAATTCGGTAGCCATAGCCTCCGCAATCGTCACAGGACTAGTAGCTTATTTTTTGTCCCTTAATCCTGGCACCTATACAGTCCGATCTATGAAGGAAAAGATAGAGGGTATGCAGTGGTCACGTAAAAAAGGCGACAACGACTATCCAAATATGATCTGGAATGGACAGAACTCAGGACTTTGTCCGGCCAATAGGAATATCAATGACATTAAGCGACGCGACTGTTCCTCACCCCCGTCCATAACTCTGGGTCTTGGAGCACCTATCACGTTCAAGTCCGGATCTCCAAATCCAACATGTACAGGCACTGGTTGTGGTACGTATTGCTCCATTGGGCCTTACTGCAATGCTCCATGTGCAGGAACTTGTGGGGGGGAGAACCCTGATTTTGAGGACCCAGCCAATCCTGACAGCCCTCAACACTCGACAACACCTACTGCGACTAAAACAACAAGCAAAATTGTGATATCAACAAAAGAAGCTGTAACACCGACAAAGGAGCCGCCACAGCCAACAAGTGATCCAGATCCCATTAACGATCCACCTCTTCCTACAACCCCTCCATCTAGATCGCCGTACTGCTTTCGCGACCATAACAGCAATGAACGGTGGACTCCCTTCTCGGAAAATGAAGCGTTCGATCTAATTAATAGGATCTGTGTTGTTTCTGATAATCTCTCACCTTCGAACACTTTTGGATATGCTTTTCGAGGAAAAACTGGCCTTTTGGCCTCAATTACTTGGGCGGAAAACCAGAGCGGCTGTTCACCCAAGGCCGCAATGCCTCTACATGAGTTCTGCGAAGAGACCTTCCTCATGCTTTTAGACAAGTGTGATCCATCTAGTAGGGTTCCAATGTATGGGGGTGCTTTTGTTGATAACATCGATTATGGGTGTGTCACATGGTGGCTTGGGCTAGATTCTACAGCCCGATTGCGACAGGAGGTACAGAACAGTGTAGAGATCATCGAACCATCAGAACAAGCAGCGTTGCTGGGTAAACTTGCTAAGATCGAGCTGGAACTTCCGCGGCTGATGAGGGAAAGCAAAACTGTCATTGCCTGAAGGATCAGTGGTAAGTCAACTGGCGGGTTGTAGAATACACTTTTGACGTTGCTGTAAGGATCACTGTTGCATGGAACGTAATTTCAGAAGCATATTTGAAATGGAATCTAAAAAATGCATAATAGCTCATGCAAAAACTTCAAATTCCTCCATGTGCCAAAATACATTGACATTTGCTTCATGTTTAGAGGAATGTATTTGCTCTCCTAATAAAATCATTAAGCCATAAATTTTCAATTCAACTTCTGGAAATCTTGGCAAGCTCTTGAAGATATATTTGGAAAGGTTATGCCAAGCGCAAATGTTTACATAACCTGCATCTTCCATTTATGATGCAGGACTCGGTATCGAGATTTAACTCCCCTGTTTCAAGACAGAGTGATTTATAGGCGGTGTCAGATCCCTGTTTGATCATGAAAAGTCTATGTCTTCCATTTTCGGTTATATGTCGATGCAGACCAAGGAGGTGATGGTTGCCCAAGTTGGGCGCAGCATCACAAACCTTCCGTTTGCTGCTCTTAGACGAATAAACGATATTCAAAAGCAATTGAAACTTTTCTCATATGACATTTCAAGCGCACTCAAAGTACAGAAAGCAAGTATACACTGAGATGGGAGAATTGGAGGTCAATCATATGCTGCAAATGCGTAATGTTCTCAAACTCCATCCTTCATAGTCGTTTAACATACAAAGTTATGGATATCTTTCCTTATATCCTTTGAACTCGCTCAATGTTGTGGCCTCCGTGACTCACAATAGACTAGCATCACAGTATATAAATCTCTCCCCCTCCTTTGACTACAATAAATACAAGACCAAATTTCTTACACTAAGGAACCTCCCCTTATTCTTGAATCAGAGTTCCTAACATTCAATCTGAGCCAGGTCATCATCGAGCATTTTCTTCGTTCCCTTGTCCTTGGTACGATTGCTCGTCTCCCACAAGCCTTGCTCCACAACATACTGTTCGAAGAGAAAACATCCAAACTAAACGGTTGAGTGGTCATTTTGATGTGCACCCCTGATCAAAATATCGTTTGTGGCCCAACGCTGAATGCGAATAAGAGATCGTAATTCTAACAGAAGCGTTAGCATATTTTAGAAGTGGTTAGAGGTATATATAAATATGGGGTGTTACTTGGTTGTTGGTTGTTGAACAATGTCTTGGACTCGCTTGGGGGCCAACTCGGTTTACCAAAATTGTGGTAATACTGACAACTCCTCGGTCTTAGGTAGAGACAATTAGGACAAGGTGCCAAATTACTTCTCTGCGCAAATCAATATAGGTAGGTTAGCAAATTTTGGCTAAATGCCATTCACTATTCTCCTAGTGAAAAGTTTGAGTGTAGAAACAGAAGTGATTGTCTAAACTGCGTGATCGAGTATTGAAGGATGACTACACGACGAAGCCATACCAGATTCAAGATACACTGGTACGATAAATCAATCGGTTCAAAGGTTTCAGGTAGTGGAAAATGAATTAATCGACATCAGGATAGATAAAGTGGCTATGCATTTAATGCTATCTACAGCATACAGCATGCAGTTATCTATGATAAAAAGGTCAAAAGATCAAAAGAACCTATCGTTAAATGTGCATGAAATATATATACAGATGTTACTATTTCCTGGGGTCTAAGAAGTATAACTCGAGAACGATGCTGGCAACGCGGGGAACATTCGATTGAGTCAGTCTGCAATAGTGGTTTCTGCATCAACGAAAGAATATGTATTAGCATCGGTCACAACATACTCTTTACGTGGTACTGGTCATGATTACAAAAGAGAAATACACACATCTTACATTAAAGCCCAAAGTTCCAAATACACTTACATAAGCATCTGAAGCACCTTCAGCATCCCATCCACTGGTCCCCCTTTAGTGCCATTGAAATCAACAAATTTATCAAGCCCAAAGCCATATTCGTCTTTACTGCCCCGCACACCCTTTCTTGTCTCGTTCACAATGTTCGACTGTTTTTGCACGAATCCCATACCCTTACCAACCATCCTTCCAATTTTCATAACACCAGCCACAGTCATGACCGGGAAAAATGTCAATATGCCTGCTTTGATTGGATTTTCTTTTGCCCATCTTTGAAACGATCTTATCCAAGACGCGAATTTCTGCAGTATACGGGCCCAGAAACCGGGCCGTTTTTGTGGTCTATTCAAGGAGTAGGGCGATAGGCGACCTGGCGGTTTAGGAGATGCGGTCAGGGGAAGAGGTGATGTACTGTAGTCTGTTGTTTGAGATTAGGATTTGGTCTCTTTGATACATTTTAAAAAAGTGGTTGGGCATACAGTTCGGATTTCCTGGGGAACGTCTCCTGGGCGGGGAGCTGGTTCTTGAAGCACGAAGTGGGGAGTAAGGACGTGAAACAGATTGTATAGGCGACGTTTGCCGTCTCTCCGGTTTTGGTGGGAACGCCGGGACGGAATATGGTTGTGAAGGTGGTACAAGAGGGGAGTTTGGGGCTGAGTATGAGTGGAAGTATGAATCTTGCGCCGAGGCCGTTGCGGGAGGACCGTATGATTGAGTGTGTCGTGGAGTTTGGGTCTGAGGTTGGTATGCTGAGGAGGTATAACTTGAATACTGCAAGGGATTCTGGGATGCTGCGAAGTAAGAAGGGACCTTGTATGTGGTGTGAGTGTGACTAGGGGAGTTGGAATCCGTGGGTGGTGGTGTTGGGTATGCCATTCTGAACGAGGCTGAGAGTGAAGCTTCTTCGTGATGTTCTGGAGCTACCCCACAATGGCCGGATGAGTTTTCTTGAGGTGGTTTAATCGTCAATCAGGTCTGCAGATACCAAATCGAGTAAACAGGATGCACAGGAAGAAGAGAGAAGGCTTAGGAAGGGTAGATTGAAGAGAGGTCTTGTTTCTTGACTGGACGTGCAGCGGTGAAGTCGTGGTTCGACTCAAGGCGAGTGAATCTTTTCATGGGGAGGCTGGTCTCGGCCCGCTCGGGATTCCCGACCGAAGCGTTCCCCCACCAAACTAGGTTTCTAGCGGCTGGGCATCACGTCCATTTGACTTTCACCTCAACGGATGTAGCCGAGGTAGGTGGAGTTCATGTAAAAGTCAAAAAGTTACTGACGCTGGTGACGGTTACTGCTAGACGTTTCATTACAAGGTTCGGATCCTAGCATGAAAGCCCAGACAGATGCATATTGCAACGACCATACGTCTTAAAAGCTATGGAAGGAGGAGGGTGTGATGCGGTCATACTCTCAAGAAACTTCATCAGAGTTCAAGCCTATGCCAGCTTGCTTATCGATTATATTAGCTGATATAGATGATTTCAGATTGATCACTACGATAGATCAACATCCTGGCCACCTCTCTATTGTATATCGGAACTTCTACCTGTTTTTGGCCCACTCCTCAAACTTTCTACTTGGTCTTCGCCGCTTGACTTGTTGTCGGCCAAGAATTCTGGAAAGCCAACATCCAACATCTGAGCATCCAGCTTTCAGCCTCCTTTTCCAAGATTCGGGTTGTTTAGAAATCCCATAGAGTGCCGAATGCGTGTAACCCAGCTAGGCATAGGAGTAAGTAGGAGCCCTGGGTCAGAATTTCACTGTACATACCTGCTCGGCAACCTTGCATCATCTCATCGTTGCCCTGCATATTGGAGGTGATGAAGATCACCTCGGCTCCAAAACTCTTCCATGTATCTATGAGAAGTTGCGTCGTATCTGGTCGTCCCCCTCGCTTCTTTGAATCCCAAAGAATCATCCTCTCGGGTTCGATATTATTATATATAAGACTAGCTATTGTTGGCCCAAACGTTTTCTCCTGATCAGAACCTATCCAAATGAGAAACCTAACCGAATGTCAGAGATTGTTACAAAGAAGTATTTTGGTGATAGGTACCAATTTGGGCTCTGGATGCATGTGGACAATGCTGCCCCAATACCGGTTCCAGTGCAGATCCGAATTCCTCGTTTGAACATGGCAGATGCATGCCCAACACCAGCTATTATACATTAATCGATGACCTATCGCGAAGGGAGAAACAATGTACCGAATTTAAGCTCCCTAGTCCACACCGTTTTGGGTGGATCCTCGACGAGAGTTCTTGTGAAGTCACCTTGGACACCGCAGATCATGTAATGGTATGGAGATTTTCGGCCCTCGCTGATGATTCCAAAAGCATGGTACTCCATAATGGAGGTGCGACTGATTCTGCCCAGGAGACCTTGCTGTATTCCACGGTTAAAGCGGAGAATGGCGACTTTGGGCGATGGCTTAAGGCATATTTTAGTCGGTGTTGCTAAATAACTAGAAGGGATAACTCACAATTTCAACTTCCACAGTTACTTCTCGAAGGGTGAACCAGGGGATGAGAACACTAAGAATCATGAGCGATCGTTTCAGAACGACTCTAGACAAACGTACAATATTGTCATGAAAACAGCAAACCAAAGCTCCTGTGCGCTGAGCAGAGAATTTGCGTCGGATCTCCAGTGCCCGAGTTTTATATCATAGGTGTTGCCCAAGATTACAAAACACCAGGTAGCCTAGCCTTTATCAGTATCATTCACGCGGAGGCGGTGGGATATATTACCGCCAGGCCTAACCACCCGATAAAGCGATGATGTCTCTCAAATATGTTATGATGGTAGCTGATGGAGAAGTTAGTTATGTTTTTAACAGCAATTTGAAACACCAACTTTCGAATCCATGGGAAGGCACTCAAGACGGAAATAATCACAAGAAGATTTGTGACTATACCGGTAGCAATCACGGAACGATGCTGCACGGAACGATATCTTATAATATCGACTATCTTGAAAACCAGCCACCTAAATACTCTATCAGTTCTATCGCCCCTGAGCTCGGAGGTGGGGTCATCTTACCCAGCACCAGACAAAGCACAACCCGAATGGATACCTCCAACATGCTGCAATATAGAAACTACTCCTAGTTTTATGCACAATGGGGCCCACTAAAAGAAGTTATTAGTTCTTATCACATGAACTATGGAAGAGGCAACGAACACTTCGCAGACCATATATGGAGATTATGTATAGGAACCTAAGAAATAACTCATTGCGCATCAGGATTGCACAGAGTAAATTCCCAAGAACCAAAGCACCTAAATGATTCTCTGCGTAAGGGAACCGATGAAGTGCCGCCATGATTATCCCAGCAAGGTTGAGTAGGGTAACAAAGATGAAGAATTTTCGGTAGGTGTTGAACCAAAGTTGGAAGAGGATCCATCGATTTGGGCGTTTCTTGGTTGCTGGTTCGGGTGTCTTCACCTTGCTTACCTCTCCTCCTGGTGATAGGGACAGTACTGGCACGCTTGATGATGGTGTAATACCTTCATATATCGGTGAGATTGGCGACAGCGTGGTCTCAACGTGTATCCGTGTCTTCTGGTGCGCATTTGGGACAGGTGAGAATACAGTGAGACCTTTTTCTATGTCAACGAACTCTTGAACGTGGTCGGGCGTGAGGTTGACTTTGCTATCAGAGCTTGTGGAAGACATCTTTCAAAAACCAGATGAGCGAAAACCTGAGATGGCGATGCAGTAGATTCCAAGACTGGAGCCGATCGTTGGTTCTAACAGCCCCAGAAGGAATCCAGTGCTATCAAATCTGGGTACACGAGAACACAGAGTTCCAACGGCCAATTCCTTATATAAAAAGCTCCCAAGTTGGTGATATGCACGTGACACACAATACATCACCTTTCTTTATGCTAAATTGGCATGATCAGCTATACTTTAAACATTTGTAGTAATATAGGTATATAATAATTGAGCATAGGCAAGGCCCTGTGCAAGTACATATGTATTTACTGCTCGGATTCATTTAAGGGTTTGGTTTAAACGAGACAAGGTGAGAGTCGTGATAAGGGCCATCGGAGCAGATCCCGAGCACCCCTCCCAGGGACGAACATTTCTCGGTCTTCATTGCAGTCACCAAAGCGATCTATTCTCTTGGGCCGATTCGCACTGTGTGGGCTGACTATATGTGCGGCTACGTCAGTCATGTGCGTTCTAGCAAATATAAAATTCCCATTAATTTCTTGATTATCCATATTAACCCCGGATTCGAACGTATGACACGTGTGGTCCACGGTTTCGATCCTTAAATATTCTCTACAGCCTAAACCAAGATAATGCTTTCGGACAAGAGGCTCCTGATATCCTTGGGTGGATCTATGGATGCTGGTGGGCTGTCCCGCTTGTATGATACATTTGGGATGGTCTAGACATGCCGGAGCGAGCGTTCGGCCCTTGTTATTTAACCGTCTATATAACTTGGCACTAGCTTCTTGAAACGAGCAAAGATCTCCTTAGCTCAATAATTCAGTCGCGCGGCAGTTCACCCACTAGGCAGTCAATTCCTGTATTCACAGTAACTAAGGTACCTATGGGGTTGGCCAGCCACAACAAGCGAGTATAAGCGACGGAATGTTTGTTTCGGAGGTTTGACTCAGTTGTCCGGATCGTGGCTGCTGTTTTGCGCAGCTATGAATCAATCATAATAAGAGCTGTAAGGAGTACGGTACGAGGGCTGTGTCGTACTTCATGCTTGGATCATATTTTACATTTATCGTATTCCCAATTTCTGTAATATAGGTCTACCTCACGAACGCCTCACGAGAAACTGCCGAGTGTGCCACTTACGCGCAGGTTCTCGCGCCAGTAAAGAACCAATATGCATCAATCAATTTGATATGGATGAATGGAGCAAGCAAATCTAAGGCATAAGTGCGATGACTAGAGCAATCTCTGAAACGAAGAACCCAACTTCGCGAGAACTAAGTGTTGTCATTCTATCTATCGTTCCTACTGGCCTCAATTTGCGAGTAATGAATATCATAACGAGCAAATAATCAAATTTCAGGTCGTCTCCAAGAAAGAGTTCTCAACAAGCCGTCAAAGTCAGCAGTCGCTATTTCAACACACAAATTGACAGCCATTTCGCAAAAGTTACAGCTGCTTTGATCGCATTCGGGCGAATAGATTGTGTAGATCTATAATCTAAGATCGTTGATCTGGATCTTTCTAAACGTATGTTGGCATCCAAAACTATTAACAAGTCCCAAACTTCTACTGGAGGGGTCGACAGAATGGTAGAAATTTAAGACAGTAACCACAGGGCTGGTGAAGCTGGGGGATAACTACCGTTCTTACCCCCACGAGGAGCTTATACATATTCCGACTAGCGTTGCACAACATTTGCCCGCTCTTTAATGATGCTGACTGATGCTAAAATACGCTATCACTAGTCAACAAATAAATGAGAAAGCTTTCAAGAGGCCCCCCGGTGGATACTCATGCGAGGAGGATAGTTGAGAATATCACTACCCAACTGAAACAAAAGCAGACTCTAGTCTTTATCGTACTGGTATGAAAACCTTTGTTATTATATACCAACTCATATACTTATCAATCCAAGACTCCACACCATGATGCTGCTCTGCACGACGGGGCCGCTGAGAAGTATCGCGCCTATCTAGACAACGGACTTGATTGGGGCTGAGGTTGGAGGAGGTATGAGAAATCATCTCATAACACCAAAATATCAGTTTATTTTATAGAAAAGATGTGGGTGACGCATATTTTAGGGAAGAGGCTCATTAATACAACCCCAAAGATGAATAGCGTGTAATTATTGCGCAGAAGTTGGGACTAGCGGTTGCTAATTTCTATCATTACACTAGTCCCCTCTCACTCATACTGTGTCTCCTCCATAATCTTTATTCTCTCTCCAATCCTCGAACAGCAACCACCAAAGTATCAGACGTCCCCGCCTCCAACGCTCTTATTATGTTTCGCATGTTCTTGGACCTTCACTTTGTGTGTCTCTTCTTTCCGGCATTCTTCTTTCTTTACATCAGTACTTATCATACCGGTGCTGGAAAAGCTTGCGTCCTATTACTCCTGGCAGATCATTGTTTCTTATCACTTGATACAAAGCGTATATTATGAGAAGTTGCGATTATCTTCTTCTTTGACCTCGGTATGCTTGCCTTTCTGAATCTCTCCGTCGGTCATAGTCATCTGTTAAGGACCCTGTTTCACAATGAGAGGGGAGGTTCCTCAGATATCTAAGAAAGGATTCTGTGTACAATGTAGTCTAAGGAATAGAAGAGGTGTTGCCCCTTCTCACGATGCTATATACTGTAGTACTAGAAATGTGGGGGCAAGGGAGCCTTAGTCCACAACATCATCATATCACCATACCATGATAGAGGGTTCGGATTTTGGCATGTTAAAGTATTGGACGATGAGAAATAATGCGTCATGGTATGACTTGATTGAGATCAGGATCTTCGTGGGGCATCGCTTCTCTCCATTTCTTGAAAACACCTATCATAAAGGATGGGTTTCGTAAATTACCTTCGCAGTAAGATGAATCTGAGAGTTTTTGTAGTCTCAACCACTATGAAGCACCAAAATCTGAGGTGCAGATTTTAAAATTGAACCGTTTGTGGAAGCCGTACGATTTTCTTTTTCCTTTTCCTTTTCCTTTTCCTTTTCCTTTTCCTTTTCCTTTTCCTTTTCCTTTTCCTTTTCCTTTTCCTTTTCCTTTTTCTTTTTCTTTTTCTTTTTCCAATTCATGAGACTGCGAGGATGCCAACCAGCTGAATAAAAATCTCCTAACAAATAATAGTAGCTCAACTATCTAAACAGTAAAGTGTTATGATCGTAAACCTAACGAGTTAGTATATATTTTCGTCAATTCTTACTATATGTATTAACGACTTGACTAAGTTAGGTGCCAAGCCACGTTTTCGCTTAGGCCCCTTTTCATTCCACGCTGAGGTGTGTTCAACCTAGTTTGAATACGCTTGTAAAGTATTGACCATTCGAGATAAGCCAAACGAATTGAAAGAAAATGCCTAGATTTTCCTGAATGAAATAGTCCTATTCCATATCCATTGAGTTATGCCGTAATTTCCGTTTCTAGCATCGATACAGCCGTGGTGTGGTGTTAATCAAATGGAAGAAATCCTATTCTCCAACCGAATTGTGATCGCTTTCTAAATTCAAAGTCCGTCTGAATTTAATTTCTAAATCGTCTACGTAGACGAATGTGGACGGGGTAAGGGGATTGGCTTTAGACATACAGGTTGGTTTCCGCTTGGTGTGGCGCCGGTAGAAATACTTTACTGCCACCAGGATTGTAGTATCACGAGTTGCTACAAGGAAAAGGTTGGAAATATAATGTTTCATAGTTAGGGTTGGTCTTGGTGTAGTCCAAAGCTATATTAGAGACAGAATAGCACATATTTCTTGTAGTATGAGAGGGAAGTTTATTATGTACAAAGAATTACCTGCGAATGAGAGCTGAGCGTCATGCGTAACTTATGCTGCTTGATTGATCTTTCAATATAAGCTGATGGCCGAAGAGTCCCCAGAACTTCCCTCCCCACTCCAGATCCCAAGAGATGACTAAAGCCTTGGTATTCATAGACATGCTGAACACCCAAAGACATCAGGCGAGAATAAACCAGGTTTCCATGATCCAGGCGGCTGCTATTACCAAAACCGAGACGAGTGCTAAAAGACAGAATATTAGTCCAGTGGTGGACCAAGTCTTTGCACTTTGGCCTGCATGATGTTGAATTCGTCCCTTATCAGGACCAAAATCCTGCCCCTTGGTCTTGTTCTCAGCAAATTCTATCCTCTGTGATGCCAGATCTTCGGCAAACTTCTCAATCTAAATTCATTTAGCCATTTGTTAACAAGCACAGTTTGAGATTACCAACCTTTTTACATGCAATGCTGATCTTCGAGAAATTAGGGTCCTCGGGGCTATTCTTTTGTTGAATCCGGTTGACATAACGACAAAAGACTTCACACACCGTCTTGAGATCTTGACTGGACTCGACCATCAATCTGAATGCATCCCCCTTAGTGATTTTGATGTTTCGTTGGAAGAGCGCCGGATTGCGGAAACATAACTCTAGCGTAGCCATGGCCATAGACTGGGGAATGGCACAAAAGTTGAATACACTTTGCTCGCGCAATCCAACAAGATAAGTCAAGCAGTCCGTTACATGTCCCAGAGCATTCAATATCATCTCAGAGCTGCAGTTAAGGGCAAGCTCGAGATTCTCGGGCTCGAACAGGTCTTCAAAGTTATCAACGTGCTGGGCCCAAATCTCTTTTGGCCAAAAACGGCGACCGTCATCGTAATCTTCACGAATATCGCGAATTATATTGTTCTTCTGCAACAAGAGTCCCATAGATTTATATAGCTGACCTTGATTGACCAAGGTTGCTTTGCCCAGTCCAGCCGTAATGAAGAGGTGAGTCAGCCCCTCACCAACCACACCAGCAACGTACCAGCAATAGAGGTCGTATTCTTCGATTGTATTGACATTGGCATCCCCAGAAGCCACTTTTCGCGCAAAATCTGCCATCCCATTTCCCATTTTGTCAGTAACATTCTTGATGGTTGCTTGGTATGCTGGTTTCATGTTCTTGAACTCGGTAACGACGTTGTCGAATTCCACCAACAGTTGGCGATCCTTCTCTTCAGGGCGATTGCCGGTAAAAGTCCACCCATCCTGATCAATGCAATCTTTGAATTTTCGAAGAAGTGGCTCCTTTTCTTTGAGAGGGATTGAGGTATCATCCTCAATGGTGTCAAGACCACGCAGTATTAGGTAGAACACACAAACAGGCAGAAGTAGCTCAGGGTGTAGCTCCTGAACAACCGAGCTAAAGCTACGGCCAGTCTTATCCAGGAAGTCGAAGCAGACTTTGGCAGTCTTAGTCTCGTTCTTTTTGTCTCTCCCATGGATAGGACGGTGCTGCAACTTCCTACAATGGATCAACGAACACTGATTAGCAAACTTCCCGAGCAGTGCGACCTATGGAGGAGCTTTAGACACCGAGTGATTTAGATCATACCATTGAACTATCGTCCTTAGTTGATTCGGATGGAGAGCAAAATAGAGACTATCTGATGCGAGCCCCATGGAGCCAAATGAGATCAGGAAAGACAAGAACACAGGTATGGGGATATCTAATAAGACCTGAAGATTGAGTCTGAGGGTGCTTATAAGCATATAAACATATGCGACTAGATTTAACAGTACACCAAGGACAGAGGACAAAAGATATCGCGGGAGAGATATGAAAGTGAACGGCGCTAGGGTTTGTATAGTAAGTTGCACGGACCACTGCGTTATTGCAAGACTAAGGCTAAACTTACCAATTGGGCGCCGATGAAATTACCGAGTAAAGCAGCTATTTCAATCACTTTCTATATTACAGTAATGTTCAACCTTCGACTTTACCTTCGACTTTAGGTCACTTATATTGTTATGCAATACACATCCTCCTAATGTTCCACGCTATGAATCTACGATTTTTGCAAATCTATAAAATAAATGAATTGTATAATAAGGTGTCCCCATGTGTTCGTTACGTATGCTATATCGGAAATCGGGCACTTCCTCCCGCCGAGCACCGATCAGCATAGCCTCCTTTCAGGTGCCTTATCGCCCCAACACATTCTACCAATTAAAGAGGTATATAAGGTGACAATCTGAAAATCTAAGGAATTATGCTAAAGCTAGTAAGCATTAGCTAAAAAAAAATTAAAAAATTAAATTAACCCCCGGTTAAACAGGAACCGCTAAACACACTCTCAAAAATATTAAAACATACCGAAGATCTATAGACTGGGGAGAATTGCTCTCCGGGCGTGCAGTGTAAAATAAGCAACATGCATGACAGGATGAAGACAAGGAACCAGTTTGCGCGAAAATTTATGTGTGTATTGTGTTAAGCTAGTTCTTTTGTCACTTCCTGACTATGATTGGGTAAAAAGGTATCCTTGATCCATCCAAGGAAGTTTCTAGGCATCCTTTTCTTTTGCTCCTTGGTGGAGATTTCATACTCTTTTTTCCCTGAAAGTAGACGTTCGGTCTCGTCTCTGAGAATACTTACCTCTAGAAGTTCAACAAATTTCGACTCGTAGAAGTCGCGTTTGGTAAGAGGCGGAGCATCAGGACAGTCTTTCAAGCATGATGGAGCTGATTCCAATTCAACTTTGCTGGAGGCTTGAGATGATGAATTCTTTTGATAATCAGTGACATTTGCGAGATATTCCACCATTTGTGCCGTTGGAACTGAGGTTCTTGCTGTTTCGAAGGTTTCGATGGAAGTTTGGCTGGGACATTTCATGATTCTCGGTAGTAAGAGTAGGTTTAATTAATATTTTGTTATGTTAACTAAACGGCCTTGCTGGGCAGGACAGCCTTGCTGGGCAGGACAGTCTTGATTTTATCTTCCACCGAACAAAGACTTGGAGTTTCTAAGAGCTGCGTTCCACTTCAAGTGAACTATGTGTTGTGGACAGCTGATTCTCTATGTATAAAAGCACTGGAACCACTGTTCAGAGCTAGGTTTTGATACTTTTACGATGATTCTGGTAATTGCAGACAACAATGTTCTATTTCATATCTAGGGCGGTAATCGGTTTCGCCACTCTGCACAAGCGGTACTTAACTTCACTCTTAACTCAAGTTTCTTAGTCATATTTCTGAATTGTGCATTAGCAACTAGTTACGATTTTATTACCTTTTTTGGGACTCTGATACATGGCTGTATCCAGGGGACCAATCCAGCTTCCATGGAACTCAAATATCGCCATTGTAACCAGAATATTCTTTTGCTTTTAGCTGGTTTCTTTCACAATATAGCGTGGGCGTGGCTTGTTTCCAAATACGATGTCTATTGCAACTTCCTTTTGAGCCTGTGCTATCTCGTAAACTCTTAGTATCAGACTAAGCTTAGATTCTTTTCTACCCGCTACTGATTACAAAATTGAATCACCATAAGAAGCCAACGTCCGTCCCAGTGTAGCGAAATGCCTGCCGTGCTGATTGCTCTTCTGAACTAGGAATCAAAATTAGGAATATTCTTACAGAGTGATTGATTTATGCGTAGCAAAAAGCTGGGTAACTATCAAAGACAACTGAAACCGTAAAATGATCTTAAGTTCTAGCCAATGATCAGGCACTCTAGGCCCTAAAGTCTCCCACAATGCTAGAGAAACACTGTAACCTAGACTTTATCTGCCGTCATACACGCACACGGGTATTTCCACGATGTAATTGAACTAACCTGGCCCCACCAGGCTCTGCTCCTGCCTTGCAACCGATAAGCAAGCCACAGCATTTCCAAATCCGATCTTTGTATTTAGCGCCCTTTAATTTCTTCCGTTTCAAACCTTAAGCTAAAGTATGTTCACCTTGCTCACGCATTAGTCTTACTCTGCCCAACATTAGCAACTATGGTTTTTCTCATGTTTTCTCTCTTCTGCCTCCGCGAAGCGATTCCAATCACTACGCTTCGCCACCCCCATAAGAACGCCCACCAGAATACCTCCCAAAAAGGGCAGTCTTCTGCCTTGCCACATCTCCGTTGGCATCGATATAATACCAAACCCATATTACACAAATGGTTCACAACGTCATCTATGAGCTGCTTCAGTAAGTCCATTGAGCATTCGAAACCCCATCTCCAATTTACTGTGATTATAGCTAATTCGCAGCCCTTGGGCTAGCAGCAAATATCCTACAATTCATTGAATGGGTGTCTCACGTCTGTGAGGTTGGCAGTCAGATTCGGCGCAATGGCATTAGCGATTTCAATCTCAGTTTGGAGAGGACTGTAGAGGAATTAGAGCACCAACCGGGGCACATTCATCCCCCGTCTGCAGCTATCATCTGCGCCACAAAAGCTAGAGCGATGTGTATTAGCGTTTGGTAAAAATAAACTCTCACTAACAGAGTGCAGTCACTAAGGCACGGTGCCGACCAATGTTCTGTAATAGCACGCGATCTATTGAGTGTTTCTAACAAGTTAAAAAATGACAGAAAAGCCGTAATGGACAATACAAAGAAAGATCACTCCAAGATTAAAATCATGGAGAAGATCAAAACACTGGGTCAGGCTATCAAAGTTGAGCGGAGCAAGGACGAAATCGAGGTGCTTTCCAAGAAGCTCGATACATGCCACAAAGTTCTCAACTCTGGGATTCTTTTAGATATCAGAGAAACGGCTCTTCAAACGACACAAGGTTTGGAAACTTTGTCTACTATTTATATCAGGATGCACAACGAGATGATAGCAGTTGTTGGGTACGATTGAAATGGCACCTATTAGCGTGATATAAAAGCTTTAATGGTCTTACCTAACTTACTTGTAACGGTCCTAATATCCTACCGTGTATGGCTAAAGGGTGGTCGGGTTGGTATTGCGGGAGAAGTAGTTGAACTAGAATTCGGGGTTCTTCAAATAGAATTGAAGTCGTTACTAAGTAAACAATATGTATTGCTAACTATAAAGGTTTGAGCACGAAGCTCCTATCTAATAAAACTATTTACTTATATATATTCCTCCGTGGCAAAGAGCCCTAAGAGCCCTCAGGTTCCCCTAGGGTCCATCACGTGATAATAGTTTGACCCTGGAGAACCGATTGTTGCCAAGAGCCACCCAATACTGGCTACTAGCTAACCGTCACAACTTATACCCTATTTATCATTATGACAGTTACTGTAGGTGGGTACTCTCCGCCTAGTAGGCACCTATTCTCAATAGGCACCTTTTCCTTGTAGGTACCTTTCATATCGTGGGCACACCCTTGGGGGTTGCCCTTCCAAAAGTAGGCACCTATACTAGGTCGTGACAAGGAGGTGTTCCCAGCAAAAATGGCTGACAAACTCAAATGCGGATCTTTGGTGCTGTAGCTGCTTGAATTTGATTTAGGATCATGCGATCAATACATCTGGTGTGGTAAAGGAGCTAGACATAAAAGACATAACTGTATATGATTGGCAGGCATATGGAGGACTTTATATTATGTGGGGTCTAACAACTAATTTCAAA
>Ga0247812_10000846_pt1 | contig 17584 bp, 13 predicted proteins | sample UWRJL149409B1_FD_178011 | JGI IMG/M metagenome (GOLD analysis project Ga0247812, IMG submission 178011) | Plant litter microbial communities from Arlington Agricultural Research Station in Wisconsin, United States - UWRJ-L149-409B-1 | ecosystem: Environmental > Terrestrial > Plant litter >...
AGTCTGGGCGGCACCGTGCTTATGCACACCCGCCAGCCGCTGGACCTGAAGAAGAACGAAGTCGCCGCCTCGGTGGGCTACAGCTACAGCCAGCAGGCCAGCGAGGGCAAGCCGAACGCGGCAGCCCTCTACAGCTGGAAGAACGATGACGAGACCTTCGGCATCGCCGTATCTGCGCAGCACTATGAAGAAGCCGTCGACCGCCAGGGCACCGAAGTGTTCGGCTACGCCAAGGCCAGCAGCTTCCCCAATGCCACCGGCGTGGCGCCGGATGTGGACGTACCCAACTCCATCAATGCGGCGTGGTTCCAACAGGAACGCAAGCGCGACAGTGCCGTGGTGAACCTGCAGTTCAAGCCGAACGAAGACCTGGAGTTCAACCTCAGCGGTCTGTACATCAAGGAGAACTTCGACAACTACAACCAGTCGATGTACTCCTTCCTGACCTGGAACGATGGCACCCGCAACGCGGTCGATACGCTGGGCGGCGTGCGTAACGGGGTCGCCACCACGGGCCATTCCGGTGCCAACAGCGATCTCACCAGCGGCACGGTCATCTATGACAACAACGTGCGCGAATCCGAAGTCACCACCAAGGGCCTGGACCTGCGCGGTGCCTGGAAAGGCGAAGCCTGGGGTGTCAGTGGTCAGGCGGGCCAGAGCAAGTCCGAGAACAAGAACCTGGCGCAGTACTTCATCGAGCCCGTCTACAACGGGGCCTACGGCTGGAGCCTGGACAAGGGGCTGAGCTTCGATGATCCGGCCGCCGCACGCGACCCGGCCAACTGGGGCGCACCGGGCGGCTGGCTCGGCAACAACGGCGTGTTCGCCACCGAAAGCAAGGACACCTACGCGCAGCTGGACTTCAACGTGCAGTTCGACAGCATCTTCAACCAGCTGCAGTTCGGCGTGCGCCACGGCAAGCATGAAGAAAACTTCGAACTCAACGTGTATGGCGGCGTGCGTACCGGCAACCTGGTCGACGTCGGCACGATCGGCCTGACCGACATCCAGGGCTTCGGCGACGACCAGGCACGCCACATCCAGGTCGGCCGTGACAACGTGCTCGCCTGGGTCAAGGGCAGCCCGTTGGACTTCGCCAATCCGGATCCGTCCAGCTACCTCAACAACAGCTGGGCCCTGGAACAGACCAACAACGCCGCCTATGCGCAGTTGAACTTCTCCAACGGTCCGATGCGCGGCAACGTCGGCGTGCGCTACGTCGACTCCAAGACGCAGGGCAGCGGCTTCGTCTACGGTGGCACGCCCACCCTGACCGACCTGGACAGCAAGTGGCAGACGCAGACGAAGAAGGAAGACTTCGTCCTGCCCTCGCTGAGCGTGGCGTGGGATACGGACAGCGACTGGGTGTTCCGCTTCTCCGCCGCGAAGGTGATCGCCTGGGCGCCGTACAACCAGATGGTCAACAACACCTTCCTCAACGACACCCAGCTGACCGGCTCCGGCGGCAACGCTGCACTGTCGCCGTATGAATCCTGGAACTTCAACGTCTCGGCGGAGTACTACTACGCGCCGCAGGCGGTCGCTGCGTGGTCGGTGTTCTACAAGAAGATCGACAACTACATCGATACCTCGGCCACCATCGAACGCCAGTACAACTCCATCCGCGATACCTCGCCCACCACCTGGGCCAGCGTGGTCGGCACCAACGGCTGCACCGTGGATGGCTACTGCGATTACAGCATCCAGCGTCCGCGCAATGCCGGCAGCGGCCACGTCAAGGGCTTCAACCTCAGCCTGCAGCAGCCGTTCGGCGACAGCGGCTTCGGCCTGACCGCCAACTACACCTATGCCAACGGCGAGAACAACAGCGGCGATCCGCTGCCCTACCAGTCGCGCAACTCGATTGCCTTCAGCCCGTACTTCGAGAAGGGCCCGCTCAACGCACGCCTGACCTACAACTGGCGTGACAGCTACCTGGCCGGCGGCTACGTCGCGGGTGCGGCACCGGCCAGCGTGGACGACTACGCCGAACTGGGCGCCAGCATCGGCTATACGTTCAACGACAACTGGTCGCTCAACGTGGACGCGCAGAACCTGCTGGACGAGACCTACTTCCAGTACCTCGGCGACAAGGAGCACCTGGCGGGCAAGTACAAGAGCGGCCGCCGCTACATGGCCACCGTGCACTTCAAGTTCTAAGCTGACGTTGTTCCCTCGCAATGGGCCCGGTCATCCGGGCCCGTTGCATGAGGGGGTTTGGAAAAACGGCGACGCCCCGCAGCTCGCCCTTTACAGGAGTCTGTTCTGATGCGTCTGGTATCCCTGGCACCGCTGCTGCTGAGCATGGCGTTCGCGCCGCTGGCACTGGCCAACGATCCACCCGCCATCGACAACGCACCCGGTCCGCAACTGCGCAGCGGCAGCGTGATGGTCATCCCCGCCCCGGCGCAGGTGCAACGCACCACCGGTGAGGGCTTCACGATCACCGCCATGACGCCCCTGCAGGCCGAGGGAACCGCCGCACGGCGCGTGGCCGCGCAGTTCGCCGACCTGCTTGCACGCAGTGGCGGCCCCACCCTGACGCTGGGCAACGGCACGTCCCAGGGCGGCGTGCGCTTTGTGCTGGACCGCAGCGCCACGGCCGCGCGTCTGCCCGCGACGCCGGACGAACGCTATGCATTGGAATCCACGGCCCGCGGCATCACCGTGCGCGCGACCAGCGAAGCCGGCCTGTTCTACGGCGCCACCACCCTGGCGCAGCTCGCTACCGGTGGCAGCAACGGCGTCGTGCCCGCCGTGCGTATCGACGACGCACCCCGCTTCAGCTGGCGTGGCCTGATGCTCGATTCGGCGCGCCATTTCCAGAGCCTGGACGAAATCAAGCAGATGCTTGATGCGATGGCCGCGCACAAGCTCAACACCTTCCACTGGCATCTCACCGATGACCAGGGCTGGCGCATGGAGATCAAGCGCTATCCGAAGCTGACCGACGTCGGCAGCTGCCGCATCCCGGCCGGCGACGGCGGACGCGATCCTGTCACCGGCGCGCCCCGTCCGTACTGCGGCTTCTACACCCAGCATCAGATCCGCGAGGTCATCGCCTACGCCGCTTCGCTGCATATCCAGGTGATCCCGGAGATCGATGTGCCGGGGCATGCGACCGCCGCCATCGCCGCGTATCCGGAACTGGGCGTACTGGACACCCCGCTGCAGCCGTTGAGCGAATGGGGCGTGTTCCCGAATCTGTTCAACACCGAGGAAAGCACCTTCGTCTTCCTGGAAAACGTGCTGGAGGAAGTGATCGACCTCTTCCCAGCAGCCTATGTGCATGTCGGCGGCGATGAGGCCGTAAAGGATCAATGGATCGCTTCGGCACGCGTCCAGCAGCGCATGAAGGAACTGGGAGCGACCGATGAAATGCAGATGCAGAGCCATCTGATCAAGCGCCTGGAGACCTTCCTCGAACAGCACGACCGGCGCCTGATCGGCTGGGATGAGATCCTCGAAGGCGGGCTGCCGCCGCAGGCCACGGTCATGTCGTGGCGTGGCACCGAAGGGGGATTGAAGGCGGCCAGCGAGGGCCATGATGTGGTGATGTCGCCGGTCACTGACATGTACATGGACTACCTGCAGACGGCATCGCCGAACGAACCGCCGGGCCGCCCCCTGCTGACCACGCTGGCACGCACCTACGCCTTCGAGCCGGTCCCCGCCACGCTGGCGGCGGACAAGCAGCACCATATCCTGGGCCTGCAGGCCAACATGTTCACTGAGCACACGCGCACCCATGCGCGCCTGCAGCACAACCTGTTCCCGCGCCTGGCCGCGGTGGCCGAGACCGGCTGGAGCCCGGTGCAGCAACGCGATTTCCGCGATTTCCTGGCCCGTCTACCCGCACAGCTGGAACGCTACCGCGCGTGGGGGCTGGCCTATGCGCAGACTCCGTTCGAGGTGGCCGTAGAGCATCAGGACGATCGGCGTAGCGGCAGCGTGCAGGTCAGCCTGGCAAATCCACTGGGCTACGAGGTGCGTTATCGCACCGATGGCCAGCCGGTCACTGCCGACGCGACGCTGTACACCGCGCCACTGCAGGCCCGCGTGCCGGTGACCGTTCAGGCCGCTGCGTTCTTCAATGGCCAGCCGCTGGCGGCCGCACCGACCCAGGCGGCATTCACGGCCCGCTCGCTGCTGACCCGTCGGGATGATGAACTGCTGACGTGCCCCGGCCCGGGACAGCTGCTGCTGCGGCTGGAAGACGATGGCCCCGTCGATGGACCGCGCGCCGTGTTCAACGTCAACATCTTCAACCCGTGCTGGCGCTGGGCTGATGCGGACCTCACCGGTATCCGCACGCTGAAGGTTCGCGCCGGCCGCATCCCGTACTACTTCCAGCTGGCCCACGACGAACCGCAGCGAACGTTCGAGGCGGCCACACGGCCGCACGGTGAGATGAACGTCCGTCGCGGCGACTGCAGCGGACCGGCGCTTGCCGAAGTCCCCTTGCCGGCCAGCCTGGGCGCCGAAGGATTCGTCACCTTGGAAGCCGCGCTGCCCAAGCAGCTCACCGGCAAGGGCGATCTGTGCATCAACTTCACCGGCGACACACGTCCGGCGATGTGGGTGCTGGACGAAGTAACCCTGGCCGAGTGACGGCAAGCCGGTAGCGCCGAGCCATGCTCGGCGTGCGCAGCGGCGTCGCTTGATGGCTACGCCACAATGGCACTTTCGGCCTGCGCATTCGCGGCAAACGCTGACAGATGACGCAGGTCCCTTCGTTCAGGCTGTTGGAGCGGCATTTCCGCCGCTCCAATAATCTGGAGAAGACCATGATCAAGAACATCCTCGGCACTCTGCTGATTGCGTGCGTATCCACGTTCAGCGCGGTGGGCAGCGCTGAGGCAGCAGAAACCAAACTGCTGTACGCGACCGCCTCGGGTCTTTACATCGATTTCTACGGGGTCGCCCAACAGGCCAAGCTGCAGGCCTATGCAGAATGCGATTCCTTGGCGGGCACACCGACAAACTTCTTCACGTTCGAAAAGGTCGTCCGCGATGGCGAGAACGTCACCATCACCATTTCCCAGGGCTGCATGATCTAAGCGGCCAACCGAGGCGGGCACACCGCGTCAGGCAGATCGCGCTGCCCGTGTCCGCCTCAGCCCCGCAACCGCAGCAGCAGGTCGCGCCACGGCGTCAGGGCCGTGGCCACGCCGGCCAGCACGCCGATCGTGTTGGCCAGCGCATCGGCCGGATCGGCCATGCGGGTTTCCGTCAGCGCGCCCTGTGCGAACTCGATGCCAACACCCATCAGCACCAGGCCGCTCGCGGCCCAGGCCAGTGCCGGCCCGCGGCGATACAGCTGCACCGCGCTACCCGCCAGGAGGAAGTAGGCAAGGAAATGCTCCACCTTGTCACTGCCCTGCGGCAGCGCCAGCGGGGGCGGTGGAATCAGGCAAATGACGATCACCGTCAGCACGGCGGCCAGCCAGGCGGCCAGCCAGAACCGGGGATGGCGCAGCGGCTTGAGCCAGCCCGCGCTCACAGCCGCCAGCTCAGGTCACCCAGTTCGAAGGCGGGCTCGAAATCGATGTCCCGTTGCAGGCCGATGACCTGAAACCGCTCGCCCATGCCGCTCGGCAAGGTGAGCTTTTTCACTTCCTCGCGCAGCTGCACGCGCCCCACTTCATCGGTACGTTCGTCGGCCAAAGTCAGCACCTGGTCCAACCCATTGCCGAGCAGGAAGCTGGCCTGGCTGCAGTACCCGGCCAGGTCAAAACCCGCATGCAGGCCCGCTTCGGCCATGGCGGTGAAGTCCACCGACGCGGTGATGTCCTGCAGCCCGGGCCACAGGTAGACATCGTTGTGCACATGGTGGCGGTAGAAGGCGCGCACCGTGCCGTCGTCACGCTCGGGCAGGTAATACTCGCGACGGGTGTAGCCGTAATCCACGAACAACATCGCGCCGCGCTGCAGGCCGCCGGCCACCGCCTGCAGCCAGTAAGGCAGCTGGGGCAACAGTTCGGACCGGTAGCCCTCGGCAAACGGGGCATCCAGGTAGCGTTCCAGATGCCGCACGGCACCGCCGAGCAGCATGTCGGCCGGTTGCGCGCCGCGTATGAACCGCCCGTCCGCATCCAGCTGCACGGTCTCCTCATGCACCTCGCCATCGCGGATCAGGAAACGCGGGGTCGGCAGCGCATCGATCACTTCGTTGGCGAACACCACGCCTTCCCAGTCGTCGTCGAAGGGACGGTCCAGCCATTCAAGCCTGCTGGCGAGATCGGCGGGGAGGTTCTGTTGCAGGCGCTCACGCTGGCGCTGGCGCAGGTCTGCACTGGGCTCCAGGATCGCATAGCGCGCCGGTAGTGCCTGCAGCTCTGCCAGCCGCAGCAGCACGGCTTCGGCAAACGCACCACTGCCGCCGCCAAGTTCGAGCAGGCGTGCCTGCGGGCCCAGCTGGCCCAGTACCGGGGCCAGCGCATTGGCGACCGTAGCGGCGAACAGCCCGCCCATTTCGGCGGCCGTGGTGAAGTCGCCACTGGCGCCGAATTTACTGGCACCGGCGCTGTAGTACCCCCAGCCCGGTGCATACAGGCACAGCTCCATGAAACGCGAGAAGGGCATCGCCCCGCCCTGCGCGCGGATCTCTTCGCGCAGCGCGGCGGCCAGTTGGTCGCTGTGGGCCAGGGCATCGGCTTCGGGCAGGGGGATCGTGGACTGCATGGCGTCTTCAATTGCGGTGACAATGGTGCACAGGATAGCCGAGCCGTGGAGTACCCGATGACCGATACCGCCCCCGTCGCCCTGATCACCGGCAGCGCACGCCGCATCGGCGCGGCCATTGCCAGTCACCTGCACCAGGCGGGCTATCGGGTGGTCCTGCATGCGCACCGTTCCAGTGACGAACTGCAGCAGTTGGCATTCGCCTTCGAACTGGCGCGTCCGGGCAGCGTGCTCGCGCTGCAGGCCGACCTGCGCGACGCCGAGGCCCTGCCCGATCTGGTGGAGCAGGCGGTGGCCCATTTCGGACAGCTCGACGCACTGGTCAACAATGCCTCCACGTTCTTCCCCACCCCGCTGGGGCAGATCACGGCGGAGGCCATCGACGAGCTGTACGCAGTGAACGCACGGGCACCGCTGCTGCTCGGCCAGGCGGCTGCGCCACACCTGCGCCGCAGCCAGGGCTGCATCGTCAACCTGACCGACCTGCACGCCACCGATCCGATGCGTGACCATCCGGCCTACAGCATGGCCAAGGCCGCGCTGGAGATGGTCACGCGCTCGCTGGCGCTGGAGCTGGCACCGAAGGTGCGGGTCAACGCGGTGGCGCCTGGCGCGATCCTGTGGCCGGAGAGCGGCAAGGATGATTTCGCCCGTGACGCCCTGCTGGCGCGCACGCCCTTGGCCCGGATCGGCACGGTTGAAGAAATCGCCGAGGCCGTTCGCTGGCTGATCGCCGATGCGAGCTTCGTCACCGGCCACACGCTGCGGCTGGATGGCGGGCGCACCCTGTCCTGAGGCACCGCGGTCGGTAGCGCCGAGCCATGCTCGGCGAGCGCGCAGCGCGGCCTGGGTCAGGCATCGCGATGGCGGACGGCATCCGCCGAGCGTGGCTCGGCGCTACAGCGAGCGCGCAGCGCGGCCTGGGTCAGGCATCGCGGTGGCGGACGGCATCCGCCGAGCGTGGCTCGGCGCTACAGCGAGCGCGCAGCGCGGCCTGGGTCAGGCATCGCGATGGCGGACGGCATCCGCCGAGCGTGGCGCAGCATTACCCTTCGTCGTCGGGGCCCAGTTCCACGACGTCAAATGCTTCGTCGTATTGCCGATGGGCGCGCCACAGCGCGGCCAGGGTCAGGCCACTGACCGGGTCGACGAAGGTCGGCGCGATATCGGCCAGCGGCTTCATCACGAAGGCATGCTTGAGTTCGGGCCGCGGAATGCGCAGATGGCCCGGCCCCTCGACGATCAGGTCGCCGTGGAACACCACGTCGATATCCAACGTCCGGTCGGAAAAGCGCGGTCCGCTGCGATCACGCCCGTGTTCGTCTTCCAGCGCATGGGCCCATGCATCCAGCGCATCCAGGTCCAGGTCGGTATCAATCGCCACCGCATTGTTGATGAAAGCAGGCCCATCAAAGCCCACGGCGGCCGTCCGGTAGGCGGGCGACACGATGATGGCGCCGAAACGCGCGGCCAGGGCCGCGACAGCGGCATGCAGGTGGCGGCGGGGCTGGATGTTGCTGCCCAGGCTCAGTAGCACGGTGGTCATGCGATCCATCAGAGGGAGGGAAGGAGATAATGCCTTCGTAACGGCAGTACCCTTACCATTGGACCGCACTTGATGGGGCGATGCCAATGACTTATTGCGTCGGAATCGAGGTGGACGAAGGCCTGGTCTTCGCCGCCGACACGCGTACCAACGCATCGGTTGACGATGTCCGCATACATCGCAAGCTGCATGTCTTCGACTATCCGGGTCAGGCGGTGTTCGTGCTGATGGCGGCCGGCAATCTCGCCACCACACAGTTGCTGGTGTCGCGCCTGCAGCGGGATGTGGAGGAACAACGCGAGCCCAACCTGCGCAGCCTGCGCCACCTGTTCGAAGTCGCCGAGTACGTCGGTGCCCTGCTGGTGGACAGCCAGGTGAAGTGCCGCGACGTGGAGCATGGGCACGACGGGGTCAACACCCAGGCCACGCTGATCCTCGGCGGGCAGATCGCGGGCGAGGGTCCGGGCCTGTACATGGTGTATCCACTGGGCAATGCGATATCGGCATCGCCGGAAACGCCCTACCTGCAGATCGGCGAATCCAAGTACGGCAAACCGATCCTTGACCGCATCATACGGCCCCACACCCGTCTGGATGACGCAGCGCGGACGGCGGTCGTTTCCCTGGATTCCACCATCCGCTCCAATCTCTCGGTCGGCCTGCCACTGGACCTGGCGCTGATCCGCCGCGATGAACTGCACATCGGCGGACAGCTGCGGCTGAGCGGTGACTCGCCGCTGTATGCGGATATCCATCACAACTGGGCGCATCGACTGGAGCAGGCGGTCGCCGCCTTGCCACGGTTCCCCTGGGAACAACAGATGTAGCGACGCGGCGCGGCGGGCGAGTGTGGCCGGGCGTTACCGCGTCAACGCCATCGCCACGGAGTGGAAGACCTGCTGCATGTCCAACGGCTTGCGCAGCTCGTGCACCTCAATGCTCTCGACAGCGGGCAGTGAAGCGACATCGCCTTCTTCCAGCATCAACAGTGCAGGCCCCTGGAACCCTTGCGCGGCGAGCTCGGCCAGCAGCGCATGGGCGGGCAGCAACGCAGCCCCTCCATCCAGGATGGCCAGTGCCGGCATCGCATTGGCCTGCAGCAGCCGCAGCGCGGCGGCACCGTCGGAGGCGAGGTGCAACAGATAGCCCTGGCTGGACAACGCATTCCCCAACAGCGACAAACGCGTTGCTTCGCCATCCACCACCAGGATGGCCGGACCCCTCCCGCTCGCAACGGGTGGAGGAAGCACCTGCTCCGCTTCGGAGTGCTCACTGGCGGGCAGGTGCAGGTCAAAGCGGGTGCCCTGCCCCGGCACGCTGGCGACCTCGATACGCCCCCCGCAGCTTTCAATGATCCGCTTGCACGACATGAGCCCCAGGCCCGTACCGTCCGGCTTGGTGGTGAAGAAAGGACTGAACAACTGGGTAAGCGTCCCGGCATCCATACCGATGCCTTCGTCGGTGACTGTAATGCAGAACCAACAGCGGCCCTCATGACGACCTGTGCGCTCGGCACGCAGCCCCAGCCGCCCCCCGTGGGGCATGGCCTGCAGCGCATTCAAGGCGAGGTTGAGCAACACCTGCTGCAGTTCGGTGAAATTGCCATCCACGCTCAGATCGAGGTCGTCCTGCTCCACCTCCAGTGATACGGCCGTAGGCAGGCTGCCTCGCAGCAGCAGCTGCACCGCCTCGAACAAATGACCCACCGGGACCCGTTCGCTGGGCTTGCGTGACCCCCGCACGAACGACAACATCGATTCGGCCATTTCGTGGCCACGGCGCCCGCACTCGGCAATGACATCCGCCATGTGCCGCAGCTGGGGGTCTTCGGTGCGGGCCTTGAGCAACTCCGGCATGATCAGCAGGGGCTGCAGGATGTTGCGCAGGTCGTGACTGAGTCCTGCCGCCAGCAGCGAAAGACTCTCCAGACGCTGCGCTCGCATCAACTCGCCTTCTACCCGCACGCGGTCGCTTTCGGTACGCGCATCGCGCACGGCGCGCGACACCGCCGCCGGCAAGCGCGCAGGCTGGTGCTTGAGAATGTAGTCGTTGGCACCCCGTTGCAGGGCAGCCACCGCCGCCTCTTCGCCGGTGGTGCTGGTCAGGAACAGGAACGGCAGGGCGGGCTGGACCTGGCGTACCACGTCCAGGGCACGGAAGCCGGAAAAACCGGCCATGGTGAGCTCCGCGAGCACGACATCGGGCTGGAAGTCCTGCAGGGCGCCCAGCAGCTGCGCTTCTTCTTCCACGCGCTGGAAGCTGGCCCGCATGCCGGCGGCGAGTATCTGCGCAATGACGCGGTCCGCATCCTCAGGCATGTCTTCGACCAGCAGGATGCGCAGATCGCCTGTTTCAGCTGCTTTTACTGCCATGGTGTCACCTGGCCTCCCTAGGCCGATCCCCCATCCCACTCCACCTCACCGCCCCTCGCGTGCCCGCCGTCCCCCCAGCGGTCCGCGTGAAGCCACTATAGTCCAGGGTGACGGCGTCCGTGCAAGACCTGCGGAAGTCAGCCGTGCGCCTTGCGCAGCACCTGGTCAAGTTGCCTCCAGTTCCCTGCCCCGCGCGATGGGGGTGCGGGTTGTGGGCTGCCTGCCGCCTGCGGACCGGACATGTTGAAAATGGGCCGACCGAAAGTCCAATAGGCCATCGAACCCAGTGCGGCCAGCGAGGTCACCGCGACAAGTGCCCGCCGCCAGTTGACGCGGCTGGGTCCGTTCACCGGAGCCGGGGCGCCGAGCATCGTCAACGGGGCGTTGCCCGCATCCACCAGCAGCAGCCGATGCTCTGCCGATCGAGTGCGCGGTACCGACGGCAGCGCAAAGACAGCCGAGCCAACCGCGGGCCCTGTGGAAACGGGAGGCTTCATCACGACGTCCAATCAGCGAAAACAGCCGATCATTTGACCAAGCGTCGGCTGGCCCAGCCAGCGTCAACAACGACAAAGGCGCCTTGGAGGCGCCTTTGTCGTAAAACAGGTTCAGCCGCTCAGGGGACGGCTTACTTCATCGGGTTTGCGGCAACTTTCAGCTGCGCCGCATCCACGCGGGTCACGCCCTTGATGTTCTTGGCGGTAGCCACGGCCTTGTCGTGCTCGGCCTTGTTGGCAACGTTGCCGCTCAGGCTGACCACGCCATTGACGGTGGTGACGCTGATATCGGTCGCCGGTACGTTGCTGCTGACCGCCAGATCACCCTTCACCTTGGTGGTGATCCACGTGTCGGTTACCGGCTCATTGGAGTCATGGCGATCTGCGTGGGTCATGTCATGGTTGGCATGCGCGTCTTTCTTCACCGGGTCGGCAGCCATCGCCAGCGGTGCTGCCAGCAGCATGCCCAGGCCGATGGTCGCGGTAAGCAGCTTCGAGTTCGTCTTCATGGTGCGGTCCTCCTCGTTGGTGGGTGAAGTGTCCCGCAGTGGGCGTCCAGCCCGTGTGCGGGCGCCGTCATGCCGGGGTGAACCACCGTTCGGCCAGCGACAACCGTTCATGTTTCATCCTCGGCCCGCGGCCCGTTACGCTGGGCATCCCCACGATAAGGAACCGCCATGGCGATCGACCTCCAGCTTGCCCTGATCGGCTACGGCCTCGCCGGAAGGGTGTTCCATGCCCCGCTGATCCAGCACACACCGGGGTTGGCGCTGCACAGCGTGGTCAGCTCTCGACGCGATGAGCTGCGGCGACACTTCACCGACGTGCACGTGCGTGCGCACCCCTCTGATGTGTTCGACGATCCTGCGGTGGATGCGGTGGTGATCGCCACGCCCAACGACCAGCACGCGCCGCTGGCCATCGCCGCCCTGCGTGCCGGCAAACACGTCCTGGTGGACAAGCCCTTCGCGCTGGATGTGGCGCAGGCCGAGGCCGTACTGCGCGCGGCAGAGGAAACGGAGCGCTGTGTCACGGTGTTCCAGAACCGTCGCTTCGATGCGGACTTCCTGACGTTGAAGGCGGTGCTGGAAAGTGGCCAGCTGGGCGACATCGCCGAATGCCATTCGCATTTCGATCGCTTCCGGCCGCAGGTACGTGATCGCTGGCGCGAGCGCGATCTGCCTGGCGGTGGCCTGTGGTATGACCTGGGTCCGCACCTGTTGGACCAGGTGGTACAGCTGTTCGGCTGGCCACAGGCCATCACCGCGGACCTGGACTGCCAGCGCGGCGAAGGCAGCACCGACTACCTGCATGCCGTGCTGCACTACCCGCGCATGCGCGCCATCGTGCATGCCGGTTCGCTGGTCAGCACCCCCGCGCCACGCTTCACCGTGCACGGCAGCGCGGGCAGCTGGATCAAGCACGGGCTGGACGTGCAGGAAGCACAACTGGCCGCGGGCACGGCGCCCGGGGCGCCGGGCTGGGGGCTGGATCCCCACCATGGCGAGCGCCGTTGGGTGGAGGGCGAAGGGCACCTGCAGCACATGACCGTCGACAACCTGCCCGGTGACTACCGTCGGATCTACGCCGCCTTTGCGGCAGCGATCCGTGGCGATGCAGCTGCCGAGGTCACCCCTGCGCAGGCGCTGATGCTGATGCAGTTGTTGGATGCGGGCAGGCGCAGTGCCGCCGAGGGCCGCACCGTCAGACTGGAACCTGTACGGTAGCGCCGGGCATGACGACCAGCGGTCGTCACTACCGAAGCGCGTAGCGTCGGGCCTGACGACCAGCGGTCGTCACTACCGAAACGCGTAGCGCCGGGCCTGACGACCAGCGGTCGTCACTACCGAAACGCGTAGCGCCGGGCCTGACGACCAGCGGTCGTCTCTACCGAAACGCGTAGCGCCGGGCATGACGACCAGCGGTCGTCTCTACCGAAACGCGTAGCGCCGGGCATGACGACCAGCGGTCGTCACTACCGAAGCGCGTAGCGTCGGTATCGAAGCGGGTAGCGCCGAGCAGGCCGCGGCGCTACCACGCTGGTCAGCTTTTCTTGATCGCGTGCCCGCCGAACTCGTTGCGCATCGCCGCCAACAGACGGTCAGTGAAACTGTTCGACTGCCGCGAGCGCAGGCGCTCCAGCAGGGCCAGGGTGATGACCGGCGCAGGCACGTCCAGCGCGATGGCTTCGGCGACCGTCCAGCGTCCTTCGCCGGAATCTTCGACATAGGGAGCGATACCGTCCAACGAAGGATTCGCCTGCAGGGCCTTCGCGCTCAGATCCAGCAGCCAGGAGCGCACCACACTGCCATGGCGCCACACCTCGGCCACCTGGGCCAGATCCAGTTCCAGCTCTTCCTTGCGCTCCATCAACGCGAAGCCTTCTGCGTAGGCCTGCATCATTCCGTACTCGATGCCGTTGTGGATCATCTTGGTGTAATGCCCGGCCCCGCTGGGGCCCACGCGTGCCCAGCCCTTGTCGGCCGCGGGCGCCAACGTCTGGAAGATCGGCGCCAAGGTTTCCGCAGTTGCCGCATCGCCGCCGATCATCAGGCTGTAGCCCTCCTGCAATCCCCACACGCCGCCGCTGGTGCCGCAGTCCAGGTAGAAGACGTCATCGTCGGCCAGCGAACGCGCACGGCGGATGGAGTCCTGATAGTTCGAGTTGCCGCCGTCGATCACCACATCGCCCTCGGCAAGGTGCGGCACCAACTGCGCCAACGTCTGGTCCACGGTATCGCCGGCCGGCACCATCAGCCACACCACCCGCGGTACCGGCAAGGCCGCCACGGCCGCAGCCAGCGAATCGAACACCGCCATGCCCGTTTCCGCTGCGCGCGCACGTGCCGCTTCCATCGGATCGTGGCCGACGACGCGGTGGCCACCCTGCTGCAGGCGCTGGGCCATGTTGGCCCCCATCCGGCCCAGGCCGATCATTGCAATATCCATCTGTTTCACCTTTGCGTTGGGGGACCGGGGCGGGGTACGCCCTGCGATCCGGAATCAGAAGTCAGGCTGCCTGGCATGCCGGTCACCGCGCAGTGGCGCAACTGCGCCTGCTGCCAGCGCCGATACAGCGTGGTGTGCAGTGTGTGCATCGTCAGCTCCACGGTGAACGGCGTCCGCGGGTTACGGTCCAGCAGGCGCGCGATATGGAAGCCGATGGGCTTTATACCGCGCGGGTGGACGAAGATCAGGAACTGCCGGTAGAACGGATCGTCCAGCAGGGCGTCCATGCGCGCTACCAGGGCGGCTTCTTCCCCGGTCAGCGACGCGCGCAGGGAGGGATCGCGCTCGGCCAGCAAGCGCTCGAAGAAGCGCACGCCGCGCCGGGGTACCTGCCGGGACAGCGCCCACAGCGCCTGATTTCGCTCGTCATACCCGCCCAGTCCGCCGTGCACACGCAGTGCCTCGGCGGCCTCGGCGCCCACGTCCACTACGATGAAGTTCTCGGCCTGGTTGTTGAGGTCATCCAGCGTGTCGCGGCCGAAGGCGTGGGTGATATAGCCCGGCGCGCCCATGAAGGCCTGTCGCCCCATCGCCGAGGTGCGCACCGCTTTGCCATCGGCGAACGGTTCAGTGGCCTGGCGGCCGAGCAGGATGCTGTCGGTGTCGTGCAGGCCAACGAAGGTGCCAATGCTCAGCTCGCCGGCAGTGAACGCCTGATCGAAGCCGGCATCGCCGTGCAGTTCGCGCTGTGTCGCCAGCTGTGCCACCTGCCGGCCAACGCCGCATTCACTGCGCACCGTGCCCTGGTAGAACGCATCTATCGCGTTGCTGTTGCCCGTGAGCGGCTGGTAGCCACGGCCGAAGCTGCGCGTGCGCTCCCAGCCCTGCTCGGCCGCCCCGCGCAGACCGAAGCCGATCCAGCCCAGCTGCAGGCCGGAGAAGCGGTAGCCTGCATTGTCTTCAAGCGCGTGCGCCGCCTGCCGTGCGGCATCACCCACGCGCATGGCATAGGCACACAGCGTGGCAGGATCATCCAGAAGCTGTTGCATGAGCGCCGCGCGCGCGGGCGCGCCGAGCGGCGATGGCAGGGCCACCTGCAGGTCACCGTGGGCGTGTGCGTCCTGCAGGTCAGCACGTGTGCAGACCGGCCCCCCGTGCACGACAGGCGTGCTGATCGACGCATCCGTGAAGCGCCACCCCAGCCGCTCCAGCAGGCCCTGCATGCAGTCCGCAGGCACCGGCGCGGCGATCGCCGGCATGGCCAGCAACACGCCCAGCAGGCTCGCTACTGCGCGCATGCTCAGCGCAGTCCGTCGTCCACCGTGTCGGCCGGCGGCGACGGCGTGGCGGCTGCAGATGCGCTCACCGGCAGGTACTGCTGCAGGCGCTGGAAGAAACGACCGTAGAAGTCGCCATCCTGCACCGTGCTGCTCGCCACTTTCACCAGCGAATCATCGTTGCTGCCGAACGGCAGCGACACCGAGCCCAGCGCACCTACACCCACGCTGGCCGAGGTCGGGCTTTTCTTGAGCGCATAGCGATCCTGCACGGCACTGACGAAGACCAGCGTCTGGTCGGCACGCGGCGCGCAGGAAATCCGTAGCACCAGCTGCTCGTGGTCATCATCGCGCGGCTGAAAGTTCTTGCTGCCCTCCACGGCGGTGCTGTCGGCGCGTGCGATCGCATACCCCTGGCTGAGCAAGGTGCGGCGCGCCGCCTCGCAGGCCTCACCGGGCGATCCCTCCACGGTGCGGGAGTACATGTCACCGGAATCGAAGGACTCGCGCAGCAGCATGCTGTCTGCCGCGCGACCACCACCGCAGGCGCTGAGCGCCAACGCAGCGAGGGCGGCAAGGAACGAAAGGCAGTAGCGCATGTGAGCTCCGGACAGATCCATTGGCATGAGGATAGCCGGGTGCCTGTAAGCGTGGGGTCAGGGGTTACAGGAGTCAGCGCTCTTTCGCGCAGCGAAAGAGCGCCGACTCCACGACGTCAGTCTGCCCAGCGGCCCGCGCCGGTGGACTGCGGCAGTACCTGGGCCGACAGCGGACGGTCCACTTCCAACAGGTTCACGGCATCGGCCAGGATCGACGCGGACTCACGCAGCAGCGGGTCCGGGCGCTTCTCGGCGGCCTTTTCACGTGCGGCATCCTTGACGATGTCGCGCTCGTTGCCGGTCAGGCCGTCATCGTTGCTGTCATCGGCCAGCGGATCCAGGTCCAGCCCGAGCTCCTTGCGTACCGCCTGGCGGTCCGTGCGCTGCTTGTCCTGGCGCTCACGTTCGGTACGACGCTCCGCTTCGTTCAGCGAGATGTACTTCTTCGCCTTCTCCGCGCGGAACTGCTCGACATCTTCGTTCCACCACTGGAACTCCTTGTCGGCCGCGATGCGCGTGTCATGGCGGGTTTCCAGCTTCGGCAGCAATGGACCGAAATTGCCGTACTGGGTATGCGGGACGGCAGCGATGCGGGTCCACGGCAACGCGTTGTCGTAGGTGCTTTCGCCGTACTCGCTGGCATCCACGCTGGCCGGGAAAGCCAGGTCCGGCACCACGCCCTTGTGCTGCGTGCTGCTGCCGCTGACGCGGAAGAACTGGGCAATGGTCAGTTTCACCTGGCCGAAGCGCTGGCTCTCTCCACTCGGCCAACGATCCAGGTCGACGATGTTCTGCACCGTGCCCTTGCCGAAGGTCGTTTCACCAATCACCAGCCCACGGCCGTAATCCTGGATGGCGCCGGCGAAGATTTCCGACGCCGAGGCCGAGCCGCGGTTGATCAGCACCGCCAGCGGGCCGTCCCACGCCACCACTTCACTGCGGTCGCTGTTGACGGTGACGCGACCACCGGACTCGCGCACCTGCACCACCGGGCCCTGTTCGATGAACAGACCGGTGAGCTCGATCGCTTCGTCCAGCGACCCACCGCCGTTGTTGCGCAGGTCCAGCACCACACCGTCCAGCTTGTCGGTCTTGAAGCCAGCCAGCAGCTTGGCGACGTCGCGGGTGGCGGAGGCGTAATCGGTGGCGTTGCGACGGCGTCCTTCGAAATCCTGGTAGAACGTGGGCAGCTTGATGACCCCGACCTTGCGCGCGGGCTCGCCGTCCTTGCCCGGGATCGTCAGCGTTTCGCCCTTGGCGGCCTGTTCGGCCAAGCGCACCTTCTGGCGCGTCAGCACCAGCGTGTGGTGCTTGCCGTCCACGCCTTCTTCGGCCGGGATGAACTCCAACCGCACCTGGGTGTCCTTGCTGCCGCGGATCTTGGCGACCACGTCGTCGATACGCCAGCCGATCACATCTTCGATCGGACCGGAGGTGCCTTGGCCGACGCCGACGATGCGGTCACCGGGCTTGAGCTTGCCATTCACCGCGGCCGGGCCGCCGGCAATGATCTCGCGGATCACCACCATGTCGTCCTGGCGCTGCAGCTGCGCGCCGATGCCTTCCAGCGACAGCGACATCGCCTGGTTGAAGTTCTCGGCCGTGCGCGGGGTGAAGTAATCGGTATGCGGGTCGACGGCACTGGTGTAGGCGTTGA
>Ga0247812_10000847_pt1 | contig 17578 bp, 13 predicted proteins | sample UWRJL149409B1_FD_178011 | JGI IMG/M metagenome (GOLD analysis project Ga0247812, IMG submission 178011) | Plant litter microbial communities from Arlington Agricultural Research Station in Wisconsin, United States - UWRJ-L149-409B-1 | ecosystem: Environmental > Terrestrial > Plant litter >...
GCCTAGCAATAGGTAAGGGTGGAACGAGTGAGGTAAGAGCTCACAGCGTCATATGGTGACATATGGAGAAGGTAAACCCTGTTGGCTGCAAGGAGATCGGTAGTAGAAGAGCGATCCGTTCGCCGGTCGATACCCGCTTGAATGTATCAGCAATGATATGTCTAGATAGATGGTCGTCCACGACAAAACCCGGCTTATCGGCTGGCTATCAATTAAATAACACCCGTAAGGGTGTTATTTAATTGATAGAGCTCACGCTTTGACATCGCTAAAGGGAAACCTTAAGGTTTCCTCTTCGTATTGCGAAGGACTTATGCAATACGGAGAGAACGCCCCAAGGGGCGTTCCTTTAGAAGAAAACTTGAACATAAGATGCCCCGCAGGGTTAACTTTTCAATAATGTCCCTCCGGGGGTAATATTCCAAATCAAATTCTAAAGGAATGCACGTAGCGCGTTCTCTGCGTTCTGCCATACCAGTCTCTGGTCTCTGTTTCGTTATAAAAAATAACCCCTCATATAGAGGGGTTATTTAAAGATTTGCAATTGTTCGTCGTAATGTAAGGAGTATTACTTAGTTGCGTTTACAACAGCAGTGAATGCTGCTGGTTCGCTGACTGCTAGTTCAGAAAGAATTTTGCGGTCTAGGTCGATGTTGCTAGCTTTGAGGGCAGCAATGAATCGGCCGTAAGTAGTACCTTCGATACGTACAGCTGCGTTAATACGAGTGATCCAAAGACCACGGAGGTCGCGGCGACGGTTACGTCGGTCGCGGTATGCATATTGTAGTGCACGAGTTACAGCTTGCTTAGCAAGACGGTAACTACGAGTACGTGCGTGTTGCATACCCTTAGCTTGTTTTAAAATCTTCTTGTGTCGGTTGCGTGCTGTGACGCTTCGTTTTACTCGCATATTAGATTCCTAACGCTCGTTTAATGTTTTTAGCTTGACCACCGCTAACGAGAGCAGGGGTGTTAATGTTACGCTTACGGCTTTTGCTTTTCTTAGCAAGAAGGTGAGCGCCAAAAGCACGTCGGCGAAGAAGCTTACCAGTGCTGGTAATCTTGATGCGCTTTGAGGTGCTCTTGTGTGTCTTCATCTTTGGCATTATTATTTACTCCTTATTACGACGCTTAAATTGCGCCCCGCCATTTGTGGCGTATGCTCGAATACTGCTGTTTCTTCTAGTAACTCACGAATTCGTTCCATCATTACGTTTCCAAGTTCTTTGTGAGCCATCTCGCGACCACGATAGAAGATTTGGATACGCACCTTGTGTCCTTCAGCGAGGAACTCACGTACTTTGCGCAGTTTGATGTCCAGGTCACCCTGTCCAATTTTCAAACCGAAGCGCATTTGCTTGAGTTCGCTTGCCTTATTACTGCGACGATTCTTTTGGGCTTCTTTCATTTTTTGATACTGAAATTTGCCCCAATCGACGATTTTAGCAACCGGAGGATCGGCATTTGGAGATATCTCGACCAAGTCTAGTCCGGCTTCTTCGGCAGCTTTCAGTGCGTCTGCACGACTGAGGATGCCAAGTTGTTCACCTGATTCTCCGATAACGCGCAATTCAGAAGCTCTGATTTGCTCGTTGATACGAGTTGACTGGTTAGCGATATACTCTCCTTTTTTAACCCCTTAAGGGTGCCTTTGGTTTTGAATTGCTTTGTCATTAAATGATTTAGCAGTTTTTGAGCAGTTACTCAGGCGCTATTGTAGCAAATTTTAGAAGGGAACGCAAGGGGTGGGGGATGATCGGGTTAGTCATGATCGCTTCCACGAAACTGCAATGCCTCCGCTACGTGTTTCGGCTCAATTGTTACGCTACTTTCTAAATCTGCAATCGTGCGTGCCACTCGCAAAACTTTTAAACACCCGCGATTAGTGAGGTTAAGTTGTTTTGAAGCCGTTGTAATTATGTCTTCGGCTTTTGAACTCACCTGAAACAGCGATTTGATGGTAGATAGTGATGCGTAAGAGTTGTATATTGAGCTACGTTTGTACCTTTCTTTTTGAACACATCTTGCATTTTTTATCAAATTTAGAACTGTTAGCTGTTGATTTTCTTGCAACGTATTTGTATTAAAAATGTGCTCAGCGTTTGTCTTAGAAATTGATACAATCAAGTCGATGCGGTCGAGCAATGGGCCAGATATCTTCTTCTGGTAGTTGGCAATTTGCGCCCCTGAACAACGGCATTGCACGGCTGAATCGCCAAGATATCCGCACGGACACGGGTTCATTGTGGCAACTAAAATGAAGTCGGCGGGATAGTGGATGCGGCCGTAGTGGCGAGATATTGATATAAGCCGATCCTCTAATGGCTGGCGTAAAGCTTCTAATGTTGCGCGCGGGTATTCTGGTATTTCGTCCAGAAACAGCACGCCCTTATGTGCCAAGCTTATTTCGCCAGGTCGTGGCTTCGAGCCGCCGCCAATAATGGACGTTAATGTTGCGGTATGATGCGGGGTTCGGAATGGCGGGGTGGTATGCACCACACTATCAATACCTGTTACGAGGCTATGGAGCTTGGTAACTTCTAACCTTTCACTACTCGTTAAAGAAGGAAGCAGCGATGCGAGCGCCCTAGCGAGCATTGTCTTACCAGCGCCTGGCGGTCCAGTTAAAAGGATATTGTGTCGGCCAGCTACGGCTATTGCTAACGCCCGCTTTGCTTGTGCGTGACCTTTGATTTCATCTAGGGTAACTACTTCTAGCAGGGGAGCAGCGACCAGAACAGGGGACAGCATAGGTTCTAATCGCACTTCACCCTTTAAATGAAGGTACAAACTACGCAAATCAACCACGCCAAATACTTCGATACCTTTCACTAAATTTGCCTGAATAGCATTTTGTGGCGGAAGGTACACTTGCGTTGCACCGGAATGCTTGGCAGCTTCGGCCACCACAATGGCACCTCTAATAGGCCTGAGGCGACCGTCTAGGGCTAATTCACCTGCAAACACAGCGGAATCAACCTCTGATTGCTTTAGTGCGCCAGAGGCGACGAGAATACTAAGCGCAACCGGAACATCGAACTGTGTGCCATCCTTTGGAAGTTCGGCGGGTGCAAGGTTGACCACTAATTTGCGGGCAGGGAAGTCGAGTAGCGAATTCGATACGGCGCTACGTACTCGCTCCCGGGCTTCATCGATAGCCTTATTGCCCATGCCGACAATTTGCATACCGGGCAGGCCAGCCTTCGAATCGGTCTCGACTTCAATAAATGAGCCCTCAAAACCCGTTAACGCCACCGACTTCACAACTGCTACCATAACGCTAGTTTACAGAGACAACCAGTAGAAAATCATTAACTTTTATGGTAAAATGGAGCAGGTACGTGGGGCTGACATAGCTTCGACAGAAGGACTTTAACATATTATTCCGCAAGTTGATTGACGCCCGTAAGGCGTTTATTGTAATTGCAAACACTATTGCTAAGCAAAAGGTTGCTTTCACTGATGGTTTTGAACGTTTCGTTCAAACTTTCGCTGCAGCACCTCTAGCGTCAGTTCGGGCTTAATACCCCTTTCCATCGATTCACCTTAATGAAACATAAGGGTGACGGTGTTATTACTTGTTTCTTATCTTCCTCTTGGGCAGCTGCTAGAGGTTGAGAAATTTTACAGCGGGACGACCTCTCCTTTTTCGCCGGACCTTTATGGAGAGAGAGTCTTTAACCTTTAGGTAAGGCTATACTTGTAGACGAATAGTAGGTTACCTTTTGGACCCGGGGGCGGTACCCGGCAGCTCCACCATGTATTTATTAAAAAGACTTTCATTATTGGAGGTCTTTTTTTGTTAATTACTTACGCTATAGGGGTGAGTAATTGACAAATTAACATAAATATGACAAAATGCACCTAATTCGCTTAGTAAGAAATTCGAAGTACTTTTCATTCTCTGTTCAAACGACACCTCAATAAGGGGGAATAGCTATGGCTACTGAAGAACTGATCGATATCAACCCCTTGACGGTTGATCTTCCGATTTACCAAGCCCACGAGGGTGGTTATGCCATTCTCGACGAAACACGGTGCCAGTATGTCTGGTACTGGGATATCCCTAACTGGGTAGACGATGCCCAAATCGGCGAACCCCTTCCCGAAGGTTGGACTGTTGCACCTTTCAACGACCTTGCGCGGGAAGAGATGCCGAGGCCGCTTCTGAAGGAAGTGCTGGAGGCGCGTCGTTTGTAATAGGGAACTCCCGGAGGGTGAACGAATGAGCGCGCACTACAGCGCAGCATAATCATTCGTTCACCCTCCAAAATTCATATGTGTATATGCTGCCCCGGAGGCAGTTTTTTTGTATTCAATGGATAAGATCGAGGTATATTAAGGGAAAATAAAAACGAACGCCTGCGAGGAACGTTCGTTTTCGTGGAGTTTTGCGGTAATTTTTATTTTTGGTCCGTGTATAATTTATTTATTCAGGACTACCCCTATAATATGACGTAAAAGCGCTTATGTCAACAACTTTATAAAGATTTTATAGGTAAAAAAGACTACATATATTGAGCCTGTGGATAGCTGTTCGGCAGGGTATTCGGTACAGTGTCGGCTTTAGCGGTGTGTACCACTACGCCTAGTGTCCAAGTGGGCCGTTGAACACAATTTAATGATGATTAGTTGGTATGTATAAGTACTTTATGAACCGCAAGTGTAGTGGAGAATTGCCTATGATTGGTGGGTGCGTATGCGATTCAACTTCAAATTAGATTTTTACATATATCCAAATAACGAATAATCGCATTATTGGCTTGTGACAAAATGTGAAACAACTAAACGCCAGCTGAACAATTATTACAAAACAATGTGTCCAGGTGTGCTTTGGCTATTATCTAAAATGAACATAAAAAGCCATTAGGCATTATATGCGACAATTCATATAGACGATTTATGTTCAATTTAGTTCACCGTGACGTCTCGTTCGAAATAGCATGCGATGAGTGTTTTGTGGTTTTCTGAACGGCCGATACATATATAGGCAATGCTCGTATGTGCGTATTGATTCGTTGCTGCGTAGCAGGTGAATGACTAAGATGAACTTCATATATAGCTACTAGTATCTTTTAAATTGTTTAAGCTCAGAAGTACCCTTCGAACCTGTGAAATGAATCAATCTACGCCCAAATATTCTAAAGAAGCGAGAAGAATGTATAATATTTACAACGTAGTAAATATATCAACATACATCATATAACACTTTGAATAGGCAGGTTGTAATAAGCAATACACATATTCACAACAAAAAATAGGCATAAGTGTATTGACCAAAACCAATGCTTATGCTAATCTGAATACAAGCTTCAAGAAACACAAAAACATTTCAAAAAAGCAATTCAGGGCAGTACGAAAAAAAGCGCAGGGCATCTATGAGATTCAGAGCAGTAGCGCACTTTTACAATTCGACACGCTCGTACACGAGCACAATGACTAGAACTTCGACGGAAAATTTGGTCGGCGTCTTTGAAGGTTTAATATCCGATTTTGGGTACGCACTTTCGTAGCACTATTTATAGTCCTACCTAATCTTCATTAAGGCAATGACCAATGCTCCGCCTAAGTCGTTTGACTAAGGCGTCTGCCTATCAGTACCTAGTTTTGCCAAGAAAAACCCTGTTTTTACATACAGTAAAAGAATAAAAGTAGTGTTAACTCTTGGCGAAACTAGCGGAACATAGACTACGAGTAAGAGTAAACGAATGCCCCGGGTTTTTACCTGGAGCGGTCAGATTGTCTGCAGCGGATCGCTGTTCACCGGTACACACGCTCATATTTATATTTTGCGGCGTTTGCTGTTACCTGAACATTAAGGCGTTCCGCTCAGACTCCATATTTTAAACTTGAGTGGTTTCATATATAGTAACAGGGATGTTACCTAGAATTATTGCCACCCTCTCTTTAGCAAGTCTCTGCTTGTTAAGCGCTATGTTGACTTTTACAACGCCAGCATCAGCGGGTCCTTTCGGTCTCCTTGTGATATTTATAACTGCTTATCTTACCTTCATCGGTTTGATAAGCTTTTTTTTATTTGGAATTTCTCACCTTATCGCTTCGATCAGCGCAGGTGTAACGGTTAAGAAGCCGTTCACTGCAATGCCATTTCGCCGTGCGTATTACTTCAGTACGGTGTTAGCAGCTGCGCCAGTTATGCTAATCGCCCTACAATCTGTACGGTCTATCGATGTATACGAACTTGTTTTAGTTATTATTTTTGAAGTAGTGGCATGTGTGTACGTCAGCCGCCGAATTCGCTAGTTAAAAAAGCATAAGTATCATGCTTTTTACTCGGCTGATTATGCTATAATCACAGATATGCAACCCGAGTATTCTCAACCGGCACCACAAGGCCCAGAACAGTTTCCAATGCCACCATCACTACCAGGTGAGCGTGTTCCATCATTGCCGCCGCTTGAGACGGGTATCGAAAAAGGTGCAGAGCGCCACGAACAGAATGCCGAAGCTGGGGCTCGCGCTGCAGATGCCGCTACGTTAGCAGCACCCGTTGCAGCTCCACCAGTTCCACCACCAGTAGTACCGCAAGATGATTTAGCGCAAAATGCGACAATCACTTCGCCGCTTGTAGCAGCTGACGAAGACCTCATTGAAAAAGAGTGGGTCGACAAAGCAAAAGAGATTATACTGCATACAAGAGACGACCCACACGCTCGAACGCAAAAGGTGAACGAGCTACAACGCGATTATCTACAAAAGCGGTACAACAGGACAATCGGCGCTAGCGAATAAGCAACGAACGTTACATTGAGAGACAAGAAAGAGGAAGAGGGAAGGTGTTAGGATTTATTATTACAATTAGTGTCATCTTGCTAGCCTTGGCTGGTGTAGGTGCCTTTGCGTTTAATCAATACCGTAAAGTCCTTCGCGAAGCTAAAAACTACGAACGTGGTTTGAAGATGGTGCCAATGTATATTCACATTCCACCTATGAGTTCTGACCTTGATGGCAACGGCCGCGACGAACGCGATCTTACAGAAGAAGTGCTCAGCCAGGCGCAAGTAATGTATAACATTATCGCCAGCACAGCTACAAAGGGTTTTAAAACCCGCATTTATGGTCAACGCCATGTTTCATTTGAAATTGTCGCCCACGAAGGCTTAGTGCATTACTATGTCGTCGCACCGGTTTCATTAGTAGATGTTATTAAGCAATCAGTTGCTGCAGCGTATCCTGCGGCTCGGCTTGAAGAAGTGAGCGAACGGAACATCTTTAACCCAGCGGGCCACATGAGCGGCACGATTGGTGGTGAATTTACGCTTAAGAAAGACTTCGCATATCCAATCGCAACTTACCAAGAAGCCAAGCGCGATGCAACGCGTGCCTTACTGAATGCATTGTCCGGTGCGGTTCGTGGCGACGGCGTTGGTATTCAACTATTGATTCGCCCAGCTTTGCCAGGTTGGGCAAAAGCAGCTTCAGACGTTGCGAACCAGATTCGTAAGAACAAAGGCGTAAAGAGTGGCTTCCAAACAAAAGGTATTATTGAAGCATTATGGAAACCGCCTGAAGTTGGCGAAGTAAAGGTTGAAGACAAGCAACTTAGTTCAACTGAACAGGGAATTGTTGATGGTATCGAAAACAAATCTCGTTACCCAGCCTACGAAACATTAATCCGTGTTGTGGCTTCATCAAACACTGCCGGCCGTTCACAGGCACTTATGAATAATGTAGTGTCAGCTTTTTCATTATTCGACTCACCAACAAACAACGGCTTTAAGTTTGCCGTTGCAAAGAACATGGAAGAATTCGTGACTGCCTATATTTTCCGCTTCTTCCCGCAGGGTGTGAACCAGAACATCTTAAATACTGTCGAGCTTGCGACAGTATTCCACTTACCAGACCAAAACAGCATTCCAACTTCACAGGTGCAACGCCAAGCCACAAAGCAGGTTGATGGACCGACTGAAATTATGGACGAAGGGTTCCTGCTTGGGTACAACGAATTCCGTGGCGTGAAGAAGGAAATCCGTCTTGGTCCAAAGGATCGTCGACGACACACCTATATTATTGGTCAAACTGGTACTGGTAAGTCAAAGCTACTCGAAAACTTAGCCTACCAAGATATGATGGACGGTCGTGGCTTCGCATTTATCGACCCGCACGGTGACTCAGCAGAAGAATTACTCGGCATGGTTCCAAAAGAACGCGTTGAAGACGTGGTGTACTTTAGCCCAGGCGACATGGAAATGCCAATTGGCCTTAACTTGTTCGAATTCGACAACCAAGACCAACGCGACTTCTTGATTCAAGAGACTATCGCCATGCTATATAAACTATATGACCCAGGCCACACGGGTATTATTGGTCCACGCTTCGAAAGCTGGTTCCGTAACGCTGCATTAACCGTTATGGCTGACCCTGCAGGTTCATCATTCCTTGATGTACAACAGGTATTTATTGACCAAGCTTTTGCCGATGAGAAAATCAAACACCTTACCTCACAAACTGTTTTGGACTTCTGGAACAAGGAAATGGCGCAAACGAGTGAATCTGCTAAGGGTGAGATGCTTGGTTGGTTCGCCAGCAAGTTCGGTGCCTTCTTAGCGAACGACATGATGCGTAATATTATTGGTCAAACAAAGAGTGGCTTTAACCTCCGTGAAATTATGGATGGCAAAAAGATTCTGCTTGTGAACCTTTCAAAGGGTAAAGTAGGGGAGTTGAACTCGCAATTACTTGGTATGATCTTCGTGATGAAGTTTAACGCCGCGGCTATGGGTCGTGCCGATATTCCTGAGAATGAACGTGAAGACTTTAGCCTGTACGTCGATGAGTTCCAAAACTTTGCGACAGAGAGTTTTGCAACGATTCTTTCTGAGGCTCGTAAATATCGCCTAAGCCTTATCCTTGCTAACCAGTTCATGACGCAGCTTACTGAACAAATCCGAGAAGCGATTCTTGGTAACATCGGCACAGTTATTAGTGGTCGTATTGGTATTACTGACGCCGAGATTTTGGTGAAGAAGTTCTCACCAACGTTTGACGCTGAAGACCTTACTCGTATGCCTAACTACCAAACCATTGCTTCTGTTATGATCCACGACGTACCGTCAGCTGCATTTAGTATGTCTCTCTTGCCACCGCTTGGGCAGCCAAACCCTCAACTGAAAGATGCTTTAAAGAAGCTCTCTGCTACAAAGTTCGGTCAGCCACGTGCGCAAGTTGAAGCAGACTTCTTTAAGCGTATGGGTGCAGGTGACCTTGCGAAGAAAGAGAAGATGGAGGCTTTGAAGAAAGCACAAGAACAACGCATGGCAGCCTTTCAGAACGGTCCAAACCCTCACACCGGTATTCAAGCAGGACCAGGTGTTTCGGCTCCTGTAGGGGCTCCTGCGGCGTTTAACGGCCAACCTTCAGGCGCAGCTGCCGCAAAGCCAACAGCAGCACCATCATTCCTTGATGAATGGCTTGCAAAGCGCCAAGAAATTGCCAGTGCGCCAAAGCCACCAGTACAAGCCCCTGCTCAAACAACAACACCGCAACCAGCGCCTCAGCCTGTCTCGCCGATCCTGCAGTCAGATTTTAAGCCAGCACCTGTTGTGCCAGCAGCACCTCAACAGCAGCAGGATAAACCGCAAGAAAAGCCAGTCCAAAAAACTGAACCAGCGCAACCGGTTGTACCTGCAGCTCCTACCGAACCTGAAAAGCTGCACGTACGTGATACATCTGCAAATGCAGGTGACGACGGCGTTCACATTAAGCTACGATAAACAAAAAAGGCAACGAAGGTTGCCTTTTTTAATGTGCTGCTTGAGAGGGTATTAAGCTTTTTTGCCGGTAATCATGACTCGCAAGAAGTCGTAGAGAACTCCGAGAACCCAACCAACGATGAATGCACCGATGGTTTCAAAGCCCGAGAGTACGTAGCCAAAGTGTTTGGCGGTGAGGTACACAACAAGTACTGCAAAGAAGGCGACAACGGCACCCGCTAAGACGGCGTTAGGCCGTGCGACAGTACTGCCAACAACTTCGCTTGTCTTCTCGACAGCAGGGTTGTGAATGAGCTTACTAAAGCCACGTTGCACGGGAGGAAGTTCTTCTTGAAGCTTCTTCATGTGCTTTTTGTAGCTGACATCTGCTTCTTTTTTACTTACAACACCGTGACGGCGAGTAGCGGCAGCGCCAGATTCTTTTTTCTTCTTTTCCGCACTGCCTTTTTCAACGCTAATAGCTTCTTTAAGCGCTTCAATTTTAGCGTTCTCGACAGCTTGTTCACCGTTCTCGATTTTCGACTTTTCAGCACTCTTTTCAAGAGCCGATTCGACGTTCGAGTAAGCTTCTAACTGTTCTGGAGACAGTTCTTTTTTCTCTGGTGAGTTTTCTGGTGATGTAGGGAGCTGTTCTGCCATTAGATGGTTCCTCCATTAAGGTCGCGACGAATGAGGCGAACTTCAGTTGATAATTGTTTCGAACGGAAGTAGAAGAAGGTGACAATCGATAGTACGATACCGGCGAAGATCATGTTCTCACGTGGTCCAGTGTGTGGTAATTCTGGAACAACTTGTTCGATAACTTTTGGAGGAGGGCAGGTGACGTTAATGTTTACGTCGTTGCCGAATACGTTTTCAATTTTACAGTCGTATGAGCTTGGGTCGCTTGCACCAGCTGGAGTAGCAGGGATTTGCGCCAAGATTTGGATAGTAAATGTACGGATTTCTTTTGCACCAGCCTTGAGGTTGATAGTTGGCCATGAAAGGGTACGAGTTGATTCGTTATAAGTACCGCCACCGTTATCGGTGAGCTTTGAGTACTCGAGTGTGTCACCAATCATATCTTCAAACGTGATTTCCTTTGGTGAACCACCCTTGTTTTCAGCAGTCAGTGTAAATACAATCTGATCTTTTTCTTTCGCTGTAGATGAGCTGGCATCAATGTTGCCTTGTGATACATTCTTAGCTGTTTTAGACAGCACGATGTTCGCAGGAGGTAATGTACAGCCAACTGGTACGATAACGGTACTATCGGTGAAACTGTTTACTAACTTACAGTCAGTTTTGGTTGTTTCAAGACTCGTGTTCATTTGAACGGTGAATTGCTTCGATACGGTTGCACCTGCACCAACGGGTACTGCTTTCCATGAAAGTATATTCGTTTCTGTATTTAAGGTACCGCCACCTTTATCAACAAGCTTTGAGAAGCTCAATGTATCGGCGATATTGTCGTTGAAGTCGATAGTTGTTGCTGTTTCACCTGTGTTCTTAGCAGTAAGGGTGAAGGTAAGCTTGTCATTTACTCGAGCGGTTGTCTTTGTTGCATCAACACTGCCTTGGGTGACGTTCGTAGATGATTTTGTGTACGAAAGTTTCGCTGGTGTTGGCGGTGTCGGAGTTGGTGGCACTACTGGTGGAGGCGTTGGTGCAGGTGGGGGAGTTGGAGCTGGTGGGACGCTTGGGTAAATATCAGTTACCAAGTTTCCACATGCCTGCATAATTGCAAACCAACCGACTTTTTGTGAGTAGCCTATATATGAGTAGATTTTTGCATTAACTGGGTTAATGTTCTTCATAGGACGACCGTAGAGTGTTGATACAGGAGTACCGGCACCGTTTGTAATGCTTACTGTTGTAGAACCGGCGCGGTTTTCAAAGCCCCAGCTGATTTTGTTTCCAACAGTAAAGCTAGAGAAATTAGCGCTTGCGCCCATAATCTCGGCTCGTGTAATACCAAAATAGTTATATATGTCTTGAAGATGTCGTTCATTCCTGTCGTAAGGACCAAGGAAGTTATTAAATGAACGAGCAGAGCCTAAACCGAGTCCGCCAGGAATCATATCGCTTGCATTGGCTGCATTTGCTGGTTCGGGTGGTTGGAATACGACCAAACTTTGAACTACTAACGCTAAAGCAACGAAGACTAACCCTAGTCGACGAGTTGCTTGCTCTTTTTTAAGGCGTTTTGCATAAAAACTGAGCTGACCGACAAGGGCAGGGCTAAATGAAAGCTGTGAGACTATTTTTTTGAACATATTTTTTATTTTTTTGTGTTATTAGAGAACCTCTTGATACAAAGATTAGCATAACTATTATGTTCAGCGCAAGTAGCTTGAGTGAATAAGTTTTTTTCTGTATAATAGATGTATATAGCACGGCCGGTGGGCGGACGACGATATAGTTGATAGTCCTACATTTATAGGGGAGAAGGTATTTAAAGTGGCTCAAAAAATAGACAAAACATATGACGGCTCTCAGATCCAAGTTCTTGAGGGTCTAGAACCAGTTCGTAAGCGTCCTGGTATGTACATTGGTAGCACCGGTTTCGACGGTGTGCACCATCTTATTAAAGAAATTGCCGATAACTCTATCGACGAAGCGATTGCTGGTTATGCCACAAAAGTTGAAGTCGTTATTCTTGCAGACGGTGGTATCCGTATTGGTGACAACGGTCGCGGTATTCCAGTAGACAAGCACCCAAAGACTGGACTCTCTACATTAGAGACAGTACTTACTGTGCTTCACGCCGGTGGTAAGTTCGGTGGCGGGGGTTACAAGGTATCATCTGGTCTTCACGGTGTGGGTTCAAGTGTAGTAAATGCACTTTCAACACTCATGATCGCTGAAGTTGTTCAGAATGGTCAGTTGTACCGTATCGAGTTCGAACGTGGTGGTACAAAGGTTCCATTCAAAAAAGTTGGTAAAGTTGACCGTCCAAACGGTACAACTATTACTTTCTATCCAGACGACACTATCTTCAAAGAAACTGTTACTTTCGATTACAAATGGGTTGTCGACTATCTTCGACACCAAGCGTACCTTACAAAGGGAGTATATGTATCAGTTGCTGACGAACGTACTGGCGACCGCCAAGCCTTCTACTTTGAAGGTGGTATCCAAAGCTACGTCAAACACCTCAACATCGGTAAAGATGTTGTTACTGACAGCATTTTCTACGTTGAGAAGATGGTTGAAGACACTATGGTGGAAATCGCCGTTCAATACAACGAAACGTATGTTGAACTCGTAAAGCCATTCGCTAACAACGTGTTAACACCAGACGGCGGTACTCACTTAATTGGTTTCCGCGCGGCAATGACTCGTGTTATTAACGAATACGCTCGTAAAGCCAGCCTTTTGAAAGAAAAAGAAGAAAACCTAAGTGGTGACGACGTTCGTGAAGGCCTTACTGCCATTATCTTGGTAAAGATGCCTGATCCTCAATTCGAAGGTCAAACAAAGAACAAGCTTGGTAACCCAGAAGTTCGCCGTTATGTTGAACAAGTAATGAACGAATACTTCGCATATTACCTCGACGAAAACCCAGCAGTTGCGAAAAAGATTGTCGGTAAGGCGCTCCTTGCAGCTCGTGCTCGTAAAGCAGCTCGTGCAGCTCGCGATAACGTTATCCGTAAGGGTGCACTTGATGGTATGAGCCTTCCAGGTAAGTTATCTGACTGTTCAAGCAAAGACCCTTCAGAGTCTGAAATCTACATCGTAGAGGGTGACTCTGCGGGTGGATCAGCAAAAACTGGCCGCGACAGCCGTACACAAGCTATTTTGCCACTCCGTGGTAAGGTGTTGAACGTTGAACGTGCTCGCCTTGACCGTATGCTTGGTAACAACGAAATTGTTAGTATGATTAAAGCCTTTGGTGTTGGTATTGGTGACCAATTCGACATTAGCGGCCTTCGTTACCACCGTATCGTCATTATGACCGACGCCGATGTTGACGGTAGCCACATTTCTACGCTACTTTTGACCTTCTTGTTCCGTTACATGCGTGAAGTAATCGATGGTGGACACGTCTACCTCGCAAAGCCACCGCTATTCTTGCTCCGCCAAGGTACTAAAAAGACCTACGCCTACAGCGACGAAGAGCGTGACGAGCTTATTTCAGGTATGATTTCTGAACGCCGTGAAAAGGGTATTAACATTGACCCTGAAGCTGATATCAATAAACAAGCCGGTATTACGCTCTTGCAGCGTTACAAGGGTCTTGGTGAGATGGACGCTGAACAGCTATGGGACACAACTATGAACCCTGAAAACCGTGTGCTTATTCAGGTAAATGTACAAGATGCTGAAAAAAGCGACGCAATTTTTACAAAGTTAATGGGTGATCAAGTAGATCTTCGTAAGAGCTTTATCCAAAGCCGCGCGAAATCACTTAATATCGCAGACCTGGACGTTTAATTATGAATGATGACGAAATAACTCCAATCGAACCTGTCGAAGACAACGCGTTTATCGATGGGAACAATCCAATCCTTGTAGAGGGTGAAATTGTTGAAATTCCACAAACTCACTCACGTACTGTTGAAAAACTAACCGTCGAAGACGTAATGGAAGACAGCTTCCTTAAGTATTCAATGAGCGTGATTGTTGACCGTGCGCTTCCTGACGTTCGTGATGGTATGAAGCCAGTACACCGCCGTATTCTTTACTCAATGGGTGAACAGAACCTCCGTCCAGGTGGTCGTTTCCTAAAGAGTGCGCGTATCGTCGGTGACGTAATGGGTAAGTACCACCCTCACGGTGACTCTTCAATTTACATGGCTATGGTTCGTTTAGCTCAAGATTGGGTAATGCGTTACCCACTTGTAAACGGGCAAGGTAACTACGGTTCAATGGACGGAGATCCACCAGCCGCTAGCCGTTACACAGAAGCTCGTTTGGGCCGTGCTGGTAACGAACTGCTTGATGACCTCGACAAAGATACTGTTGAATTCCGTGATAACTACGATGGTAGCGAGCAAGAACCAACTGTTCTTCCAGCTCGTCTTCCAAACCTACTCCTCAACGGTCAAATTGGTATTGCCGTTGGTATGGCAACCAGCATTCCACCGCACAACCTAGGTGAGTTGGTTGATGCAACAATCCACTTAATTGATAACCCAGACGCAGTGGTTGATGACCTCCTTAAGTTCGTTAAGGGTCCTGATTTCCCAACTGGTGCAATCGTTTATGGTGGCGCTCCAATGCGACAAGCTTACCAAACTGGTAGGGGAAGTGTTGTAATTCGTGCAGTGACTAACATCGAAGAAACCAAAAAAGGCCGTAGCCAAATCATCATTACAGAGATGCCATATGGTGTAAATAAAGCAACGCTTATTGAGAAGATTGCCGAACTCCACAAAGACAAGAAAATTATCATTAGCGACCTTCGCGATGAAAGTGCTCGTGGAAAAGTTCGTGTTGTTATTGAACTCCGTAAAGATTCTTACCCTAAGAAGATTCTTAACCAATTGTTCAAGATGACTGCTATGCAAACAGCCTTCCACTTCAACATGTTGGCGCTGGTAGATGGTATTCAACCCCGAATTCTTGGATTGCTTGAAATCTTGCAAGAGTTCATTAAGCACCGTCAAGTAGTGATTCGTCGCCGTACTGAGTTTGAGCTCAAGGCAGCGAAAGCTCGTGCTCACATTTTAGAAGGTTACAAAATTGCGCTTGATCACATTGACGAAGTCATTAAATTGATTCGTGCCAGCAAGACAAGTGAAGAAGCGCAACAGGGGTTGATTGCTAAGTTTGGTTTGAGTGAAATTCAAGCCCAAGCTATTCTTGCAATGCAACTCCGTCGCCTTACCGGCTTGGAACGCGACAAGATTGAAGAAGAACTTCGTCAACTTCTTGAGCTGATTGCTGAACTCGAGCGTATCCTTGGTGATGAACAAGAAATCTTGCGCATCATTAAAGAAGAGCTCACCGAATCAAAAGAGAAGTTTGGTGATGACCGCCGTTCTCAAATTATTGCTCACGAAATGGGCAAGTTCAGTGATGAAGAACTCATCCCTGAAGAAGAGTCTGTTGTTCTGCTTACAACAGAGAACTACATTAAGCGAACACTTGTCAGTGAATACCGTCGCCAACACCGTGGTGGTAAGGGTAAACGAGGCATGACTACGAAGGAAGAAGATGTTATTGACCAACTGATTCCTGCAAATACGCATGACTGGTTATTCTTCTTTACTAATAAGGGTCGTGTATTCCGCCTTAAAGCCTACGAAGTGCCGGCTGCTAGCCTAGCTGCGAAGGGTGTTGCTGCGGTTAACCTCTTGTCACTACAGCCTGAAGAGAAAATCACATCAATCATTAAGCATGAAAAAGATGCGAGTGAAGATGGCTACCTCTTTATGGCGACTATCAAGGGTACTGTAAAGAAAACTCCGTTGAAGGACTACTCAAACATCCGAACTAATGGCCTGATCGCTATTAAGCTCGACGATGGTGATGAACTCCGTTGGATCAAGCGTACCTCAGGTGGAGATGATGTTATTATCTCAACATCTGCCGGACAAGCTATCCGATTCGCTGAAACCGACGCTCGCCCAATGGGTCGTGCTGCACGCGGTGTTCGCGGTGTTCGCCTCCGTCCAAACGACAAGGTAGTCGGTATGGACATTGTTGCTGAAAACGAGGGTAAACTCCTTGTTATTAGCCAAAACGGCTACGGAAAAGTAACAAAGGCTGCTCAATTCCCATCTCACAAACGTGGTGGTGTTGGTATTAAAGCGGCAATCGTTACTGCGAAAACCGGTCCAATTGTAGCTGTACGTTCACTCGAACCAGATACCGAAGAAATCCTATTAATCTCTAACAAGGGTCAAGCGATTCGCGTAGGGCTAAAGGACATCCCAGTTATCGGCCGTACAACTCAAGGTGTTCGTATTATGCGACTTAGTGAAGGGGATATCCTTTCATCATACGGTTTCGTACCGAAGCAACCTGAAGAACTTGAAGAGCCAGCTGAAACAACTGTAGAAACGAAAGAAGCGTAACAATGGAACTATTGTCACCATATATCATCGCAGGAATACTGGGATGGGTTGTATCACAAGCGGCTAAGTATGTGATTGCGAGCGTAAAGAATCGGGGGCTTGCCTCATATCGACAACTTTACCTCTCAGGTCGTATGCCGAGTGCCCACAGTGCAACCGTGGTGGCAGTACTCGTTGTTATTGGCTACTTAGACGGCGTACAGTCGGGCCTATTCGGTCTCGCGCTTGTATTCTCATCTGTTGTTATATACGACGCTATGATGGTCCGTCGCTCCTCTGGTGAGCAGGGAGTAGCATTAACTGCGCTACTTGTTGAACAGAAGAGTAAGGTACCATTTCCTCGCGTAGCGATGGGCCACACCCCTTTAGAAGTAGCCGTCGGTTGTCTTATAGGCGTTGTGGTTGGTGTCTCAGTTTACTTCCTGTCCCTTATCTAATACCAAGCAATTCGAGCCTCAATTAAAGCTATATATAGAGCCTCTATATAAGCGATAGTTTAGGCTCGATTTTTGTTATAAATAAAAAATAATGATTTTCCCCCTATTAAGGTGTTGACTCAGGGGAAATCTCCATGTATAGTTATCTAAGTCTGAAAGGCACAACAAAGCTGTAAAAAGCCAAGTGAACCTGCACTCAACGTGGAGTTGAAAAGACAAATGAACTTTGACAATTTAGTAGTGCAAATTTTGTAACTATCTATTTATAGATAGTTGCTATCATCGTCAATTAATTTATGTAGAGTCTAGATGTTTGAAAATAGAACATTTTTATGGAGAGTTTGATCCTGGCTCAGGATGAATGCTGGCGGCGCGCCTAACACATGCAAGTCGAGCGGTAACA
>Ga0247812_10000849_pt1 | contig 17553 bp, 15 predicted proteins | sample UWRJL149409B1_FD_178011 | JGI IMG/M metagenome (GOLD analysis project Ga0247812, IMG submission 178011) | Plant litter microbial communities from Arlington Agricultural Research Station in Wisconsin, United States - UWRJ-L149-409B-1 | ecosystem: Environmental > Terrestrial > Plant litter >...
CCAATATAGACAACCAACATATTTCACGGAGCCGGCTCAGGACGACGGGTACGGCTAATAAGAACGATAATAAGGCTGAATTTGAACCTTTCCAAACCACTTATCACCATTCAAAATCTCTAGGCTTTCCAACGTAGCTTGGTTTTCTTCCTGAGAGAAATATTCTAAAAATTGTCTCCTTGAACAGAGAATTCTATATCTTTTTCCTCCCGAAAAACACTATTCTTAATATCACGTGATTACAATATTTATTAGGACCACGGCAACATACAGGGCAGTTTTTTCGCCCTATAAATAACTTTTATTTTATTTTTTATTTTAAGATAAAAAAAGGCAGATAAATTTTACTAAATTATAAATCAATTAATAATTAATATAATAATTAATAGTTAGCCCTACACGGTAGGATATTAGGATCGCTACAAGGAGGAGTTAATGCAACTCTGTTATCCTTGCTTCTGTCCTTTAGTTGATCTTTCTATTTTAGTTTACAGCTTATACTTCTTTACAAATAATCTATCAATTGATATATAGGGGAGTTGAAAAAAAACCTTGGAGAATTGATTATGTCTGCCAATCTAACCCCTATTATATTCAAAATTCCTATTTGACTTGAAGAACAATATAGATATATAGAGTATCTTCTCGGAATTAGAAATTTCAATCATATAGAGCATCTTCTAGATTCCCAAACGATCTTTATTCGGCATAACCGCATGCTAAAAGCAAGCAATAAACAAGCACACGTTGTCTTCATCAACTCACACGAGCTCCCTCACAGTCTGAAACTTCAACCCATTCCTTACCACAACAACCTTATCGAACAGGCAGAATGCAAAATCGCCATCTGCAGTTTGAATAGGCGGCACCTCCCCATGCGTAGGGACATACTCATCTGGCACCAAAAAGTGCTGTGTGTACCGTCGAAGGGGTTTAAGTAAATCTTCAGGATCAACAGAGCAAATCCACGACTCCCGATGTAGGAACATGAGCCTCTTAGTCGCCTGATTGATCCCAATGAAGCGTTTCACGATGTTTTGCGGAAGAGATGGGAGCTTATGAAGTGTAGGCGGAGAAGTCGAAGCTGATAATTCGAAAATGAAAGTAGTTGAATGAAAGGTGAAGCCTCGTTGTTGACGGATATCCAAAATGAATGTGGATGTCTCCGGGTGGAAGACGAAGGAGTCGATAGCTGTTTCAATTGATCCTTTCTCGATTTGAAAATCCAGTGGGAATGGCTCTGGGAAGACTACCGCAGGGAATTGTTTAACTGAGTAGCTCACAAATTTATGGTCTGCAACGAGCAAAAATTGTCCTCCGAAGACGGAAGATGGGGCGACAATCCATTTCCAGATTTTTCGCGTATTGGGTTTAACTTCGAGGGTCCCGACTAAGCTTCCGTCTGTGGCTCGATATACATGGTCTAAATTCGGCGTGGAGACGAGAAGGTATGCACCAGACTCGTCAAAGAGAAGTTGGCTAACTGGGGTGGGGAAACTAGTCTCGAAGACAGCACTGTTTGTTTTGGCACCTTGGTGTGGAGGAGACATTTCAAAGTGCCGAACTTGTAAATTCGCATTTGTGTCCGCAGCAGCAACCAGGTTGTTACCGCTGACAGCAAGGCATTTGATGCTGGTATTGCCATGCGAGTAAAGTACGGTAGATTGATATCCCTTCTGGCTAGGATAGGCGAGCACATCGCCATGGTAGTTACCCGCGAATAACAAGGAAGTCTTCTGATGTGCAATGAACATCTTGATTTTGGAGGCCTGGAACTGCTCGTATTGGCCTTCTGTAGCAGTTATGACCGTTGATGCTTCAGATACAATGGCTTCTTCTTCCATTGTTTTCCTGATCAAAGCTGATGGGGCCCATATTCTCATCTCATGATCTACAAGATTGATCAAACTGGCGGCATCCGACGTAAATTCCAGCAAACTGAATGAAGTGGCTGGAGTCAAAACGTGATACAACAACGCCAGCGACTCGAAATCCCAAATTCGGAGATGGCCGAGAATATCTACAGCCGCGAATGTTCGCCCGTCAGAAGCGCAGGTTATAGAAGAGAGAATCGCAGGCCTTGCAGCTTTCAAGCTCGTGATGAGGGCTCCAGACCAAGGCTCGTAGAGAGCAAGATGTGACTCGTTGTATGCCACGGCCAATAAACTCACATCTGGATTAGGGTTGAATACAATCTGTTCCGCGGCTCGACTCTTTTCATCGACTATCCAAGAGACTAGAGTGCCACTGCCGAACTCAAATATACAGACAGGGCTGTTACGGTACGCCAATGCCAGTAAATCTAACCCAGGTGAAAGAGATGCGGTCGACGGCGCTTTGCCCATATTTGAATTAGTGCCACCGTCAGAAACCGGTGCCTGATATATGTAGGACTGTTCCTCTAACAATTCGCCAGTCATTATATCCCATTGATAGGAGCGACCTTGTTGTGTTACACCGATCAACACAGTCTGGGAAGATGAGAGCAGAATACATCGGCTTCGGATGCGAGTTTCCCATCTTACGGTACCATCCAATTCCCAGACAGTCACTAGTTTCCTACTGGAGGCTACTAGAAAAGATCCTAAAGGGTCAAGTTTTACCAAGTCTACCGAGGCACCGTGGCGAAGGACTTTCTCTTTCTGATAACTCTGAGAGCTATATAGATTGATATTGCCAGATTCTGTACCAACAGCGATGAGGCTGTTTCCAGAAGTGATTGCAGTGGCAGTCTCGTCTTCAAAGTGAATATGGGCTATGCAGTCATCCCACTCACTATACTGTGACCCTGCTATGGTAAGCTTGTTTGGTTGTTTTGTATCGAGAAACTGCTCATATATGGTTGATTGGGTAGGACAGAATGGCGGAATCAAGAAAAGTATTGATTGGGGTGATGAGGTAAGAGCTCGACCAAATTTAAATGATATACGGCTCAAATCCGTGGCCCACCCATCAATAGTGCGGACCATTGGGTTGACAAGGGGTTCATACTTTGGCCGTCGATCTAGATAGCCCTTCAGATTCTTCGCGGTCCTGATCAAAATGTGGATTCCGTTATTTGTCACAACTGTTTCGATCCACTTGAGGACATTCTTCTTAAGGAAATTGCAAAGTTCTTGGAGTAGTTGATTACTTGAGGTCGAAGCGGCGAAAACATGTTCGGAGAAGTATATCGTAGCATAATTCAAAAGAGCGGAAGACGCCGGGCCCGGACGTTTACCCTCGAGCGAGCGACTCCTGGGTGGTGTAATTCCCGCGCTCTTTAACAGCGTTTTAACACAGGCTAAAGCCATGGCTTCATGGCCTTGAGATCTCGATATTTTGAAGTCGCCAGCTTCATCTGACATCAGAAACTCTCTCGCAGTGGCATGAACGACCTGGACAAGGTCAGTTTTCGGATCGATAGAGACCAGCTGACCGCAAAGTCCTTCAATGGCTCCCTTTTGGCTTGATAATTTGATTTTAAGGTCTTGTTCTACTGCGTTTGAGAGCTCCAGAACAGATAGTGGCCGAGCTGCTAGTATTGTCCAGCTCAGAATGGCTTTGGCGACGGGGATTTCTCTCTTTCCGGCCATTTCAGTCACCGCTCTCTTGTAATAAGACAACATGCCTTCCGGTATTTCCTCAAGGACTTGGGTAATGCTTTCGTAGCCATATACCCCCTCGAGTTCGTCCATGACTAGTCGAACCCATAGAAAGCAAGCATTACATTTTGCACGAATCTTGTCGGCGAGTTCTGCTAGTTCTTCTTCTCCGTCGACAGGAAGGTTCCCTATTCTTTTGCTGATATATAATTCGATGTCTCTCATAGTATCGTCGACAGGTATCTGTACAACTGTGGTCTTGCAGTGTGTCAATTGGTCAATGATTTTCTGCATTTTCGGTAACTTCCGACTTGTGACAAAGATTCGCAGAGGATATTGAATTCGAGTTCCATTCAGCATTCTCGAAAATTCATGCGCGTTTGTGCATTCATCAAGTCCGTCTACAATCCAGAATTGTGGCCTAGTAATGGGCACCTAACAGATATTTCGTCAGTATTTCGCAAAAGCTCGGTCTGAAGAGAAAGTAGAACCTGGAAGACTCCTCCGACAAAGACTCTTGCCCACATAGTATACGCACTGTCATGGCGAAGGGATGTACCATCTTTACATAGCTGAGCTAGTTTCTCTCGGACGCCAGCATTGGTTGAGGCCATTTGATAAGCCAAAGAAATTAGAAATCCACTAAGCGATTGACTCGTCTTTTTTCCATATTGAAAGAAGTAAGAAGAGAAAGGCAATCGATCATCTGTAAGTAGAGCAGCTACATGAGCTGCAAGTACAGTCTTTCCCGCGCCGGGTTGCGCTTGAACCCAAAGTACTTCTGCTTGATAACTTTTCGCCTTTTCACCCTCAATCTCTGGGTTTCCCCATTGTTGGAAATCTTCGCGATCTTCAATCCAATGGCATGAGCCTTCGAGCATATCGTGGTGCTCTTCTGGTAAGTCTGGGGACCCAAGTGACGCTTTGATATTCTGCAATTGCACTGTCCGATTCTTTTCGATGGAAGCGAAAACTGTATATAATTAGTCGTCTTGTGAGCCATCTAAATAAATTCACTGATCGCACCATTTTCAAGCAAGCTTTCGACTGCAGTTCCTAGAGAGTTTTTAACCCTGACATAATTAGAGTCGTTCATGCTGGTAAATTTGCAAATATCTCTGTGATTAGCTTCAAGATATTGAATATGCTCGTTTTTGTTTGAGCCTGTCAACTTGATTATCAACATATTGAAGTAACTAGCATGTAATCTATTGGGTCAAGAACAAACCGCTATTCCGAGAAAATGAGAGCTGGGCACGTACCAAGAATGGCAGAGTTCTTCTTCACAATTAAGGTCGAAGTGATAGGAATCGTTGACCAAAGCTCGTAGAAAGTATAGATTGTCAATTCGGCGATGGTGGCTAATCTTGTAAAATCTTCATTGATCTGCTGCGTGGATACAGAATCCAATCTTAAATCATTGATATAGTCTTTTGGCGACGTTAAATGCGTAAGGCTCAGTGTTCCCAAGGCTCCATTCAGAAATTGGGCGTAATCGGAACCTCTATGTGGTGTAGCGAGAAAAAATATGCATCTGATGCGATCCGACAAACTATGTCGGGACTGGTCTCGCTGAGCGAGAATATATGCCTGCTCAAGCGTCAGTTATACATTCACAAGAACGAGAATAGGGAGAATACCTACTTTCTTGATAACAAGCCCGCCCATAGAATGGCCAATGAGAATTATAGGCCGGTTCTGTGTTAATGAGCCCTGATTTTAATTTGATCAACACGAAACAGTACCTTAGAATTGTGTCTCAAGAGAGGGGAGGTCTGTAGCTCCTCGTACAAAGAACGTCCAAAGTCATGTACAGTAAGGCTACTGGGTTTCGAGCTTCCCCAATCGCTATCGTACCCAAAACTATGAATACTAGCACAGGAGAATTCAGGTTCGACTGGAAGCCATTGTTTTGGCCAAAAGAGCTCCGGATCATCATCTTTACAAAACGACTTTATAGATCCTCCTCGAAGACCATGAACAAAGACTAGATCTATCAGGGGTTCGGGAGATGAGAACAGAGATCGAAGTCCGAGAGGACCTCTGATTTCATTCACCCCAACTTCATGCTTTTTGACCAAGCGAAATCTTCGTTTGAACAAAGAAGGTCTTTTGTTGCTTGGATCGTTACCTAGGGCCATCGTGCTCGATGGATATGGTGTGATGCCTCAGTTGGTGACAAAATTGCGGCCGTAGACAAGCGGGATGATGTATGGCCCAACTACAAGGACTTCGTCCGTTGACGAAACTTTGGATGTTTCTGTGACATGAAGCTGTTAGATTACATGCCTGTTGGCAGGGAATGATGTAGACATACCATATTTTCCTTTCATCACGGCCCTTTACCCCGCTTACCGCGCGTGTAAATACAGTAATATTTTCAAAGTTGGTGAGGCCAAGAATTTATCAGGCTAAGCACCAATGATACTGCATTAACGTACATGGTGCTACACAATTTAAGCGCTCACCTACATATATTGTTGATCGTAGATAAAAAGCTCTGGCCCTCCAAGAAAAAGAAATACCTAGCCTCTATATTCCCAATTGAAAAACTCGTAACAATCATAACACATAGAAGGAGCAATGAAGAAAATCGTGCTTGATCCTGCTGTACTAAAAGGTTTGTCTTGATACAAAGCAAGTCAATGCTCCTTTTTCGACTCTAACTACAAGAATAGCGCTGCCAGGGGGATCAAAAGTCATCGATGTGGCTCAACTTGGAAGCGCAAGTTGGTCTACTGGATATAAAGTAGATATCGAAGTAGATGGCGATGGGAAAGAACTTTTCCTCAAGGTCGGTTGTCACCCAGAACCCACTCTTTCATGCGTACATAAACAGTCCGAATGGCCTTCCCTAATTTCTGGTGATGACAGGTCTGTTATAGACCACAACACGTTGCAATGGCACGTGGCGAGTATGAAAGCCAAAAGTCATTGGCACAATATTTGCCGGAAAACACGGCCGCTCCACTTGCTTGGGACACCTTTGAATTAGATCCCACGAGATCGTTCTTCTTGAGAACATACAGAGACTTGAAGGAGAAGTCCCCAGATCCAGCCCAATTGATCGAGATTCTGGCGAAGCTCCATACCACGTCCGCCTCACCGACAGGAATGTTTGGTTTCCATGTGACAACATTCAACGGTCATGTCCCGTTGGTAAATGACTGGACAGACAGTTGGGAGGAATGGTACAGCCGACAATTTCGTTCAGATATAAAATGGGAGCAGATGGTTCGTGGGACTGATCCAAAATTCAATGAAGTCGCAGACGAATTCTTCCAAAAAGTCATCCCACGGCTCCTCCGACCCCTTCAGTCCGGTGGTAGAAGCATCAAACCAGTTCTCGTCCATGGTGATATATGGCATGGCAACGCTCAAATTGACATGGAAACGAATCAAGTAATATTGTTCGATTCGTGCTGCTGTTACGCACACAACGAATGTAAGTTGGCCATCAATTCCCGTAGCAAATCGTAGCTCATTTTATCAGTGGAGCTGCATATGATGAGACAGCCGCGATATCGATTCACGCAGGAGTATGTCAACAAATACAAAGAGATGATTCGGCCATCGGAGCCAGCGGAAGACTTTGATGATCGCAATGTCTTGTACGCAATGTAATACTTCCTTTCGAAGAGTTTGTGTGTATTGCTGATAGTCTCGGAGGCGAGACGACATAATCAATGCGGGACTGCATGAACATCGTGCTTATCTTCGTGGGGAGTAAGTGTACCGCATCATTCTTGACTTGAGTAGATACTAAATTTCTTTCTCGTAGGGTTAAGCAGGAAATGTTGCGACTTTTGGCCAAACATCCGAATGGATACGATGGATTCAAGGAGCCGATTCAGGACAAGATTGATCCTGAGCAGTAGCTTCAAGAGGTATGATTCATGTGATTAGGAATACTTCCAACCAGCTACAGGTCCAGCTTTATAACAATACACAAGTAGTGATTTTCAATTCCAAGCGAAATTCTCGTTCAGGTGAGATTCAAATGCCCGGTTCTCTCGCCGCTGCCACCTCGGATAGAAATAGTTTCTCTTCTCTTCTCCGTGAAAAGGACTTCCAATCCACCCTCCAAGCTCTTCAGTAATTCAAAAGCGTCATGAATTCGATAATTGGTATCCCACGTAACCACACTTGAAAGCCCCCAAGTCTTTGCTTCCCGGCAAGCATCGAGAAACAATGCAGCCAATTAGTGGATCTTCTGCTCTCTATCTTGTTCAAGGCAGCGTATACTTCGAACGTACAGATATCGCTAGCGAAAGTCAAGGTGCCAAGACATCCACGTATTCTTCTACACAGATGGCACCTTTGTTCTGAGGTATTTTATCGAATCATTTGGCCCAAAGAATTCGGCTCGGCCATGAAGCTAACTGATCAGCTCGGCGGTAGGTAAGACAGTCAAGAGGGCTTCGCCTTCCGCAACCTTTTGTTGGTAGACCTCGGAGCCTAATGCTTCAATGTCTCGTTCATAAAGAGGGCGGATATGTTCTTCATGTAACATTGTGGTCGTTGGTAATTTGAGATGATCCCCGTCGGTTTCCGGGAAAAAATTCTAAAGACGGAGAGACAATTCAGAGGCAGGTACAGGAAACCAGCTATTCTTCAGAAAGAACTGGACATATGGTTAGTGAAGAAGATCGAATCGACGTTTTGGAGGGCACTCTACCCCTTCCTTGCTGCTATATAGCATACTCAGTGCTGCCTCTCCTTCCGTATCCAGCCACTGCTCTACACTCGCCAAAAGGTAAGCACCGACACCCAATCCGTGGTGTGCTGATTCAACAACTGAAGAGATGCAATATCCTAAGCCATCCCTGGTCTCTCCCGTAGATAAATATTTTATCAGCAAATCCTGACGAATCGTTTTGGACGAGGCCAGCACTTGATTCGGGTTGTAGACTGGGGAGACACTAAATCCGCCACCAACCACTTCTCCCTGCGTGGCTGTAAGACGAATCATGAATTTCTCTCTCTCTCTCCAAAGTATGTATTGGAAAGAGGCTAGCCAAAGGCGACACCAGTCAGCTCGTGGCATGGCAGGATCTGGTCATCGTTTGCTTCGCCAAATTGGATAAGAAGTGGTCCATCAGTCCCTGTATCGTCGTTGGCGATATCCCGGACATTTTATCAGGAGATAGACTGACTGTATCTGTACAGCCATATAATCAACTAGTATCACCTGACGATTTTTGGATCCATGGGATTTTGGTGGTACAGTACTACGGCTGATGGCACATCAAGGAGACAAGAAGTGAGCTGGTCATAGCAATTTTGGGAGGACAAGGTTTCTAGAGGGATTGTTAACGTCAAGCGATCTGGGACACAGAGATCTAATGCACGTGCAAGACACTTGTAAAACGGCAACCAAACCAAGCGAATTCAGCGGCTAAAACCGTAGTAGTTAGTTATATTATATAATAAATCTTTTTATATCCTTAAAACCTAACTTATATTTCGGGTACCTATGGGTCGGTTCCTCTTTAGCAAAACCCGACTCGTGGGTACCATTTACTAGTGTAGCAACGATTACGCCTGTGAGGAGAGTTACAATCAAGTCGTAACAAGCATGGTTGGGTTTCATTCGATATTCACGAGTTTTGCATCTTTTTTCGTGCGGCTTCAGAGGATATATCTGGAAGGTTAAAAAGAATTCTGTTCTTTGACCGGAATTTCGACACCTTCTAACCAGCTATCAAGCTCACATGGTCTCCCACTGCCTTTGCTTTGGTTGATTCAATCTCAGCTTAGCTTTGGCTCAAGCCTGCTCGGGTCTGCTCAGGTCACCTACTCACTTCATCAAAAATCGTTGAGTCTATCCAAGAATCCTAAAGTCACGTGTGCCATGTTTCCTCTTTCCTCTCTTTAGTTCGCTTCTGTTAGATTTGCATCTCCGAGCTGTCTGTGGCGTCGTTTGAATGCAAAGTCTTGCCACCTGCCGGCTTATTTCCGATGCCTTCTCGGTGAGAAATAAAGTATACTTGAAACTCGATCTTCTACAGCCTTGTCTAAAAACCAATCGCTTAAGACACCTGCGGGCGAAGATTTCCGCAAATGTGCACAACGGAATCGTAGTAACTCCCCTCCCTTTCTATTCCTTGTTATCATGCTTCTAATTTCCATAATTACCAGCGGTATCCCATTGCTTCTGTCGAATTTCTCACGATGTCTTTTGGTTGGAGTGTCGGAGACATCATATCTGCGTGCCTTGTGGTTAACGAAGTAATCAGAGCACTCGATGGATCCCGAGGGAGTGCCACTAAGTACCAGGGTCTCGTCAACGAACTTCACAATTTGAATCGAGCCTTACTCGAAACCGAAATTTTGTCACAGCGCCTGGAGTCTGCTCCGGAGCTGAATGCCTTGGCTGCAACTACCAACAAAATAGCTAGAGATTGCGTAAAAACTCTAGAAGGCTTTCTAGAAAAGCTAAAAAAGCTCGAAAACTCTCGTCTCGTTGGATCAGATCCTTCCAAAGCTAAGATGTCACGAGGGCTCATTGAAAGAATTCGGTTTCTGGTTTCATCGAGAGAAGAAGTCGCCAAAGTCCGCGCAGAAGTGGCTGGGCATTGCGAATCAATCAATTTGCTGTTGGCAACGGCAAGCTTGTAAATCTGGAATCTACATGATCAGATATGGAAATTAGCTGACGTTCATGTCTAGCCATTTTTCGGCCCATATCCGTCGAGATATCGAGAATAGATTCGGAGACCACACTTCTAAACAAGCCTCTACTTTGGCGAACAGAAGTTCATCAGCATTCAGGTCATTCGCTAATAGAATGTATGTTCCATCGAGAAGATTGACTTTAAATATTAATATTTGTTGACAGACAGTACTTATTCACATTGGGCGGCGAAATAAAGGCCCTTGTTTCACATCTTTTGACTGTAAACTTCCAAGTCTATAAAACCATTATGGATATACAATCTCGAATTCCAAGACAGATCTCCTTCTCCGAGCCAATTGTCCTTGAAGACGCGATTGGCCGGGTTTCTCACTTCCACCTCGATTTCATTAAATCTTGGGAAGCATTTGAGAACATTTTAACCCTCAGGTTCGAAAGTGTCCCAGGAGAGATTAAAGTCCGCAGGGGAGAATACAGCTTAGAGAATCGATCAACGGGAAGGGATGTTAATAGATCCCGACCCTGGGATAACTGTTTAATTCCCGGTCAACGTATAGATATGAGCGTGATTTTCAATTCGCCACACCGAACAACGACGTGCCCAAATTGTCAACTGAGAGTAGAGGGAGAGTGTGAGAAAGGTTTAGAATGGTATCAAATCCCACCTCTATAATTCAGGCCACAAATCCTCATTGTTCTCTAGTCCCGGTTGCATGATATGGTTTCGGCGCATTGAGGAAGTCATCGACGGTCCACAAGGTGAAAGTGAAAATGAAGCTTCCGAGAATATATCTTCGCCATTCGAATCCAGCCCACACCAGCTGCAGAAAAGAACCAATGCAGATGGATTCCAATGTATTGGTAAGGGCAAGTGGATGGCTGATGAATTGGAAGAAGATATTGGCTTGTTCAAGAGAGTTCGGCTCGTTCATAGAACTCTACGAATGTCCAAAACCTTTGATGATCTTAGCTTCAAACTTGAGACCATTCCTTCAGGGCAAGGCGCCGATAATTCTGGGTTTGCGGCTATTTATTCGCGCTCCGCTAGTTACCAAAAGATTGAAAGCCTCCAGTTAGCAGCATACCACGGCAGTCTAAGGCTAGTGGCTACAATGCTTGCAGAAGGAAGCATGGTTGATGAGCTCTGCCCGGATGGAAACGATGAGATACCTCAGTGTACAGCTTTGCAGGCAGCAGTCTATTCAGGGTATGAGGACATAGTGCACCTCCTTGTAGCTTCAAACGCAAACATCAATGCACCTTCGCCTCGAGGTGGTCTTGGAACTGCATTATTCGCAGCGGTTATAACAAGAAATTATCAGTTAGGAGGCTTTCTTCTAACTAGAGGCGCTGATCCAAATATGGTATCAGGAAAGTCAGCTCCTTTAGTAGAGGTGAGTTAAAAATTTCGATTGTCACTTTCTAGGCTAGAATTATCTAACAAAAGATAGGCTGTGTGCCGTGGCGAGGTGAATATGGTCCAAATTCTGTTAGAATACGGAGCGGATGTCAACATTGAGGTAGAAGCCGGAAGACCTCTTTGGGCGGCAATACATAGCCACAACAAAAGCGTCTCGGTCATAGTTGATATTCTACTAAAAAGCGGTGCCGATGTCAACCTTCGTTCCGATAGTGGACAAGGGACACCTCTGCAAGTCGCAGCAGCAGAAGGCTCTTTCGGAATCGTGAACAAGCTAATTGACCATGGAGCAATGGTTAATGCTGAGGGAAGTCCACACACAGCACTCTGTGCTGCAGCTATCACCGGGGATGTACAAATAATGCGATTATTACTTGACAGTGGTGCTCATATACAAGCTCGAGATAGATATGGGAAAACACCTCTACACCATGCAGCTTCTGGGCGACATAAAGACAGCAATCCGGCAAAGATTCTTTTAGAGCGTGGTGCAGCTACTAACATGCGAGATGCAAAAAGTTGGACCCCCTTGCACTATGCTGCTGTGACGGGTAACCAGGCAGTTGTTGAGCTTTTGCTCGAGATGGGAGCTGACAGCGAGATTGAGGATAATTTAGGGAGAAAGCCATTCACTTTTGGAAGTCATAACGGATCAATGATTCTTAGCAGCTCCTCTCACAGTCAATTTGCAAGAGTTCTTTCAACCCCCCCCCCCAGAAATTCTTATCCCTGGGTTGTTATGCATAGAAGAATGCAACAACCCAGTATCTTTTCACTCTCATAGGGGTGAAGCGACCAAAAATGGAGACTATCGCTGTCGCAGTTCCCTACTTTCTCCGTACGTGACTCTTTTGACATTTTGGAATCAAGCTCGCTGACCTGAATACACAGTGATTCATCTCCATCTCCTATAGTGCAGGAGTATGAAGAAATATCGTCAGTACTATTAGCAGACTCCATCGGTTCAAGTGTTAGTGGCGACACTGATTGTGAGATGATATTATTTGACGAAGTTCGAAGTATTACTCAAAATGAGAAAGTAGAAGCAGTAGATAGCACAGACATCCATTCGAAATCGCCGCTTCCCTCTTTTAAACAAGTAATTTTTGACAATGTCGTTAATCACTTCTTGATACTTTTCAACGCAGATCAATCAGAGCTATCGAAGGCATCCAGGGGAATCATCAACTGTACCGAGACCTCTTCATCCACTCAAAGTGACCAAGCATCAACACTGAAGGCAGCCCAAATTTCAGCTCCTGGAAACAAAAGGAAAAGGGGGGTTGAGAGCCGAGAGGACGATCAGAATGAAGATGAAAGCTGGAAACGAAGGAAAGGCCACGACCCCAATCAAGCCCTATCTAAACCAGCGGCAGGCCATGTCGTCAGATTTTCTTGCCCATATAAGAAACGCGATCCTCAAATTTACACTGCGACGAAGTGGAAGTCTTGCGCAGCTTCGAGTTATGATTCTATCAGTCGCTTGAAGTTAGTTTACAGTCCTTTCATTCGCTTCGACCATGCTAAATTTCTTAGGGGCCATTTATACAGACGACATCGAGCACCAATTCAGTGCCGCAGATGCGGAGATACATTTTCCACCCAGAACGAACTAGACGCTCATGCGAAGCTTCTCGAAGCATGCATTATTCTGGATCCTTTGCCTTACGTTGGCTTTGGTATAGATATTGAGAAGACACTCCGTCAAAGATCAAAATGGGGTCAACAGACTGACGTCCACCAGTGGAATGAGATATATAGAACTCTTTTTCCAGGTGAAGATATTCCCAGCCCATGTAAGTATATGAAGTTGAGACCAAGATTCCTCGACGATTCTTGATTCCCAATTGCCTGATACTGTGTACTATGAGACTGACCGAATAAGATTACGTAGATATCATGGATGCCGAAGCCGTTGTATCAGCTAATCCTAGAGTGCTTGATGCTGAAGCAGAGTATATCGCCATAGAAGTTCCCCGAATTTTTCGAGAGCGTCTCCATGCGGTGCTTAATCTAGACGACAGACATTATCCAGATAAGCAGGGGTACTTAGACTCTGTTCCTACGATGCTTGAGACCTGTTTCCAAGATGCCCGTTTGAACTTTGGATTTTTAAACACTCTATCTGGACATGATTTGGGGAGCACAACATGTTCCAGAATCCTGAGTCAGCTCGAGCCACATGTTCCAAATGCAGCAAATCATGCTCGCCGAACCTTCATGCCTGACCATTCTCCATCACAGCCCACTCCGGAATCGCATCTTCATCGCAGACACAGTATGTACACTGAACACGGCATTTTTCGGTCCGATAACGGGCCATTTGCCGTTACGGAACAGGCAAGCGCTTCAGACTCTGGCTACATGGGGATGACGGGGCAGTGGCAACATCTATGGCATCCGGAGCACGTTTTCCAGGACTTTGACATGGGAAATTTCGATAATGGCGCGGGAACGGGTGCTTCTCATTTCCAGATCGGTGATCCTGTGTCTGGCAATAGCTTGAATTTCGACTTTGCTTGTGGCGAAGGGCAGGAGGGGGGTCACCAGCATCAGGAATGAGTGGAGGACTGAGGTGGGTCAAAATGTATGTTTATACCTATTGCAAAATATTCACTATTAACTACTCCCTCGGTCCTCCGCCATTCCTGAAGTTTACTAGAAAGCAGTCAACTTCTTGTCGTCGTGTGTAGAATTTCACACATGCAGTGAATGAGAAACAAGACCTCATCATCTTCACCTCCATGAATGCATTAAAGATATATGCAGATAAGTGATACATGAGCTATATTCCAATGATAAAGTTGAAGATAAAATAACTTTTACTATGCTATAATATGAAGAAGGATGATCCTAATTGGCTGGATTCAAGAAGGGACTATACATAAGAAAAGCACTACTCAATATATAATCAAACCTCAATATTTTCAGGGATACTTGATCTAATTGAGTCGTCTAAAGTACAAAATCTATGAAAGAGGACGCGCTCATATAGCCACACCATTAGTTGATCACACATCGAGATACACCAAGCCAAGACTTTGATCTTTTATACCTTGCTATAAGAGACAATTGATTCAAGAATAAATGCGATAAACCTTTTCAGCCGTTTAAACATGTGACAAGCTCTCGAACCCATCTGGACCAATCTCACCACTTCTGGACTTTTCTAAACCAAAAGCTTCTATTTTGAATATATTCCTATTCATGTGTATCGTTTCACGAATTATGATTTAATTAAGCATTTCAGCGGATAATCAGGACTTAGCCTACTATCTGCAAATGCATTAAGGCTCTTTATATTCAGAACTTCGCGAAAAATTAAGAACCGCAGTCAATCTCACAGAGATCGATTTAAAATGAGATATATCTACATACCTCAGGTATCTATTGTTATCGCGCTAAGTCACTTCGTTCGTCAAACCCCTAAAAGTGTTGGAAGCGGGTTCGGCTAAGCTATATATCTCCTGCTAACGAAGTATTAGTTCGTATCCAGCCGTTGTCATTGGCACCCATGTCATCATCCCGAACAGTGCTATTCTGCTATCTGAAGCCCTTAAGAACGTGGACCACGTCCAACTTCTATCTCCAATCTAAGCTCAGGTGCCAAGTGCACCATACAGCAGCTACTAACAATCCAACCTGCGGGGTTCCTGACACCAAGTTGGGAATCAGTCATCTGAGTATACAACGCTGCCGAGTCGAGGACTGAAGTCTTTGTACACCTCCGACTATTAGCAGCAGTATCGCCTCAGGAGTCATGTACATTCCTCTATCTCACGTCTTCCTCACATCTGGGATCCTGGGAGTATGAAAGCAGGATGCATACCTCAAAAGTGTTTCCAGGCTAAATGCGTGTCATTGAGTAGTGTTTATGATCGCGTTCTTTTGAAGCACTGCAGTGTGAGTGTTTGGAAGATGCCGTTTCCCGGCTGATAATCTTCGGCCATCAACCTGGAAGTCAGAGACTTGATCCTGAACGAAGTTCGCTGCAGATGTCATGAAGCACATCGTTGAGCTATGCATAAGCTAAGTTTTGCTCATTCGGCCATAAGCTACGAATACGCGGCATACCATGGCAAAGAAGAACGCGCATAATTACCTTTCACCTACAACAATTTCATGCCGCGATCTAGTACACTCCGCAGCAAGATGATCACGATGTAACGTTACCATGAAACGCCTATGGATACTCTGAAATGTCTGGATCATAGCCGTAAGCCCCCCATCCCTCATTCTCCATCACCGCCTCCAAGGCGTTCTTCCTCTCTTCTTCCATATCTTCTCTAACCATATCTGCCTCTTCTTTCCCCATCGGCCATTCTCCAGTCGCCAAGTCTATCATATCTTTAATCTCTGTCGGTAAAACCTCTTCCTTTCCCGCAGCAGCGAACGGTCCTGTTTCTAGCGCTGCCTTCGCCCACCATTCATGTTGCTGTGGTGGCACATTCGCTGTACTCACAATCACATAGTTCGGATCCACAAGATGCAACACTAGATAACTTACCTGTCCGCTCCTTTCTGGATCAACCAGTGAACACGACTCCATGCGTTGAGCAAGTGTGTTCGGCCATGCCACCACACGGCCCGTAGGAAGGGAGACTGTGCCAAGTTGTTGAGAACCAGGAATCCTAAGTCGGTTCTCCGATGTGTTTTCATCGTCGAGCTCGGAAGCAGCGGATTGAGAAAATCCAAAGACTGCTCGCATACACTTGTAGTCGTAGTCCTCGGTGTACCAGTTAAAGTTGTAGTCATCGCCGGCCATCCAAGTTGGTTGGCGAAAAGAGATATGTGGTGTCGTCACATTGTGAGCTGAGTAGATGATCAAGGCAGAACTAACGATGTGTGCATTCCGCTAGCCTTCGAGTGTGAATTTTGTCGCTGTGAAAGTAGGGCTGGAAGGAGTGAGTTCCATGGACTGCAGACGAACAATGATTTGTAATCCGCGGCTGCCAAACGTATCACGCAGAGAGACGGTGTAAATACCATCATCTTGATCGGGAGTTGAACAGGGCCTTCTTTTGTATCTCTTCGTGGTTGAATCGTATACCCTTTCAACAGATGGGATGATAGTGGCACCATTGATACCCAAGCACCAGTCTGCATACGAGAAAGCAGTTCCGGGTTCTGGGTGCTTCCGCAGGCAATCATACTTAAGGTACACTAGCCGGCATAGACTGAGGTAGGAGTCTTTGTGAAAGCCAGATTTCGGGTCACGACTTGCGATTTCAACCTTCAGCTTGTCGGGAATTCCCATTATACTCACTCCATCATCTTCGAGATCCAAAAAGGTGTCGACTTGGTGCAGAAATTCAACGTACGAGCCATCATCACTTGGGTTTTTGTTTTCCCAATAGTCGCTCATAATATCGTAGATATTATCAGCCCCCCAATCAGGAGACTGGAATTTTCCCCATCCGTAGGTCCGTATGCGAATTGGTGCTGGTGCTTTAAGTCCCTTGAAAAGACAATTGTTCCACAGCTCGATTGCGGGTGCAATTGTTTGTTCTATTGCCTTGTAGAGCGAAGTGAACTCGACAGGGTTAAGGTTGTTGATGTAAGAAGATATAGAAGCCTCCATATTGGTGCTGTTAAGTGAGATATCGCATGGCAACCATTGATAGCGTAGAGACCATTTCGAAGCGTGGTCCCGAGCTGAAGCACTAGTGGAAAAGGTAAATTCCGGAACATGCTCAAATCGTTGTGCTTTCAGCTTATCATCCACATGTGACGGCGATACAATGGTCGATGAATCGCTGCAGCTTTCCACGCAGTCTGCCATTCCAGATCGTTTTCCATCGTTGAGCATTCTTGTTTTCCCATAGACGAGTGGATACATAGACGGGTCCACCAGATCAATGAACTGGCGGATTTCTCCCCCCTTCTTCGCGTATTTCCAAAGCTGTCTGCTA
>Ga0247812_10000853_pt1 | contig 17455 bp, 7 predicted proteins | sample UWRJL149409B1_FD_178011 | JGI IMG/M metagenome (GOLD analysis project Ga0247812, IMG submission 178011) | Plant litter microbial communities from Arlington Agricultural Research Station in Wisconsin, United States - UWRJ-L149-409B-1 | ecosystem: Environmental > Terrestrial > Plant litter >...
TGGATTAATTTACGGGCTGACCTTTGTCGACCATACAACCAAATGCGTTTTCAACGGAAGCGCATTGGGCAAATCCTATAGTGCCAAGGCAATTATTGAGCGTTGTGGCGACATCCAAAATTCAAGCGCAGATACCCGTCAAAAATTAGCCGAAATACCGCTATCAAGTGACAAACATATTGTCCAAAATTTTAAGGAAGGGAAAGATATTGCCCAACTTCTTTTAGATCCCGACTACAGTAATTCATATCTGCCTAAAGATCTAAAAGCACGCAAAAAAAAGAAAAAAAGAAAAGGCAAATCCGATAACCATTAATATATAAAATCATGGCTATGCAAACTGGGGAAAATGAACAGGCACTCAGAAAGATCCTTGATATGACAAGGCTGATCGGTATTATCATCCTGTCTCTACATTTCTATTATTACTGCCACGATGCGTTCCAACTTTGGACTCTGACCAACGGCTTTGGAGATCAGATTGTTGGCAACATTCAACGCACCGGACTTTTTAGTAATTTTCATAAATCGAAGTACTATGCCTTAGGATTTTTGATCATTTCGCTAATTGGCGCTCAAGGCAGAAAAGACGAAAAACTAGATCATAAAACCGCATTTGCTTATATTGTTTCAGGGGCGGTATTGTATTTCGGGAGTGCACTTCAACTGCTCGCTTCGCTGGAAGCCCGTCTTCTTGCCTGCGTATATATGCTGCTGTGCTCAGTTGGTTTTTTATTGATACTCTCCGGAGGCACATTGTTGTCAAGAATTATCAAAAGCAGGCTCAACAATAAAGATATTTTCAATAAAGAAAACGAGACTTTCCCGCAGGAAGAAAGACTGTTGGAAAATGAGTATTCGATTAACCTTCCCGCGCAGTATTACCTCAAAGATAAACTACGCAGGAGCTGGATCAATATCATTAATCCGTTCCGGGCACTGATGGTGCTGGGAACCCCAGGCTCCGGAAAATCATATTTTGTAATTCGCCATGTTATTACCCAGCATATCCGAAAAGGTTTTACGATGTTCGTTTATGATTTTAAATTTGATGACTTATCCAAAATTGCATACAATACCTGGCTTAATTACAGGCACATTTACCCCAAGCCACCAAAATTTTATGTAATAAATTTTGATGACCTTTCCCGTACCCATCGGTGCAATCCGCTGGAGCCCTCTGCAATGGATGATATTACGGACGCCGCTGAATCTGCCAGGACAATTTTACTGGGACTGAACCGGGAATGGATCAAACGTCAGGGAGACTTTTTTGTGGAATCACCAATCAATTTTCTTACCGCTATTATCTGGTATTTGCGGAGGTACAGAGACGGGATCTTTTGTACGTTGCCCCACGTTATAGAACTTATGCAGGTCGATTATGACAACCTGTTTACCCTACTTCGAACAGAAAAAGAAATTGATGTACTGATTAACCCTTTTGTCAACGCGTACCTCAACGATGTTATGGAGCAACTCGAAGGGCAAATTGCTTCTGCTAAAGTAGCGATGGCCCGGTTGTCCTCTCCTCAATTGTACTATGTCTTGTCTGGAAATGATTTTACACTTGACATCAATAATCCCGACGATCCCAAGATTGTTTGTATGGGAAACAATCCGCAAAAGATTCAAATTTATGGTGCCGTACTCTCACTATACGTAAGCCGCCTGGTAAAGCAGGTCAACAAAAAAGGGAAACAGAAAAGTAGCCTCATTTTTGACGAATTCCCTACCATTTACCTAAACAATATGGACAGCCTAATCGCCACTGCACGAGGTAACAAGGTAGCTACTTGTCTCGGAATACAGGACTTCAGCCAACTGCGTAAAGACTATGGCCGCGAGCAGGCCGATGTTATTATGAACATTACAGGAAATATTGTTAGTGGCCAAGTGACTGGTGATACGGCAAAGCAACTATCGGAAAGGTTTGGTAAAATCATGCAGGATAGGGAAAGCCTTTCAATTAATAGCGGCGATACCTCCATCAGTCGCTCTAAACAATTAGAATCTGCTGTGCCACCTTCTAAAATCTCTGGCTTAAGTTCTGGAGAATTTGTGGGTATGGTTGCCGACGACCCTGATAATAAGATTGATTTGAAAACGTTCCATTGTGAGATTATAAACGACCATGCAGCTTTAAAATCGGAGCAGGAAAATTATAAAGAGATTGAAGAGATTCGTAAACTTGACAACAGTATCGTCCAGCGAAATTACCTGCAGGTTAAACAAGACATCCAAGATGTTATTCAATCTGAGATGGAGCGGCTTTTAAATGATCCGGCATTGTCTTATCTAGTTGTCAGAAAATAATACTTTGCTCCAAATAATTAGTAGTAAATGGCCTAACTCATCAATTGTACAATTCACCTCTAACAGCATCTATCCGACAATAATTAAATGCCTTCAATCGATAGTTTCCTTTATGTTTTTTCTTCGACTATTCTTGTACTAAGTATTAGTTTTCGTGCAATTAAACACTGCTGTGTCTTGGAATGCCAACTTTACCACCACAAATAACAGTCCCCTACAATTTTGCTGATTTCAAAAGTCAAATTCCTGAGAATCTTGAAAGTTCATCATTAGCCATTTCAATTGATTTCAGGGCACATAGTAAAGCAAGGGTTCTTTTGCTTGGAGCAATAGAGCTAAACCGGTACGAAGATTGAAGAAATTCTTTGCAAAGGCCAAGTTGCAATTCCCATTTAGAAAACATATCACCATAAATCTCGGGAACATTTTTTATTATCCAATTGATCCCATTTATATAGCCATCATTTTTGCCATCAAGATCAATTTCTTGCAAGTTAATTAAGTTTTCCCCGATAGCGTAATTTGTCTCTATTAGATTCAAATCATAATATTCATATGTTCCTTTATCGAATCCGGATATAAATATATTCACTAGCAGTCGGCAAATATCAGTGCACCAGAAATCATAACCAATGCCTCCCGTATCAATAATTACGGGCCTATTTCCTTGAACCATGATGTTATTGGCGTGAAAATCTCCATGACACAAAATTAGAGGTTTGAAATAAATGCTATCCGTTAAAGAATTTTTGTCGAGTTTTTTGTAACCTCCATTTACAACTAAGTTCTTAATATCATTACTGTCAAAATTAATTGACAATTTGTCTATTATCGGAGTTAGTTCTTCTATAGCTTTCTTGACGAAACTGTATTTCGAATCAGATAGTTTCTCGAAAATCTTTGTGAATTTCATCTTTTCATCATCCCTATTATTGGCGTAGTGTTCTTTCATTCCATTTGGAGAAAAATATAAATCCACTAACAAACTTTCAATCACATCCTTTTCACTGTTAAATAGGTGAGATAAAAGGGGACTTCCTAGATGAACCTCTTCTATTAAGAAAGCCAATACCCGGCCATTTTCAAATTCGGACCCATCAATACTTATTCTGAAAGCGGCCGGAAAGAGTAAGTAATATTTTTTCGCCCTGGCGAGTTCCTCCCTGAGTCCTTCCACATCCCTGGAAATTTTTAATATCGATACTTTTCCATTAAATTTTAACCGAAAGACAGCGGCTCCACTAAATCCCGAAGACATCTTCGATAATTGAATTTTATCCTTTATACTATTTTCGGCTTTTATCCTATATAAAATCTCATTGAGATTTTTTTTTCCGATCGAATGAATTTCGGCCTTAAGAAATATGTCGTCCTCATCTATCATGAATTGGTCCTCTACAATAATCTTGTCTAGGATAAAACTATCTATCTTATCCATCAATTTTTGAAGATTATTTTTAGTTATTTCCTCTCCTAACAGAAAGTCATACTTTTTATTCATTTTTTCAAAATCTGCGCGGTGATTTTTTACTGCAGCCTGAGTATAGATTATGGTTGGAATTTTAATATCCTGCGAGTCAATAACGTCCAAAACGATTACTCCAATCTGAAGCGCCTCTTTGTCATCATACATATCAATGATTATTAAATCGTACGAAGTAGCATCATTAATAGCAGCACATAACTCTAAATGATCCTGAAATTGAATTTGCACCAATTCGGCAGAGATTCCACTTTTTTCGAATTCTTTATTTTTAGTTTTAAATGCTGCAGAGACACTTACCAAATCTCCTTTGTTATCGTCAAAATGAGCGACCCTAATTTTTGTCATAATTGATAAATTTTAAAATAATTGTATAATCGCCATCCTTTTTTTTGTGTTCAATTTCGCCCCCAAATCTTTTCAAATCGTTTTCAAATTGAAATAGCCCACCTTTGGTATTTTTAAATTTATATTCATTAGTTCCGTCGTACCGGATAATTAAGTATATATAATCAGAATCTTTAGTTATATTAAATTTTATCGTAATATCCTTAGACTCCAACTCCTTATCAATTTTCTGCAAAATATTATTTTTAATATGGCCGAGATAATAATTGAGTTGGGCTTTTGAATAAAATATTTCAAAGGTTTCGCAATTTGGCGAAATCTCAACATCCTTAAATTCTGATAAGTGAAAGTTTTTCTTAATTGCATCAATTAGATTTGTCGGGATGCTTGACAATAGGAATAATAATTTTGAATTGACATCATCTGGCTCGCCGTCTTTGGCATACTTAAAAAACAGGGAATATAAGTAATCATAATAAATATGGTAATCATCATACTTTGGGATTAAATTTAAAATGTCCTTAGTAACTTCATTAAGATAAAAGGCAAATTGATTTTTCTTGTTTTCGTAATCCTTATACTGCTCTAGAAAAATAGAAAATATTTCACTATTTAATATTTCTTCACTTAGTTTTAGCAAATAAGGCTGTATTTTAGTCTCTAAGAATTCATTCGAAAAAATCCAATTATCATTAAGCATGTTTTTCTTATCCTCGTAATCTTCATAAAAATCAGAATCTTGTTTAAGGCTGCGAAAATCTTCCCAGGGGACTTTGTTATATCCCAAGGTGCGGAAATCGAGATTTTCGAAATGCTTTGCTGGGGTGGGATGGCTTATTTTATGGTATTCTTTAAAAAATTCCTCCCTCAATGCTTTTATGATTTTGATATCTGTTAGATCTCCGATTTCCAGACTTTTCCGTATATGTTCATTTTCTGCCTTCAATTTCATAAGCATCAGATACTGCATGCTAGATAACGATAAATTCTCTACGAGAATTTTTTTAAATGCTTCCTGAAGTTTATTAAAATAACCCAAACTTTTATTGTATTTATTCTGGTGTAAAGAACTTATATGATAAAAAGTATTTTGAAGCAGGTTATTACTATATACACCTTTATAACTTGAAGAATTGATTATCTCATATATACTTTCGCAAAATCTTAATTTGTGGGACGACCTCAGCACTGTAATAGCCGCATACTTATAACGAATAGCTAATTGAATATTATAACGTTCGGACGATTCTTTTTCGTAAAGATAAATTAGCATTTCATCAATAGTAATGCATGCTACTTTTTTCGCAGCCTCGGAAATCATATCTCTTATATCCCTAAAAAGCATAGGTTCTTTTTGCAGCCAAATTACCTCGTTGGATATAAAATACAATAACGAGTATAGATCGGACTCTGGGTCTTTAATGTATTCATTGATATTGAATAAAATTTTAGCAACGTAGCAATAAACTTCCACCCTGTATTGAGTATTAGACTGCGCCTTTTCCAGCAAAAGCTTGAACTCATACATTTTAACAACAACATTCATTGACAGTTCAGAGAAATTATTCTCCTCATTTCCATAAAAGTCCAATGGGATACTCCCAACACTTTTTTTCTCTCTAATTTTTAATCGCTCCTTTCTGTCGTTCGCAAATTCAACCATATATTGATTTGATATTTTATAGTTCTCAAGCGCCCTTTCATGCTCGCAAATTGGACATGTTGAAGAATTATAGAAATCTATTGGCAAATTATATAAAAATTCAATTTTTACTTTCGCGTTTGATACTTCACGTATTGGATCTCCAACTATTTCTTCAAAGAGGCTTAGCGCATTTACACTATATTGCAAATCTTTATAAACTTCAATATCCTTAATTTTTTTGTAGAAATTGATTTCATTATTTTGAAATTGTGAAAACAAGATGCACATAAAAACATTCTCTGCACTTTCAATTGAAGACAAAAAGGTGTTTATTGATTTCCCTGTCAATGCACCGAAATCGATATAAACAATATTTTTATGTTTAGTGAGGTTTTGGGGTTTGTCAACGTTCCAATTTTCAACATTAATTGATTTTAAATTATCTTTCAAAAAATTTATACAATTATTCCAGACATCATTGTTATCCTTAGTAAATTCAGGCTTAATTAAGACAACATTGGTAAGGTTTGATGACATAATCCATTTTGAAATTTTTTGTAAAAAATCTGTCCAAATAAAACTTTTGCGCTCCAGCAGATTTTTTTTATTAAGGTAAAACGTAAAATGTCTACCGTTTACTGTACCAATGTGGTTGTAAAATAATGCTTTTGTGTTTATAATGTGCTCCCTCAAATTATCAGGTATGAGTTGCTCGATATTGTGTTTTTCCTCAACGTCATAATCTGGAGAAATAAACTTTTCGCACAGTTTAAGATTATTGCCGTTGGAAAAATGATCTTGGAGTAATACTGTCGTCTTTTCAGTATTGATTGGTGGAAAATATTCCTGGTAAAGCGTTATTATAGGTGTTGTTTCTCCCCAAGTATTTAGCAAATTTATGTCAACCTCCCGTTTATTAATTAACGATAATATGCACAAAGGCTTTGCCATATCCCTTTTGGCATACTTTATCAACCTTCTAATGGTTTCTGAGGATGATATTAGAGTTGTGATTATAATGACATCATCGTCTTTGTCAAATAATGTCGTCCGTCTAGGAATATGAAAGTCAATGTCATCAATCAGACTGATGATATTTTGCCTCTTTATTCCGCAAAGTTTTGCGAATTCTTCTGCCAATTCCCGTTGCTGATTATGGTCGATCAAAATATGGCTGCTTTTCGTTACCAAATATTCTGGAAATTCCTCCTTGAATTTTAAATATAATCCCAAGGCATAACCGACAACTTCATTGGAATTTAAGATCTCTTTTACATCATACCATTCACTAATAGCTTTAAGCTTTGGAGAACAAATTGTATGGGACAGCGTTTCCGTATTATTATTAATATGGTTCTTGAGTTGTTCAATAAAAAAGTAATGTAGATTTCTAAAATTGAATTCAATTGTATTGTCTTTTGTAATCTTGATTAATGAATTGTCATTTTGAAAATGCATCAGAACCGCGCCTTTATCATCTTCCCCTAAGGCTTTAAAACTTTCAAGATCATTTATTGCTGGGTTTTCTACTTTAAAATTGTAAACTTCATTTAGGATTTTAATGATTTTTTCATCTCCACCGTACCAGAAAATATTATTATTATTCTCAATAAGCAAAACCGGATCATAGACATCTTCATGGTCTGGACTACTGATTTCGCGATCGCCTTCCTTTCGCATCAACTCATCGGTTGAATGTGCAATTTCCTCCAACAGATCTACCCCAATATTTTCATTGAAATACACAACGATTCCATTTGGATGCCTTATGTGGCTCAATCTTTTTAGTACGCTTCCAAGAAAATTTTTAATTTTTTCAATCTCAATACTTTCGAACACTTGAATTATCAACAATACATTATAGTCATTCTTGATTATCCGAACGTCATCTATCCATGTGTAGTCTTGTAAGTTACTTTTCTTAAGTTCATATCTCACGGAAAACCATCTTCTATTTATGGAATTGTCCTGAAAAGTATAGTTAAACTTAATTACTTCCCGATATGGGCATAATTTCAATTGAATTATAGTTCCGGGCTGATTGAAATATTTTGCTTTTTCATTGCTGATCCACTTCGAGTTTGAAAAGCCTCCTTTTTGGTAACCTCCATACAATTCTTTAGTTCTAAGAAGGAAAATACCGTTGTATTTATTTACGATTCTATTAATTCTGTATAATCCTTTCGTCCCACGTAAAGTCTCATTTTTCCGTGTTGACCACTTATCAAATGCCCAATTCAATATCTTTAATTTATTTGACTTTGAATCGCTAAGCACCCTTCTTTCATGATGCTTAAAATAAGCGTTTTGTAATTGCGTAGTTACAATTCCATTACCAGAATCTCCAAAGTAAATTTCAATAAAGTTTTCAATTTTATTTTCTTTAAGCCATTTAAAATAGTCACTCTCGAGATTATTTGAAAATGATATTGAATCATTAAATTTACCCGTCAATGTTTTGGTTGGCATTAATCCAATACTTAGCAATCCGTATTCTGTCGCACTTCCGGCATGTTCCTTTACATTTTTTATCAATTCAGAAATTATTACGTTTCTTAAGGATAGAACATCAATATTATTTAGGCCCCTTTCTGTATTTGTTAGAATCTCCTGTAATTTGGTATCGAATTCATCTAACTGCACATTGACATTATCGGATTTGATCCAAGTCATAGGAAATATGTACTGATAGTTATATGACGAATAGTCTGTGCTTGCCTTTTCAATGACCAATTCGTTATCGATTGCATAAAAAAAGTTTTTATAATTGCTATCAATTTTTTTATCTGTAAATTCAAACTGCTCCGTAACTACAACTTGGTCTGGCTTTGCAATATGTGTGCACTTGGCTACACGGTCAAATTGTATAAGTTTTAAAAACTTATTTACAGTCACTCGACTATTTCTAATGCCGTCCCTTGTAGTCTCGTCAAATCTTTTACTTTGGCTTTCATTTTGGGTAAGTCTTCTAAGGGGTAGGGCGATGTAGATCTTAATATCGCTCTTGACAGCGTTCTCAATTAGTAGTGTCAACTGGTTTACTGCTGACAAATTCACCCATCTTAGCTGTGAAAGATCGAAAAACAATCCATTTTCCTTTGACGATTTATTCCAAATACCGTCAACGAAAAAGTCATTTTCCTGTTCTAATAATTTCTTTTCTAAATTTTCAGTATTTAGCTTCCTTAATCCTCTGAGGAGATGTATTGGTAAATTGTTAATCATGTAATTACAATTACTTTAAAGTATCTATTAATACGATATATTGATATATCCGGCAGTTCCGACATTCAGTACTTCGTTCCAATCATATATTCGAACGTATTTGATGTTGCACTAGCAAAACCGCATTATTTAGTAATATTTATTGACGATTAAATTATGATTTATTTAGCCGCAATGACTTAACAATCATGTCATTAAATATTTTTTAAATAATCATCGCTAAAGGCTCACCACACTCTAATCTTTATAAAAGAAAAACTAAGCAACATTTAAAACCTCACAAAAAATCAAAAATCGGTACTGGACTATAAGATGATTTCAAATATATATTTCTTTTTTGTATATCTTACAAAATATTGAACATAGCACTAATTTTAAATCATATAATTATAAACTGATAAAATTGCAGTATCTACGATGACTTTTTTTTTATTTATAGGTTTCGATCTAATTCACTAATATAAGTTTTGCTAAATTTGACGTCTTTATGACAACAATGCTTACACAGGTATTTCTTCAACTCGTTACCCGATACACCAAAGATTCGAATCTTGCCAACAACCTATGGCTGGAAATATTTACCCTGTATTCAGATTCCAAACGGCATTACCATACAACAACTCATCTGGAGAACTTGCTGTCGGAACTAGCCGAAGTTAAGGATCATATCCAGGACTGGGATACCATCTTGTTCGCGCTTTATTACCATGACGCAATTTATAAATCGACCAGCAGCACAAATGAAGAAGAGAGTGCCCGACTTGCTCAAAAAAGGTTGAAGGAAATTGGCTATCCTGACGACAGGATCCAGGATTGTTGCAATCTAATTTTGGCAACCAAGCATCACAATTTTTCTGAATTTCCGGACGTCAATTACTTCACAGACGCCGATCTTTCAGTACTTGGAAAAAACTGGGATGTCTATCAGGATTATTACCAGCACGTCCGCGAAGAATATAATTCGTATCCGGATTTTATGTACAGCTCGGGACGAAAGAAAGTACTGGAGAATTTTCTAAAAATGGATAAAATATTTAAAACCGACTATTTTTTTCAAAAGTATGAGGCGCAGGCCCGTTACAATATTGAAAATGAGATTTCACAGCTGTAATCAATCACTTTTTAAAGTTGTCATAATCTCTTTTAACCACTGTAAGACCGGTATGTATTAAATTAGTGCTTCCGTTATACAAACTTTATGAAAATTTTAGTATTTTTATCCCTGAGATACCACACTTTACCCTACTTCATTTTTGCCACTATTAATTATTAAATGTTCGGATAATGGCTAGATCTATTTTTATTTTTTTGTGCTTTCTATTCAGTGGCACATATTGCCAGGGCCAAAACAAAGATATTGTTTCGGTAAAGCAATCACATCAAGCCTTGAGAAGCTCAAAGCCTGACACTACGCAAGTTTATGCCGCTCTTAAACTGGCCGACTATCATCTGGACGAATCGAATAAAACGGCTAAACCCAAATCCGTAGACAGCGCTTTATTCTATGCTAAAAAGGCCGAAAAAATTAGCACCGCACTGGGTTACAATTCCGGTTTGGCAAATTCCTATCTTAGGTATTCCAAAATTGCACAACGCAAAGAACAATCCCAACAAGCAAAAGCCTCGGCTGAAAAAGCAATTGCTGCTTTTACCAAAAGCGGTAATAAAAATGATCTTGCAAATGCTTATATCGCTCTGCTCTTGTCAGAGGCCAATGAACGAAATCCGGCAGAAAGCGTAGCATTAGCCGACAAAGCCGCCAAGTTATACGGCGAAGCGGGGAACTTAAAAGACCAGGCTATGGCCATTTCAAAAGTGGCGGAATTCACCGCCAACGGTGGGAAAATAAAACAGGGAATCGAACTTTTCAAGAAGAGCATTTCCATGTACGAAAAAGCCGGGAAACAGGACAATCAATTTTTATACTCATGGATAAGCATCTTGTATGACGCTACAGGAGATTATAAAAATGCTATGGAAAATTCGCTTAAATCTTTAACCCTGGCCGAGCAATTTAATGACAACAGCCAGGACGCAGTGCAAGTTTATTATTACGCTGGAGGAATAAACGGGCACATCAGTGAGAAAGACAAAGAACTGTTGTATCTGCAAAAGGCAAATAATCTTTCAAAACAATTTACCGATTATACAACAACCATCCAGATTCAAGCGTCTTTGTTCCGATATTACAATGTTACTAAAAACAAAAATGCATCACTGGCAACGCTTGCCGAAATGGAAAAAACTTATAGTAAACTTTCGCCTTCGGGTCAAATAGAAAATGTAGGCGCTTTAATTAAAGCGTATACTTACCACAAGCAATTTGACAAAGCTGAAAAGTATGCAAAAAAAAGTATGGCGATTTCTGACAAGCTTGCACCCGATGATGATCGGCAAGAATCGTTATACAGAGGACTTGTCGGTTACCTTTATCACACAAAACAGTACGATCTTGCCCGTAAATATGCAAATGGCTTTTTGAAATACAACGAAAAATTCAAGAATCCTCTCATAAATACAGATATGCACCATATACTATTCAGGATTGACTCTGTTCAGGGTAATTTTGAATCTTCACTGGCGAATTATCAAAAAGAAATGGACTTAAGAAAATCGCTTTTGACCTCCGATAAAAACAAACAGATAGCCGAACTGCAAATCAAATATGACACCGATAAAAAGGATAAGGACCTGCAGTTGCTAAAAAAGCAGGGCGAGCTGCAAACAAGCAAGCTTGAGCAATCCAATTTGTTAAGGAACATTGCTTTTGGAAGCTTGGCATTTCTAGCCGTCATATTAGTTCTTTTATACAGCCGTTACCGGGTAAAACAAAAACTTAACCGGATACTCGATGCACAGAAAACTGAAATTAACCACAAGAATAATAGCCTTCAAAAATTAGTGACTGAAAAAGAATGGTTGCTCAAAGAGATTCACCATAGGGTTAAAAACAACCTTCATATGGTTATTAGTTTGCTAAACACCCAGTCTTATTACTTAAAAGATCAGGTGGCCATGGACGCTATCAAAGAAAGCCAGCACAGGATAAATGCCATGTCGCTAATCCATAAAAAGCTATACCAGTCTGAAAATGTGCAATCGATCAATATGGAAGTTTACATCCGGGAGCTTATTGAATACTTTAAAAAATCGTACGGAACAGGGAAAAATATTGCTTTTAAATTAGAGATTGAACCTATTGAACTCGACACCGCGCAAGCCATTCCGCTTGGATTGATTATAAATGAGTCATTAACCAATGCGATCAAACATGCATTTCCAAACAATGAAGGCTCGATCGGCGTATCCCTTAGGGAGCACCAAAATAGCATTCAGCTTTCTATTAGGGACAATGGCGTCGGAATGACTGGAAATCTGCAAAATCTGGATTTTGAGAGCTTAGGCATGAAACTTATTAAAGGCCTGAGCGAGGACCTCCAAGGTACCCTTACGATTAAAAATGAAAACGGACTTGTTGTAGACCTGGTGTTTATCTATCGAAAAACAATGATGCAGGTCGCCAACAACGATACGCAGTTGTAATTTCTACATTAATTGCAGTAGCGGTATTTTTAAAGACAGCTGCAATTAAATAGGCGGGTCTGCAAGAACAATTCACTTCCATTTTTTGAAAGACTTGCCCATTGCATTTTCCACACCTTGTTGTTTTTAAGCAACGCTTTCCAACAAAAGTCGATTTTGAGTGCTGAGGGCCTTAAATGTTTCCTTTGGCAGTCTTCTACGAAGTCCGCAAAAAGTCATTATTGTGAATTTATCAAAATACATACAATCCATGACAGTAGCTGCTTAAATCTTATTGTGAACTCGCATTTTTCTTCAAGGGTAACCAAGCAGCACTAAAGTGTATACAACAAATAAAAGTCTCGAACCAAGTACAATGATTAACATTAAATAACACTGCATAATAGCTGATAACAGTAATACAGGAACCCAGGCGGTAACTTTGCTTCATAATAATTAATCAATTTAAAATTTAAAATTATGAAAACAACTATTTTACCACAGCCATCTTTTAGGAGATCATTTACAACGAATTTTTTTGTAGCAACCTTGATGCTTTTACTTATCTCGGGCTTTGCCCGCGCACAAAAAGTCAGTGCACCGGGAACCCCGAAAACCAAAACGATCCTGCTAATTACAGGGGCCTTTGTGAGCAATAGTGGCTGGGACCAATGGAAAAGCTATTACCAAAGCAAAGGCTATAATGTGGTCGCTCCCGCATGGCCGCACAAAAAAGGAACTGCGTCTGACCTGAGGTTGAGACAGCCTGACAGTCTCGTGGCGCAATTGACGCTACAGGAAATCGTTGATTACCATGCGCGAATCATTGACTCGCTCCATGAAAAACCAATTATCATCGGGCATTCATTCGGTGGACTTGTAACCCAATTGTTGGTACAACAAGGCAAAGCTTCGGCAGGTATCGCCTACCATAGCGTCCCTCCGAAAGGTGTATTAACTTTCAAATATTCATTTGTGAGATCGTTATGGTCACCGCTGGGCCTGTTCAAATCTAACGACAAGACATTCCTGATGTCCTTCCCTCAATGGCAATATGCCTTTACGAATGGCATGAAAGAAAGCGACCAAAAAGCATACTATGACCAATTGGTAATTCCTGAATCCAGAAACGTAATGTGGGATGCTCTTAAAAAGCCCGCTACTGTAGACTTCAAAAAAGCACATGCGCCATTACTCTTTGTATCAGGTTCTGATGACCACATTATGCCAGCTTCGCTCAACAAAAAAACATACAAAAAATACTTTAAAAATCAACCTTCAGGGACAATCACCGAGTATAAAGAATTCCAGGGAAGAAACCACCTTGCTATGGCACAACCCACTTGGAAAGAAGATGCCGATTACATTCTGGAATGGGCAAATAAAAACAACTGATAATGCCCTTCTCCCTAATCATTGATTAAACCAAAAGGCCTGAAGAAAATCTTCAGGCCTTTTTTTATATTGAACTAGTTCTTTATAATTTTTACAGTTTGGATTGCTCCTGCCTTTCCTTGCACTTTAAGCAGGTAAGTGCCTGGAGAAAGTGCCGTCATATCGACTGTGTTCGCAGGCATATCGTAAAATGCCATCAATTGCCCAAGGAGGTTGTAAACCGCAATATTTTCGATTGGATCCAACGTTGAAATATTCAGTATATCATTAACCGGGTTAGGATAACCGACAAATCCAGCTGGTCTAGTTGACGTTTCAAGCCCGAGAGTGCCTTGGCAAAATCCGCCAACATTGAAGACTTGATTGTACCCCTCATTGATTGTCCAGGATACTCCATCAGGGGAAGAATAAGAAAAATCTCCATTGCCTGCTTGTGAAGTTGTTTCCCACAATAGCGCTTCTGTATAATATGGATTTGGCAAGACCTCGATGAAGTATTTTCCAGATGTTAAGGCTACCGCATCAAAATCAAAGTACCATTTTAAAGCAGGAATCATCGGAGGAAATCCCGTCCACGGCCAGTAATCGAAAAACTGTTCCTGTGTAGGCCCTATATTCGCTACAGTATGGATAATATCTCCAGGTGCACCATCTGCTGAATTTCTAAAGTTGATTGTTGCATTATTAATGCCAGGTCCCATACTAAGTACATCCATGTCAACATGTGTAAGGTTAAAAACAGTATCCTCAGCGACAATAAAATCATCAGCCACCCTTTGAATAAGCAAATCAATGCCATCCTCATGTTGATTTGTTACATCTCCCTGGACACACTCACTTCCATAATCAGGAAGCACCTCACCACTATTCGAACACGATCCCATCATCGAAAAAACATAGTCGCCATAACCTGAGCCCCCCCAAGAAACACCTTGATCATACGTTACATAATCAAATACACCCAACGATTGTTGCAGCCCGTGGGTGGTTTCCCACCACGCCCCGGCTGAATCCCCGGGAACTGCAGAGACCTGGAGGAAATATTTCCCGCTTTGCAACTCCCTACTCTCTGGGAAATTAAGGGTAATTTTATATGATGAAAAACCCGGTTCGATTTCGTACTCTAGCTCTTGAGATGCAGGCACTAGGTTTTCAAAAGAAGCGATTACCTCGTTTGGGAATCCCGCAGCCTCATTCCATAATTTTACATTCACAGAAGATAGACCTGCTTCTCCCTTAAGAATATTAATTGTGGCCTGGTTGACTGTAAGCACTTTCCCAAAAGCCACCATGAAATCGGCGGCTCCGGCATACTCTAAAGCCCCTCCTGTTGCAACATTTACGGCAACTCCGCTATTTTCTGTCCAAACGCCGTACGAACAAGGATCTGGTAAGTTGATGCACTCTGCAGTAAGTTCGTACTGACCCTCAGTATTTTGGTACTGAAACCATGCAAAGCTGTCGCCTCCAGCGGCCATAAATTCGCCTAGAACTTCCTGATATTCCGGGTTCGCAGTAGCCCATGCTCTGGCATCGCTGATCACTCCCATCCAATATCTGTCGGAAACCTGGTTACCGAAAAGTGTAACAGGACTCGGTAAAGCGAGGGTGATCCTTCTGATATAAAATTCATGGTCAGGTTCATAACCAATGGTGTCCATAGCTGCAATGACAGTTTCCACATCGAATCGCGTTTCTCCTGGAATTTGTTGTGCAGCATCATTAGGATTCGACGGTGTGCTGTATGCATTTTCGTAAAAACGCAGGTTTGCGAAAGTCGGTGGAAGTTTACTTGCAAGGGTAACCTTTACCTGGGTAATGGTCATTTGAACATTCGAGGCTATAGGGATGTCAACCGCAGCTTTCTGTCCGTGGATTCCGTTTATAAAAATCCCATTTTCTTCAGCAGTGTCGTTCACAACATTAACATTGCAACCTGTGAAAGTTTTGCCGGAATGTTTGCTTGCTTTTTTTGGACGGACGGTCTGGTCAAAAACGCCATAAGTACGCTCTTGCGCATAGTTTTGGAAACAAGCGAAAAATAGCAATAATAAAAGTCTTTTTTTCATCATTAAAAGTGGTTTAGGTTTTGAACAAATTAAAACATACCCAGGCGGTACCCCTAGTGAGTGTCGAAAATGTCACATTATTTCCGGTATCGTATAAAATGATTTCGTGCTAATGCATTCATAATAAAAGCGTCACCATTCGGAGAACAAATAGGTCGCATGGGCCGACTGAAATCATTGCGACATTTTCTGCGTCGCAATTCAACCCGGGAACGTTTAAATTTTAGAAAGGGCACCTGCCGTATGATAGGTTGCCCCCACTTATACGGCATTTTCTAAATATCACTAATACGATTCTAAAATTTGCGAAATAAAACAAATTTGCCAATCATTATATTTTTAAAATTCTGGTTTTCAGATAATTAACAACGAGGCATATTCATTGCAACTAAAGGTTCAGAGCAAAGCACATTTATTGAATTAACAGTAAATAACAGTACATATAACACGATAACTTTTGACTGAAAGCCTTCACGATACCTTTGTAATATCATTTAAGAGCATGAAAACAAAACTGACCATCGCAATACTTTCATTTTTAATATCTCTAGAAGGTGTACTTGTTTTTGTCGCATTGAAAATGGTAATCACAACCTGGTAAAACCTTAATAAATTATAAAATGGAAACTACATTTGACATTGTCGTTATCGGATCTGGTCCCGGGGGTTATGCCTCTGCAATCAGGGCATCACAACTGGGATATAAAACCGCCATTATCGAAAAATACAGCACGCTTGGCGGAACCTGTACCAATGTTGGTTGCATTCCGACGAAAGCATTACTAGATAGTACAGAACATTACCATACTGCAGCTACAAAATTTAAGACCCACGGTATAGAAACGGGCAATCTAAGTCTTGACTTTACACAGTTAATCAATCGTAAAAAAGATGTTGTACAGCAAAATGTTTCTGGGCTAAACTACCTCATGAACAAAAATAAGATCGCCGTTTTTGAAGGTACAGCCTCTTTCCTAAACAACAAGGAACTCAGTGTAAGATCCAATGACGGCTCCACTGTGACTATTACCTCATCCTACTACATCATAGCAACAGGCTCAAAACCAGCAACCATTCACGGTGTGGCAATCGATAAAACCCGGATCATCACTTCAACCGAAGCACTCGCACTTAGCGAGAAGCCCGGCAGTATTGCTATAATCGGAGGAGGGGTTATTGGCGTTGAAATGGCATCAATTTACGCGCGGATTGGCGTGCAGGTTACCATTATTGAGTATGCCGACAGTTTAATTCCTACCATGGATAAAGAACTTGGCAAGGAGCTGAAAAAATTATTTAGCCGTCAGGATATCAAGGTACTACTCAACCATAAAGTCCAGTCCGCCACGAACAACGGTCAAAGTGCAACGGTAAAATTTCTGGACAATAATGACCAGCCACAGGAAATTACCGCAGATTACTGCCTGGTCTCCGTTGGGAGAAAAGCATACA